>ERZ1370068.4427-contig-3501_pt1 | contig 21977 bp, 33 predicted proteins | sample MGYA00561227_ERZ1370068 | MGnify/ENA primary metagenome ERZ1370068 (study PRJEB38410, sample SAMEA6850437) | metagenome | study: Metagenomic assessment of the ecological functions of the soil: analysis of the soil microbiota associated with the... | reverse complement strand
GAGCCATCGCTCAGAAAAAGGGCAAGCTCGAGATGGCCGAAGGCGGTACCGTCTTTCTCGATGAGATCGGGCGAGCTCGCTCCCAGCTGCAGGCCAAACTCCTGCGCGTCCTGCAGCAGCGCGAGTTCGAGCGCAGTGGGAGGCACACGCGCGTGGAAGCTCGATGTCCGCCTGGTGGCCGCGACCAATCGCGATCTCGCTGCCGAAGTGCAGCGCGGGGCCTTTCGCGCGGATCTCTATCACCGCCTGAACGTGGTGACGCTACGCGTCCGCGCCTGCGGGAGCGTGCGGGAGATATTCCGGCGCTAGCACAATACTTCTCGATCGCGCCGCCGTACGCTGCGGCCGCCCGGTCAAGTGGATCTCTCCCGAAGCCGAACGCTGCCTGCTGAGTCATTCCTGGCCCGGCAATGTCCGCGAACTGGAGAACGCCATCGAGCGCGCCGTGCGTTCTCGGTGAGTCGGACTGGATTCAGCCCGAGGACTTCACGGCGGAAACGGTGGCTTCCATTCCGGCAGCGCGCCCGAACCCTCCCGGAGCCCTGCAAAACTCGGTGGCCTAGAAAACAAACGCCAGCTGATCCTCTCCGCATGGGCGCCAATGCGATGGAGACCAACAACCGCACCGCCGCCCACCTCCACGTCCACCCCAACTCCTCCGCCGCCTGATCCGCACCCTAAATCCTGGGACGTTCTTTCGTGAGGGCAGAAAGAGTCAACAACAACCAACAAAACTCTTCAACGCAGAGAGCGCAGTAGAGAGCGCAGAGTAAGTTGAAAGCTCTGCACTCCGGCTGCGCCGGATAGAACAGGCTGTGACTGACGGAAGTCCATCGCGGCGGTATGCTGCGAAAGGATACGACTGCAGTTACGGCCCTTTCACCATTGGAGCGTATGCCCCAAGTTAAGCATGGCCCCAGGCGAGGCTGATTGAACATTGGCGAGGCTCTTGGAGCGCTCCCCTAGGCCAGAATCTACGTATCGACCACCCTGGGCTGTCGTGTCCGGAAGGTGAAGAAGATGCGGGACAGTGATAAGAGCAAGGATAAGGCAGGCAGGTCCAGACCAATCGGAGGGTTACCGATAGTCCGACACAAGGTAGCGGGCATTGATCTGGGGAGTGAACGGCACTGGGTGTGCGCCCCGACGATAGAGGAAGTGGACGAGAAGTGGCCGATTTCGGAGCTACTACGTCGGAGTTGATGCGGATGGCGAAGTGGCTCCGGGCGCGAAAGGTGGAATCGGTGGCGATGGAGAGCACTGGAGTCTACTGGATCGCACCGCATGAGGTATTGGAAGCCGAGGGTTTGGAGGTGATGCTGGTAGACACTCGGCAGCTAGCGCGAGTGCCAGGACGTGACAAGAAATCGGATCCGTACGACTGTGAATGGATTCAGCGGCTGCACGGTTGCGGGTTGCTGATGGGCTCGTTCCGGCCGAAGGAAGCGGTCTGCATGTTGCGGACCTTGGTCCGGGACAAAGGGAAACCTGGTGGCGGAAGCAGGCGATTGGTTACGGAGGATGCAGAAGAGTCTGGACCAGATGAACGTACGAGTGCACCGGGCGGTCTCGGACATTGACGGTGTAACGGGAATGGCCATCCTCCGGGCGATCGTGGACGGAGAGCGGGACGCGAAGAAGTTGGCGGAACTGCGGGATCCGCGCTGCCGCAAGAGCGAGAAGGAAATTGCCGAGCAATTGAGGGGACACTGGCGGGAGGATCACTTATTCAGCCTGCGTCAGGGATTGAAGATGTACGACAGCATTCAGGAGCGGATTAGCGACTATGAGCAGGAGATCCTGCGGAAGCTGGCGGAGATGGAGCGCGAGGAGTGTCGAGGACAAGAAGTGCCGCAGGTGAAGAACCCAAAGAAAAGGCAGGCGATCAAGAGGCACGGGGAAGAGCCGATGCGTCAAGCGCTGTACCGGATGAGCGGAGTGGATCTAACCGGGATCGACGCAATCGGGGTGGAAACGGTGCAAATCGTACTCAGTGAATACGGGCCGGACTTGAGCCGCTTTGCCACCGAGAAGCAGTTCGTAAAGCATGTAACGCTGGCGCCACACAACCCGACCAGCGCGGGCAAGCCGGTGAAAAAGAAGAAGCGCAACAGCGCGAGCAGTCGAGTGGGTGCGGCGCTGCGCGATGGCGGCCACATCGCTGCGCCATAGCGAGACCGCGTTAGGGGCGTACTATCGCCAGATTGCGCGACGGATCGGCGCAGATGTGGCGGTATTTGCCACTGCCAGGAAACTGGCCACGATCATTTACCGCCTGCTCCGGTGGGGGCAGCCATACGTGGATGTAGGTGTCGAGGCATATGAACAGCATTACCAGCAGGGGCGTATCAAGAGTCTCACCGCCAAAGCTAAAGAAATGGGCTATCAACTCACGCCGATCACGGCCTGACCTTGTCCAATCCACGGAGAAAGTCACAGGCCAGCGCGCAGAGAAGACATTCTAAAAGGTGGGCAGGCTTCCTTTGCTCGTCGTAATCCGAGCGCAGCTCGACTCTTCTTGTCAGGTTTTCTGCGCTTATCTCTGCGCCTTCCTGCGCCTCTGCGTTGAAGGGTACGTCCCGGCTATCGCGCCTCTCCCAGGATTCCCAGCTTCCTTCCCCACCTTCCGAAAGACCTCCAGCGCCGATCCAGTTCCGGCTTTCGTATGCGTGGACGTCACGACCGTGCGCACGCGCGCCTTGCCCTTCGCCACCGTCGGGAACCCGATGCCCGTGCGCGAGGACGCCCTCGTCGAACAGTTCGCGCGACAGCTGGTGCGCCAGCGCCGCATCGCCGACGATCACCGGGGTGATCGGCGTCTCGCTGATCCCTGTATTGAACCCGGCGGACTTCAAGCCGCGCCTTGAAGTACCGCGTATTCTCCCACAGAGCTGCTCGATGCGCTCGGGCTCCTGCTCCAGCACGTCGAAGGCGGCCGAGGCAGGCAGCCGCGACCGCCGGCGGGTGCGAGGTCGAAAAGCAGGAACGGCCGCGCGCGGTGGTACAGGAACTCGATCAGATCGCGGCTGCCGCACACGTACCCGCCGAGCACGCCGATCGCCTTCGAGAGCGTACCCACCTGAATGTGCACGCGTCCGTGCAGGCCGAAGTGATCGATCGTCCCGCGCCCGTTGCGCCCCAGCACACCGGAAGCATGCGCATCGTCCACCATCATGATGGCGCCGTGGCGCTTCGGCGACTCCGTCAAGCCCGGGCAGCGCGCCGATGTCGCCGTCCATCGAGAACACGCCGTCGGTGATCAGCAGCTTGCGGCCCGGCGACCGAGTCCAGCTCCGCCGAGAATCTTGCTCGCGCGCGCGCGACATCCTTGTGCGGAAACGACGTGGATCTTCGCGCGCGACAAGGCGGCAGCCATCGATGATGCTGGCGTGGTTCAATTCGTCGCTGCACGATGTGGTCTTCAGGGCGTCAGGATCGCCGAGACCGTCCCGGCGTTGGCCGCAAAGCCGCGACTGGAATACCACGCAGGCTTCCACATTCTTGAAGGCCGCGATCCGCTCCTCCAGCTGCACGTGGATGCTCATGGTCCCGGAAATCGTTGCGCACCGCGCCGATCCCGACGCCGAACTGCTGCGCACCGCCTCCAGCGCCGCCTCGCGGAGTTTGGGATGCGTGGTCAACCCCAGGTAATTGTTGAGGCCAGGTTGATCACCTGCTTGCCGTCCGAGCGAGCGCACTTCCGCCGCGCTTCGTCGATTCCAGGATACGCAGCCGCTGCGCAGGTGCCCTCCGGCACGCCACTGTTCCAGCTGATCGTGAAGATAAGAGAGCGCGATTCGGCATTGGGATCTCCTAACCGGCGGACACCGGTGCTCCCAGCTTCCGGTAGGCGCTCGCAAAAGTGAAGCAGCGGCTTGCCGTCAGCGACCTCGTGCATGCACCATTTCGCCCACCAGAATATCGTGATCCCGCCATGCGGCACGTATGCGGTGCACGCGCGCATTCGATTGCGGCCAGCACGCCCGGTATCAGCGGCCCGTGGTCGCCCGCCTGTCCACGCCATGCACCGTCGAAACGGTCGTGGCCCCTGCGCGCGAAGCCGGCTCCGACAGGGCCGCTGATCGCTCCGCCAAACATATTGATTCCGAAATGGGTTGCCGCACGAAATGCATTCGATCGCGGCGACTGCGTGCCCCAGGCAAATCAGAATCAGCGGCGGATCCAACGAAACCGACGTAAAGCTGCTGACCGTCAGCCCGTGGGGCGTGCCTTTGGCGTCCACTACGCTGGCGATGGTGACGCCGTTGGCGAAACGCCGCAGGCCGCGCCGGAATTCCTCGCCGCGTGACGGGCGCGCCTGGCCAGATGCCTCGCTTGACAGCGGGAATAAATTCAATCCTATCATACTGGTTGACTGATGCGGGACCAGGATCGCGTTCCGCGACCTGGACCGGAGGCTGTTTTTGATCAGGCTGGACATCATCAACGAAGTCGTGAATCGCACCGGCATCACGCAAGACCAAAGCCGAAATGGCGGTCGAAACGGTCTTTGAATCCATGAAGAAAGCGCGCTCGAACAGGGCGACCGCATCGAACTGCGTGGTTCTCGGCGTCTTCAACGTGAAGCCCCGCAAGACCGGGATCGGCGCAATCCGCGCACCGGCGCGCGGAAGTCTCCATCCCGCCCAGGCAAGGCCGTGCGCTTCAAGCCCGGCAAGGAGTTACAGACGCTGCAGTAGACCCGCTGCGCGCCGCAGTTCAACCGTGTCACCCCAGGATTCTCTCTCCTGCGCCGTACCCTGACTCTGCCGAAATCGGTACGGGCGCGCGACGTACGTGTTTGCGCCCCGCCGTACGCGCGGGCGCTACTGGCGCTACATTCTCTGCTGTTTCGCGCTGACCCCAGTAACCACCTGTCATGGTGGGCGCGGCTCATGCAGATCGATTTCGACCGCAACATTCCCTTCGATCTGGAACACAGCCTCGAACTATGGGGCTTCTTCTGCGAGCATCCCGCCGACCTCGTGCAAGGCCTGCCTATTCTCTAACCCTGCTGTCGCATTCCTGCTGGCTCCACGAGTTCGGCCACTACCGCAGCGCTCGCGCCTTCCACCGCGTGGATGCCAGCCTGCCATACTTTCTGCCGTCACCTATCCTGGGCACCTTCGGCGCCTTCATCCGCATTCGTTCGCCGCATCTATTCCCGGCGGCGCGCTCTTCGATATCGGCATCGCCGGCCCACTCGCCGGCTTCATCTTCCTGCTGCCGGCGCTGGCCATCGGCCTGGCCTTCTCCAAGGTGATGCCGGGCATCGCACACGCAGGAGCCACGCATCTTGCGGTGCCTCGGTCTGCAGTGGCTGCTGCAGCGCGCCATCTTTCCAGGCGTGCCGTCGGCCGATATCTACACTGCACCCCGTGGCCCGCGCCGCCTGGGTGGGAATGTTCGCCACCGCCATGAACCTGCTGCCCATCGGACAACTCGATGGCGGCCACATCTCTGTACTCCTTCTTCCCCAGCGCGCCACCGCACAGTCAGCAAGGCGCTCTGTATCCTGATGCTGCCGCTGGGACTCTTCTGGAAGGCGTGGTTCTTCATGGGCCATTCATGCTGTGGCTGGCTGGGACGCGCCATCCCGGCGATCCACGATCCACCGAACTTGGCGATGCACCGCCGCAAACTCGCCTGGCTGGCGCTCGCCATCTTCTATTCTCTGCTTCACCCTACCAAGCCCTTTGCCGACGGCGGACTTGATGAAGATCACGCAGCCACGCCATCATCACGCTCAACGAGGAACGCAAGCTATCGCACGCGCCATCGGTGAGCCTGCGCTGCTGCGATGAGATCCTGATCCTCGATAGCGGCTCCACCGACCGCACCGTGGAACTCGCCGCCAACCTGCGGCGTCCGCGTCATCGAAGCCGGCTGGCGCGGCTACGCCGGCCAGAAAAACTGGGCCGCCGAACAGGCCGCTCACGAGTGGATCCTCTCATCGACGCCGATGAGGCGCTCAGCGAAGCCCTCGAAGCCGAAATCCTCAACCTCAAGAAATCCGGCCCGCGCTTCGACGCCTACACCATGCCGCGCCTGGCCGCGCTATCTGGGCACGCTGGATCTATCACTCGGGCTGGTATCCCGACCGCAAGATTCGCCTTTATGACCGTACGCAAAGCCAGATGGGTGTGGCGATTGTCGTGCACGAAAGCGTGCGCAGCAAGGACGGGTCGGCGACCTGCGAAAGCGATATCCTCCCACTTCACCTGCGATTCGCTCTCCGAGCACCTCAAGACGCTCGATCGCTACACCACGCTCGCCGCGCAGGAACTGGCGGCCAGCAAAGTCCCCGTGCCCCTCTGGAGCCTGATCTTCGACCCGCCCTGGAACTTCGTCCGCGCCTACGTCTTCCAGCGCGGCTTCGACGGGCTCGCGAAGGCCTCGATCATCTCCTACATGGCGGCCTTCTATACGTTCCTGAAATACTCCAAAGCGAGAAACATGAGCCTGATGCGATTCTCCACCTCGATGCCGGAAGAGAGATGCGCGGCGGCCAGTGGCAGGTGCTGCGCCTCATCGGAAGGCCTGGCCGCGGCCGGCGTGGAGTCCACCCTGCTGGCGCGCGAGGGATGCGCCGCTCACCCCGCCGCCGCAAGCAGGCTGGCGCGTGCAACCCCTCGGCATCACCCGCGCCGATCGGCCATCTGCGCGTGCCCACAGTCTGATCCACGCTCACGATGCGCGCAGCCACTCGCTTGGGCGCTTCCTGCGCGGACGCCCGCTGGTAGTGTCGCGCCGCGTCACCTTCCCGGTAGGTTCGCGCTGGAAGTACGGAAGAGCGCGGCCGCTACCTGGCGGCCCCGGAATGCGCTCAAGACCGTGCTCGTATGCAGGGCGGCGTACCTGCACGAAAAGATCAGCGTGGTCTACGACTGAGGCTGGTGCCCGTGCTCGAAGTCTCGCAACGGCAGGCAGAGTGCTGGGCCTGGAAAAAGGACTGCCGGACCGCTCGCCAAAATGGGGCTTGAAGATGGTGTCGCACCCGGAGGAGGAAATTCTCGACGCGGCGATCCTGGTCTACGTCACCAACAGCGAAGGTCCCGGATCCGGCGCCCCGCTGGCCATGTCCGCCGCCGTGCCGGTGATCGCCAGCCGCATCGGGCGGACTGCCGGAAGTCATCCGCGACGGCGCGAACGGGCTGCTCGTCGAGAACGATGAGGCCGCCATCTCCCGCAGCGATTCGCCAACCGGATCGACCACTCCGGAACAGGCGCACCAGATCGGCGCCGCCGCGCGCCGCACCGTCGTCGGAGCGCTTTACCGTGGACCGCGGTTGGAATCGCCGCCACGCTCGAAGCCTACCGCCAGGTCCTCGCGTGATAATCATGTACGCCGCATCTGCCACCCGTTCATGAACCGCCCAGTCCGACATGAACCGCCCAACTGAGCCGCGACCATGAGGGAGTCGGTCCTCTGCGAACACGCTTTTCTCTGCGAGCTCCGCGCCGTTGCGTGAAACCTGTTCGGTTCAGCCTCTCAAGGATGCGGACGCACCCCTGCACTCCCCGTGACCCTGCGATCGGTGAAGCCCTCCTCGCGCTCCTCTTCGGCCTCCCGGATCGGCAGCTTTCTCAACGTGCGTGGCCTACCGCTGGCCGCGCAACCGGAGCGTCGTCAAACCGCGCTCCCATCCGCGTGCACGCCTGCCGCAAGCCGATCGCCTGGCAATACGACAACGTCCCGCCGCTGAGCTATCTGGTGCTCGCCGGACGCCGCCGCCGCTGCGGCGTCGTGAATCTCCCGCGCCATCCCCTCGCAGAGTTCCTCACTCCGGCCTGCTCTTCTTCTCTACCAGGTCGCCACGCTGGGGCCCACCCTGGCGGCCCCCAAGATGTGCGTCTTCTGCGCCATCTGCGTGGGCGCTGATCTTCTGCGATCTCGGCAAGCGCATCCTGCCCGACGAATTCACTCTGGGCGGAGTCGTTCTCGGCCTGGTCTTCTCCGCCTTCGTGCCGGTGCCCGACATCACTGCGCAGTAGCCATCCTGTGGCTGATGCCGGCGTGGCGTTGAGCGGCTGGTCGCGTTCTCTTCACCATGGAGTCCGCCGCGTGCAACCCTGCCGGCGTTCTTCCCGTGGCTCGGCGGGTGGCTGTATTACAAGGTCCGCCATCGCGGAGGGGCTGGGATTGGGCGACGTCAAGCTGGTCTGCCATGGTGGGCAGCTCTTCTCGGCTTGCGCGGCGCCCTGCTGACCTTGGTCCTGGGCTCGATCACTGGCTCGGCGATCGGCTACAGCCACATCAAGCTCACCGGCAAAGGACCCGGCCAGTTACGAACTCCCCTTCGGCACCTTCCTGGGCGCCGCCGCCCTACTCGCCGCCGTGCTTGGACAATAACCTCCTGCCGATGTAGGCCGAAACTCACAGGGCCCTTATTGGGGAAGTAAAAGGTATGGCAAGATAAAGCCATGCACCGCGACCAGGTGATACGTGCCTTGAGGGAGCATGAACAGGAGCTCCGCGCCGTTGGCGTGGTGAGTGTTTCCTTGTTTGGCTCCACGGCCCGTGGAGAGTCCGATCCCGCCGACGTCGATATCGCGGTCCGCCTGGCTGAAAGCTTTTCTCGTGGCGGTCTTGACTATTTCGGCCGGCTCGGAAGACCTTGAGCAACATCTGTCCCGACTGCTCGGCTGCAAGGTGGACGTAGTCGAAGAACCGGTGCGCAAGGAGCGCCGTTTCAAAAAGAGATCGACAGGGATCGCGCCCTTGCCTTCTGAAAAGCCCGTCCGGCGCCTGGAAGACATCGTCGAAAACGCGCAAGCGGCTTTACGCTATACGTCTGACATGGATGAAATTACGTTCGACGGGAAACCGCTTGGTCTACGACGCGGTTGAGCGTTGCCTGGAACGGATAAGCGAGGGCGGCGGCCAAGTTGGGTGAGTTGGCACCGGCTCTCGTTCCAGATCAGCCTTGGCGCGGATATACGGGCCCCTCGGAAATCGGCTGCGTCACGAGTACGACGAGATTCGGGAAGATCGGCTCTGGGATATCGTCCGGACCGACCTCCCTTCGCTCTGCAAAGCCTGCGAGGAGCGCGTTGCGGCAGCTTCGCGAGGATACGATAGCCCCTCAGAACCGACTGAGCCGCCGAACGCCACCTTGCCGTGCCCATCGGCGCTCTAGCCGCTCTAAACGCTACCGCCGTTCGCCGGCACCGCGCGTGCGCGCGCCGCTTTCCAGCACCTGCGCACTTTTTCAGTGAGCGCCGCCGGAGTGAAAGGCTTTTGCAGGAAAGCCACTTCCTTGTGGAGAATCCCGGTGTTTACGACCGCGTTGTCCGTATAGCCCGACATGTACAGCACCTTCATGCCGTCCCGCCGCTTGTGCAGTTCCTCGGCCAGTTCCCGCCCGCTGACCTTCGGCATGACCACATCCGTGATCAACAGGTGAATCTGCCCGCGATAGCTGTCCGACAGCCGCCGCGCTTCCAGCGGATCGGACGTGTCCATCACTTTATAGCCCGCCCGCACCAGCGTCTCCCGCACCAGTTGGCGCACCATCTCATCGTCTTCCACCAGCAGGACCGTCTCCGACCCGGACGCCACATGCCTTCGCTGAGATTCGATTTCCACCGCAGCCGGCAGATCCAGGCGCGGCAGATATACCTTCACCGAGGTGCCGCGGTTCGGCACGCTGTACACATCCAGGTTTCCGCCACTCTGCTTCACGATGCTGAACACCGTGGATAGCCCGAGACCTGTACCGCGGCCCACGCCCTTGGTGGTGAAGAAGGGCTCGAACAGACGCGCCTGCGTAGCTTCATCCATACCGCCGCCGTTGTCGCTCACCGCGATCTGCGCGTATGGCCCCGGTCTCACCGCCAGGTGACGGCTGGAATAACCTTCGCCTCAGTTCCACGTTTGCCGTCTCGATCGTGAGAGTGCCGCCCTTCGGCATGGCATCGCGCGCGTTTACCACCAGGTTCATCAGCACCTGTTCGATCTGCCCGGGATCCGCGCTCACCATCCCCAGATCGGGCCGCAGCACCAGTTGCAAATCTACATCCTCGCCGATCAGCCGCCGCAGCATCGTGCTCAGGCCCGTCACCAGCTTGTTCGAGATCCAGCACCCTCGGCTGCAAGCACCTGCGGCCGGCTGAATGTGAGCAATTGCTGGGTGAGTGTGGCCGCGCGCTCCCCGGCCTTCAGAATCTGCTCCGCGGAATAATGATTCGGTCGCCCGGCTTCAGCGAGTTCAAAATAAGCTGGCTGTAGCCCGGAGATGATCGTCAGCAGGTTATTGAAATCGTGCGCCACGCCGCCGGCCAGCATGCCCACCGACTCCATCTTCTGCGCCTGCCGCAACTGTGCCTCGAGAAGCCGGCGCGCCGTGACGTCCGTCAACACCGCTAACAACACCGCTTCGCCGTCGAGATCGATGCGGCGTTGAGTCATCTCCACGTCGATGATGCGCCCATTGGCGGTGCGATGCCGGCGCGTGCCGATTGGCTGGCCGCTCTCTTCACTCAACAGCACTTCATCCAGGCTCATGCCGCGAAATTGTTCGCGCGTGTGGCCATAAAGCGCAGCCGCCGCCGCGTTCGCTTCCAGAATTGTGCACGCCGTGGAGTCCATCATCCACATCGGCTGAGGATGTTCCTCGAACAGAAGCTGCAAATTTACCGTCCTTGTCCTGGAACACTTGTTTCGGCGGCATATTTGGAGAAGCCTGAAACCGTCCATGGCTCTCTTTACCTACCGACAAGAATACATGTACGCGCTGCATCACTCAATGGCGTTAGCGATAAACTTGTTCAAGCTCGCACATAAATCAGAGGCTTCGGTACTAATAACCAACGATGCTTGAGTACTGATACCTAAGGCTTACTAATACCCAACGATATAGTACCTTACCCCGCCTTGGTGCTACTAGGCTCGACCCGCGTAGTCCTGCGCTCCCGCGCTGAGGTGAGATCATCGAAGTCATGACCAGGACGCCAATCGCTGCGCCACGCACCGAAGGCCGCACCTTCGATACGGATTGGTCGATCGCCAATGTAGCCAAACTTCTGCGGTCCAACGCGAACCGCGGCGCCTGGCGGCAATCGGCTCAAACCGGCGCGGCACGGAGGCCGTGAACCAGAGCTATCTGCGGACGGTTTCCGCGCGCGCATCTGCCCAGCGGCGTCTCCGTGATCTTTATGCGGCTGGAGCAGGAGAACTGTTGGTATGCCTCGCTGTGCTTTGCCGGTACCGACGATGGATATCTGCCCTGGAACCAGGAAACAGCCGAAGTGTGGCTATGTGCGCTCTTTGGTGAAGATCGGCCACAGGTGAAATCGACCGGCGGCACGAGCGGAGATGCTCGCCAATTCATCCTTGCGATGAAGGAATGAACTACCGGACGCCTGCCCCACGTGCCAGCGATAGCGCACCGTAGAGCACGCTATCGTCGCCCAGCAGAGCCGGCACCACGTCGATCCGCGCCGCGGACCAGCTGGTGATCTGCCGCCGCAACTCCCGCCGCAGCGGCACGAAGAGCCGGTCGCCCGCCTTCGATATACACTCCGCCAATCACAATCCGCCGCGGATTGAGCAGCATGATCGCCGCCTTCAGTCCCAGCGCCAGGTCTACTACATAGCGCTCCACAAACTCTCCGTCCAGCAGTAACTCTCGCGCGCTCTTCCCGTAATCGCGCTCCAGCCAGAGAGCCGCAGCAGAGGCGCTCCAGGCATCCGCGGCGCGCCGCACGAGACATCTCCGGCCCATCAGGACGGATGGTGAGGTGGCCGATCTCTCCGCCGTAGGAATCGGCGCCGCGCCAGATGCGGCCCCTCCTCCCAGATGCCGCCGCCGATTCCGGTCGAAAGCGTCATGTAGAAAAGCGGAGAGCAGCCCCGCCCGGCGCCGAACTCGGCCTCTCCCATCGCGCCCACGTTGGCATCGTTATCCATGATCGCGGGAACCCCGGCCGCTTCCCTGACGAAGCCGCACAGATCGAAATCGCGCCAACCGCCCACGTGAGTCGAAAGCACCACCCGCTGTTCGCCGAAGTTGACCGGCCCGCCGAACCCGATCCCGCATCGTTCCAGCGCGAACTCCCGCCGCCACGCGCCCGCGATTTCGCCGATCTGCGCCACCATCCACGCGCGCCCGCCGCCGGCATCAGTGGCGCGCGATTCGCGCCGCACCATCGCGTCCCCGTCGAACACCGCCATGCTGAACTTTGTACCGCCAATGTCGATCGCCAGAATCATTTCAGGCCTCGCAGGAATTGTGCATCGCCCACTCCCACACGCGCCCGCGTGCGCGTATCCACGTTCACCGGAAGCGCGCTCCACTGGTTGGCCGCGATCGATGTCGCGCCGTGCCCGTGCACGAAGACGCCCCAACCAACCAGCGTCAAGAATGCCGCCGCCCATGCCGTACGCGCCGGCGGCGGCGGATTTCTGCCACCACAGAATCGTGGGAATCAGAAAGAACATCAGCAGATGCGTGATATCGGCGAAATAACGCGGCCCGTAACAGTGACCCGGCCAGATGGTCAGCACCACCATCGCGTGCAGCACCACGATCGCCGCCAGGTAAGGAGACAATCCGCCGCACCATCGCCGCCTCCAGGCCAGCACCATACCCGCCAGCGAGAAGAGAAAGACAGGAGTGAAGATGAACAGTCCGCGCGAAGGACTGAAGAAGTTCATCAACACTCCTCCCAGAATGGATTGCGCATCTTGGGAGCCGTGAGATAAAGCGGAATCAGGCTGTGGCGAACCATCACCTGGTAACTGAAGAACACGACCCCAACCGGCGCCGCCCAAAGCAGGAGCCTCAACAGTTGATCCCGCCGGTGGATGGCCACGTAGACCGCCAGCACCACGCAGGAGATCGCGTTCGAAGGCCGGACCGCAAAGCGAGAGTGCCAGCAACAGCCCGGCGAGGCCATAGTGGGGCAGGCGCTTCCGCCTGCCAACCTCGTTCTCCCTCCCCGTCCCCATCTTGCAGCAACAGGTACAACGCCGCGCTCAACAGCAGCAGAGTGAGGCCGTGGGGAGACAGATTTCGGCTGGCCAGCGACCACTCCGTGGTTCCAAACGCGAACAACAGCGCGTACCATATCGCCGCCCGCCGCGCGGAGGAACAGGAGGGCGATCTGGTATTGCACCCAGACCGTCAACGCGCCGATCGTACTGGCGCACCACAGCTCGGCCAGCGGCCGCCCGCCCAACAGATCGCCCGCGAAAAAGGCAGCGCCACTTCACGCCGTGCAAAGAAACTCCCCATGCGGCACCAGCGGTCCCGCCAACGCAAGCCCGCCTTTCATCAGTCCCAACAGGGCAGCACCAGCACCGGCGTTCCCAGCGGAAAATTGCTGTACCAGTGTCCCTTCGGGGCAGCCTTCCGCGCCGGACCTTGCGAAGGCCGGCCCACCTGCCGGCACACACTCCAGACCGTAATCGGCCACGCGCGGCGCGTCCGCCACAAACCCATCGACCCGCGTACTGCCATGCTCCATCAGGCTCACAGCCGTCGCCACGCTCCAGTAGGAATCGTAGAGAGAAACGGCGGACAGATGCTGTACACAAGCCACACGGCGGCGAACAGACATAGTCCGGGATTCTTCCAGAACGGCACTCGCATCGGGAAACCTCAGGGTATCAAACCATCACGTAACCAAACCATTCCCGGCAAACCCTCCATTCCCATCCGAGCTGCGACCGCCAGCGATTTCCGCCCAATACGTTCTCTCCAACTTTCGCCACTCCCAATCCGAGCCGCCACTCCCAATCCGAGCCGCGACGCCCCATCCGAGCCGCGACCGTCAGGGAGCGGTTTCCCGGAACCCACCGTGACTTCCCTGCGGCCTGCCTCTGGTTTGGCCCCTCGCCTTCCGCTCCCTGTAGAAGCTGATATACACTCGGTACCTATGCAACTCATCGGAACCGCTCTCCTCGCGCTGCTGTGCGCCCATCTACCGCTGTCCGCCCAGCAGGCCAAACCAAGTTGCGACCGGTGCTCCGCCAGCTATATCAGCCGCGAAGAGCTCGACGCTTACCTCAAGCGAGCGCCCGCACGCGCCACCAACTCCGTAGCCGATCAGCAGGTGCGCGCGGCCAACGTGGGCAAGGCCAACGTCGATGTCGGTGTAGTGTACCGCAACGCGACGCAGGCTGAAGGCTCGGCGGTTCGCCGAGCACGACCTGGTAAGCGAGGTCTACTACATTCTCGACGGGTCCGCGACCCTCGTCACCGGCTCCGACATCGTCGGACTGAAGCCGCGGCCCGCGGACTACCCATCCGTCAGGCTGCTCAACGGTCCGGCGGCAACGGCTCTGCAATCCGCAACGGAGCGACCTACCAGCTCAAAGCGGGCGACGCCATCATCATTCCCGCCGGCGTCGGCCACTGGTTCACCAAGGTCGACGACCATATCCGCTATATCATGATCCGCATCGACCCCGATAAAGTGACGCCCACCAAGGATGAAGCGGCATCCAAAGCGGACCTCGCCGGCCGCTCAGCCTGCGGCGGAAACCCCTCGACTAAACGGAGGCTACGGCGGTTCCGAGGCGGCTCACCCTTCGCTGCAGTGATTGCCTCAACTAATCCTTGATAGCGGGGTAAGATCTGATTCCCTCAACGAAGAAACCCGGAGAGCTTGGATCGCTCGATCCTGGCGGTACGTCTTCGCCGTTCCACAGAATCAAACCGAACAATTTCGAATTACTTTCGGCATACGCCTCCATATGCGCGGTGTTCAGGACCCAACGATTGTGGCTCTCCCGGGCATCGAAATCAGGGGATCTCCCAACTCCTCCTTGTAGCGCCAGTTCTCGGCAACACTCGCCAGCTCCTGGTAGCGATTCTCCCAGTTGCTCGAGTTGCTTCCCGAGAACATCGGTACATCCAAAACCAGCAGCCGCACATCAGCCTTACGCTCACGGCAGGCCTCTGCGAAGAGGATGTCACCTTCGCGCAGAGGGGAACAGATCGCGAGATCTCCCTTCGCCGATGTTCCAACGTGACAGACGATCATCGATTTGCTGCCGTATGGAATCGGCCATGTCGTTTGTAAACTGCACTCCGGAAGGTGCAGTGTCATGCTCGTAAAACAGGATCACGTTCCTATATCTCTTCGTTTTCTTGGTTGATTTCGCGATTAGGCCGATCGCGCTTCCAGGCTAAAGTCGGCCTTGAATCCGAGTTCTTGCAGCAACTGAAGGCGGACCTTTAGCATTTCCTTCTGGAACAACGTAGTTTGAGGGAGGGCACAAGCGTCTCTAACGAGTTGATGAGCCTCTTGTTCATTGCCTTTGAGCAGAGCAAGGGCTGCCAGGCTCGTTGTGCTCCAAAATTGATCGTCATCGTCGGAGCCCTGCTCGGCCCTGCGCTTCGCGGATTGCGCGATAAAACTGACGATCTGAATCAAATCACCCACCGAGTCCGATCCAAACCCTGATGGTCGTTTTCCATCAAAAAGATCGTCGACTATTGCAAGAAGGAGAACCGCATTCAAGCCGCTGAAATAAGACCTTGGATCCATCTCCAGAGCTTGCCGGAATGCGTCATGAGCCTTAGCAGCCAGTATCACGTTGTCTCTTGCCAATTGCCTGGCGTCTTGGGTTGTACCCGTCTGATCTCTCCACTTCAGCCGCCACAAGGTCCGATAAACATGCCCCTAAATCAGCGTTGGCGTAAGCGTCATCGCGTATTTTCTCGATCTCATGCTGGGCATCGGATATTCGTCCCCAGATTCTCCAGCACAATACCTAAATGGAGACGCGCGTCTCTGTGATCTTGATCAAGCGACAGGGTCTCGCGCAAAATCTCCTCCGCGGCATCGTATCGGCAGAGGCCGATGAGCGCTTTAGCAGCCGTAAAGAGGACCTGGCTCCGTTCGACGCGGTTAGGGCACATCATGTGCCAGAGTCAGAATGTTGCCGGGTCTGCCCTTTTCTAGCGCCAGGCGAACACGTTCCGCCCATTCATCCTGAAGATTCATGAAAACCGGGCTTTGGGAATCTGAACGTCCTTCCATACCGGCGGTACCAAACCAGGCAGGTGCTGGTACACAGGACTGCCGTGCCGCCAGTCGTTTCTAATCGCCTCCTTGAGCAACCCTCCAAGTCTTTTCACTTCGTCTTCAAGCCCGTCCCTGTGGAGCGGCCTCCGTCCCGGCCGTGAAAAACTTGCCTCGATAGATGAGCGTACGATCTGGAGCGATATCGAACGGAGGCACCCACGGCCAGTCGCCCCTCACCAGGAAGACTCCTCGCGGGCACATTCCGTCCCGTATTCCTAGTTCATAAAAGACGTTTGCGTCTGGCGCGGAGACGTCCGCCACCACTACGCTCAGCCGTCAGCAGATCGTAGAACATATCGGATACGAATATCACCGGGTGTAGCTTCGGTATCCGCGCGCGTAACGGAAGGCATCCGGCGCGACTCGAGTGCGGGTTTGAGCAGCTTCTCGTAGACGTTGAGTGAAATTAACGCAATCGTCAGTTTTTCGGGCTGGCGGGCTGACTTTTACAGATTCCCAAAGGGCATAACAACAAATGCGTGAAGCTTCAAACAATCACCTCCCCTTGTGCCGTTCGCGAGGTATTATAACCCGGGAATGCGCACGCCTTACAAGGAAGCTGATTTCGCTGGTCTGTTCTGATCGCCGCCCAAGAAGCTTGACAGTCCATCGAATTTAACTACAATGAAGTACATATATGGCGACTGCGATCAATCTCGGCGAATTCGAGCAACTCATTTTGCTGGCGATTCTACGGCTCGGCGACCGGGCATACGGCGTCACGATCCGCACCGAGATCTCCCAACGTGCAGGACGCACGGTCGCGCCGGGCGCGTTATATACCGCCCTGACCGGCTCGAGGACAAGGGCCTTGTCAAGGCGCGTGTCGGCGAGCCCACTCCGCAACGAGGCGGACGGGCAAAACGATTCTTCACCGTCACCGCATCGGGAGCCAGGAGCTCGCGCGGGCCCAGCGCGCGTTTCAGCGGCTGCTCGAAGGTCTTGACGTTCTCGGAGGCTCTCATGCGTGACGCCTCTCCGGTACAAGCCCTCCTTTCACTCTTCACCACTCCCGACCGTGCAGAATCGATCGCGGGCGATCTGAACCGAAGAACGTGAGGTTCGCGGTTCTGCGTGGTTCTGGTTTCACGTCTTCGAACCACGTCCGCCCTGTTCACGAACGAGCTTTCGGCCGCTCCGGTGATGACTTTGGCCCTTGTCGCTTTAGGATTCGCGCTGTTCGTCTCGCTTGCATTCACCGGGGTGGCTGCCGTCTTCTTGTTCCCCTTCATTGGTTCGGGCGCGAGTTGGGTCCTCCTGTCTCTTTTCTGGTGGAGCGCAGCTTTGTGGACAGGCGTGTTTTTAGTCAGCGTCAGCGCCTAAGCACGGCATGACGGCATGCCTGGCTCTTGCCGTCGCCGGTGAAGCGCTGCTCCTCGCATGCCCGCTCTTCTTCACGTTGACCGAACCGCCGAAGGCCTGGTCCATCCTCGTCTACACGAGCGCGCTGTTCGCGGCGGCACCGCTGCTGGCCGGAGGCGCGATCGCGCGCCGGCGGACCCCGAGCCAGAACCATGTCTGATCATTTGCGGCTTTCGCTCATCGCGTCGCTCTTCCTTGTGCTCCTCCGTTGGCCTTCTTGCCTCACCCCGGCGCGGCTTCGGCCCAGCAGTCCGCCGAATGGCGCGACTCTTCGCCGCATCGGGCCACGCTCGTGACGGTCGATGACGGCGTTCAGCTCGAGGTGCTGGACTGGGGCGGTTCCGGTCGAGCCATCGTCCTCCTGGCCGGCCTGGGAGATACCGCGCATGTCTACGATGACTTTGCACCAATGCTCGCCCGGGAGTACCACGTGTATGGCGTCACGCGCCGCGGACACCCTGGTTCGTCCGGCGCCCCGGCCGGATACGAGTTTGCGCGGCTGGCGGAGGATGTCGTTCGCGTCGTCAAAGCGCTCGCCCTCATGAAACCGGTCATCGTCGGACACTCGATCGCTAGGGAAGAGCTCCATGTGCTGGGAGGCCGCTATGCGACCGAGGTCAGCGGCCTTGTCTATGTGGATGCTGCGTTCAACCGTACCGGCGGTTCGAACGACTATGAACGCCGTCGCCGGCAAGCTGCCACCGGCGCCTGCCCCGGAAGCGAAGGATTTGGCCTCCGTCACCGCCCTACGCGCCTTTCGGATGAAGATCGACGGGGCCGCGCTACCGGAGGCACATTTGCGAGCCCGCTATGTCGTCAATGCCGACGGCACTGTGGGCGGCGCATGGATGCCTGCCCTCCCGATCCGGCAAGCCTTCACGACCGAGATCCGCCGCATTTCCGAGTCGTACAACCCTGAGCGAATTCGCGTGCCGGCACTCGCGATCTACGCGGTGCCGAAATCGCCAGCCGACCTGATGCAGCCCTGGTATAGTGCCGATGACCCGGTCGTTCGTCAGAATGTCGAGACGCTCCACAAGTTGGCTCGCGAGCGCTTCCGGCGGCACGCGGAGTGGTTTGAGGCGTTTGCCGAACAGGGCCGGGTCTCGGAAATACCAGGCGCACATCATTTGTTCATCACGAATGCACGCGAGGTTCTGCGCCAGATCGAGGATTTCGTGTCATCACTCCCATAACGGCGCCAGCCGGCGAGGCCTACAATAATAGTGTGAGGATATTTCTTGCCGGCGCCTCCGGTGTGATTGGGCAGCGGCTGATTCCCCGGTTGGTTCAGGCCGGGCACGTAGTCGGCGGCCTGACGCGCTCGCCCAGCAAAACGGAGTTACTGAGCCACCTCGGTGCCGAACCGATTCTTTGTGATGTCTTCGACCGGGAGGCACTTATCCAGGCGGTTCGTGACTTCAAACCGGACGTCGTGCTGAACGAGCTGACCGATCTGCCGGATGATGCGGCGCAGATCGGTGAACTCGCAGATCTGAACGCTCGCATCCGAACCGAGGGAACCCGGAATCTGATCGAGGCCGCGCGGCGGAGCGGGTCGCCGAAAATCCTGGCTCAAAGCGTCGCCTGGCAATTACCTGATGGGCCCGATGCCCAGGCTGTCGCAGAACTGGAGCGTTCCGTTCTCGCCGAGGGCGGCGTTGTGCTGCGCTATGGACAGTTCTACGGGCCCGGCACCTATAACGAGCAGCAGCCACCCGAGGAACCTCGGGTTCACATCGACCGAGCTGCCGAACGAACGGTGGAGGCGCTGGGCGAGCCAACGGGCGTCGTCGTCATTATCGACTGAGCGCGACCGCGTCTGCCGGAAGTGCGCTGCTCGAAACTAGAGCCGCGATCCTGTCATCGAAGCGGACAACCAGGCTCTCTCTGCGAACTCCGGCGCCATTTGCGTGAAACTCAGCTTCTCAGACGAGCGGGATGCAGTCGTATTTATTCCACTGGAGGATCGAAAACATGACGATCGGTATCACTGGAGCCACCGGGCAACTCGGCCGCCTTGTCGTGAAAAAGCTCAAAGCCAAAGTACCTTCGGCGGACATTGTCGCACTGGTACGCACGCCTGCCAGGGCGGCCGACCTTGGTGTTTCGGTGCGCGGCGCCGACTACGACAAGCCCGATACACTCGACCTCGCCCTCGCCGGCATAGACACGCTCTTGTTGATCTCCACGAGCGAGCTCGGTCAGCGGCGTGCCGCGCAGCATCACAACGTGATCGAGGCGGCGAAGAGGACAGGCGTTAAGCGGATTGTCTATACAGAGCTTGCTGCATGCGGACACCTCGCCGTTGAACCTCGCTGACGAACATCGAGGTACGGAAGCCGAACTGAGGGTGTCGGGCATCCCATTTACGCTTCTGCGCAATGGCTGGTATACGGAGAACTACACCGCCTCCGTCCCGGCTGCGCTGGCAGGTGGTGCTTTCCTTGGTAGCGCCGGCAACGGCAGGATCTCGTCCGCCCTTCGTGTTGACTATGCCGAGGCGGCCGTCGCCGTACTGACCAGTGACGGACACGACGGCAGAGACCTATGAGCTCGCGGGCGATGAAGCATACAGTCTGAGCGATCTGGCAGCCGAAATCTCCCGGCAAACGGGGAGGACGATTCCCTACAAAAACTTGCCTGAGGCGGACTACACGGCCGCGCTCATCGGTCTTGGCCTGCCGGAACCTCTTGCGCAAGCGTACGCCGGCTATGATGTTGGCGCCTCGCAAGGCGCCTTATTCGACGATGGCCGGCAGCTTTCCGCCTTGATCGGCCGGCCAACCACACCGCTCGCCGACCGCCGTAGCTGACGCTCTCAAGCAAGCCAGGTAAGTGGATCGGCGTTCGACTACTTCTTCATGGCGAACGACCAGAGCGTAGTTGCCCGCGGCCGACCACGACGTACTGTTGTCCGTCGAGTTCGTAGAGAGATCGGACCGTTCGAAACCGGCGCCGTGAGCTTTGAATGCCACAGCGGATCGCCCAGTCGTGGCGTTCAACGCCACGAGGTTCGACGAGTTATCGCCTGTGAACACGAGGTTGCCTGCCGTGCTCATCAGGCCGCTGCGTCCCGCCGGAGTCTCCCACTTGTGGGACCAGCGGATCTTGCCGGTCTTGTAGTCGATCGCCTCCACCGACGAACTGAGGTTCGCGCCGCCGCGATCGGTGCCGCCCCATCCCTGCGGGTTGGCGAGATCCGGATCGAAGATATAGTACACGCTGAAGGCGCGCGCCGTACCCACGTAGAATAGCCCGGTCTGCGGGCTGAAGGTCGGGCGGAGGCCAGTTCGTGGCGCCGCCCTGATTGGGCGTGACGAGCGCGCCATCCACCTGCGGATGCTTCGCCGGGATCGGGATCGGGCGTGCCGTTGGGCCGGATGCCCTTCGCCCAGTTCGGCTTGGAGTAAGGTGCGGTGACGATGTTCTTACCGTTGGTCCGGTCGAGCAGGAAGTAGTAACCGTTACGCGCGGCCATCGCCGAGCAGCTTGCGCGGGCGGCCGTCGATCTCGCCGTCGATGAGAACGGGCACCTGCGTGGAATCCCAGTCGTGCGTGTCATGGGCCGATGCCTGGAAATACCAGACCATCTTTCCGGTGTCGGCATTCAGCGCGACGATCGCAGCCTGTATAGAGGTTGTCGCCCTTACGGTTGGCGTGCGCGATTACGGGCTGCGGATTGCCGGTAGTGATGTAGATCAGGTTGAGGTCGGGATCGTAGGTCGGCATCTGCCACGTCATGCCGCCGCCGTGCCGCATCGCCTCTTCGTTGGGCCAGGTCTCGCTGCCGGATCCCCCTTCTTGAGAGGGACCACCGACCAGCGCCACTTCTGGTCGCCAGTCTCGGGGTCGTACGCGGTGAGATAGCCGGGGCGGTCGAGATCGTCGCCCGAGACGCCGGCAATCACTTTGTTCTTGACGATCATCGGAGCCATCGAGCCGTAGTAGAACTGGTCGAGGTCGCAGTTCTGTTTCCGCCAGCGCTCGGACCCGTCCTTGAGGTTCAAAGAAATGATCTGGCAGTCGGGTGTCAGGAAGAAAAGCCAGTTGCCGGAAATGCCTACGCCGCGGTTGCCGATGTGCCAGCCGCCTTTCGTTTCGAAGGCCTTGTGCCAGAATCTCCTTGCCGTTGCGGGCGTCGACGGCCCACACGTGATCGGGCGCCGTCAGATACAGGATGCCATCCACCATGAGCGGCGTGGACTTCAGGCTGCCGCCGGCGCCGGTGCGGAAGCTCCATGCCGTTGCCAGGCCGCCAACGTTCTTATCGTTGATCCCGGTCAGCGGACTGAAGCGGCGGCCGGTGTTGTCGCCATGATAGGTCGGCCAGGAAGTGGTCGGGGCTGCGCCGACCAGGCCGGCCGCGAGATGGCCAGGACAGGGAAGGATTGCGATTCGTTTCATTTCAGTGTCACCAGATAGGCCAGCATGTCGTGCATGTTCTTGTCCGTATACACGTCCAGCAGTTGGTCGTGCATCGCGAAGGGGTCATTGCGGACCACCTTGAGTTGCGGCGAGCGCGTGAAGGCCTGTACCTGGCCCTGGGCGTCGCGGACCGAGACGTCGAAATCGTC
>ERZ1370068.776-contig-10711_pt1 | contig 21988 bp, 37 predicted proteins | sample MGYA00561227_ERZ1370068 | MGnify/ENA primary metagenome ERZ1370068 (study PRJEB38410, sample SAMEA6850437) | metagenome | study: Metagenomic assessment of the ecological functions of the soil: analysis of the soil microbiota associated with the... | reverse complement strand
TTACGTATTGCTGTCTGATGTTGATGCCAACCGCTCGGAACGCCGGAGTTTAATCCATAAGATTGTCATCAATCCCAATGGTGTCGTCGACTCCACCGTCTTTCATCCAGGAGTTGGCGGCAACGAAGCGCGGCAAAAGTTAGGGCTGACGCAAGAGGAAGTAGTAGTTGGTTTCGTCGGCACCTTTGGGCCCTGGCACGGAGTGTTGGTACTGGCGGAAGCGATCAAGGCAATACCTTGCAGTGTCCCACTTCGTTTTGTGTTTGTTGGCAATGGTAGCTTGCACGGAGATGTCCAGCTCGTTATTGCAGAACGAGTGTGAACGCAAACGAGTGATTTTCACCGGCCCTGTTGAGCATGGAGAAGTCCCTGCGTTGCTCGATGCGTGCGACATTCTGGCATCGCCTCACGTGCCGTTGACGGATGGCAGCGAATTTTTCGGCTCGCCGACAAAGTTGTTTGAGTACATGGCGATGGGGAAGGGGAATCGTCGCCAGTCGTTTGGGCCAGATCGGTGAAGTGTTGCGAGACAACGAGACGGCGCGCTGCTGGTCGAGCCTGGTAATGCAAAAGCACCTGGCGGCGGCAATTCAACGTTTGGCTGAATCCGGTGACTCTGCGCAAGTGCTTAGGTGAGAACGCGCGAGCAGTTGCTGTGCGGAGTTATACCTGAAGCACAACGCCCAGCGTGTGCTGATGCGTATGGCTGCTTTGGCCGGGGAGGTTCGACCCATTGCAGAACTAAACAGCGTCGCCATTTCGCCCAAGCCTGCGAAGCAGGCGAAAGCGTAAAGCCTGGGGTGAAGGAGGTCGGGAGCGAACCCCAGGTCGAATGACAGTTAATGCGTTAGCCCGCGAAGCGGGGCGACAGCTAATCAGCACCAGCCGACTGCCGCCCACTTCGCGGGCTAAATTCCATTTATCGACTTGACCTGGGGTTCGCCGCGCAGAGCCTCGCTTCACCCCAGGCTTGCTGGTTTTCGCCCGCTTCGCAGGCTGTGAAGCGATCCCTTTGACGTTGCCCTCCCAACTCCAATCAACTCGGGGCAGGCCGAGCAAGAGTTGTTTCCTTCCTTGCGATCCTGGTGCTCGCCCTGGCAGTCAGAGGCCTTACCGCTTACTTCATTCACACCCATCTCTCTGATCCCGGCTGGTTTCAGGCGGGCACTTACGAACTCTTCGATCGAAAGCCCAGGACATTCTCGATCACAAAGCCTCGCAGCGTTTTGGATTGACGATCCAACCCACACTGAGTCGGCCGTCTCATCCACCCGGATATCCATCGTGGATCGCCGGCATTTACAAACTGACAGGTGAACGATCGCCCTCCAGTGTTCAAAAAGTTCAGTGGGTGCTCGACGCGTTCTCTGTTTTCCTGGATTGTGGGTATTGCCATCACTGCCTTCGACTATCGCACCGGCATTGTGTCCGGTTTGCTCGCGTCGTTATCACCGCTCCTGGCGTTGGCGGGAGCAGTACCGCTTGCCGATGCGCCAACGAGTTGGTTGGTGCTTGGCGCAGTCTGGCTTTTGTTGATTGCGCGCCCAAAGACAAAAGCTAGTTCCCGCATTGTTGGCTGGACTCCTCGTTGGTTTGTCGTGTTGGTTGCGAGCGAATGCGTTGTTGTTACCGGTGTTTTGGATCGGAGCTTTGTTGCTCTGGAAGGTCTCGCTGGCAGAAGTCGACTATTGTTGAGTGGTGGAGTCGTTATCGGCATGGCGGCTGCTTGTAACTGCCGTTGTTGATTCGCAACGCCGTTGCTTTTCGGGTATTCACGCCGACCGGGCTGGGAGTGGGCACGAATCTTTGGGAAGGGATTGGCGAAACCGATCGGGCAGCGGAGTTTGGCGCCGTCTACGGCGATCAGAACTTACTCGAAAAGCGAGCGTCTGGAACTCGGCGTTTCGCCCCGAGGCGACTTTCAACCTCTATTACCCTGATGGAGTGCAACGAGATCGCGAACGCGCGCGCAAGGCAATGTCCGTGATCAGCGCGCATCCAGTTTGGTACGCAGGTGTGATGTTGAGACGAATGGCGGGTGTGTTGAAGTTCGCTGGAACCCCGGCACGTTATTACGGAAGCTCAGGCGTAAACGTGACGAGTAGTAAGTGCTTGCCGGAAACAATGCAGGGAGGTTTGCTGAGCGCGTTGGTGACGGCAGTCGGGATGGTTCAGAAAGCGTGCTCCGTTACTCCGCTTTGCCGCTTAATGATTCTTGAATTGGAATCGCGTTGAAACGAGACTGGCGTCTTGCGTTGTTGTTGCTAAGTACAATTCTTTACTACCTGATTGTTGGGTCAGCGTTGCACACGGAGATTCGATATGGACTCCCGATGCAGGCGCTGTTGTTTGTCTTTGCTGGGTTGGCAGTGGCTGGGTTGTTTGGAATGGCCCGTCGTTACAAATCGAATTAGGTATCCCTTTAGTGACCACCTTATCGTTAAGGGCGCGCTCTGTGGATAGAACAGGCTGGGAAGGCGGGGCAGCGGTGATTTGGACGCGATTCACTTTTTGCCCCGGAGCGTGCCCCCGCTGAGCTCGCCACCCAAGACCCTTAGTGGCCCAATTTGACTCTCAGCGGGGGCGCGCTCGGGTTAAGAAGAGCAAGGCGTCCTAATTTTCGCTTGCCCCTTCCCAGCTTGTTCGACCCACTGAGGTTTTCAACTTCTCAACTGACACCCCTTCCCAGGCTTGTTTTGTCCACTCGTCGCGTCCCTAAAAGAAGGTAGCTACTAAAGGGTTAGGGGCGAGCGAGACTTCCTAATGAATCCCCACAACAAATTAGCGATCTCGCACAACGCCACGCTCACCAACACCAGGAAGAAAAGTGAATTACGTAAACGTAGCGGCGCTCGGTATGAAGTGCTGATTGAACGAGCAGGTAATAGGCTGGAACGACGAGTAGAAGCGCGAGATCTTGCAAGACGACGTTGCCTAATCAGCAAAACAATTCCGATGACGACGAAAGGAAGTGTCCAGGCAGTAGTGAAGAGTCGTTGAACTAATCGCAGTGGCATTCGCACGTAACGAAGCCAATTTAACGAGCTCGGTCCCAGATCGAATAGTTGAGCATTTCCGAGCAGCATCGTTCCTCGCTGCGACGCAACGTTGGCGATCGACATCCGAACTTCAGAATTGTTTGCACTGACAAATGGAATCGCCAGTTGGTTTACAGGTTGATCAGGCGGAGATAATCCTTCCGACACGTCCACGATCGTCGAGGCAAGAACGTTCCTACCTGAAGAGTCGGTGATCTTTACGACCGCACGCTGCTGTTCTAATTTGAAAGGGAGTTTGAAGACGTAGTCATGGTATGGACGACGCCGATCGATTCCGATAAGAGCTGGTTCGCATAGGTCGTGTCGTCACTCTCAACTCTTAGCCAGCCGTTCTCGACGACGGTGAAAGTTGCACGTGGCGAGTGGCTGCCTGTGCTGAACAATTCCGATGGATTCTTTTCCCAGGCGATCTTTGCTCCGCCATCATCCAACCGGTGAGTCACAGGAGTCTCCGGTTCTAACACTGGAACTGGATCCAGGCGCGTCGATGCCAACGCTCTTCGGCCCATGACGCCTGCAAACCAAATCGGATGCTCGAGCGAATAACGGCAACTCCGCGAGCGCACGCGCATCCGATCCCGTTCGATGCCATCTTCACCAAATAGCTGCCCGGCGTAATCTGGCCTTCCGTACCACTGAGCTTCTTGCCGCGATAATCCAAGATCAGTGTTGGGAATGTTGAGCGTACTCTTTGGGATCGTAGTCGGCAAGTCCTTCGAGAAGTGTTTGCCCACTACCGAGTGAAAGCGGAATAAAACGATGAAAGACAATGGCGTTCTTGATCGTGATTGGCGCGATCGCGAGGAGCGCACCAGCGATGACAGCCGCCGCCGCCGCCGATAGTCGTTTGTCCTTGGTTGTAGTTAACGCTGCCGCCGCGCCAACGAAGAGAGGCAACAACAATGCGTTGGCCCGCAGCCAACATGACACTCCGATTAGAATTCCCGCAATGAAGAGTCGCGACCAGCTTAATCGTCGTCGCAGACGTAACCACGAGATAGATGGCCAGCAGAATCGGAAAGACAATCAGTGAATCGGGCAAGCAGCAATACTGAAAAGTAAGCGAACTGTGGCGACAGAGCTGCGAGTAAACCGGCGACAAGCGACAACCGACAGTGAAAACAACTCGAGCGCAGATTAGAAACAACAACCACAACTGCGCCGGAGTCGACTGTCGTATCTGCAGTAAACTGAAGCGCGGTGTCAGATTCACCGACGGATCTAAAAATTGCAGCCAGGACTATCGGATAACCCGGCGGATGACCAAGTCGAGGAACGTCGCTGACGAAGGTTTTGAATTCTCCGCTCGGCGAGTTGTCGTGCGGATTCTTTGTATCGATGAGTAACTGAGGTTTGGACCTTCCACGCGTCTAATCGATTGTCTTGCCGGGTGATGTGCGAATCGCGAAGGCGAGCAGGAAGATTGACAGACAGAGCAATAGGTTCCGTCTGGAGACTGATTGGGGGATGAGACTTCGTATCGGACAGTTTTTAATGGCTCCTGAGGTTGAAGATCTACCGCGAAGCGGTTACGTGCATCAAAGCCCAGGGTTGCCGCTTTGGGCTACCCTGGGTAGACAGGGAATTCAGCGTCAACCGCAACGCGGTTGCGCCGGCACTTCCGCAGTTCAACCGCTAACAATCTTCTCCGTCACGCATAGCAATCAGCCGCAACCGCCTTGCGGTTGTCGACTCAACATGAGTTTTCCCAAGGGTAGCCCAAAGCGTCAACGCTGGGCTCTGGGAGTCTAAAGCCGCTTCGGCGGTATCACAAGCAAGAGACATTGAAAAATGATCCAGCGCGCCGGCTAATGTATCATGCACGCTCTTGTTCAAACTTAATGCTGACCAACCGATCGATTATCTGTTTTGGTGGTGAAGACTGGTGGTACCACCACCCGCATTCCAAGGCCCACTTGATGCGCAAGTTTGCGCGCGCCGGCAACAAAGTCATCTTCGTCAATTCAATTTCAATGGGCCTTCCTGGATTGGCTCACAAGGATCTGTTGCCGCGAATCAAACGCAAGCTTGGCAGTTACTCAAAACTAGCACGTCAAACCGAAGAGGGAATCACGGTAGTTTCGCCGGCGAGTCTTCCTTTCTTTGGCAGCGCTACCGCTCGCAGACTTAATCGTCGGATGATTGGCGCGCAAATCAGAAAGTTGGCGCAGAGTCGTGGTCTGAAAAAGCCAATTCTCTGGATCGCCATTCCCACAGCTGCCGAGATGATTGGCGCGTTTGATGAGTCGGCGATTGTCTATCAAGTCTCGGATAAGTACGACGCCAACACGATGGACCACGCAACGGATCCGGCGTTGATTCGAAAACTTCATGAACAGGCAATTGATCGCGCGGACCTGGTTTTTATTCCGGTCGCAAACTCTTTGACGAAGCAAAACGCGGTCGCGATCATTCGTATCTTCTCGGAGCAGGGCGTGGATTATGAACGCTGGAGTAAAGTGAAGACGCTCAGTGTCGCACCCGAGATTGCGAAGATCCCGCATCCTCGATTGGGATACTTTGGGGCGATTGAACCGTGGCTGGTGGACCAGGAGTTAATCAAGCGAGCGGCACGCGAACGACCGAGTTGGCAGTGGATCTTCATCGGCAACCGATCTCGTGGGATTGAGATCGAAGATCTGCCAAACACTCATTTTCTTCCGCCCGTTCAATATGAAGAGTTACCGGCGTATGCGGCGGGATTCGACGTTTGTGTGCTCCCGTGGGAAACTGAGCAGGCTTTTACGAGCTATGGATCGGCGATCAAGGTGCGCGAGTATTTGGCGAGTGGTAAGCCGGTGGTTATTTCACCGTTGCCCGAGTACGAACCCATGGGTGATGTTCTCCGGATTGCGCGAAGTCGAGATGAGTTTTTGAGACTGGTGGAAGACGCGTTGAATGAGAATGATGAAAATGCGTCCGCGAAACGTCAGGCCTTCGGTAGCGTCGGGTACGTGGGACGCGCGAGCAGAGTGGGTTAGTGATTTGATCGAGAAGACGCTTGCAAAGAAGGGTTAGGTCAGTACACAGCCAGTTGTGTACGACTCATTATTCATGAAGCAAGTACTCCAAAACCGAAAGACTGGCAGACCATTCGTTGGTGAAGTGCCTGTGCCTGCGCTCCAGCGCGGACGCGTACTCGTACGCACTGTCTCGTCATTGATCAGCGCAGGTACTGAGCGGATGGCGGTTGAGTTAGTGAGCAAGGGGTTGGTTAATGAAGCACGACAGCGTCCTGACCTCGTCAAGGCAGTAGTTGCAAAAGTAAAGAGCGAAGGACTGTTGAATACCTTCGCGTCCGTGCGCGACAAGATGGAAGCCTCAACCACGCTCGGTTACAGCGCGGCTGGCGTTGTGACGGCGGTAGCTGAAGACGTCGCGGAGTTTCAAATCGGAGATCGGGTGGCGTGCGCGGGAGTTGGTTTCGCTTCTCATGCAGAAGTGCTATCGGTACCGAAGAATCTTTGTGTTCACTTACCCGAGAATGTTGGGTTTGATTCAGGCAGCTTTCGGAACACTCGGCGCAATCGCGCTGCAGGGAGTGCGACTCGCTGAGCCGACGTTAGGTGAATCAGTTGTCGTGATCGGACTGGGCCTGGTCGGTCAACTGACGGTGCAGCTCTTGAAGGCAAATGGATGTCGCGTATTTGGTCTCGATCTGGATCCATCTCGAGTGCAGCTGGCGATTGAGTTAGGCGCTGACGAGGCTGCTGTTTCAAACGACGAATCCGCCAAAGCGATAGATGTTTGGACACGTGGACGTGGAGCTGATGCCGTGCTCATCACCGCGGCTACAGAATCAAATGGACCGGTAGAACTCGCCGCTAAAATCTCACGCTTGAAAGGCCGCGTTGATAATCGTTGAGGTATGACTGGGCTGAATATTCCACGTCAACCGTTTTCTCGCGGGAACTATCACTCGTCATCTCGATGTCCTACGGTCCCGGCCGCTACGATCCGGAATACGAAGAGCGTGGCAACGACTACCCGCTGCCATATGTGCGCTGGACTGAGAAACGAAACATCGAGAGCCTTCCTGGAGTTGATCGGATCCGGCAAGTTGGATGTTGCCAAACTCATCAGTCATCGATTTCAGATCGATGACGCTGAGCGAGCATATCAATTGATCTCCGGGCAATGTGGCTGAACCCTATCTTGGCGTTCTCCTCAATTACGATCCTGAAGCGGAAGTCGCACGGCGCGTAACGTTAAATCCACAGCCGCACACCGGTCGATAAGGCGATAACGTTGGGAGTAATTGGTGCTGGTGGTTATGTGCCCGCGATGCTGTTACCGCATTTCAAAACCGCGGGAGTTAACTTTCGATCGATAGCCACGGCGTCGGGTGTCTCTGCACACGATGTTGGTAAGCGCTTCGGATTCACCTACGCGGTTTCAAGTGCTGAAGAAGTGCTCGATGAACAGGACGTCAACCTGGTTGTGGTCGGCACGCGTCACGACTTGCACGCAAGTCTTGCGGCCCAAGCGCTGCGACGCAATAAACATGTGTTTGTGGAAAAGCCGCTGGCGTTGAATGATGTCGAACTCGACGATGTACTCCAGGCCGCGGCGGGCCTCAAGCGGGAAGCTCATGGTTGGATTCAATCGTCGATTCTCGCCGCTCGCTCGCCAGGCAAAAGATTTCTTCAGTCAACGCGACGCCCCGCTTTCTATTCTCTATCGCATCAACGCAGGCCGGGTCCCGAAAGAACATTGGATTCAAAACGAAAATGAAGGCGGAGGACGAATCGTTGGCGAGGTTTGTCATTTTCATAGATTTGATGACGTTCTTAACTGACGCCCGCCCATTGTCGGTTTTTGCCCAGGCCGTGAGTGCAAAGTCAGACAAGATCCTCGACGCAGATTCAGTTTTTATCACGCTGAAGTTTTCCGATGGCTCAAACGGGACCATTGCGTATCTTGGTGAAGGTGACAAAGCGCTTGCGAAAGAGCGAATTGAAATCTTCGGTGCAGGCCGGTCGTTTGTGTTGGACGACTTTCGTCGCGCGCTGAGTTACAAGGACGGACGCGAGAACCAGGTTACCTTGAAGACACAGGACAAGGGCCAGGCCGACGAAGTGCGCGCCGTTTGTCACAGTATTCTATCGGGTGGAGTTGCGCCGATCAGTTTGGAAGAACTGACGACCACCACCAGAGCGACGTTTCGCGTGTTGGATTCGTTGCGTGAGGGCTTGCCGATGTCGGTTGAGTAAGCGCGAAGCGGCGCGATGGCGCGTGTATTCCAACGTGATTGTTAGAGGTTCCTATACCGCGAAGTGGTTACGGTCTCAAAGCCCAGGGTTGCTTCAACCCTGGGTAGGCCCGATTTAATGATTCAACCGCAACGCGGTTGCGTCCAATTGAGTTTTGAGTCAGGTCGCTCGGGCAGCATGTGTCGTAGCGATGAGGCATCGAAGGTTGCCAGCGACATACGGGCGCAACCGCGTTGCGGTTGAAAACTGGATACGGCATTTCCCAGGGTAGCCGGAGCGGCAACCCTGGGCTTTGGGACGTAACCGCTTCGCGGTTGATACGCTTCGCGGTTGCGACATTTCGCGCAGCCAATCAAACAACAAAGTTCCAAGCCCAAAGCACCAAAGACCTTCTTCCTCCCATGTGTGGCATCGCCGGAATCATTAGTCTCGAACCCGCGAAACACATCGGCCAAATGCTTCAGAGTATCGAGCATCGCGGCCGAGACGATCAGGGCGAGTGGTTATCTAGATCCAATCGACGATGCGGGACGACACGTGTGTTTTGGTCATCGTCGACTTTCAATCATCGACACCAGCGCCGGCGGCCATGAACCAATGTTTTCCCACGATGGCCGCTATGTCCTTACCTTCAATGGCGAGATCTATAACTATCGTGAACTGCGCGAACAGTTGCGCGCGCGTGGGCATCAGTTTCGGACCGATAGCGATGCTGAAGTATTGTTGGTCGCGTTTGCTGAATGGGGTCTCGATTGTCTCCAGCGTTTGAATGGCATGTTTGCCTTCGCGATTTGGGACAAGCAGGCACGAAAACTCACGCTGGCTCGTGACCACGTCGGCATCAAGCCACTCTATTACGCTCACATTCTTCCGGGCCCCGACAGGCCAGGTGCCTTTGTTTTTGGGTCGGAGATAAAAGCGATCCTCGCAACCCGGTTGATTAGTCCGTCATTGGATCCGGAGACGTTGAACCAGTTCCTTACCTTCCTTTGGTCGCCAGATCCGAACACCCTGTTTGCTGGAATCAAGACCGTCCCGCCCGGACATTACCTTCAGTTTCGACGATGATGAGTTGACGGTGAATCAATGGTGGGATGTTTCATTCGATCATATCCAGGAAGGCAAAGATGAAAAGTGGTGGCGCGAACAGGTGCTTGAGACCCTTGATCGAGTCGTCAAGATGGAGATGGTATCGGATGTGCCATTGGGATCGTTTCTCTCGGGCGGGATCGACTCATCGGGCATCGTTGCGCTGATGGAGCGTCACAGCAATGGTCGACCGATAAGCACATACACAGTCGGTATCGAACAGAAGGATTTACGTTACGACATCATCTCCGATGACGTCCGGTGGGCTCGTCGAGTCAATGAGCAGTTGCGCACCGATTATCACGAGATCGTGCTGCAACCGTCAGTGGTCGACCTGCTGCCGAAGCTTGGTCTATCACATGGAGGAACCACCGATAGAACATGGCGATTCCCAGTTATCTGATTTCGCGTGCGGCCCGGGAAACGCTCACCGTGATGCTGTCAGGGATGGGCGGCGATGAGGTGTTTGCCGGTTACCCACGGCAAATGGCGATGAAGATTGCGTCGGCATTTGATCCGGTTCCCAGCATGTTGCGACGCCCGCTGATGAAAACTGTTGCGCAAGCTTTACCCGGAGGTTTGCCGGGAAAGTTTACGGCGCCACTGAGGAACGCAAAGAAATTTGCTCGTAGTGCGGCGCTGGATTTTGAAGATCGGTACCTGGGTTACGGCACCTATTTCACAAATGCTGCAAGCAACGCATGTACTCGGATGAATGGAAATCGTTGACCCGAGATCTGGACCCATACTCAACCCACCGGGCATATTTCAAGCGAGTCCAAAACGCAGCTACCGTTGAATCAGTTGTTGTACGTCGATCTGAAAACGTTTCTGCCGTGCCTGAACCTGATGACGACCGATAAGACGTCGATGGCCGCAAACCTGGAAGTTCGTGTGCCGTTCTTGAATCGCGAAATGATTGAGATGGCCGCACGTATGCCGCCGCGTTTAAAACTTCGCGGTCTGAAACGAAAGTACATTCTGAAGCGCGCGCTCGAAGGTGTTTTGCCTTCGGATGTGATCTGGAGAAAGAAAGCGGGATTTGGTGCGCCGATTCGTTCGTGGTTGCGAGGCCCGTTAAGACCCTTGATTGGTGACCTTTGTCAGAAGAAACCGTAAGACGCCGGGGGATCTTCAAACCCAAGGAAGTGAAGCGGGTAGTGGACGCCAACTTCTCAGGTCGAGAAGACAACAATCTTCAGGTGTTTCAACTGCTGGGACTGGAGATCTGGCACCGGACGTTTGTTGATTAACGTCCGCATATCATTCGCATGATCTTACGAAGAGTATTACCGCAGATCTGCCAGAAAACGTCGACTTCAAAAGATTGGGACTTTGATAGTGGTTTTATCTGATCTGCGTTCCTCTTGCGTAAAAGCTGCGGATGAATTGTTCTGAGGTCACGACAAGCTAAAGCATATCGGGACAATTCACGTTGACAACTATGGCCAACGACGTTTAATCTGCTTGTAATCCGGATGCTTGTCCGGTTCGACCTTCCGAAGCCCTCACGGCCTCGAAGAAACTCCCAGGGCCGTAATCAATTCAATGATTTCACAGGAAGAGTTCAAAATCGCCCAGAATCAGACCGCACCCTGCTGAACCTTCAGGTGTGTCTGGCTGTGTGGTTTTGGCCGAGGATGACCCGGCACTTCAGCGCTATCTCGAAATCGTTCTGCAACGGGCGGGATACAGAAGTTCTTCCGGCATCGGATGGGCTGGAAGCCATGCGGCTCTTGATGAGTCGCCCGGTCGATGTCGTGGTGACGGACGCTCTCATGCCTAATCTGAACGGGTATGAGTTATGTAGGTTTGTGAGAAGCAGTCCGCGGCTTTCGGGATTGCCTATAGTTTTGCTCAGCGCCCTCGATCCGAAGAATGCCGAGGCAGAACAAGTCGACGCATTTCTCACAAAGCCAGTGTCGCCTGAAGATCTGTTGGAATGTCTGTCCAGGGTGATGGTCGCAGAATAGAGTTTAGTCAGAAACAAACTTTGAAGGGGTGGCACCATGGCCACCCCTTCGCTATTTAAAGAACCTGTGTTGGATATGAGGAGATCCAGGACAGTGTCTACACCGTTGCTCCGCTCGAGCTGTTAATCAACTGATCGAGAGGTGTGAATGGGATTCCCTGTGCGGATGCAACGGCTTCATAGGTGCAGTGACCGCCGTAAGTGTTTACGCCTTCCTTCAAACCGCTGATCACTGTGTATCGCCGCATAGAAACCCTTATTGGCTAGTTTCAGAGCGTACGGCAAAGTCGCATTCGTTAGTGCGAAAGTTGAAGTGCGTGGAACAGCACCCGGCATGTTGGCGACGCAATAATGCAAGCACACCTTCAACGTAGTAAGTTGGATTTGAATGTGTCGTGGGATGTGTAGTCTCAATGCATCCGCCTTGATCGACGGCAACATCAACGATAACTGCGCCGTTCGGAACTTCCTTCAGCATCTTCTGAGTAATCAGCTTGGGTGCCGCTGCCCGGGAACCAGGACTGCGCCCACGATCAAGTCGGCCTGCGAAATTGCGTCGTGGATCATGTAGGCGCTTGAAGCGAGTGTCGAAATCTTCGAAAGAAAAATATCGTCAAGCTCCCGCAGTCGGTCGAGATTGTTATCGATGATGGTTACGTGGGCACCCATACCGACGGCGATCTTCGCAGCGTTGGTGCCGACCACACCGCCGCCGATGATCACGACACGCGCAGCCGGAACGCCCGGAACGCCACCAAGCAGGATTCCGCGGCCGCCGCTCATCTTCTCCAGATAGTGCGCGCCAACCTGGATCGCCATGCGACCGGCGACCTCCGACATCGGCGTCAACAAAGGTAAGCGTCCCGCGGCGATCGGTGATCGTTTCGTACGCGATGCCGGTTACTTTTCGTTCAACCAGCTGCTTGGTGAGCTCGTGATCTGGAGCGAGGTGAAGATAGGTGAAGAGCAGTTGTCCTTCGCGCATGCGCGGATATTCCGGCGCGATCGGCTCCTTCACTTTCACGATCATGTCGGCCTGTAGCCCAGATGTCATCCGCGGAGTCGATGATCGTGGCTCCGGCGCGCTGATAAAGCGAATCCTCGAAGCCGGATCCTTCACCAGCACTCTTCTCAACGATAACTTCGTGTCCAGCGTCTGTGCAGCGCACGAACGCCGGCGGGAGTTAATCCAACTCTATATTCGTTATCTTTGATTTCTTTCGGCAGACCGACAATCACGGCTTTAATCCTCCGGGTTAATAGAGAATTGTGAAATTGCGATTAGTGTTACTGGGGCGATTCAACGGCATCAATCTGCGCTCGTTGCAGCTTGCCGCTGAAGTCGACGTAAATGGACTTCCATTCAGAGAAGATATCCAGGACCTGGGTTCCGGCTTCGCGATGTCCATTCCCGGTTGCTTTGGTTCCGCCAAACGGGAGGTGAACTTCGGCGCCAATTGTTGAGGCGTTAACGTAGAAGATACCGGTGTACAAATCGTTCATCGCGCTGGAAAGCACGGTTGACGTCTCTGCGTGTAGATTGCAGCTGACAATCCGTAACGAACACCGTTGGCAATTCTGAATGGCTTCTTCAAGCGAGTTGGTTGGAATCACTGTGGTGACGGGTCCGAAGATCTCTCTCCTGAGAAATACGCATGTCAGGTGTGGCATCAGTAAAAGACCGTCGGCTCGATAAAGTAGCCGTACGCATAGTCACCGCGCGTAATGCGTTTGCCACCGCATGCCAACGTAGCCCCATCTTCGTCGCGTCCGATGCGGATATAGTTCATCATCTTCTCGACCGCATCGCCATTGATAACAGGGCCGACATCGGTCTTGGGATCGGCGCCATTGCCAACACGCAAGCTTTTCGTTGCGTCGACCAGCTTCTTTACAAACTGCTTATAGACTTTCTTGTGAACAATCAATCGCGACGATGCAGTGCATCGTTGTCCTGACGTACCAAAGGCGCCCCAAACGGCGCCTTCGATTGCCAGATCCACATCGGCATCGTCCATGACGATGATGGCGTTCTTGCCGCCCATTTCGAGCGAACAGATCGCGTTTCGTTCGGCGCAGGCTGAGGCGACGATGCGGCCTGTCTCGGTTGAGCCGGTGAACGAGATCAGGCGCAGCGCCGTTGATGATTCGTCATCGCTGCACCAACAGATTCACCATATCCGGTAACCATGTTTACAACGCCCGGCGGTATTCCTGCTTCTTCGCAGGCCTTCACAAGGTTATAGGTTGAAAGTGGAGTGTCCTCGGCGGGCTTGATAACAACTGTGTTGCCACAGACGAGTGCGGGAATCAGTTTCCACGATGGAATCGCCATCGGAAAATTCCATGGCGTGATCAATCCACACAGACCCACCGGCTGACGTACGCACATCGCAAACTTGTCGCGCATTTCAGCCGGAGCGGTGAAGCCGTGGAGACGTCGGCCCTCTCCTGCGGTGTAGTAGGTGCAGTCGATTGCTTCCTGCACATCGCCACCCGCTTCCTTCAAGACTTTGCCCATCTCGCGGGTCATGTCTGCGGTGTAGCGATCTTTGTTTCGAATCAGAATCTCGCCAAGGTGAAACAAGCAACTCGGCGCGTTTCGGAGCCGGAGTGTTACGCCATTTGATCGAACGCTCCCTGAGCCGCATGAACAGCTGCGTAGACATCGTCGCTGGTTGAAAGTGGAAATCGCCCAACAACGTCGCGGTCATCAGCAGGGTTAATGTTTTCAAACAACTCCCCGGACTCGCTCGCGACCCATTCGCCGTTGATGTAGTTTTGGTAAGTCTTTACCGACGTGCGTACAGAGCTTCGCTGATTTCGTTTACCGCTTGTTTTAGCAACTGCTTTTTTGCCTGGGCCATAAGTTTGGATGTCCGATATGCGTTTAGCTTGTCGTTATTGTCCGAAAGAAACTACTCAGAGCTTCAGCGACAAGCTAAAGCATATCGGACATACCTCGTTAAGGTTATTGATAGGTGAACTGCACGATCGTTGGTTGCAGTCGATCACCTTTGCGCGTCTCGCCGAATGCTAGTCACGTTGAGCACGATCGGATCGCCGGCTTTAAGGCCGCTCACGACGCGCTGAAACTCCGCCAGCGTATTTACTGGGAACTCGATTGATGCGATTGATGACGTCGCCCTCAATAAGTGGCGGGAAGACTTGAAGGCGGCACCCGAACTTCGGCGACGAGTCCATTTGGATCGATCTCTTTGACAAACAGACCTTTGACGCCTGGTCAAATGCTTTTCAGCGATCAGTTGAGGCGTAAGCTCTGCGAGTGTGATTCCCAAATGTAGAGCGTTACCTTTCGGGTCATTTTCTTTGACTGTTGGTTTGGCTGGCTCAACCCAATCTCTCAAGTCCTGATGGCGGACGTTCGCTCAACACGACACTCGCCGTCTTCTTTTCCAGCTTCCCATCGATGTCTCGCAAATAGACGAGCGTTGTTGTCTGACCGACCGGTGTGCTGGCCACTCTTTGAATCAGGTCCTGCGCATTAGCTACTTGCGCACCTTCAAATTCGATGATGATGTCGTTTGCCTGAAGGCCCGCTTTCGCGGCAGGCGTCTGAAGGCCATTGTCCGACGCGGTGGTTACCGAAGTAACGATCGCGCCCTTGGCATCACTCATGCCGTAGACTTTGGCAAACTCTTCGTGCACTGAATCGAGAGTGATTCCCAGGAAGCCACGTTTTACTTTGCCCTGTGTAACGAGTTGTTTGTAGACGAAGTTCGTCTCGTTTGCCGGCAACGCGAAACCGATACCGTTGTAGTCACCGGTGGAGGTAGCGATTTGGGAATTCATTCCGATTACTTCACCGCGCATGTTTACGAGTGGGCCACCGCTATTGCCACGATTGATTGCGGCATCAGTTTGTAGAAAGCGCTGGAAGGCGGTGAAGTACTGACTCTCGCGCTCTTTCTTTGAAATGATTCCAGCGGTCACTGTTTGGTCGAGACCAAACGGAGAACCCATTGCCAGGACCCAATCACCTACTTGTGCCGCATTCGAATCGCCAAGCGTCACGGTTGGCAGATCGTGTGGGCATCAATCTTGAGCACCGCCACATCCGTATCGGGGTCGACGCCCTTAACAGTCGCCCGATACTTTTCGCCCGACTGAAGTCCAACGATGATCCGTGATGCCTCGTCGATTACGTGATAGTTGGTGAGAATGTAACCTTTGGAATCCACTATGAAACCACTGCCGACGCCGCGAGTCGGCCGGCGTTGTTGGCGCCGGAACATATCGAGCAGCGGGTTGTTGACTGACGAATCGTCCTTGTCTTCATTGTCTTTGTCGCCTAGCTCGGCCGGGGCCTGAAGTGTTTCTATGTTGACGACGGCAGGCTCGACCCGTCGCGCGATCTCGGCAAACGAAGCCGAAAGGGCTTCGGGAGCGCGCGCAATCTGTATTTCGTTTTGAGCTACTGTTGGCCTGCCTGAAAGCATCGCGCCGATTCCGATTCCTGCCAGCAAACAAGCAATTCCAAGGGCAGCAATCCAAACGCGAAGCTTGCGTAGAATGGTTCGTTCCTGGTCTGTTCTGCTGTTGTTCGGGTCGTCAAACATAAACTTCACCACCTTTAAATAACCCCAAGGCTTACCGGAGACGCTCACCAAAAATTGGATCCTCAATTCGGACGCATTCTGAGCGCAAGGAAAGGGCTAGAGTATAGCGAAAGGGCGCGGGAGGGGCAAAAAGGAGACAGAAATAGGCGCGCGTAAGGGTCCGGTAACCTTGGTAACCTCATCGAGCTTACGGACGCGCTTTTCTGGGACCGCAGGCGTCCTCGCGCTGCATTTCGTAGCAACCCAAGTTTCGCTAGTGGCAACGTGCGCAGGCGAGGACGCCATGCGGTCCCGAGATGCGTCCGTTAGCTCGATAAGGTACTAAAGGACACCGTAGATCCTTTAAGGCCGGAGCAGGATTTTCAGCACTCCGCGCTTAGCGGCGCGCTCCATCGCATGCACCCCATCAGCGAGCGAATACTCCTCGCTGATCAGGCTGTCGACATCAACTGCGCCCTTCTTCAAAAGATCAATTGCCGGTTTGAAGCGTCCGCATCGTGAGCCAACAATAGAGATCTCATCGACAACGATTCGCGCGGCGTCAATCTCCGTCGTTCCATTAAAGGTCGACTTAAGAACGAGTTTGCCCTTGGGACGTAGCAGGTCCAGCGCGAGTGCAAAACCTTGTGCGGCGCCGGAGGCTTCGACAACTAACATCAAACTGCCGACTTCTCTTTGTGGCTTGTTTTGGGAGTCGCAGTTTCAATTCCACGTCGTTCGGCTATTCGCAGTTTTGGAGAATGCTTGCCCACGAGCAAAACGTTCGCGCCGGTTAGGGCGGCAACTTGCGAACACAGCAAACCAAGTTTCCCATCACCGATAACAGCTACGCGATCGGAAGCTGTGATCGAGGCATCGTTCAAGAATTCCACAGGCCGCGGCGAGAGGCTCAGTGAAAACAGCGTGTTCGTCAGCAACTTGTTTGGGAACTATCAGAAGGTTCACCGTCGGCAGTCGAAGAAACTCAGCGTGTGCCCCATCGCGACCAACAATGCCGAGTACTGTTCGCGTGGGGCAGTGACGAGGATCACCTGCACGGCAGAGGTCACACTTGCCACAGCCGGCGTTGATCTCTCCGACAACTCGCTGGCCAATGAGCGTGTTGTTAGAGCTCGCTTCGACAACGCCGACAAATTCATGGCCGATAGTGCCTTTGAAACCAGCATAACCGCGAGCGATTTCGAGATCAGTATTGCAAATGCCGGAGAGAACGACGCGCACGAGGGCTTCGTCTTCGGGTAACGGTGTCGGAATGTTTTGGATTGCGAGACGTTTTTTGTCGATGCGGAGGGCTAGCATAGTACAAAGCTTCAGAATGTCTTCGACCTTGTATACGCATTCTGCGTGTTGAGCTGCAAAGTTCTGCTTTCGCTCCACCAATCGTTACCGGCAAGCGCCACTCCAACTCCTCGTTACCGGAAAGTTTTGCGTGAAGCCACCAGTTTCCAGGCGAGATCGAGATGGATCCATGACCCAGTTTGTCGAGGTGCGCGCTAATAGGCGATCGCCGCTTTCATTCGTTCCTTCAAGAAGTCGTCAAAACGTTTTCCGCGCGCGGCTCGGTGAAAAACTCGTGACGCACAGCGACTACATCCACCGGATAAAGTTCGACTGCGACATCCAGCGTGAGGCTGTTTTCATCGGCAGGTCGCTCCAAAACGATCTGTAGGTGTTGTTGTGCCAGGCTCACCTTCATCTTCGACCGGGCTGGCTAGGCAAGCGGTGGTAAATCAACCATCCGGCGCCAATCAGCGTGACGACTAGCGCAGCTTGTAGGAATTCTAATTGCCAGAACCCGATAGAGATTCACCACAGCGTCCTATTTTCTAAATGCGCGGACCATGCCAACCAACGACTCGGCATCCTTCTCGTTGAGCTTGGCTTTGAACCCGGGCATGTTGCCGCGTACCGTTTCGGCCGTTCATTATGGAATTGAAGATACGTTCGTCAGTAACGTCGTCCTGCCACTTTGCGTCCGTCAGATCCCGCGCGTGACTAAACTTACCTTTCGACGTTTGTGACCGTCCGTTGCGCCCATGACAAGAGACGCAATAACGCGAATAGAGTTGCGCACGCGGTTTTGGGTGTTGCCGCAACGTTTGGTTGAATTTTGGGAACCATCATCAAAACAAACATCACGATGGCGGTAGCGACTAAGTTGTAGATGATTCTTTTCATGATTCTAAGTATTGTCAATATACCGTGGAGATGTGGATTTGCGGAACTGTGCATTTGGGTGATTTGCTTCAGCCATCCTAAATCAGAGTTGAAACGATTTCGATTGCGAAGTAAGCTGCCCGTGTAATCCCCAACGCTGCATCCAGGAAAACTCAATTGACTGAAATCGAGATCGACAAGCTGCACGAAGAGTGCGGTGTCTTTGGAATCTTCGGACACCCAGATGCCTCGCGTTTGAGTTATCTGGGGCTCTACGCATTACAGCACCGTGGCCAGGAGTCGTGCGGGATTGTGGCTTCCGACGGTTCTGAGTTGCGACTCGAACGCGCAATGGGTCACGTTTCCGACGCTTTCAACCAAACCCACCTTGATCGACTTCGCGGACCCAGCGCGATCGGCCACGTTCGCTACTCAACTGCCGGCGAAGTTTCGATATTGGAGGCGCAGCCGTTTCTGGTGAATTGCCAACACGGTCAAATCGCTGTTTGCCACAATGGAAACCTGCCGTTTGCGAAGGAAGAACGCCAGCGACTCGAGCGCGACGGCGCAATCTTTTCGTCAACCTCGGACACTGAAGTTGTTCTGCACGGTGTGGCGCGTTCCGTCGAAAACTGTTCGTGAGGCGATTCCTGAAGTGCTCGCGAAAACTGAGGGGCGCGTTTTCAATGCTTTTTCTGACGCCAACGGAATTGATTGCTATCCGAGACAGCCGTGGATTTCGACCACTGGCGCTTGGCCGTTTGGGTGATGCGTGGGTTGTTGCGTCTGAAACTTGTGCGTTTGATCTGATCGACGCGCAGTATGTTCGTGACGTTGAACCGGGCGAAATGATCGTGGTCGATCAAGATGGGCTGCGTTCGTCACATCCTTTGCCGGAACAAAAACACTCGATGTGTTTGTTCGAGCATGTTTACTTTGCGCGTCCGGATTCGTTGGTCTATGGCAAGTCGATCAATCAGTCGCGTCACAAGATGGGTCGCCGGCTCGCGGTCGAACAACCAGCTGATGCTGACATTGTGGTTCCGGTTCCTGACTCCGGCACAGCGGCATCGATTGGCTATGCCGCCGAGAGCGGACTGAGTTTTCGTTTTGGACTGGTTCGAAATCACTATGTTGGCCGCACCTTCATCGAACCTCGTCAATCGATTCGTTCATTTGGTGTGCGCATCAAAGCTCAATCCGGTTCGAGATCTGATCAATGGACGACGAGTTGTTCTTGATTGACGATTCAATCGTGCGCGGGACAACTTCCAAAAAGATCGTCCGAATGGTCAGGGAAGCCGGCGCGAAGGAGATTCATGTGCGGATCAGTTGTCCGCCCACGATCAGCCCTTGTTATTACGGCGTTGATACGCCGAACAAGTCGGAGTTGATTGCGGCTAAACATGACCGTTGAAGAGATTCGAGATTTTATCGGCGCTGACTCTTTGGGTTATCTGTCGCTCGAGGGAATGATTGAAGCTACTGGATTGGAAGCAAGTGAGTCGTGTGTTGCTTGCTGGAATGCAAAGTATCCGACTCGGATCACGCGTGAAGCCGAAACAATGTGGGAGCGGGGCGTGACCACGAAGAGGTAGTGGCGGAAGGGTTGACTTTGGAGTGCGGTGGCCTGCGCACCGCTTTGGCAAAGAATATTTCACGGGTAGGTCCTGTTTTACCAAAGCGGTGCCGGGCCACCGCACTCCAGGGAGAGGTTCTATGCGACAGATTGTGTTGGCAGTGTTACTCGTGACTTCAATCGCCGGCGCAACTGTTTGCGGCCAACAAGTTCAGACAAAAGCCGCGTAGTATTCCGGTGGAAGTATTTCAAGTCTTAGGCTTGCCTCTGAATATTCATGAGGCTGTTCTTGAGGAGAAGGCCTCGGGTTATGTGGTTCGTTGTCGCATGGCCAATGAAACCACTTCCGAAATACGTGGACTGCGTTATTCGCTGACTGCAATTGACGCCCGGTAATGGATCGATTCCGATTGCGAGTCGGATCGAGGGCTTTGGCCTTCAAGCACATGGAACGACAACGATCACCTTTGTGACCCCGATCAAGTTCAAGATGAAAGAAGGCAACCGGCTGGTCCTAATGTTAGAACAGGTCTTGGGCGCCGAAGCGATATGGGAAGTGATCAAGCCGAGAGACGCACTCGAAGCCTACCTGAAAGGCGATTACTCAATCCAGCCGCAAATAATGCGCGTCGCGAATTATGTTGATGCGCCTCCACAAACTCGAGTGATTTACAAATAAAAACGTACGAGGTCACTGTTTGGGAAGAGCTACTCGAGGATGTGGTTGTGCAGTTGCGGTACTCGTGGTGTTGCTCGGGGCAGCAGGCTTTGTTGGTTATCGCTACGTCCTGCCGCGGTGGAGAAATAAGCCGCCGCCAGCATCGAGTGAACTTCTCGTTCGCATACTTGATGTCGGACCGATCGAACGGCGACTCGATCTTGATTTCGTCCGCCGGAGGGAAAACTGCCCTTATCGACGCCGGCGACACGACTAAGGGCAAGGTTGTTGTCGACGCCGCTGAAGCGCTACAACGTGCAGCAGCTCGATTACCTCATCATTACTCATCCGCATTCGGATCACATGGGAGGCGCTGCCGAGGTTTTCAAAGCAGTTAAGGTTCTAAACGTAATTGATAACGGACAGGCCCCGAGTGTTCCGCCGAGATCTAATCCCCACTCAGAAACCAGTTCAATCGAAGGCTAAACCAGCGAAGCAGAAGCCGAGCAAGACTGCGACGATCACGAAGTTCTACGACGATTACAAACGAGGGTTGAGCAACAGCGGAGCGCATTACGAGAAAGCGCAAGCCGGAACGAAACTCGGATCTTGGGAACGGTGCATTCCTGACAATTCTGGCGCCGACTGAGCCGATGTTCGTCAAGGATCAGATGAAGACCGGTGGCAACGAAGCTAACGCAAATTCGATCGTCGCTCGTTTGGATTATGGTTCGTTCTCGATGTTGCTTTCCGGAGATGCTGAAGACCAAACCGAACACCGGATGCTCACGAAGGATCTAAACCTGCGAGTCAACGTATTGAAGGTTGGGCATCATGGTTCGAAGTACGCCACCTCAGAAGATTTCTTGAAGCGTGCGAAACCCGAGATTGCGATTATTTCTTGCGGGGCCTGGAATCGCTACGGTCATCCGTCACAGAGTGTGCTCTGATCGCTTACGCGCGACTAATGCAAAGTTGTATCGCACCGGACTTGCAGGGTGAGTTGACGATCACGACCCGAGGGAAAGAGGGAGACGTAGTCGTCAAGCCTGCCAAAGGAGACGACGGAAGATCTTTTACCGGTCGGACGCCGCAGAAAAGATGATTCGTCGAGGTCGGGATTTATTGCTTACAGGGGATTTTGGGCCACCGCCTAAGGCGGTCGTGAAGAAGGCAGCGAAATGAAGTATGATGCTTGTGGTTTGAGGTCAGTACCGTAACGCGGTAGCGTCGGGTCTCGAGACGGTTCTAGAATTAGCTGCGATCAATGCGACCCGACGCTACCGCGTTACGGTACTGACTTCAACACCACAAAAAGCACAAAGTACTAAATTCAAAGAACTCAGAATGACCACTAAACCCATTTCCTACGCCGACTCCGGTGTCGATATCGACGCCGCGACAGCGCGCAACTGATCGAATCAAAGAATTAGCGCGGACCACTTTTAACCAGCGGACGCTTTCCGAAATCGGAAGCTTCGGCGGAATGTTCGACGGTGCTTTTCCCGAACATGGCCCAGCCGGTTCTGTGTTGCATCTGCTGACGGCGTGGGAACAAAACTCAAGATTGCATTTGCTACCGGAGTTCACAATACAGTTGGCCGCGATCTCGTCAACCACTGCGTGAACGACATTCTCGTCCGGGCGCTCGTCCACTTTTCTTCCTCAGCAATACGTAGCG
>ERZ1370068.9834-contig-8582_pt1 | contig 21992 bp, 23 predicted proteins | sample MGYA00561227_ERZ1370068 | MGnify/ENA primary metagenome ERZ1370068 (study PRJEB38410, sample SAMEA6850437) | metagenome | study: Metagenomic assessment of the ecological functions of the soil: analysis of the soil microbiota associated with the... | reverse complement strand
TTGTACTTCGTTCAGTTACATTGCTCCTGATCAACCATCGCGATCTCGCGGCTTCTCTCTCTGTCCTTCCTGAGCTTCTAACTTCTAAGTTCTAACTTCGCGTCTAGCGATCGACTTCTGCCGAGCACGACGTCGATCGATCCGATCAGCGCGACGACGTCGGCCACCAGGTGGCCCGCTGCATCAGCCGGCGGCAGCGCCTGCAGGTTGCAGAACGACGGCGGCCGCACGCGGAAGCGGTACGGGTTGGTCGACTTGCCGTCGCTGACGATGAAGTAGCCGAGCTCGCCCTTCGGCGATTCGATCGCGTGATAGGTCTCGCCCGCCGGCCGGCTTGATCAGGCGCGGCACCTTGCCGACGATCGGACCCTTCGGGGATGCCTTCGATCGCCTGCCGGATGATCCGCAGCGACTGGCGGAACTCCTCCATCCGCACGAGATACCGATCGTAGGTGTCGCCCGTCGGTCGCCGATCGGCACGTCGAACTGCATCTCGTCGTAGGCCGCGTAGCGGCTCGTCCTTGCGCGACGTCGCGCGGCACGCCGGAGCCGCGCAGCGCGCGGACCGCTCAGGCCGAGCGCCACCGCCTCGCGCGCCCGATGATGACGCCGATGCCCTTGGTGCGCTCGAGCCAGATGCGGTTGTGCGTCAGCAGCGTCTCGTACTCGTCGATCTTCTGCGTCCATGATGTCGCAGAACTCGAGGACCTTCTTGTCCCAGCCCGGCGGAATATCCAGCGGCAGCCCGCCGATGCGCATCGAGTTGTAGGTGAGCCGCGCGCCGCAGAACTCCTCGAACAGGTCGAGAATCAGCTCGCGCTCGCGGAACGCGTAGAGGAACACCGTCATCGCGCCGATGTCCATCGCGTGCGTGCCGAGCCAGAGGCAGTGGCTCGCAATCCGCTGCAGCTCGCAGAGGATGGTGCGGACGTAGCGCGCGCGCCGCGGCACCTCGACGCTGCATCAGCTTCTCGACCGTCTCGCAGTAGCCGACGTTGCTGGTCGCCGCCGCGACGTAGTCCATCCGGTCGGTGAGCAGGATGATCTGCGTCCAGTTGCGGTTCTCGCTCAGCTTCTCGATGCCGCGGTGCAGGTAGCCGATGACGACGTCGGCGTCGACGACCTTCTCGCCGTCGAGGCGCAGCACGACGCGCAGCACGCCGTGCGTGCTCGGATGCTGCGGGCCCATGTTGAGCACCGAGCTCGTTCGTGTCGAACATCGCGCCGCGAACGGTCTGCGGTTCGTCACTGCCATTATTCGATGTCCGCCTCTTCGCTGCGCCTGCCGCAGCTTCAGCCAGTCGAGCGGGTTCTCCATCAGCAGCTCGCCCGGCCCCTCGAGCGGATAGTCCTTCCGCTGCGGAAACCCTGCCAGTCGTCCGGCATCAGGATGCGGCGCAGATCGGGATGGCCGGTGAAATTCGACGCCGAACATGTCGTAGCACCTCGCGCTCGAGCCAGTTCGCCGCCGGCCACACCGGCGTGACCGACGCGATCGTCTGCTGGTCGGCGACGCTTCGCCTTCGACGCGGACGCGGTGGCGCAGCGGCGTCGATACAGGCAGGCATACGACGCCGAAGCGCTCGGCGCGCGGCGGCCGATCGGTCGCCGTCAGGTCCGGCAGCAGGTCGAACTGCGCATCCGCGCGCGTCGGCGCAGATGCCGCGCGACGTCCAGGATTGATGCGCGGCGTGGCACGATGATCGTCCAGTCGCCGACCCAGTAAGCTCAGAGCGATGACAGACGCCCGGTATCGCGGACTGCAGCGGGCCGATGAACGCGGGAACGGCCTGATCAGCGCCGGTGGACGGATCCGGTGCGGCCCGCTCGTGTGGCGCAGGCTTCGGCACGTGATCGGCGCCGCTGGTAGCCTCTGGCGCTGCAGGCTGGTTGCCGCGTGCTGCGGCGGGCGCGCAGGTCTTGCCGCCGCCAGGGCACGGCGCTGGGTTCTGGCGCCGGCCGTGGGCCGGCGAGTCTCAGGTTTCGGTGCGGCCGGCGCGGCCGGCGGCGACGGGCGCCGCGGACACACCCGCGCCCGGCGCGTCGGTCCGCGACACTTCCGCTTTCAGCCCGCCAGGGGTTCTGCCGGAGCGCTGGCCGCAGGCTTGTCCGGTGCCGCCTGGGAGGCGACGGCGCATTGTTGTCCGAGGGCTCCGACGGCACTCGCCGGAGGCTTCGGGCGTCATCAGCCATTTGACACCCATTCCAACGCGCCCTTCTGCCACGCGTAGTAGTAGCCGACGACGAGGATGAAGATGAACACGATCATCTCGATCAGCGCCGAACAGCAGGAGCTTGTCGAAGATGACCGCCCACGGAAACATGAAGACCGTCTCGACGTCGAAAATCACGAACAGCATCGCGCACCAGGTGAGTAGCGGATGCTGTAGCGATCGCGCGCGTCGGTGGTCGGCTCGATGCCGCACTCGTACGGTTCGAGCTTCACCTTGTTGTACTTGCTCGGGTGAATCAGGCCGGCGAACACCAGCGTGAACACCGCAAAAGCCGGTCGCGACGGCGACGAAGATGGCAATCGGGATGTACGAAAGCATGGGGATGAGACTCACCGCGGCTAGACGCGCGGCTGTCAGGAAAAGCGGTTGGTTTATAACATGCGACCTGAGGGGTGTCAAGAAACTGAACCGTGACCGCCATATCCCCGCAAATCACAGATTTCAAATATATTTAGCCGCGCCCGTTCCGGCTTGACGCTCCGGAAACGCGGAGACCTATACTGGGCGCATGACGAGACGATGGATCCACGCGGCTACTCTTCCTCGTCCTGCCACCGCTGCGCTGACGGTGGCCACCTCGTTTCTCGCGCACGTGCGCAGGCGCGGCAACGCGCCGTGTACGTGATCCGCCTTCGACGACGCCGGCAACCCGGTCGAGAACCTCGGCCCCGCGGACTTCACCGTTCAGGAAGACAAGATGACGCGCGAAATCGTGAGCGTCAGCCGCGCGCCGTCGACCGCTGCACGATCGCGCTGCTCGTCGGACAACAGCCAGGCTGCCGGAAGGATTCATCACGCGACTATCGCGAGGCGCTCGCCGCGTTCATCAGCGCCGTCGCCGCCGACACGCCGTCCGGCGCGCAAACACCAGATGGCGCTCATCACGCTGGCCAGCCGTCCGACGATCGTCAGCCGACTACACCACCGATCACGGCCAAGCTCCTCAAGGCCGCCGCGAGCGCTCTTTCGCCATGCCTGGCACCGGCGCCTATCTGCTCGACGGCATCCTCGAGACGAGTCAGGGCATCACCAAACGCACGGTGCCGCGGGCCGACCATCGTCGCGATCACCACCGAGGGACCGGACCTCAGCGTCAAGAGCTACGAAGACGGTGCTCGGACCGCTTCGCGAATCCGGGCGCCTCGCTCAACGTCGGTCGTCATCGGTGCAGCCGCGGAACCTACGAACACAACCGCGCCGGTGGTCATCGATCAGGGATCGAACGATTCGGGCGGCCGACTGCGAGAACATTCTCGCCAGCACGTCGCTCACGGCGACGATGAAGCGAGGTCGGCGGCCAAGGCTGACGCACCAGTACGTCGTCACCTACGGCGCGGCCGGATACGTTGATCCGGCCGAGCAGGATCGTGCGATGACCACAACGAAGGCGGTGTGACGGCGCGCGTCGATCGCGGTCAAGGACGAGCGGCCGCGCCGGTAATTGACATGCAGCGGATCCGGTCTCGTCGGCGGCTACGCGGTGCGCTTGGCGTCACGGCAGCGTTCGTCGGATCCATCGTCATGCTGCCGGGCGCAGCCGCCTGCTGTGCCGCTGGCCGCCTCACCGCCAGTCCTCCGGTTCCGGCGCAGCACCGCCTGAGCCCCAGTTCCGCAGCAGTGTCGACATCGTCTCGCTGCGTGCACCGTCGTCCGACGCGACGCTCCCTCCGCTACGTCACGGATCTTCGAGCCGTCGGATTTCGAGGTGTTCGAAGACGGCGTCGAAGCAGAGACATCACGCTCTTCAACAAGACCAACTCGCCGATCGCGCTGGCGCTCCTTCTCGACGCGAGCGCGAGCATGGGAGACCAAGATCCAGACCGGCGCAGGAAGCGGCGCATCGGCTTTGCGCGGCGGCTGCGCCCGCAGGATCTGGCGGAGATCATCGAGTTCAACAGCCGGGCGGCGATTCCGCAGGCCTTCACGAACGAGGTGTCCGAAGCTCGAACGCGCCATCCGCATGACGTCCGCCAACGGACCGACCGCGTTGTATCAGGCGCTCTACATCGCGATGAGCGAGTTCAAGAAGCTGAAGAAGAAACCTGTCGGAGGATCCGTCGCAGATCCGGCGGCAGGCGGTCGTGCTGCTCTCGGATGGGCAGGATACGGCCAGCATGTTCAGCTTCGACGACATTCTCGACATCGTGAAGCGCTCCGAGACGGCCGTCTACGCCATCGGCCTCACAAGCCCGTCCGAGCCGACCGACGCGCGGGTTCAATCTCGCGCGACTTCGAGCTTCGCCAGCTCGCGCAGCAGACCGGCGGACGGACGTTCTTTCCCAATCAGATCAGCGATCTCGCCACGGTCTACGGTCAGATTGCCGACGAGCTGTCCAGCCAGTACACGCTCGGCTACACCTCGAAGAACCTGCGCGCGACGGCGCGTGGCGACGCATCGTGGTCCGCGTGACGCCGAACCGAACGCCGTCCCGCGAACCAAGCAGGGATACTTCGCCCCGACGCGCTGATCGCGGCCATCCGTATGAACGTCATTCCCCTGATTCTCTACGTCTGCCGCCTGCGCGGCGTACGTCTGGCACTTCGCGCGGCGTCAGCCGATCGTCGGGCGCGCGGCGACCACGCTCCTCGTGGCGGCCGCCCTCGCGCACACCTTCGTCATCGGCATGCAGACGATGGAGGTCGGGCACGTGCCGTTCGGCAGCGCGACGTCGGCGATTTCGACGTTCGTCTGGCTGCTGGCGCTCGCCTACCTCTACACCGAGATGACGACGGACGAGCGCGGCGATGGGCACGTTCATCCTGCCGCTCGCTCGTCGCGCTGCAGGCGATTCCGACGTTCAGTCCCGGCGTCGAGGACCGCGCCGCGGTGCTCCAGGGCCCGCTCTTCGGCGTCCACGTGTCGTCGCTGCTTGTTCGCGTACGCGAGCTTCGCGCTGGCGTGCGTGATCGGCATCACCTACGTGCTGCTCTTCAAGGAGATCAAGGCGAAGCACCTCGGGCATTCTTCTACGCGCGCCTGCCGTCGCTGCAGGTGCTCGATTCGATGAACCAGCGCGCGATCGTCGTCGGCTGGATTTTCCTGACGATTGGCCTGCTGTCGTCGGCGCGATCTGGACGCCGCAGGCGCGCGCGTCTACGCGCCGGACGATCCGCGCGTCCAGGCGATGGTCGCTGCAGGATCCGAAGATCTTCGTCGCGCTGGTCTGCTGGGCGGTGTACTCGTTCGAGGCGTTCGCGGCGCGCCGCCTCGGCTGGGAGCGGCGGCGGGCGGCGCTATCTCTCCGCGTTCGGCTTCGCGATCGTGCTGCTGAACTTCGTGCCGATCAGCTACTTCCTCACGAAGAGTCACAACTTCTGAGCGGTGCAGTCTGCATCTTCTGCTTGTCGGAATCAGTCATCGAACCGCGCCGGTCGAACTGCGCGAGCGGCTGGATTTCCAGGCGCGCGGCGTCGAGAGCGCGCTGCGGGCGCTCGCCGACGCGGCATGCGGCGCAGCGAGGCGGCCGTGATCTCCACCTGCAATCGCGCCGAGATGTACGTCGCCTGCGAGGATGTCGCACCGACGCGGGCGACGCTGGTGCGATTCGTCAGCGAGTTCCACGGCGTCGATCGCAAGGCGGTCGCAGCCGCTCGTGTACCGACGCTGACGGACTCGACGCCGCCCGCCATCTGTTCCGCGTCGCCGCCGGGCCTCGACTCGCTGGTGGTCGGCGAACCGCAGATTCTCGGTCAGGTCAAGGAAGCGCACACGGTCTGCCGGCTCGGCGCAGACCGCAGGCCCGCTGCTCAACCGCCTGTTCCACGCCTCGTTCGCCGTCGGCAAGCGCGTGCGCACCGAAACGGCGCTCGGTTCGGGCGCCGTGTCGGTCAGCTTCGCGGCCGTCGCGCTGGCGCCGCAAGATCTTCGGCGACCTGAAGCGGACGCAACGTCCTCGTCATCGGCGCCGGCGAGATGGGCAAGCTGACCGCGCTGCACATGAAGTCGCAGGGCGTGCACCGCGTGACGATCGTCAGCCGGACGATGGCGCACGCCGCGCGGACCGCCGATGCGATTGGCGGCGCCTCGCGCAGCGCCGTGGGAAGACATCGACGCGGTGCTCGGCGCCAGCGACATCGTCATCACCGCCACCGGCGCGGCGTCGCCCATCCTCGACGAAAGGCGCATGTCGAGGCGGTCATGCGGCCGCGGCGCAACCGGCCGCTCGTTCATCATCGACATCGCGCGTGCCGCGCGACGTCGAGCCCGCCGCCGGCGAGATCGAGCAGGTGTTCCTCTACAACATCGACGATCTGCAGGCGACCGTGCGCGAGAACATGGCGCGCCGCTGCAAGCGAGGTCGCGCGCGCGCAGACCGATCGTCGACGAGGAAGTCGAACGATTCGCGCGCTGGCTGCAGTCGCGCGGCGCGATTCCCACCGTCGGTCGCGCTGCGGCAGCACTTCGAGCAGGTGCGCCGCGCGGAGCTCGAGCGGCTCGAGTCGAAGCTCGCGTCGTTGCCGCCCGAGGCGCGCGATCGGGTCGACGAAATCACGCGCCTGCATCGTCGAGAAGCTGCTGTCGACGCCGACCGAACAGCTGAAGGCGCTCGGCGACGCCGAGCGGCTGGAGGCGTACCTGGAAGCCGTCACGCGACTGTTCGGACTCGATGAGAGCCGGGACCGGCCTGCCGCGGCCGCGATCGAGCGCGTTTCCGACGCGACCCCGCGCCGCCGGGCCGGGACGGCCCCCGATAGGGTGGCGTCGCGCCGCGTGACCAATTCGCGCCACCTCCGGATCGGAACCCGCGGCAGTCAGCTGGCGCTCTGGCAGGCGCGGACCGTCGCGGCACGCATTGCCGCAGCCGGCGGGCCGGCCTGCACGAGCTCGTCACCATCAAGACGTCCGGCGACCGCCTGCAGGAGGCGCCGCTGTCGGAAGTTGGCGGCAAGCGTCTCTTCGTGAAGGAGATCGAAGACGCGCTGCTCAGGAACGAAGTGGACCTCGCCGTCCACAGCAGCAAGGACATGCCCGCCGTCCTGCCCGAGAGGCCTCACGATCGCCGCCGTGCTCCCCGCGAAGATCCGCTGGACGCCGTCGTGCTGCCCGAGCTCAGCCGGCGAGCTGTGAGCATCGGCGACGTCGAAGCATCTGCGTGTCGATCCTCGGACAGACGCCGTGGACTCGGGACGAGCAGCGTCCGCCGCGTGGCCCAGCTCGCTCGCCTGTTTCCGCGAGGCGCGCTTGCTGCCCGATCCGCGGCAACCTCGACACCCGTCTGCGAAAGCTCGACGAGGGCGGCTACGATGCGCTGATCCTCGCGGCTGCGGGGCTCCGGCGTCTGGGGTTTGCGTCGCGGATCACCTGGCGCTCCGCCCGCAGCCTGCGTGCCGGCGCCAGGCCAGGGCATCGTGGCGATCGAGATTCGCAGAGGGCGATGCCGACGTGCGGCGCGCGGTCGAACGCTCGTGGACGACGCGGTAGACGCGCTCCGCATTGACGGCCGAGCGGTCGGTCGTCGAAGCGCTGGGCGGCGGGCTGTCAGACACCGATTGGCGCCCTGGCGCAGCGTCAGACGGCGATGAACTCGCAGCTGATCGCGGCCGTCATGGCGCTCGATGGCAGCCGTGTCGTACGCACAACGGTGCACGGGGTTGCGCCGGAGACGCCGTTACAATCGGGCGCCGCGCTGCCGGCGAGCTCGTGGCACGAGGGCGCGGACGAGATCCTCACCGGGTGAGAGTCTGGCTCCCGGAGGAAACTGGCGAACCGTTCGAGCGTGGTCTACATCATCGGCGCCGGCCCCGGCGATCCCGGGTTGATCACGGTCCGCGGGCTGCACTGCCTCGCGGCCGCCGACGTCGTGCTGCACGACCACCTGGTGCATCCGCGGCTGCTGCGGCACGCGCGCGCCGACGCGGAAAAGATCGACGTCGGCGTGGCGGCGCCGCAGCCGCTCGAGCAGGAAGCCATCTGCTATCTCCTGGCCGAAAAGGCGCGCGAGGGCAAGGTGGTCGCGCGGCTCGAAGTGGGGCGGATCCGTTCGTGTTCGATCACGGCGGATCGGAGGCGCTGCTTCCTGCACGAGCAGCGGCGTGCGCTTCGAGGTGGTTCCGGGCGTGCCGGCCGGCATCGGCGCCGCCGACTTACGCCGGCGTGCCGCTGACCTATCCGGGCGGCGGCGACACGCTCACCTTCGTGCGCGGACACGAGGACGAGGGCAAGCACGCGCGCGTCGGTCGACTGGACGAGCCTGGCGCGTCTCGACGGCACGATCGTCTGCTACGCGCGGACCCGACCAGCTGCCGCACATGCTGAACGCGCTGCTCTCGCACGGCCGCCCGCCGGACGACTCCGCGGCGCTCATCTACGACGGCACGCTGCCGACGCAGGCAAACGATCGCCGGGTCGCTCGAGGAGATCGCCGAACGCGGTCAAGCGAGTCCGACGATCGCCGGCCCGGCGATTCTCGTGGTCGGACGCGTCGCCGGCCTCCGCGAGCATCTGCGCTGGTTCGACTCGCGGCCGCTGTTCGGCAGGCGCATTCTCGTCGACCCGGCCGCGCGAAGCAGGCCGCGGAACTCGACGGAGCTGCTGGAATCGCTCGGCGCGCAGGCGATCGAAGCGCCGATGATTCGCATCCTGCCGCCGGACGATGACATGCCGCTCGTCGAGGCGTGCGCGGCATGCTGGCGACGTTCGACTGGATCGTGTTCTCCGAGCGGCAACGCGCGTCGACGCGTTCATGAGCCGGCTGCTCGACTCGGCGTCGCGACGTCCGGGCGCTCCACGGCGTGAAGCTGTGCGCGGTCGGGTCCGGCCACGGCGGAGCGGCTCGCGCGCTACGGCCTGAAGGTCGACCTGATGCCGGCCGAATACCGCGCGGAAGCGGTCGCGCGAGGCAGATCGCCGAGACCGGGCGTGCAGCGGCGTGAAGGTGCTGCTGCCGCGCGCGGACATCGGCCGCGAGGTCATCGCCAACGAGCTGCGCCGGCACGGGGCCGACGTGACGGAAGTCGTCGCCTACCGGACCGCCGCCGCCGATCTCGAACGCGAAGGCGAGCCCGACATCTACCGGATGCTGCTCGAGCAGCGGATCGACGTCGTGACGTTCACGAGCGCGTCCGCCGTCCGCAATTTCGTCAAGGTGCTCGGCGCGGAACCGGCCGCCGATCTGCTGCGGGCCACGGTCGTCGCCTCGATCGGTCCGGTGACGGCCGAAGCCGCGGCACAGTACGACATCACAGACCACCATCATGCCCGACCGCTACACGATTCCGGCGCTGGTGGACGCCATCGTGGAGCATTTCAGCGAGCACTGAGTCAGCCACCCGACCACGCATAGTGCGCTCAGGCTGCACTCGTCGTCTGCGCCGGCTGCGCGACCAGCGAATGCGATGCGCGCGCTGGTCCGTGAAACGCGCCTCGCGCTGAGATCGTTGATCCTGCCGCTGTTTGTCTGCGAAGGCGAGGGCGTGCGCACGGAAGTGCCCGTCGATGCCCGGCGTCTTCAACCTGTCGGTGGACGAAGCGGTGCGCGAAGGCCGAGGCGGCGAAGGCGGACGGCGTGCACAGGCGTGCTGCTCTTCGGCCTGCCCGATCACAAGGACGACGTGGGATCGGCGGCGTACGATCCCGAGGCGCCCGTGCAGAGCGGCCGTCCGCGCGATCAAGCGCGAGCGTCGCCGGCATGCTCGTCGTCACCGACGTCTGCCTGTGCGAGTACACCGACCACGGCCACTGCGGCATCGTCGATCGACGAGGAAATCGCGAACGATCCGACGGTCGAGCAGCTCGTGCGCGCCGCCGTGTCGCACGCCGCGGCCGGCGCCGACATCGTCGCGCCGTCGGACATGATGGACGGCCGCGTCGGCGCCATCCGGCAGGCGCTCGACGAGCGCGGGCTTCGAGCAGGTCGCGATCATGTCGTACGCGGCGAAATGCTGTTCGGCGTTCTACGGCCCGTTCCGCGACGCCGCCGCGTCGGCGCCGAAGTTCGGCGACCGCCGATCGCACCAGATGGATCCGGCCAACGTCGCCGAGGCGCTGCGCGAGGTGGAGCACGACATCGAGGAAGGCGCCGACATCGTGATGGTGAAGCCGGCGCTGCCCTATCTCGACGTCATCGCACGCGTGAAGGACGGCGTTCGAGCTACCCGACCGCGGCGTATCACGTCAGCGGCGAGTACGCGATGCTCAAGGCGGCGGCGCGCAACGGCTGGATCGACGAGCGCGCGCGCGATGCTCGAAACGCTGACGGCGATCCGCCGCGCCGGCGCCGACATCATCATCACCTACTACGCCCGCGAAGCCGCACGAGCCCTTGCGTAGGGGTCCGCTTCCGCCGGACGTCACCGGCCCCGACTGATGCCGGTCTGCCACCCATGAAAACGACCACGTTCATCCAGGCTCTTTGCGCGCGCGCCGACGATCCTCCCCGGCGGCGTGCGACAGTCCCGGTCCGCGCGTTCAAGTCGGTCGGCGGCTCGCCGCTCTTCATCAGCCGCGCCGCCGGGCGCGCGCATCGAGGACGTCGACGGCAACCGCTTCATCGACTACGTGATGTCGTGGGGCCCGCTGATCCACGGCCACGCGCCGCGCGGGGCTGGTGAAGGCGCTGGCGGCGGCCGCGACGCGCGACGGCACGAGCTACGGCGCGCCGAGCCCGCTCGAGGTCGAGCTCGGCGAGCGCGTGCGGCGCGCTGATGCCGTCGCTCGAGCGCGTCGCGCTTCGTCAGCTCGGGCACCGAAGCGACGATGAGCGCGCTGCGCGTCGGCGCGCGCGGCGACCGGACGCGATCGAGATCATCAAGTTCGAAGGCTGCTATCACGGGCACGCCGACGCGTTTCTCGTGCAGGCCGGCTCGGGCGCGCTGACGCTCGGCACGCCGACGAGCCCGGGCGTCACGCGCGGCGCGTCGCGGAGACACGCTGGTCGCCAGCTACAACGATCTCGACGTCGGTCGAGCGGCGTCTTCGACGCGAATCGCGATCAGATCGCCGCGCGTCATCGTCGAGCCGATCGCCGGCAACATGGGCGTCGTCCCGCCGGCCGACGGCTTTCTGCGACGGCCTGCGCGAGCTCGTGCACGGCGCACGGCGCGCTGCTCGATCTTCGACGAGGTGATCTCCGGGTTTCGCGCGGCGCCGGGCGGCGCGCAGGCGGCTGTGCCGGCGTCACGCCCGACCTCGACGTGCCTCGGAAAGATCATCGGCGGCGGCCTGCCGGTCGGCGCCTACGGCAGGCGCGCCGATCTGATGGCGCTGGTGTCGCCGGCGGGCCCGGTCTATCAGGCGGGCACGCTGTCGGGCAACCCGCTCGCGATGACCGCGGGCATCTGGTGCCTCGATCGCGCTCGACAGCGCAGCTCTGCCCGGCGGCTCGCCGCGCTGGCGCGCGGCTCGCCGGCGGGCCTGGCTGATGCCGCACGCGGACGCCGGCGTCGCGCGTGCAGGTCAACGCGCTTCGGGTCGGTACTGACGCCGTTCTTCACCGATCAGGCCGTGCGCGATTATCGATCCGCGACAACCGCGAACACTACCCACTACGCCACGTTCTTTCGGGGCATGCTCGCGCGCGGCGTCTATCCGCCGCCTTCGCAGTTCGAGGGCTGGTTCCTCTCGCGTCCCACACTGCGAGCACGTGGACGAGACGATAGCCGCAGCGCGCGAGGCCATGCACAATGTGGCGGCGACCGTCGCTGGCAAGGCGCTGCGACCCTAGCCACGCGTGAATCCTGTCGATTTCCCGCCCGCGGCGCAACCCGGCAAACGGGCGCGAGCGCCGCGCTCCACCCCGGCGCTCCTGTTCTTTGTCGCGCTGACGGTGGTGCTCACCTATCCGCAGGTGCGAGCAGCCGGGACGCCCGGTCCCGTACCACACCGATCCGTACTCACGCATGTGGCGCCTGGGATGGGTGGCTCATGCCATCCACGCGGCGCCGCGGCGCGCTCTTCGACGCGAACATCTTCTATCCTGCCCGCCACACGCTCGGCTACGCCGACGCGCTGCTGCTCGAAGGGACGGTCGCCGCGCCACTCTTCTGGATGGGCGTCAAACCGGTCCTCATCTACAACCTCCTCCTGTTTGCGGCGTTCGCGCTTTCGGGATACGCGATGTACCTGCTCGCCCGCTCGCTGACAGGGAGCACCGCGGGCGCCCTCGTCGCGGGCGTCGTGTATTCGCCTTTGCGCCCTACCGGTTCTGCCACTACATGCATCTCGAACTGCAGGTGGTGTTCTGGATACCTGGTGGCACTGCTCCTGATTCATCGCATCGTGGAGCACGGCCGCATCCGCGACGGCGTGTGGCTGGGACTGGTGGTGGCAGGGTCAGCTGCTGTCCACGATCTATCTGGGCATCTACGCGATCACGTATTTCGTGGCGCTCACGCCGTTCCTGCTGGCCCTCTCCAGCATTCGGCAGGCGCGGCGGTTCCTCGATCGTCGACGGCTGTCGGCGCGGCGCTGACACACTCGCGATCGTGACGCCGCTATGCTGGCGTAAGGCGAGTCGAGCAGGAGCGTGGGCACGCGAGGCCTCGACGAGGTCAAAGTCCTACAGCGCGTCGCTGGCCGACTACCGGGCGGCTCCGGCCATGAACCGGCTCTATGGCTGGACGGCCAACACCAAGATCACCGGAGCCGACGAGATGAATCTGTTCCCCGGAATCCTGGCGTGCGTGCTCGCCGGTGTGGGCGATCGTCACGGGACGCGGGCGCGTCAGAATCGCGTATCTTGCGAGGGTTGGTTGTTGGCGGTGGAGATGACCCGCGGCGCATCGAGCGCGGTGTATCTCTGGCTCTTCGAACACGTCGACACGTTCCGAGCGCTGCGATCGCCGGCCCGATTTGACACGCTCGTCAACCTGTCGCTGGCCGTGCTGAGTGCGTATGGCGTCGCGTTTCTCCTCGGCAGGATCAGCGATCGCCGATGGAGGCACCTGGCGGGCGCGTTGCTCGTCGCCGATTCTCATCGCCGAGTGCTCATCATCGCCTTCTCTGGCGCCGGCGCCCTGCCCACGCGAATCGACAGCTTCCTGTCGAAGCGGCCGCCGTCGGTCATCGTGGAGCTGCCGCTGGTGCTGCGTGGCGGGTTCTGGGGCTCGCTCGACGCGATTTACATGTACCAGAGCATCGGCCACTTCCAGCGAATGCTCAACGGCTTACAGCGGACACGCCACACCGGCGTTCTACCGGATGCGCGATCAGATGGCCGCGTTTCCCGATGCCACGTCGCTCGACTTTCTTCGCGGCCTGAAGGTGGACTACGTCGTGGTCCGCGCGGGCCTCTATGACCCGGCGCCACGTGCGGCGCTGCTCGAGCGGATGAGCCGTGAAGAGGCGTTGTCGCTCGAAGCCATGTGGCCCGAGGGGCCGGCAGGACCCGAAGCGGTCTTCAGGGTCAGGCCCGGCGGGAATCAGCCAGTAGACATCACCGGGCGGCGAGCGGGACCTTTCCAGCAGACATATCGATGATCAGGCGCGAGAGCAGATAGAGCCGCGGCTCGATTGAGCTCACCAGGATGTACTCCGCGTCGTTCGAGTGCCCGCCGAAACCCTGAAGGCCAAGACTCTCCAAGAACAGGCGCCTTGTCTCGAGCGCAGCAAGCGCCGCATCCGTCCCACCGCCGCTGCCCGTTTCCCTCCACCTTGAGCGTGCGGCCCCGTTCGGCGTAGAGATCGCCTGCGCATGTTTCGCGATCTGCCGCGACGCGCCCGTCGGCTCCAGCGGAGGACGGCGGCGCTCGACGATGATCTCCACTTTCGTATCGGGAATGAGCTGTGTTTTCACGCGTTCCGCGCACGCGCTGTTCGATCGCATCCCAATCCGACACGCGCAGCACACTTCTGACATCCGCCATCGCCTGCGCCGACGCCGGAATCACGTTCCGCACCGATCCACCCGATGCCACCGTCCAATTGAGCTTCAGGCCGACGCTCGGATCTGAGAGGTCGCGCGTCTGGAGCATCTGGTGTGCGAGCTCGTAGAGCGCGTTCCGGCCCTGCTCCGGGGCCATTCCCGCGTGGGAGGCGCGGCCGGTGACCCGCATCAGGATGTCGCCACTCCCCGAGGTTGCCAGCGAGACAACATCCTCGATGCGCCCGGATTCGCACGAGAGGACGAGATCCTGCTCTTCCGCCACCTCGTGATGAGCGCCCGGGCTCCCGGCGAGCTGATTTCTTCGTCGGCATTGATCAGGACCGTGAGCGTCGCGTACCCGCGAACGTCCAGCGCGCCGGAGCACGGCGAGGGTATGGAGAATCAACGCCACACCGCTCTTGTCGTCGGCGATGCCGAGACCGCATGCGCGCGATCGCCGTCCACGGCGGAACGGCTGGGCAGCGCCCATGCCTCTGGCGTAGACCGTATCCATGTGGGCGAGGAGCAGGATCTTCTTCGTGCCCGTTCCCGTGAGCGTGGCCTGCACGATCCGGTGCGACCTGCGCCGGCGTGTCGTCGAATCGCACGCTGAGCTCAGGCGCAATGATTCCGACATTTGCGCCAAGCGCCGTAAGACGACCGGTGATGAGCCCGGCGATCCGCCGAGGCCCTCGAGATCGCGGCTGCCCGATTCAATCGACACGAGCTGACGCAACGTGTCGAGGAATGGCGCCTGTTCCTGTCGAATCCGCGTCAGCAGGGCGTCGGAGGTTTGTGCGCGAGGCCCTGCTGCAGACACGATGCCAGCAGCACGGCCAGCGCACCGATCCTGGCAAGACGACGGGACGGGTCGGTTCGCATGCCTTCCTCGTTGACTGGACGGGCCACCTCGCGCGGCGTGGAGCAGATGATACCGATGCTGGAGGGCGGGTTTCAAACCCGCCCCCACATCACCTCAGTCGAGGTGCAGGACACGCGAAGGTTCGACCTCGTGACGCCCGGCGGGCGGGAATGAGGATCGACAGGAACGTGATCACGACGACGACCCCTGCGGCGGACAACAGGATCGCGGGATCGGTCGCGCGCACTTCGTAGAGAAGACCTGATCCCGCACGCCCTGCAGCGCGCGCGACGCCCAGGCCGACGATCGTCCCGCCGTCGCCAGGCTGCGCCCCTGCTTCAGTGAGCAGCCAGAACGCGTCGGATGATGTCGCGCCGAGCGCCATCCGCGTCGCGACTTCGCCCATCCGCTGCGATGATGCGTATGCGATCACGCCGTAGATGCCAACAGCCGCAAGCGCCAGCGCCGCGACGGCGAACAGCAGCATGAGCGTCATGCCCAGCCGCTGCCGGCTGAGCGACTTCGACACGATGTCACTCAGCGGCCGTGGCGACGGGCACCTCGCGATCCATGGCGGTACGCTGCCGAGCGCACGGCCGAGGCCAGGGTCCGCCGGATTGCCAACCGAGGTATTCAGCACCACCGTGTGCGTGATATACGGCGACTGCGCCACGGGCCTGTGAGTACGCGGGATCGGCGTCCTGGGCCATCGACACGTGTCACTTCACATCCTCCACGACACCCACGACCTGAGGACGGGAGCTTTCGGCACCTCGGGATAGCCGGCCGTGAACTTCGCCGTCAGCGGATCCTTGCCCCCATGTATCGACGGGCGAACGACCGGTTGACGATGGCCACGGGTGCCGTTGCGGCGCTGATCGTCGGCGGTGAAGCGGCGGCCGTTGATCAATCCCAGCGAGGAATCCCCATCGTGTCGGAGAAGTCCTCGCCGACGCGCGCTGTGGCGCGCGCGACAAGCGGATGATCGGGATCCACGAGATCGCCCTGGACGCCGATGTACAGCACGCCGTCTCGATCGATGCCCAACGGCATGGCAAGTCGCCGCCGACGCGACCGCCGTGACGCCGCCGATGGCGCGCAGGCGCTCCGTCAACTCCCCGGCTCCACGCCAGGAACCGCTCCGAAAACATGGGGGAGCGTCACCTGGCCGCCGCCGGGCGGGAAGATGCGCGACGGTGGCATGCTGACATCGAAGACCAGGCGGCCGCCGGGCACGAAGCCGGCGCTGGCCAGTGCCGAGATTGATAGCGAAACTCCTGGCACGGAGCCAGCCCGCACCGGCCACGCAGTGGTGATCGCCGGGGCGATCTCCGCGACCGATCATGCACCCCTCGGCAGGCGCGGTGCCGCTCTCCTCCGCCGGTGGAACTGCGGCCGCTTTTTCGTTCATCAGCGACTTCAGGCTCGCTGTATTGGCGAGCCGAGGGCGGGCGCGAAGCCAATCACCAGCGCCGTGACGACGAGCGTGGCCAGCGTGAACTCTCCGGCGACGCGCCCGTCAGACGCGGAATCCGATCGAGGCGCGGAGGTTCCGAGAGCGCCAGGAAGCGCCAGCAGCACGCGGACACCGGCGAACCCGGCGAGGAGGCCGGCGATCGTGCCCGCGATCGAGAGCCTGAAACGATTCGGTCAGGAGCTGACGCACGATTCGCGATCGGCCCGCGCCGAGCGCGACGCGAAAGCGCGATCTTCACGCGAACGCACCGCGCCGCGTGCGAGCATGTGAAGATTCGTGACGTTCACGCACGCGAGAAGCAGCGCGCCGCGGCGGCCAGCACCACGATGAGGGTCGACCCAGTGTCGCCGACAATCGCGCTGACGAGGGGCTTGACCTCGCTAGCGGCGACTCTCGCCCAGCATCGCCGTAATCGCGCGCAATGCCCGCCATCGCACCAGCCATTTCGCTCTGGAGGCGCTCCAAGACGCGCGTTGCCGGGCTTGATTCGGCGATAGCCGCCGAACCCGTGGCCCGTGGACTGCGGTCCGCATTGAAGACAGTGACCCAGAATCGGCGCCGCGCGGGACACGTCGAAGTCGCGCGCGGCCACGCCGACGATGGTGATCGGCGCGGGTGGTCCATTCGCCACGCGGAGCCCCTTCTTGCCGAGCGATCGCCGGATCGCTGCCGAAGATATCCCGCCAGATGCGTGCGACACAGCACCGCCGCACCGGTGGCGCCCTGCGCGCTGCCTCGCGCTTTGAAGGGGCGCCCGGCGGTCATCGGCATGTTGAACCACGTCGAAGAACCCCCTCGGTGACGCCGCGCCTGATTGTCGACGTTGCCCGTCCCGTCTGCGTCGCGCACGATGGTCGCGTCGATACGCGCGTCGTGCCGGAGGCCCGGACAATCGACACGTTCGGACTCGTTCAGGCGGGCGATCTCGACACCCGAGTCGCGGCCGGTGGTGAAAGCGTCCGTCCGTCGCGGGGATTGTAGAACGCGAAGAGATCACTCAGGATGCCCGGATAGGGCAAGGGCCGCAGGAGCGCGGCATTGACGGTGCTGAAAATGTAGCGAGGGTCGCGCCGATGCCGACGGCGAAGGGTCGTGATGGCCGCCAGGGGCGAGGTCGGCCGGCTGGCGCAGGCCTCGCAAGGCGAACTTGAGGTCGTTGAGCATTTCCCCTCAGACGGCGCCGCCTATCATAAGGGTTGAGCGGCTGGAGTTCGCCTGTCTCAGCGCCAGGGCATCAGGCGCTCGATCCAGCTGATGCGCGTGAGGTCGTTGTAGATGACCGTGACCATCAGCATCATCAGCACGACGAAGCCGGCCAGCAGCATCTTCTCTTTCGACCTGCATGCTGAAGTCGCGCCGCGCGAGGCCTTCGAGCGCCATGATGAAGATGTGGCCGCCGTCGAGGACCGGGATCGGCAGCAGGTTGAGCGAGGCCGAGGTTGAGGCTGATCGTGCGCCATCAGCGCTGAGCAGGGCGATCCAGCCGAGCTGCGCCGATTCGCCGGAGAGCTGCGCGATCGCGACGGGCCCCATCAACTGCTTCGGCGACGTCTCGCGCGTGACGAGTCCCCAGACGGTCTGGAAGATCATGCCGGCGAACTCGGACGTTCTTCTCGACGCTCATCGCGCGATCGGCTCCGAGCGCCGCCCGGCTTGATGCTCGTCTGGTCTCGTCGACGATGCCGATGCCGAGCCAGCCCCGATCTCGCCGCGCTGTCCGGCGTCGCCAGCGATGGTCATCGGCGCGCCGTCGCGCAGAATCGCCATCGTGATCTGCTCGTCCGGCTGCTTGGCGATCGCCTCCTTCAGCTGCGAGCGCGAAGGTGATCGGCTCTGCCGTCGACGGCGACACACGACGTCGCCGGCCTTGAGTCCCGCGCGCTCGGCGGCGCTCGCCCGGACTGACCGAGCGGATGTGCGGGTGGCACGTTCGGCAGCACGCCGATGTCCGCCGATCTCGAAGCGGCTCTGCCCGGCGGCGGCATCGGCGTGACCTTGCGCGTGATCTCGATGCCGTCGCGCAGCAGACCGAATCGCACTTCGCGGTTCGCGCGGGTGCCGACCGCGATCTAGAACTGCTCCCACGTGTGCCACGGCGTGACCGGCCACCGACGGTGATGCGGTCGCCCGGCTGGATGCCAGCCTGCGCGCCGGCGGAGTCGGGCTGACCGACGCCGACGACGACCGGCGGCTCGATCCTCGTAGGCCGGACCGTCGGCGCCCTGATACAGCACGACGCGCCGTGAGCACGACGCGCCAGCAGCAGGTTCATCGCCGGGCCCATGATCAGGACCTGGAAGCGCTGCCACTTCGGTCTTCGACAGGAACTCGTCGGCGCGCGCCGGCTGCGCTCGTCCTCGGGATTCTCGCCGGCCATCTTCACGTAGCCGCCGAGCGGCAGCGCGCCGATGCTGCATCCGGTGTCGCCGCGCCGGAAGCTGAGCACCGTCGGGTTGAAGCCGAGCTGGAACTTGAGCACGCGGATGCCGACGCGCTTGGCGGCGAGAAAATGCCCCAGCTCGTGCACGAATACGAGCACGCCGAGCACGAACGCGAACGCGAGCAGTGTCGTCAAGTGCCAAGCACCTGAACCTCAGACCTTCAATTCTACCCCGCGGGCCGATCTCCGACGCATGCTCGCGCGCCCACGATTCGACGGCGCGCGACTTCGTCAGCGTGGCCACCGGCAGCCTCGGTGGTCGCCCATCGTCTGCTCGATCACGTGCGGCAATCGGCGAGAACGCCATGCGCCCGTCGAGAAACGCGCGACCGCCACCTCGTTGGCGGCGTTCAGCACGACCGGCAGGCTGCGCTCGCCGTCGAGCGCGCGATACGCCAGGGCGCAGACACGGGAACGCGTCGGTGTCCGGGCGCGTCGAACTCGAGCGCGCCCGCCGCCGGCGAGATCCAGCGACGGCAGCAGCGGCGCCGGCCAGCGCTCCGGATACGAGAACGCGTATTGAATCGGCAGCCGCATGTCGGTGACGCCCGAGCTGCGCGATGATCGACCCGTCCGTCAGCTCCGACCATCGAGTGCACGACCGACTGCGGATGGATCGACGACGTCGATCTGGTCGGCGGCGACGCCGAACAGCCAGTGCGCCTCGATCACCTCGAGGCCCTTGTTCATCAGCGTCGCCGAGTCGATCGTGATCTTCCGGCCCATCCGCCACGTCGGGTGCTGCAGCGCATCGTCGGCGGTCACGCTGCCAGTTCGTGACGCCGTACCGGCCGCGGAACGGTCCGCCCGACGCGGTGCAGGATCAGCCGCCGCACCTCGGCCGGCGGCGCGCCGTGCAGGCACTGATGAATCGCGTTGTGCTCGCTGTCCACCGGCAGGATCGCGACGCCCTGCGCCGCGCGCCGCCGTCGGTGACGATGCCGCCGGCCATCACCAGCACTTCCTTGTTGGCGAGCGCGATCGTCTTGCCGCGCTCGATCGCCGCGAGCACGGCCTCGAGCGCCGTCGGTGCCCGACGACGCGCAGAGCGACGAGATCGGCGTCCGGATGCGACGCCACGGCGACCAGACCGTCGCGTCCGCGTGCTCGGCGAGCGTCGACGTCCGCCGGTGCTCCTGCGCGCTGCAGCCGATCGAGCGCGCCGCGCCGGTCGCCATCGCCGCGATCGCGCGGGCCGATAGCGGCGCGATCTGCGCGGCGAGGCAGCTCGGCGTTCTCGCCGGCCGCGAGGCCGACGACCTGCAGCCGATCGGCGTGCGCGTCCACGACCGCGAGCGCGCTCTGGCCGATCGAGCCGGTCGATCCGAGGATCGCGATGCCTTCTATGAATGCGCAATTGCAGCGCGTAGTCGGCTTCAGGGCTCGCATAGCCAGGACGATGTAATATACGGGCGCCGCGAAGAGCAGCGCGTCGATGCGATCGAGGATGCCGCCGTGGCCGGGAATCAGCGCCGAGCTGTCCTTCGACCCCGGCGCTGCGCTTCAGCATGGACTCGAAGAGATCGCCCGCGATGCCGAGCGCCACCACCGCGACGCTGAGCGCAGCCCGCAGCGGCGAGCGCCAGCACACGTCGGCAACCACCACGACGCCGACGCGCCAGCGAACACGGGCCGCGCCGAACACGAAGCCGCCGACGGCGCCTTCGATCGTTTTCCTCGGGCTGATCCGCTGGGCGCAGTGGGCGGCGGCCGAACGCGCGGCCCGTAATAGTACTGCGCCGTGTCGCTGACGATGACGGTCAGCATCAGCGAGGAAAAGAGCGCCTGGCCCCGTCGCGTCCGCGAATGGCGACCATCGCGCGCAATCGGCAGGCCGAGGTAGAGCACGGGAAAGCAGCGGCTGCCGACACGGTCGCCACGGCGATCGCTGCCGCCGCGCCGCCGCGAACAGCGCCGACGACGCCGATCGCGACGAGACGCCGACATCAGCAACGACGTCGAGCGGAGACGCTCCGAGAGCCTCCGCAGCGAGCGCTGCGAACGACGCGCAGTCAGCGCTGCGGCGACAGTCGTGACGACGGCCGACACCTGGAGGCCGCTGGCACGCGCCAGGCCGCGCATGCTCTCGCGGCACGCCGAGGACGCGCGAGCGCCTCGGCGAACGAGACAGAACAGCGGCTGCCCGGCGCGAACCAGACGACGGCGACCGCGAAGACGAGCGAGGACGGCGCCGCTCAGGACGCGAGTCACTTGACGCCGAGCGCCACCGGGGACGGCTTGATGCCGCCGTAGCGGCGATCGCGCTTCTGGTAGGCGACGACGCGCTTCGAGCAGATCGCGGCGGCGGAAGTCGGGCCACGAGCGTGTCGGTGACCCAGATCTCGGCGTACGCGATCTGCCACAGCAGGAAGTTGCTGACGCGCATCTCGCCGCTCGTGCGGATCAGCAGATCGGGATCGGGCTGGCCGGCGGTGTAGAGGAACTCGCTGAACCGGCGCTCGTCGAGATCGCTCGGGCGCGATCGCCGGCCGCCATCGCGCGCGCGGGCGGCGTCGACGATCTCCGCGCGGCCGCCGTAGTTCAGCGCGATGTTGAACAGCATGCCGGTGTTCGTCGGCGGTCTGCCGGATGCCGATCTCGAGCTCGTGCTGCACGTCCGGCGAGAGCTCGTCGGTGCGGCCGATCACGCGGAACCGGATGTTGTTCTTGATGCAGCGTGCCAGATCTCGAGCCGGATGTAGCCGCTTCGAGCAGCATCATCAGCGTGTTGACTTCGGCGCGCGGGCGCTTCCAGTTCTCGACCGAGAACGCGTAGAGCGTCAGCACGTCGATGCCGAGCCGCGCCGACGTCTCGACGACGTCGCGCACCGAGTCGATGCCGGCGCGGTGGCCTTCGACGCGCGGCAGGTGACGCTGCGCCGCCCAGCGCCCGTTGCCGTCCATGATGATCGGCGACGTGGGCAGGCAGCTGCTCGAAGTTGACCTGCGCGCGCCAGCGCTTCGTCGGGCGATCCCGGCGGAATCCACGCCAGGAGCTGCTCAAGCGACATGCTCGACCATTATAAGTCTTGGGGAACTGACGGAACAGTTCTGGGTGCTGGAGTACCTGGGTGCTGGGTGCTCTGGTGCACGGTACTGTAATCGACTTTGACGAGAAAGAGACCGACGCCGGTGCAGTGGGACCACGGCGGATCGCGCGATCAGCAATACGTAACCT
>ERZ1370068.2330-contig-1486_pt1 | contig 21997 bp, 29 predicted proteins | sample MGYA00561227_ERZ1370068 | MGnify/ENA primary metagenome ERZ1370068 (study PRJEB38410, sample SAMEA6850437) | metagenome | study: Metagenomic assessment of the ecological functions of the soil: analysis of the soil microbiota associated with the... | reverse complement strand
CTACGTATCATTGCTACTGGAGGTCGCCGCCCTGCACCTCGACAGGCTCGGGTCAAGCTGACGGCACCAGCGCGCGCAGGCCGACTATCTCAGCCTGCCAGCGCTTCGGCCTCTTCAAACCCGAGCACTACCGGGCTATTGACGCGCTCGGCGAGGATCGCCACTGCGGGCGCCGATACGCTCGGGAGAGCTCGGCGGATGCTATGAAGCAGTCTCTTCGCCGCGCGTCAGGTGCTGTCGCAGCAGACCGCACCTCCGCGTTGGCCTCCTCGGCAAAAGGCCCCTTTCCGGAAGCGCCGTCATCCCGGTTGCATCTCCATTGATCAAATACCAGACCTGAAATCTGCTTCGTGGGTAGCGTTAAAGTCCGCGAGCACCTCCGCCGAATAGATATTTCTTCCATGGTAATGGCTGATCGTGACAAACGGTGCGCCCGATGGCAGAAGCCAGCGGTCGACGCGACATTCCCTGATCGTCGCCTCAATAATCTCATCGCTAATGCCGTCCGCCTCCGAAGTCCGCAGCCACGCAGACGAATCGATCGGGAGCGGGTTTCCACGAAAGACGGGGATCACGCAAATTTTGATGTCGAAAGATGCGCGGCGCTCCGGGCCGACCGCGACCTTGAGGCCCGAAGGGTCTCTTTGATCTCGGCCACGGCCGTGACGAGCGAGTGTCGGCAAATCTGTGCAACACAGGAGCCCATGAGGCTATCACGATCGGGCCGTAGCCGAACACGAGGGCGACCATCAAGCCCACTGTGAGCCCTTCTCTCGTATCCCCTCTAGCTCGAGGGGCTCCGCAAGTTAGCCAAGACCTCTCGACGCATGACAAACGAAGCCCCAGACGAGTGACGGAAGAAAGGGTAGGAGATGGTGTGGCCCCTGCCCCACTGACTCCCTGCGGGAAATGTAACTCAATGTCATGCATAAGACTACGCTGCCCCAAAACAAAATAAACGCGCGTGGAAGCTTCGGGGAAAATAATACGTAAATGAACAGGAGCTGGAGCAAGGCACATCCCCTCGAAGGCGATGTTTATGTTCAAAGAGCCATCGCTCCCAGGATGATGGCTCAGCGCTTCAAAATAACGGTGGTATTCAAAGAGCGAAACGTTGTTCGGGCTAAAGGGGGACAGCCAGAGCGAAAGCCCCGCCAACCCGGCCACCGACGCCAGCCGCACGCGCGCCGCGACGCCCAGGATCGTTACAGACAGCTTGAGTTCAACCGGTCGTCGCAACAGCAGTGTGCGCCGATTTCATAAGCTCGTTCAAAGCCTCGGCAGGTGTTCTCCATCCAAGCGTCTTGCGCGGACGACCATTCAGCGTTGCCGCCACGGCGGCAAGCGCGTCGACGCTGTGCATGCTCAGGTCCGTGCCCTTCGGAAAGTATTGGCGCAGTAACCCATTGGTGTTCTCGTTCGTCCCTCGCTGCCAAGGACTGTGCGGATCGCAGAAGTAGATCTGAACGCCAGTCTCAATCCGCAGCTGGGCATGCTGGCTCAACTCTGCTCCTTGGTCCCAGGTCAACGATCGTCGCAGTTGCTCAGGCAGGGTCGTGATCGTGCGCGTGATGGCGTCGCGTACCGCCCCGGCGCCGTGGCCTGCGAGTGCGGGGCCGTTCTTGACGCGAGCTCCAGGACCGTGGCCATCCATGGGAGGCAGGTGCAGCAGCATCGTGAACCGCGTCGTGCGCTCCACGAGGGTTCCTATGGCCGAACTTTGGACCCCGAGAATAAGGTCGCCCTCCCAGTGCCCCGGCACTGCCCGGTCATCCGCTTCCGCAGGGCGTTCGCTGATCATCACCTCGGGACTAATGAAAGCTTTACCCCGACCGCGTGCGCGCGCCCGAGGAACACGGAGCGCTCGACCCGTCCGCAGGCATGCGGTCAACTCGCGCCGAAGCCCGCCGCGGCCTTGCACATATAGCGCCTGGTAGATCGCCTCGTGGCTGATCTGCATCGTCTCATCGCCAGGAAAGTCGTGCCGCAAACGCTGCGCAATCTGCTCGGGGCTCCACGCCATACCCCATCGCCGCTTCTGTCGCGGCCCATGCCGGCGTCCCTTCCACGGCACGATCGGCCCGCGAACCGCAGCTCCGTCCTGGGCAACGACCTGGCCGGCCAGCCGATCCTGCACATACGCCCGCAGCGCCGCGTTGATCGCAAGTTTTGCACGCTTTGGTCGACGTGCCGACCGCTCAGCGTGCCATTGCGCCGTGCTAGCCCGATACTCGAGACCGCCGCTTCGCGTCGCCGCGTTGCGCCTCAATTCTCGCGAGACGGTCGATGCAGCTCGACCAAGTCGGCGGGCGATCTCTCGCACTCCAAAGTCCTGTGCAAGCGCGAGCGCGATCTCCTCCCGCTCGGCAAATGCCAGATAGCGCCCAGACAGCGGCTTCGACGATGGCGCAAATGTCGAAGAGGGCATGCCACCAGCCTCCCGAAACCAACGGGTCCCGACCGGCGGCGACACCCCCGCGCCGATCGCCGCGTCCTCGCTTGATAGACCAGCCGCTATCAACGCCCAAAAGCGCAGCCGATCCTCACGTCGCGCCATCCCCGGCCGCCCGGGCGACCTCAACTTGTCCCGTAACGCTCGATCCGACCGCCGTCTCCCTGCCATCGCAACATTCCTCCCGGTTGTGTTGCGACGACCAGTTGATCCGCCCAGTATGACAAAAGGCCGGTAGAATATAGAGGTCGTCGCTGGATTTTGAGATTGGCGCAGATACCGCCAAGCAGACCAAGCGCACCAACCGTCAGCATCGAGGGCCCAGACGTTGCTATAAGCAATAGCGGTCTGTGCAGCAAGAACCAGAGGGGGCATCCGATCGCACACCGAATGCGTAGCCCCGATCGGTGAACCCGGCGAGCACAAGGCATTGCACAGCCGTCATCGTCAGCACCTCCGCCGCACCAGCGCCGGAACGCCGAAGCGTCACGAGGGCACAGAACCTGCGATAAAGTAAATGCCGTGACACTGCGGCATTGATGCGCCGATCGACGGCCCAAAAAGCCAGAGAAAGAAACCGGTTACTTGGAAAAGGATCGGTCCATAAATGAGGCCATAAACGTCGCCGACATCCAGCCTGAGTGGTAGAGCGGGTAGCCCTCCCAGCCCAGCTTTCGGCTGACAATCGCGTGGAAAACCATGGCGGTGCGGCCTCCGCGCGGTTAAGATAGCTCGCAGTCGTGGACAGAACAGGATACGGTTCGAAGGAGAACAGCAAACGGCAGAACGACCAGCAACCGCGATGCCAGCAACGCCAGGCAATGTTTGAGCCGCCGCAGACCACGCGATTTGAGGGTTGCGCGTCAGACCCGAATTGCGGCCGCGGCCGCTACAGCGCAATGAGCAACGCAAGCTGGCCTCCTTCCAGACGGCTCGCCGCGATCGATCGAATACAGGAAGTAGATAGGTGAAAGGTCGATCAACAGTCAAAGCCTTGAGTGGCCCGAATCAGAATCGGAATGGTTGCATTCCCATCGCAGTATTATCGCAAGCATTCGCTTCAACTCCTGTAGAAGGAGGAGCTGTGCAGAGGCGATGAAACCCACGCCTTGGCGCTCGCAATCGACGCCTCGAGAATCCACTTCGCCAGGCGGCGGTTGCGATTGAGCTAAGCCAGGGTCCGTTCTGACGACCCAGCGCCGCGGCAGCAGCTGAAAGCCGACAGCAGTCCAGCGGGCGTTTGACCGATCTCGATGGTCCACTCGCCGAATTTGGCGAGAGCTTCTGGCAAGAAGTTGGGGCGGTTGTAGACACTGTCGGCGAAGAGATGGCGCAGCCAGGGAAACAACTGGTGGACGGCCTCGATGACCGGCCAGCACGGCACCATCGCGATCTTGGACATCGGCGGGGTGCACCTCGGCGCCGACCAGCAGACCGCAAGTATCAGTCATCAAATGTGGCGCTTACGCCCTTGATCTTCTTGGCGGTCATCGTAACCACGCGGCCCGCCGCCTCTCGGTCGGTCTTGGCCGATTGACTGTTGCTGGTTCGAGCGCGAGCGGGCTGGCGGCGGCAGGCGTCGATACGCTTGAAGCTTCACAACCCTGCCTACCTGCAGATTTGGGGATTGTCGCCGGGCGATGTCGCCGGGGAACCGCATATCGCCGAGATCATCGAAAGGACACGCGCCCTGCTCGACGACGGCGGCGATTGGGCCGCGATGAAGCAAGGCATCGTCGCCAAGGTTACTGCGCATGCCCTGACGAGCGGCCCGCTCTACCGGAGCGATGGCTCGATGCTGCAAGTGGCGACCGTACCTCTGCCCGACGGCAACGTGCTGCTGACCTATCTCGACGTGACCGATACCGCACGGGTCGAGCGAGCGCTGCGCGAGCGCAACGACGCGCTCGAGACCGCCGGACGCCTGAAGAGCGAGTTCATCGCCAACGTGTCGCACGAATTGCGCACCCCGTTGAACGCGGTGATCGGCTTTGCCGAAATTCTCATCAACCAGTATTTCGGAGATTTGAACTCGCGCCAGCTCGATTACAGTCAGAGCATCCTCGCCAGCGCGCGCCTCTTGATGAGGCTGATCAACGACATCCTCGATCTCGCCACGATCGAAGCAGGCTACATGGTGCTCGAAACCGGGCGCGTCGAGGTTCTCGCGGATGTTGCGAGGCTGTCGTGTCGCTGACCCGCGAGCGCGCGCGCAGCCGGGATCTGGAACTGGAGCTGCGCTGCCCGCCGGAGATCGGCGCGATCGAGGGCGACGAGCGGCGGATCAAGCAGGCGCTTTTCAATCTGATCTCGAATTCGATCAAATTTACGCCGCCCGGCGGCGCGATCAGCGTCGAGGCGGTGCGCCAGAAAGATGCGCTGCTGCTGACTGTGGCCGATACGGGCGCCGGCATCCCGCACGCGGACCGGGCGCGCGTGTACGAAAAGTTCGAACGCGGGGTGCGGCAAACGGGGACCGGTCTCGGTCTCTCCCTCGTCAAGAGCCTCATCGAGCTGCACGGCGGAAACGTTGTCATCGCATCCGCCTCGGGGCCGGGCACGCGGATAACCTGCCGGCTGCCCGTCGCCGAGGGAGCCGCCGCGATCGCCGGCACCGGCACGGCCCAAGAACCTCTCGCCCAGTTCGTCCAGGCGCTGGCGTAACGCCGCGGCGGATATTGGCTCGCAGATCGCTTGCTTCGAAGCCGGGAAAGAGAGAAGAAAAGCCGGAAGCTGACCAGGAAATTCGATCCAATGCGCGCGCTAGTTCTCGCCGGCCTCGTCTCGCTCGCCGGCTGCATCATCGACAACGACCGCGTTCGCGTCGAGAGTTTTCGCCGCGGATACGCCCGCGACCTTCACCTACGGCGCTGCAGACAAATACCGTGATGACAGCCAACGACGATGGCGAGGCGGAGCGCATCCGCCGCGACTTAGGCTCGCCGAGGCGCTCGAGCGCCCACGCGATGTGCGGCGCCGGCTACGTCATCGAAACGCGCCGCTTCGCGCAGCCCTGGGAGGGATTGTTCGGCAATGGCGGAGACGTCGTTTACACCGGGCACTGCCTCCAGTGAAAGCATCTGAGCCGGACTGCCGGACGTCGGCGCTTCGAAGTCGCCGGATAATCCACGCCGGCGATGCATTTTCTTTCGTTGACTTGGGCCAAGAATTCTTAACCAGTTCGCGGTACACAGCTACGACCGCGATAGGAACAGCCACGCACTTGCCACAATGATCTTTTTCCCGTATTGATACCGTTATAGATCGCCAGCTGCGATACTCCGGTACCAGCAACGGATTACTCTTTCAGGCGCGATCGATCGATGGACTACCCGATCAGGACGGTGTGCGTCGTCGGCCTGGGCTATATCGGCTTGCCGACGGCGGCAACCTTGGCCAGCCGCGGCATCGAGGTGATCGGAGTCGACATCAATCCCGCAAGTGGTCAAAGCCGTCAATGCCGGCCAGCCCTATTTCTCCGAGCCCGATCTCGACATGCTGCTGCGCGCGGCGACGACTTTGGGCAAGCTGCGTGCCACCTCCCAGCCGGAACCCGCCGACGCGTTTGTGATCGCCGTTCCAACCCCGTTCAACGCTGACCGATCACCTAATCTCGACTACATCGATGCGGCCGCGGATGCGATCGCGCCAGCCCTCGTCTCGGGCAACGTGGTGATCCTGAATCGACCTCACCGGTCGGCACGACCGAGCAGACTTGGCCCGCCAACTCGCTCGGCTGCGGCCCGATCTTTGCTTCCCTCGGAACGCCATCCTGAACCGCTCGATGTGCATGTCGCCCATTGCCCGGAGCGGGTGCTGCCGGGCCGCATGGTCCGCGAGCTGATCGAGAACGACCGGATCATCGGCGGTATGACCGAAGCCTGTGCCGAGCACGCCGGAGGCGCTCTACCGCATCTTCTTGCAGGGGAAACTGTTTCGCACAGATGCGCCGACAGCCGAGCTGGTCAAGCTGGCGGAGAATGCGTTCCGCGACGTCAACATCGCGTTTGCCAACGAGTTGTCGCTGATCTGCGACCAGCTCGGCCTCAATGTTTGGCGGGTCATCGAGACTCGCCAACCGCCATCCCCGGGTCGGGATACTTCAGCCCGGACCGGGTGTGGGCGGGCACTGCATCGCCGTCGATCCGTGGTTTCATCATCGCCTCCGCGCCGGAACACACGCGCCTGATCCGTACCGCTCGCGAGGTCAACGACGCCAAACCGAAATTTGTCGTAGCGCAGATCCGGGAACGCGCCGAACGGTTCAAACGGCCGGTCATTGCCTGTCTCGGGCTAACCTATAAGCCCGATGTCGACGATCTTCGAGAGAGTCCGGCGATCGAGATCGCCATCGGAACTGGCGCGCGCCGGCCGGGAGCAGATCCTGATCGCCGATCCGAATTTGACGGCGCTGCCCGACGAACTCGCGGCGCTCCCGAACGTCTCGCTCTGCGACACCCTGGAGGCCGTCCGGCACGCCGACATCGTTGCCCTGCTGGTGGCTCATTCCCGATTCCGGAAAATTCCACGCGAAGAGTTGCTGGGTCGCGTCGTCATCGACGCTGACCGGTCTGACCCACAGCATCCGGGTAGGCCCTCTGCGACCGGGAAGTCGGGAGACCGGAAGGACTGTGAACCGCGCTCGTAGCCGAACCACAGATGGGGCGTTCGGAATGAAGCTTCTTTTTGTTTTCGGGACGCGGCCGGAGGCGATCAAACTTGCGCCGGTGGTCAGGGAATTGTCTGCTCGACCAAATTTCCAGTGCAAGGTTTGCGTCACCGGCCAGCACCGTGAGCTGCTGACGCAAGTCCTCGACTTGTTCGATCTACGCCCTGATTGAATCTTGCGATCATGCGCCCGGATCAGGACTTGGCTTATCTGACCGGGGCGGCGCTGTCCGGGGTCGGACATATCCTCGACGCTTTTCGGCCCGATCGGGTCATCGTGCAGGGCGACACGACCACGACCTTCGCCGGCGCCTTGGCGGCCTTCTACCACAAAATTCCGGTGGCTCACGTCGAGGCCGGCCTCCGTACCGACAATATCTACGCGCCGTGGCCGGAGGAGGTGAATCGCCGCCTCGTCAGCCATGTCGCCGATCTTCACTTCGCCCCGACGGCCAGGGCGCGCGACAATCTGCTACGCGAAGGGATCGGCGACGAACGGATCGTCGTCACAGGCAACACCGGGATCGATGCCTTGCTCTGGGTGTCCGCTCTGCTCGACGAGCGGGCGGCGCTGAGGTCGCGCGGTGAAAAGATATTGGCCGGGCATGGCAGGGACAGACGATTGATCCTGATGACCGGTCACCGCCGCGAAAGCTTCGACGGCGGGCTCGACCCGGATTTGCAGCGCAATCGCGCGGATCGCCGCGGCGAAGGACGTCGCCGTTAGTCTTTCCGGTCCATCCAAACCCCAATGTGCGGCGGGCGTTCGAGCCGCTTCGCCTGCACGAAAACATCCGTCTGCGTCGGAGCCGGTCGACTATCTCGAACTCGTCTACCTGCTGAAGAATTGTCATTTTGTCGTGACCGATTCTGGCGGGATCCAGGAGGAAGCACCATCCTTCGGCAAGCCGGTGCTCGGTCACCCGCGACACGACCGAGCGGCCGGAAGCGATGGAACTCGGCTTGGCCAAGCTGGTCGGCACCGACGAGCGCCTCCTGTTCGACCAAATGACCGCGCTGCTCGACGATCCGCGGGAGTACGGGCGGATGAGCCGCATCGAAAACCCCTATGGCGACGGGCTTGCGAGCGGCCGGATCGCAGCGCGGTTGTTGGCTGACCACAGCGGAGAGGGTCCGCGCCCGCTTCCATGCGCGGCTCCGATCGAGGGTTCATACCGCGGCAGCCTCGGCTGACCCGCAGCCGTGACAGGGTGAATGCGAACCAAGCGACATTGCGAGGTGGCGGTTACCCCAGTGCAGCCGAGGCCAACGAGGCCAACCGCCGCCCAGATCACCGCCCATAGCCCCAGCGACAGCGCGAGCACGACGATCAGCGCCGCCCGTCTGGTCAGCTGAAAGGTCGCCTCCTGCGGTGACAGGTCGAATGGAAGCGGCCGCTCGTTGAAGCTCGGCTGATCAGCAAAACAAGCAGGCTCGTAAAGGTTCTTGGGGTGCATCGACCTCTCTTCTCCTCGGCTCGCCCCGGTCCATCAGATTAACCATATCATCGTCAACGCGCTGTCCACGGCGACGTCAAGAAGCTGTCCTCACCCGAGCGATCATATTGAGCTGCCGTGGCGAGCGACCCGAAAGCTTTGGCTGGCTCGCGGAGGTGAGAAGCGCAGTGCGCGCTAAGTCGCTAATCGATGGGAAGGCGATACCCCCACGCTCGGATTTGTGCAATTCCGGCGCTGATACCCTTTCGCTGTCAAACTGAAGGTGAACGTTGCTTTCGCAGTAAACACATCGATCAAAATGAGCGATCCGACCTTGAGTTGCCTAATCGCCGCGATGGCCTGAGCGCTGGGAAAAATGCAATAAGGCGTCTCTTTGCACTCAATAGGCGGGTTTTTGTCGACGCGCAGCACCGCCTTGATCGGAAGGGGCTGGCCGACAATTCCAATGTTACCAGTTTGGAGCATGACGACCAGTGCGAACGAACCACCGCGGTCGCCCTGCGTCTGCCAAAAGGCACTGTAATCGAGCAATCGGAAGTGCCACTACTGCATTCCGTGATCCATTCGTCCGATCTGAACGTCTGCTCGCCAGCTGCCGGTGCGAGAACGAGGAATTGGGCGGAAAGACTAAGGAATGGGAGTAGCACCCTGCGAAAATGTCCTATTTGCATTTCAGGTGTCTCGCCGACGCAGCCTACTCCGACACGGTGAGGATCACCGACCCGGCCTAGCTGACAAGTCCCGCGCGTCGACCACCGCCGTAACCGGCGCCACGTGCTTGCGCTGGGTGCACCATCGCGGTGATCGCACGGCACCGCAGGGCATATCGATGTTCGTCGCGACTGTTCTGCGCGAGGCGCAGATTTGGCAAAGCGGGCTATTCACCTAATCTCCGAGAATACCGATTGTAACGGATATTAACAAAGGGTTAACCATCTGTACCGTTCTCTGACCACCAGAGCGGTTTTCACTCAGTTAACGTTGATTTTGCTTCCCACAAGGCTGAAACGGCGGTATGCGTGACCTGTCGAGGTCGCAGCACTGCCAAGTGGGGGACTGTCTATTTTCTCTGCGCACAAACGCACATGAGAAGTTTCCCGGCGGAACCCGGAGGCGTCGCCGATGTTTTCGGGATCACAGCCAGACCTAGCGACCGACAACGTCAGGAGGAAGCGGCCCGGTTGCGGTGGACGGCGCCAAGTATTGCTCTCGTAACTGCTTTAGGGATATCGGATGGCTCGTTTTCTCGTGACCGGCGGGGCCGGGTTCATCGGCTCGCACTCTGGTCGAGACGTTGCTAAACGAAGGTCACGCAGTCCGGGTTCTGGACGACCTCTCGAGCGGGCATCGCGAGAACTCTGCCGCCGCAAGCCCAGTTCACCGAAGCTGATGTGACCGATCCGGAAGCGGTCGATCGGGCGTTCGACGGCATCGACGGCTGCTTTCATTTGGCGGCGATCGCCTCCGTCGAGCGTTCGCACCAGCGAATGGTTGCAGACCCACAAAGTCAATCTTACCGGAACGATCAACGTGTTCGATCAGGCGCGGCCGTCGCGTCGCCGGCGGGAGGTTCCTGTCGTCTACGCCTCGACCGCCGCAGTGTACGGCAATTGCGGGAACGTACCGGTCGACGAGGAAAGTCCGGCGGCGCCACTGAGCGCGTACGGCGCCGACAAACACGCCTGCGAGCTTCATGCCCGCATCGCCGGCGCCATACACGGTGTCCCGACGGTCGGCCTGCGTTTCTTTAACCTTTACGGGCCGCGCCAGGATCCACTTTCCCCGTATTCCAGCGTGATCTCCATTTTTGCCGAGCGGCTGCTCCGCGGCGAACCTGTCGAGATTTTCGGTGATGGCGAACAGGCCCGTGATTTCACCAATATCCGGGATGCGATCCGTGCGCTGCGCCAAGCGATGCGAGTGCCGACCACCAAGGCCTTGGTGTTCAATGTCTGCACCGGCAAAGCGACGACCGTTCGTGGTCTCGCCCAGACCATGGCGGAGCTGTGTCGATCCGAGCTCGTGGTGCATCGTCGGCCGGCGCGCTGCGGCGAAGTGCGGATCTCGGTCGGGGACCCGCGGCGCGCGACCGAACAACTTGGCTTTACGGCCCAAACCGCTCTGGGCGATGGTCTTGCCATGTTGCTGGATGTGCTCGGACGCGGCGCGGAGGTCAGAACGCGGGTCATGGCTTGATCGGAGGGATCGATCCGCACTGATCGAGCGAAGTCGGACTGCCAGCCATCGTCCATGCCCGCCAGGTGCCGTGTGAACCGACCGGTGGCTCGCCCGACGGGCCTGGCGAGCGATTGGCCGAACCCACATCTGATGTCGGTAATCTCTCGTTCCGTCCTCGTAAGTCGGGTGGGGATCGGCATCGGGGTTTCGGCATGATGCCGCCGCGATAGACGCCGGCAGCCTTGCCAAGCTGGGCGCCCGCCTCTAACACTGCCGGCGGGGAACCCATGCGAAGATACCCGGCGATCCTGGCTGAGCAGGCGCATTCCGTCACGCTGGTCGTGCGTTTGGCCCGCGAGTTCATGCGCCCGCACGCCAGACGCATCGCTCTGGCCGCTCTACTGATGGGACTGGCGGCCGCCAGCACGGCGTTGCGCGCCTGGCTGATGCAGCCGGTGCTGGATCGCATCTTCGTTGGGCGCGACGGATCGCTGTTATGGCTGCTCGCCGGCTTGGCCCTCACTCTCGCCATCGCCAAGGGGCTTTGCGATTACGGCAGTGCCGTGCAGATGATCCGGGTCGGCCAGCGGATCATCGCCGATGTGCAGAAGGCACTGTTCGCGCGACTGATGCGCGCCGATCTCGCCTATTTCCACGCCCATCCGACCGGCACCCTGATATCCCGCTTTACCAGCGACGCGGTTCTTCTGCGCGGCGCCGCGGCGAACGTTCTCGGTGGCATGGGCAAGGATGCGATCACGGTCGCCTTCCTCGTCGCGGTGATGTTCTACCAGGACTGGCTTCTTGGCCTCGTCTCTTTCTTCATCTTTCCGCTGGCGATCCATCCGATCGTCGGCATCGGCCGCCGCATCCGCCGGGTCGCTGCCAACACCCAGGCCGAGATCGGCCAGCTGACGACATTGTTGAGCCAGACCTTTCAGGGCGCCCGCCACGTCAAAGCCTACGGCATGGAAGCTTACGAGGAGCGCCGCGCCGCCGGGCTCTTCGAGCGCCTGTTTGCGTTGATCGTTCGCGCCGGCCGGACGCGCTCGCGGGCTTCGCCCGATGATGGAGGCGCTCGGTGGCGCGGCAATCGCTGCCGTCATCCTCTACGGCGGTCATCAGGTCATCGCCGGCGCTCGCACCCCGGCGCGCTCTTCTCGTTCATCACGGCGCTGCTGCTCGCCTATCAGCCGCTGAAGAACCTCGCCAATCTAAACGCGTCGCTGCAGGAGGGTCTCGCCGCCGCCGAGCGGGTCTTCGAGGTGCTCGACATCGAACCGACGATCCGAGACCGGCCCGGAGCCAAGCCGCTGCGGATCACCGGCGGGGAGATTCGCTTCGATTCGGTCTCTTTTGGCTACGCGCCCGGCGCTGTGGCGCTCGACGATGTCTCGCTGACGGTTCCGGCAGGCCGCACCGGTTGCTCTCGTCGGCCCTTCGGGGGCGGGCAAATCGACGATCCTCAACCTGATCCCGCGGTTTTTCGATGTTGGTGAGGGGAGCATCGCGATCGATGGGCAGGACGTTCGCTCGGTGACGCTCGCGTCGCTGCGCGGCGCCATCGCTCTCGTCGCTCAGGAGGTCAGCCTGTTTGATGACACGGTGCGGGCCAATATCGCCTATGGCCGGTTCGGCGCCTCGGAGGCCGAGATCGAGGCAGCGGCGCAGGCGGCGGGCGCCGAGTGGCTTCATCGATGAGCTGCCGGATCGCTACGACACGCTGGTCGGCGAGCATGGCGTGCGTCTCTCGGGCGGGCAACGTCAGCGCATCGCGATAGCGCGGGCGATGCTAAAGGACGCGCCGATCTTGCTGCTCGACGAGGCCACCTCGGCCCTCGACAGCGAATCGGAGCGGCAGGTGCAGGCGGCTCTGCGGGCGCTGATGCGCGGGCGCACGACCTTGGTGATCGCGCACCGGCTGTCGACCGTTCAGGGCGCCGACCTGATATGCGTCGTCGATCGCGGGCACATCGTCGAGATCGGCCGTCATGAGGAGCTGCTCGGCGCCGGCGGCCTGTATTCCCGACTCCACGCTATGCAGTTCGCTGATCAGCGCGGTCAGACCACGGCCGCCGCTCCTGTAACGGCGTGACGTTGAGAATTCACCAAGCCCGACGTCTGGCGGCGTTTCTCTCCGCAGCGAGCTGGTCCGGCGGATCGCCTGCTGGGTCACCCATTGCTACATCCGGTTCGTCTACCGCACCAACCGCTGGAGCGTCGAAGGAGGCGAATGGCCGCGCCGGCTCACCGGCGAGGGTCGGACATTCATCGTCGCCTTCTGGCACGGCCGGCTGTTGATGATGCCTCTCGCGTGGCATCAGTTGACGTCTTTCCACATGCTGATCTCGGCTCATCGCTGACGGGCGGATCATCGCCGGCGCTATGACCTATTTTGGCATCGACACGATAGCCGGCTCGACCAGCCGCGGCGGATCATCGGCGTTGCGAGCGATGTTGAAGCGACTGAAGGAGGGAGGGTGCGTCGGCATCACGCCCGATGGCCCGCGCGGCCCGGCGATGACCGTAAGTGTCGGCACTGTCAATATCGCTCGGCTCGCTCGGGTGCCGATCCTGCCGCTGACCTACGCGACGAGCCGAAGGCGCGTGCTCGCGACCTGGGACCGCTTCCACCTCGCCTTGCCGTTCGGACGCGGCGTGTACCTGTGGGGCGAGCCGATCGAGATCGCCAAAGAGCTTGACGAGGCCGGGCTCGAGCGCGCCCGACATCTCGTCGAGAACCGCATGGTCGAAATGGTCCGCGATGCCGATCGCCGTTTCGGCTACGAAACATTGGTTTCGCCGATCGCTGCCGATCCTGCCGCGCCCGCGGAGCGAGTTGCAGGCGGTTGATGCTGCCCGCTCCTCTATCGCGCGCTGACCCGGCCCCTGGCGCCGCTAGCGGCGGTCTACCTGCGACGGCGGCGAAAGCAGGGCAAGGAAGACACCCTGCGCTTTCAAGAGCGCCGCGGGATCCCGAGCATAGCCCGGCCGCAAGGACCACTCGTGTGGATTCATGCCGCGAGCGTCGGGGAGGCAACGGCAATGCTGGCGCTGATCGAGCGGTTGCTCGAGGAGCGGCCGACACTCGAAATTCTCGTCACGACCGGAACCGTCGCCTCGGCCGCCCTCCTCGACAAGCGGCTCCCGGCCCGGGCGCGACATCAGTACGTCCCGGTCGATCTGCCGCGCTGGGTCGAACGTTTTCTCGATCATTGGCGTCCCGATCTGGCGCTATGGGTCGAGATCGGAGCTGTGGCCCAACCTCGTGCTGGCGACGCATGCCCGCGGCATCCCGATGGTGCTGATCAATGGCCGCCTTTCCGCGGCCTCCTACGCGCGCTGGCGGTGGGGAGCCGGCCTCGTTCGGCCCCGTGCTCGGCGCCTTTGCGACGTGCTTCGCTGCAGGACGAGGTTCAGGCCGAGCGCCTCCGTCGACTTGGTGCTCGAGAAGTCGCCATGATCGGCGATCGTCAAAGCGGCGGCCGCGGCTCTTGCCGGTCGATCCCTCGCAGCTCAAGCAGCTGCGTCATCAGGTTGGGCCACGCCCGCTTTGGCTTGCCGCCAGTACGCATGCCGGCGAGGAGGAAATCGTCGCTCGCGTTCATCGCCAACTTGTTGCCGATCATCCAGGTCTCCTGACGATTATTGCGCCGCGTCATCCGGCGCGCGGCGACGCTATCGAGGCGATGTTGACTGCCCACGGCCTGCGCACCGCCCGCAGGGCCCATGGTGAGCCGGTCACCGCACGAGACCGATTTCTATCTTGCCGACACGATGGGCGAGCTCGGGCTCTTCTACCGTCTTGCCGGGATCGCCTTCATCGGCGGATCGCTGGTTGCCAAGGGCGGCCACAACCCGTTCGAGGCGGCCCGACTGGACTGCGCCGTAGTGCACGGGCCCTACATCGGCAATTGCGCCGGAATGGCGGGCGATCTGGCAGCCGCCGGCGCGTCCGAGACCGTGTCCGACGGCGATGCACTCGCGCGTGCCATATCGACCCTGCTCGCCGATCGGCGCCTCAGAGCCGAGCGCGCCGCCGCCGGCAGGCGCGGTCGCCGCCGCCGGTCTAGGCATCCTCGACGCCGTATCGGTGCGACTTGCTCCCTGGCTCGATCCGCTCGCGCCGATGGAGAGCGCTGTCGATCCGCCGCAATGCTTGCGCGCCTGACGCGCACCGCCCCAGCCTTCTGGGCGGAGTCCCCCGGGCTTCTGGCCGATCTGCTGCTGCCGCTCGGCGCGGCATGGGATGCCGTCGGGCGTGTGCGCCGCGCGCTCTCTCGCTTGTTACCGCGCCACGGTTCCGGTGGTCTGTGTCGGCAATCTCGTCGCAGGCGGCGCCGGCAAGACCCCGGTTACGCTCGCATTGTGTGCCTGGCTCCAGGAGCGTGGTGTCCCGACGCATGTGGTGACGCGTGGTTACGGCGGTCGTTTGCGCGGACCGATTCGGGTCGATCCCGCCAGCCACGACGCGCTGGCGGTCGGAGACGAAGCGCTGATGCTTGCGGCGCGGACGCCGTGCTGGGTCGCCCGCGACCGGGTCGCCGGCGCCCGCGCTGCGGTCACGGCCGGGGCCAGCGCCATCATACTCGACGACGGGTTCCAGGATCCGGCAATCGGCCAAGACCCTGGCGCTGATCGTAGTCGATGCCGAATACGGCTTTGGCAACGGCCGGGTGATGCCCGCGGGTCCGTTGCGCGAGAACCTGCGCGGCGGGATTGCCCGCGCCGACGCGGTGGTCGTGCTTCGCGCCGAAGCGGAGGCCACGGGCGCCGAGCAGACCTGCACGGCCATCGGGCGGCCGGTGATTCGCGCCACACTCGCCCCGATCGCCGGGGAGCGGCTGGCCGGCGAGCGTCTTCTGGCCTTCGCCGGGATCGGGCGTCCGGAGAAATTCTTCACGACCCTGCGCAGCCTCGGCGCCGCTCCTCGTCGACGCGCAAGCATTCCCGGACCATCACCTGCTTCCGCGCTGCGGAAATCGACCTGCTGCGCCGCAACGCGAGCGCATTCGGGCGCACGTCTGATCACCACACGCAAAGGACATTGAACGGTTGCGGCCGGAGCTTCGTGCGGGAATCGAGGTTCTCGAAGTCGAGGTACGCTGGCTCGACCCGCCGCGCATCGCTCAGCTGATGGCTGCCGGTGATAGGTCCGGCCGGTGGCAATGGCAGCGCCCCAGCAGACTGATTCTGCCGCGACGGTGCAGGCGAAGGTCGTCCGCACACCATTCGTTCATCGTCTGCAGGGCTGGGGGCGGCCGTATCGTTCGGCGCGCTTCGGCCTGCTGCCGCTCGACCGGGCATCTGCCCTCGGCGGCGCACTGGCGCGCCGGATCGGCCCCTCACTCGGCATCTCCGAGCGCGCTCGGCGCAATCTCAGGCGGGCATTCCCGGACTTCCCGGAAATCGAAGATCGAGCGCATCGTCACCGGCATGTGGGACAATCTCGGCCGGGTCGCAGCCGAATATCCGCATCTGCGCGAGATCCGCGTCTTCGAGCGCGGGCGGCCGGGTCGAGACGCACGGCTTTGAGCATATGGATCGGGCGGTCGCCGCCGGGCGGCGGATGATCATCTTCTCCGGCCATATCGCCAATTGGGAGATCGGCCTGCTGGCCGCGGTCCAGTACGGGATCTCGGTCGCCCAGATCTACCGTGCCGCCAACAATCCGCTGGTCGACCGGATGATCGCCCGGTTTCGCGGCGATGCCGGCGAGCTGATCCCCAAGGGTGCCGTCGCCGCGCGCCGGGCGATCGCCGTGCTGCGCCGCGGCGCGCACCTGACGATGCTCGCCGACCAGAAAATGAACGACGGGATCCCGGTGCCGTTCTTCGGTCGGCCGGCGATGACCGCGCCGGCCCTCGCCTCGCTGGCGCTACGCTTTCGACTGCGACGTGCTGCCGGCCCGGGTCGAGCGGCTGCGCGGCGCGCATTTCCGGCTGACCGTTTTCCCGCCTCTGCCCTTGCCGCGCAGCGGCGACCATCACGCCGATGTCGCCGCCCTGATGGCGCGGGTCAACGCGATCCTGGAGGATTGGATCCGCGACCGCCCCGAGCAATGGTTCTGGCTACATCGGCGTGGCCGGATTGGTGGGCCGCCGGCAGCTGCGCCAAATGGGCGCTCGGCCCAGCGATTCCGCTGTTTTTGCTGTTTTGCGGGAGATTATCAGCGGACTGTTTCGCGTTCGTCCGCGGAAATCCTGGCTTCCCGTGGTTTGGAAGCCGGCAAAACAGCGATAGGGTCCGCTGTTTCCGCTGTGTTTGCAGCAGCGGGTGCAAGAACTGCATCGACGCCGCCAGCGCCAAACCCTTGGGACTAAGCCGTTATCTGCAGACTCGACCGTAGCACAAATACCGGTACTTCGTCAATTCGACAATTTGCTGCGTGTCAAGGGTGGAAGCGGGTTCGACCGTCGCCGCAGCCTTAGCAGGTCACCCGCCGCTCCTCCACCACGATGGTATCGACGATGGCTTCCGGCTCGTACATCCAGCGCGTCAGCAGCCCGGCGATCACCGCACCGATGATCGGCGCCACCCAGAACAGCCAGAGCTGGCCGATATACTCGCCGCCGGCAAACAGCGCCGGCCCGGTGCTGCGCGCCGGGTTGACCGAGGTGTTGGTGACCGGGATCGAGACGAGATGGATCAAGGTCAGGGCGAGGCCGATCGGGATGCCGGCAAACCCGGTGGCCGCACCCTTCGAGGTCGTGCCGATGATGACGAACAGGAAGAAGAAGGTCATCACCACTTCGGTCGACGAAGCAGCTGCCGAGGCCGTATTTGCCGGGGCTGAGATCGCCATAGCCGTTGGCGGCAAAACCGCCCATGACCCAGCCGGGCTTGCCCGACGCGATCAGCCACAAGACGACGGCGGCGACGATCGCGCCGATCGACCTGCGCGATGATGTAGGGGATGACGTGCTTGTTGGCGCAGCGCCCGGCGCTCCACAAGCCGAGCGTGACCGCCGGGTTGAAGTGACCGCCCGAGATGTGACCGACGGCATAGGCCATGGTCAGCACGGTCAGGCCGAACGCGAAGGCGACGCCGAGAAAGCCGATCCCGAGGTCCGGGAAAGCCAGCAGCCAAGACGGCCGCGCCGCAGCCGCCCAAGACCAGCCAGAGCGTACCGAAGAACTCGGCGACGACCCGCCGCGTCATGTCGTTGTCCATCGGTCCCCTCCCGACGTTAATCTCTTAGAACCTAGCAGTTGAGAATGCGCCACTCAACTAGATCGACGCCAAAGGCTAACGGACCGGCTAAAACAAGCTGCCCTGTCCGGGAGGCACCGCCGGGCGCCGCGGTCGACGCGGGGTGACGCCAGCCACGGCTCCCACCCTGCCGTCGTAGAATTCGAGATCGAGCGGCGCGCCAGGGGCTGATCGCGGCCGCCTCGGTGACGACCTTTGCAGCGGCATTGCGAACCACGACATAGCCGCGCGCCAGCAGGCTTTCATGGCGCTCCGAGTGGGTGGCGAGCCGGCCGGCGAAATTGTCGACCGCGTCGCGGTTGCGGCCGATGAAGCGGATCATTGCGGCGCTGAGACGCGGCTCGACCTCGGCGAGGCGGGCGCGGGTGCGGTCGAGATCGGCCGCCAGCACCGCGGGCCGCAGCCGCGCGGCGGCCAGGTCGAGGCGTTGTCCGGCGGCCCGCAGAGTGGCGATCGGCGGCGAGCCGCAGCCGCTCGGTCGCGGTCGTCGAGGCGCTGCGCCGCGGCGCCGATCAGATCCTGCGGATCGGGCAGCCCGCGCGCGAGCCCGGCGAGGTGCAGCCGGCGCTGGTCGAACAGGCGCGCGAGGCCGCCGGAAAGGCGGGCCGACCTGCCGCCGAGCTCGGCGACGAGATCGAGCCGCACCGGGACCGCCATCTCGGCGGCCGCGGTCGGTGTCGGCGCGCGGCGGTCGCTCGCGTGATCGATCAGGGTCGTGTCGGTCTCGTGCCCGACCGCCGAGATCAGCGGGATCGCCGAGGCGGCGGCGGCGCGCACGACGATCTCCTCGTTGAACGCCATCAGATCTTCGAGGCTGCCGCCGCCGCGCGCGACGATGATCAGCTGCGGGCCGCGGCACCGCGCCGCCATGCCCGGCAGCCGGTTGAAGCCGTCGATCGCCGCCGCGATCTGCGCCGCCGCGCCCTCGCCTTGCACCGCCACCGGCCAGAGCAGCACCCGGCGCGGGAAGCGGTCGGCGAGGCGATGCAGGATGTCGCGAATCACCGCCCCGCTCGGCGAGGTGACGATGCCGATCACCTCCGGCAGAAACGGCAGCTTCTTCTTGCGCTCGGCGGCGAACAGCCCCTCGGCGGCGAGCCGCTTGCGGCGCTCCTCGAGCAGCTTGAGCAGCGCGCCGACGCCGGCGAGCTCGATCGTATCGATGACGAGCTGGTATTTCGAGCGGCCGGGAAAGGTCGGTCAGCCGCCCGGTGCACACCACCTCCATCCCGTCCTCGGGCTTGAGCCCGAGCCGCATCGCGGTCATCCGCCAGCACACCGCGTCGATGCACCGCGTCGGCGTCCTTCAGAGGCGCAGATAGCAGTGGCCCGAGCCGTGCCGCTTGAACCCGGAGATCTCGCCGCGCACCCGCACATACGGCGAAATTTTCCTCGATCGAGCGCTTGAGCGCGCGCGACGAGTTCGGAGACGGTGTATTCCGGCAGGTTGGAGCGCAGCGGGGCCGCGATCGGCAGATCATCCATCCCGCCATGATAGCCGAGCACGGGAGAGCGCGCGATGCGGGTTCTGGTGGTGGGCTCAGGCGGGCGCGAGCACGCGCTCGCCTGGGCGATTGCGGCCTCGCCGCTGGTCGACACGCTTTATTGCGCCCCGGGCAATGCCGGGATCGCCGAGGAGGCGGAGTGCGTCGCCGATCGGCGCGACCGACATCGCGGGGCTGGTCGGGTTCTGCCGCCGCGAGCAGATCGATTTCGTCGTCGTCGGCCCCGAGGCGCCGCTCGTCGCTCGGGCTCGTCGACGCGCTCGAAGCCGAGGGCATCCCGGCCTTTGGCCCGAGCGCCGGCCGCCGCCGCGCTCGAAGGCTCGAAGGCCTATGCCAAGGATCTGTGCGTGCGCGCCGGCATCCCGACCGCCGCCTATCGCCGCTTCCGCGACGCCGGCCGCGGCCAAGGCCTTTATCGCGAGCCATGGGGCGCCGATCGTCGTCAAGGCCGACGGGCTCGCCGCCGGCAAGGGCGTCACGGTCGCCGACCGATCTCGACGCGGCCTATCGCGGCGGTCGATGCGGCGCTCGTCGAGCGCCGCTTCGGCGCCGCCGGGCTCGAGATCGTCGTCGAGGACTTTCTCGCGGGCGAGGAGGCGAGCTTCTTCGCGCTGGTCGACGGCAAGAACGCGCTGCCGCTCGCCACGGCCCAGGACTACAAGCGCGTCGGCGACGGCGACACCGGGCCGAACACCGGCGGGATGGGCGCCTGTTCGCCGACCCCGCGCCTCGACCCCGGCGCTCGAAGGCGCGGTCATGGAGCGCATCATCCTGCCCGACGGTCGCGGCGATGGAGCGCGAGGGCCGGCCCTTCAAGGGCGTCCTCTACGCCGGGCTGATGCTGACCGAAGCGGGCCCGATGCTGCTCGAATTCAATGTCCGCCTCGGCGATCCCGGAGGCCAGGTGCTGATGATGCGGCTGATGAGCGATCTCCTTGCCGGCGCTGATCGCCGCGCGCGACGGCGTGCTGAGATCGGTCGATCTGCGCTGGCACGCCGAGACATGCGGTATGCGTCGTGATGGCGGCGAAGGGCTATCCCGACGAGCCGCAGCGCGGCAGCGAGATCCGCGGCCTCGACGCCGCGGCGAGCGACCCCAAGGTCAAGATCTTCCACGCCGGCACCCGCCGCGACGGGGACCGGCTGCTCGCCGATGGCGGCCGCGTGCTCGGCGTCACCGCGCTCGGCACCGACCTCGCCGCCGCCCGCGAGCGGCGCCTACGCCGCGGTCGACCAGATCCGAGTGGCCCGAAGGCTTCTGCCGCCGCGACATCGGCCGTCCGGCGCGACCGCCATAGAACCCGCCATTTCTCCTGCCGTCGGGAGAAATTCCGCGAAAATCACCGACTCCATCGCCAAATAATCTCGCGATATCAGTGTCTTGTGTGCCACTTCGCCAAACCGTCCGGCAGCGGAATTTTCGTGCGGTTGGCGAAGTTGGCAGCGGAATTCGGCGGCGTGCTGACCCCGGCATTGCTCCAAGGGCATGTCGGGCCATCTCGTAATTAGGTATATCGCATCTGTAGTCGTATATGGGCACGGATTCGACCTCGGCAAGGGGCGGGATCCGGAGCCGGCGAAGCGCCTCATGGCCGCCAGGCGGTGATTCGAGGCAAGGTGAAACGGCCCTGTTGCGGTCGCGGCGCGATCGGCAGACGCGTGGGTTCTCACCCATTAAGGGCCTCGCGTAATGGCGATCGATGTCGCGAGCTGGCTGCAGCAGCTCGGTCTTGCGCAATACGAGCCGGCGTTCCGCGACAACGATAGTCGACGGGAACGTCCTGCCGGACCTGACGGCCGACGGACCTGATCAGCCATCGGCGTGACCTCGGTCGGCCATCGTCGCAAGCTCCTTTCCGCCATCGCGCGCGCTCGGCGCCACGGCGCCTGGCCCCAGCGCCGACAGCGACACCGGCATCGGTGCCGCCTCCCGCACCGGCGCCAGCCCGAGGCCGAGCGCCGCCAGCTGACCGTGATGTTTTGCGACCTGGTGGGATCGACGGCACTCTCCACCGGGATGGACCCCGAAGATTTGCGCGATGTGATCGCGTCGTATCAGAGCCGGTGCAGTGCCGCGATCCGGCGCTACGACGGCTTTGTCGCGAAGTACATGGGCGACGGCATCCTCGTCTATTTCGGCTACCCGCGCGCCCATGAGGACGAGGCCGAGCGTTCGGTGCGGGCGGGTCTCGACATCGTCGATGCGATGGCGGAGCTGAATGCCGCGATCCGCCGGCCGCCCGGGGTCGAGCTCGCGGTGCGGATCGGCATCGCCACCGGACCGGTGATCGTCGGCGACCAGATCGGCGAGGGAACGGCATCGGAGACCGCGGTCGTCGGCGAGACGCCGAACCTGGCGGCGCGTCTGCAGGCATTGGCGCAGCCGAACCAGATCGTCGTCAGCGCGGCCACGCGCGCGATGCTCGGCGATCACTTCGACCTCGAGGATCTGGGGGCCTATGAGCTGAAGGGGTTCGCCGAGCCGGTGCCGGCCTGGCGCGTCTTGTCGAGCAATACGTAACTT
>ERZ1370068.11023-contig-9674_pt1 | contig 21998 bp, 29 predicted proteins | sample MGYA00561227_ERZ1370068 | MGnify/ENA primary metagenome ERZ1370068 (study PRJEB38410, sample SAMEA6850437) | metagenome | study: Metagenomic assessment of the ecological functions of the soil: analysis of the soil microbiota associated with the... | reverse complement strand
AGGCAGCTGACGTGTTTGGTCGTGTCGATATACGCTGATGCCGCGCGAGACCCGCAACTGCGTCCCCTACGATCCACGCCGCCATCCTGCGCCATGCGACCCGAGAAATACGGGTTCGAAGTCACGCCCGAGCCGGAGCTGTCGTTCGAATCGGTGCCGGTGCAGGGCGCGGTCGACCTGCGCGTGATCGCGGAATGCGCGGGCACCGGCCTCGACTCCATGCAGATGCTGAACCTCGGAGCTGCGGCGGCTGGCCACGCCCGCCAACCGCACCTCGACGTCAAGGTGCCCCAGGGCCGCGGCTCCAAGCGTCCGCGTCTGCCTGGACAAGCTGCCCGCCGACAATCGCGTCACGTTCCCGCACGCACACCATCGCGCGCGGCAGACCCTGGCCTCGGTGGCACGGCAGCACGGCACCAAGGTCTCCGACATCGCCTCCGCCACACGCGATCGACGCCAGCCAGAGCGCGGCTGGCCAAGGACGAGCTGATCATCCCGGATCCCGCGCGCGTCCGTACCCCCGCCGCGGCGCGCCCTGCCGCCGCCGCCGCCGCCTCCGAGAGGGCAGACGTGGCTGCGGGCGGCACGCGCATCCAGTACAAGGTGAAGGCGGGCGACACCCTGACCGCGATCGCGGCCCGCTATCGCACGACCGTCCACGAGCTGATGTCCTGAACAAGCTCAGCGGGTCGCAGCTCGCGACGGGCAACCTCCTCACCGTCTACACGCGCCGTAGCTCTCGCTACGGAGGCGCGATCTGCGCGAACAGGACCGCGTTTCCCTTCCGGGTCCCTGACCCCGATCTCGCGCGCGCCGTAGAAGGTCAGTGCGCTCCTCGAACAGGGTCGTCAGTCCCTTCGTCGCGCCCGGATGGGGCGAGGTCCTCGACCTCGACGTACAGGGCCGAGCGGTAGGTGTCGTCCGCGAGGGCGGCGATGTCGTCCTGACGCTGGCCCGGCTCTGCAACATCACCTCGACGGGGCCGCGGGTCAGGATGACGAAGCCCAGGCCGTCGCCGTGCGGGACCTCGACCTGGCGCGCGAAGCCGAGCCGTTCGCACCAGAACGGCAGGTTCTTCCTCGATCGTCTCGACGATGAGGACCGGCGTGATCTTCTTCATGGGGAGAGTGTGCCCCTGGCCGCCGCGGCCGTATTGGAGAAATGGAACCTGAGTCGGATCTATATCTCGCGCGCCCGTTGCCGGTCCTGCGTGCGGACGCCGGCGCCGGAGCCGGGTCCGGGCTCGCCCTCTGCTGATGCACGGCTCGCACCAATTTGCCCCTGCAACCGGCGGTCGGCCAGCCAGACGTTCAACTTGTCGGCGAGGTCGACCGAGTACGCCAGGGCGATCTCCCGCGCCTTGTCGCGCAGGTCGGGATGAAGGAGCACCAGGGCGGCCGCAGTCCATGAGGTCCTGTGGTCCGCCGGCACGGAGCTTCGACCGAACCAGCCCTTCGAGGTCCACCACGCGAAGCCGCGCTTTCCGGTCCTCGAAGACGAGCTCCTCCGAGCGGTCCCAGTCGAGCGGCACGACGCGCGTGAGCACATCCACGCGCACACCCTCGACCACCGCCTTCACGCAAGGGGATCGCCGTCCACCACATCGCCCCGGGCGATGGTCGCGGCGATACCGTGCGCGCGGAACCTCTCCTGCACCGCGGGAGCGTGAGGCGCGTCACGAAGTCGACATCGTCGGTGGCGCGTACGGTAGCCGTACGCGCCGACCGCCAGCCCCGATGAGCAGGCAGTCGTCAGGATCCAGGATGGCGGCGACGCGGCGCGCTACGCCGGCCAGGTCCCTCTGGGCGTGGCATCACCTCGGCATGGCGTCGCGCAGCGACAGGACGGCCGCGCTGAGCTCGCTCGCTTCACCCAGCCGCTCCGCATCGCCGCCATCTCTGACCGGATCGGGCCCGTGGGGCGACACCCGCCACTCCACGCAGGGCGCGCCGCTGACGCTCCGCAACGTCGATCCCCCTTGGGAGTGAGCTCGTAGGTCCGTCGCGCGCGCGCGCGCCCGCCGGCGCCCCGGCGCCACCGTCCACCCGCAGATCGGTCCGCGCGCTGGCACCTGGGTGAGAGCGGCGTAGACGCCGCCATGTCCAAGTCGGATCTGGTCGCCGCTCCGGTCGCGGACGCGCTGGGCGAGCGCCGAGCCGTGTCCGGGCCCCTCGTAGAGGGCCTGCAGCATAGGCCGCGCGGGCGTTCAGCAGCGCTTCCGCGCGCCCATTATTACCCATCCCGGGTGGAAATGGTGACTTCTCGCCCAGTCAGCCAGGGCCAGAGGCGGGCGCCCGGCCAGGTCGCGGAAGTCGGCGTTCGCGTGGGCCTGGTCGTAGTAGCCTGCGTCGAGGGCGACCGTCGCCAGCGTAGTCTCACCGCGCGTGTCGAGCAGCCGCAGGGCGCGCCGTAGGCGCAGGATGCGCGCCGAGCTTCTGGGGCCGTACCCGACGTGCCGCTCGAAGACGCGGCGCAGGTGCTGGCGCGTGATCCCGGCACGGGCGGCCATGTCCGCGACGGAAACGCCTTCGGACTGAGCGGGCCAGCCGTTCGATCAACGCGCGGTGCGCGGCGAAGGGATCGCCGCGGCTCGCTGGAGCCGCGCTCGTAGCTCGCTCTCGAAGGCGTCCACCGCGCGGCCGGCCGTAGTGGCCTCCGCCAGGCGCTCGGTCGTTCCGTCCGCCCCCGTCCAGATGGAGTCCAGGGCCACCCGCTGGTCGACGAGGGTACGCGAGCGGGACGGGCAGGAAGGCGCCGGCGGCCCTGGGATGGAAGCGCACGCCGAGCATGCGCGTCTCACCGGATGCCGGGACCACGATCGCGCGCGTCATCGGTCCGACCACGAACCCTCGCCCCGGGCCCGAACGCGAAGAGGACGTCGGCACATCCGTCGGGCAGCACGCGGAAGGTCGGCGCTCCCGGAAGACAGGCGGTCCGGGCGCGCGTCCAGAAGCATTCGCGATCCAGGGCGCGAGGTCGGCCGCGGGCGGATGCTCGCGATAGCCCGGGCCTTCGCGGCGGACGCGGGTCATGCGAAGGATTCTACCCGCCGGACCCGCGCCGTCCGGCCGCCGCGCTAGCGCTGCCGGCGGCGCTCGGGCCTCTCCTTCGGCGCGTTCGCTCTCCCATTGGCTTCTGGCGTGGCCGTTCTCGGTTGGGGGTGAGGTGTGCGCGATGCTGGCGACGTCGTTGACCGGCGGCCGTGCTTGGGGTCGAGGCCCATCTGGTCCGCGTGGAAGCGGACACCGCTTCCGGCTTCCCGAAGTTCACGATGCTCGGCCTGCCGGACTCCTCGATCAAGGGAAAGCGAAGGCCGGATCCGGGCCGCCCTCCGCAACTGCGGCTACGAGTTCAAGTGGGATCGGCGCATCACGGTGAGCATGGCGCCGGCCAGCTTGCGGAAGATGGGGTCCTCCTCACGATCTCGCCACCGCGGTCGGGCTCCTGGCCGCCGACGGGGCGGTCGAAGCGGCGACGCCTCGGACGTGCTGCTCGTGTCGGTGAGCTGGCCCTGGACGGCGCGCTGCGACCGGTCACCGGCGTCCTGCCCATGATGCTGATGGCGCGGCGCCACGGCCTGCGCGCGGCGGTCGTGCCCGCGGCCAACGCGGCCGAGGCCGCTATCGTCGAAGGCCTCGACGTCCATCCTGCGGTCTCGCTCCCGGAAGCAGTGGCGGTCGCGGGCGCGGCGGTGCGTCCGGCCTCCGCCGCCCTCGATGGTTCCGCAGATCCCCGCGCCTCCCCTGCCGGACATGGCCGACGTGCGGGGACAGGCGGTCGCCCGGCGCGCCCTCGAGATCGCCGCCGCGGGCGGCACAACCTCATCTTCATCCGGACCGCTGGCTCCGGGGAAGACGATGCTGGCGCGCCGTCTCCCGGCCTCCTGCCGCCGCTCACTCTGGAGGAAGCGGTCGAGACGACGGCGATCCACTCGGCCTGGGGCGCGCGGATGGAGGGCCCTCGGCGATCGCCCCCTTCCGCAGCCTGCATCACAACGACGAGCGACGCGGCCCTGGTCGGAGGTGGATCGATCCTCGCGGCCGGGCGAGGTCAGCCTCGCCCACAACGGCGTCCTGTTCCTGGACGAGCTGCCGGAGTTCCGACGCAACGTCCTCGAGGCGCTGCGCCAGCCCCTCGAGGAGCGCTCGGTGACCATCGCCCGCAGCCGCGGACGCTGCGGCTGCCGGCGCGCTTCCAGCTCTCGCCGCCATGAATCCATGCCCCTGTGGGCTCCGTGGACACGCCGCCTGCGCCTGTACGCCCAGGGCCGTACGCGCCTATCAGGGGCGGATCTCCGGTCCCTCCTCGACCGCGTGGACATCCAGGTCGAGGTCGCGCCCGTCACCTATGAAGAGATGATGGGGCCGCCGGGCGAGTGCAGCGCCGCGGTCGCCGTACGCGTCGCGGAGCGCGCCGCCGTCAGGAACGACCGGCTGGATCGGACCGGCCGCGACCCTCAACGCCGACCTCTCGCCGCGGATCCTGCGCCAGGTCGCTCCGGCGGATGCCGGCGGGGGCGGAGCTCCTGCGCCACGCCATGGAACGCTTCGGTCTTTCCGCCCGCGGGCACGATCGTGTCCTTCGAGTAGCCCGGACTCTGGCCGATCTGGAGGGTGCCTCCAGCGTCTCGCCCGCCACGTCGCCGAAGCCCTTCAGTTCCGAGGGCATCCGGCCCCTGGGGATGAGGTTTCGCCCCGTAGCGAGCAGCGTCACACATCCTCCAAGTTTATGGATTTCGGATTGACGCCTTCTTGAACCGTGTGCTACTGTCCGCCGCTTCGTCTGTGGGTGGGGGCCTCACGCCTTCCCGTCTGTGTGGTGGATGGCCCACGGCTGGGTCGAGAGTCCGGGGGAGATGGCCAACGAGTTCTACACCCTGATCGTCGTGCCTCACGCGAAGGCACGCTTCCGGAAGATCCAGGTGTCGGTCCGTCTGACGAAGTGGGTTGTTGGAACCGCCGCCGTGGCCACGCTCGCCGTGTCCGGTACATTCGTTCACTACGCCTCGCGTCGCCGCGGAAGTTCACGAGCTTCGTCAGCTCCGCGCCGGGAACAAGGCGCTCCTCAGCAAGACCCAGGAATATGAGCAGTCGGCGGGCAAGCTCCAGGCCAGGTCCAGCAGCTCCAGAACATGGTCACGAAGCTCGGCGTGATGGCCGGGCTCGAGCACAGCCCTGCCGGAGCCGGCGGGCGTCGGTGGCGTTTCGAGCATGGACTCGACGCCGCCCAAGCTCACGCCGTCCGCTCTGGCGGACATGGACCGCAGCCTCACGAAGCTGACGGACCGTTCCGCCGAGCTCGAGGAGTTCTACCGCGACCAGACCGTGCTCCTCTCCTCCACGCCTTCGGTCTGGCCCGTCCGCGGCTACCTCTCGGCCACCTTCGGCAACCGCATCGATCCCTTCACGGCCCAGAAGGACTTCCACCCCGGCATCGACATCTCGACCCCGATCGGGACGAAGGTGCAGGCCCCGGCGGACGGGATCGTGATCTCGACGGGCCAGCAGGGCGGCTACGGCAACGCGCTCGTCATCGACCACGGCTACGGCGTGGTCACGCGCTACGGCCACCTCGACAGCTTCGCGGTCAAGCCCGGCCAGCGCGTCAAGCGCGGGGAAGTGATCGCGTTCGTCGGCAGCACCGGCCGCTCGACGGGTCCGCACCTCCACTACGAGGTGTGGGTCCGCGATCAAGCGCAGAATCCGATCCACTTCATCCTGGATGAGTACCGGACGTTCTGGCTAGGGCCCCGAAGCAGGGCTGAGCCGGGCCGGGGGTCCCCTGGTGGGACCCCTTTGTTTGTCTCCGGCGACCTGATGGACGCGACCACGTGGCGGCAGCAGCCCCTCGCGCGGGGATGCGCCGGCGCGCTCCTGTTCTACGCAGCGGTCGTCGTCGGGCTGACCGCAGTGCGGCTCGCCGGCAGCGCGCACCCGGAAGTCCTGAAGCCCTGTTCCCCTCCGTGATCGGCGGAGTGTTCCTGACTCTCGGCCTCCTCTACTGGTGGGACATCCGCAAGATCGGCGCGGAGGCGCGGCTCGTCCGGCAAGCGTTCCGCGAGGTGCCGAGGGTGGACGGTCAGCGCGTCGCCGTGATCGGGACCGTCGAGCTCGAAGGTGGGCTCCAGGCCCCGTTTTCGGACGCGAATGCGCCGCCTACTGGTACCGAGGCCTTGCGGCCCGGCCGCCCCGGTCGCGCTTCGACCATCCTTTTCTTCTTCGGCTGGCGGATCGCGCCGCTGGCGGTGCGGACGCCCGGCGGTGACGTTCACCTGCTCGCCTCGTTCGACAAACCCGGAGGGGAGACGCGCACCGAGGACATGGACTACGCGAACGCGGCCGAATACTTCGCGGCGACGGCGTTCTCTCCCGCTCCCGAGCTCGGCGCGGGCACCTTGTGGGATCTCAGCGAGCTGCGGACCCAGGTGCCGCCGGTGCGCGCCGACTACGCGCGAAGAACCCGCCGGCGCCCGACGTCGCCACGCTCACGCTCCGGGAGTCGCGACTGGAGCGGGCGCCGCCGTGTGCGCGTTCGGACGATATTCGGCCGCGCGCGAGGCCCTCGTCCCGGACCCCCGGCGCCCGTGTTCGCCATCGACCTCCGTGCCGGCGAGCCGGGAAACGTGCCCGCGACCTGCGCTCGCGCACGACCCTGAGCCTGTTGATGGGGCGCTCTTCAGCACGATCGGCCTCGCCGTGGCGGCGCTGGCCGGCCACTGACCGGAGGGTTTGACCCTCCGCGACCCCGCCTGATATCCTGACCGATCAAGCGTTTCGGTCACCTCGTCGCCTCCATGGCCCGGGACGCGAAGGGCAAGCAGCGAGGCGCCGATTCACTCGGCGCCGAGCGGCAGGGAGTAGCGCAGAAGCGCGTAGGGGGTTGCATTCAGACCAGCGTGGAGCAACCCCTGAATAAACGATGATCAATACAATCCTGACGAAAATCATTGGCACCAAGAACGAGCGGGAGCTCAAGGCCATAGGCCCGCTCATCCAGCGCATCATCGCTCTCGAGCCGTCGGTCCTTCCCCTTTCCGACGCCCAGCTCCAGGCCAAGACCGAGGAGTTCCGAGCCCGCCTGAAGGGCTCGGGTGGCGACGGGGGCGGCGGAGAATCCCTCGACGACCTCCTCCCCGAAGCGTTCGCGGTCGTGCGCGAGGCGGGCCGCCGCGTGCTCAACATGCGGCACTTCGACGTGCAGCTCATCGGCGGGCATGGCCCTGCACCGCGGCATGATCGCGGAGATGAAGACGGGCGAGGGCAAGACCCTCGTCGCGACCCTGGCCGCGTACCTCAACGCCCTCCCGGGCAAGGGCGTGCACGTCGTCACCGTCAACGACTACCTGGCCAAGCGCGACAGCGAGTGGATGGGCCGGATCTTCCGCTTCCTCGGCCTCACCGTCGGCGTCGATCCAGCACAACCTCGACGACGCCCAGCGCCAGGTGGCCTATGCCGCCGACATCACCGTACGGGACGAACAACGAGTTCGGCTTCGACTACCTCCGCGACAACATGAAGTTCGAGCTCGTCCAGCTACGTCCAGCGCGGCCACTACTTCGCGGTCGTGGACGAGGTGGACTCGATCCTCATCGACGAGGCGCGCACCCCCTCATCATCAGCGGGCCCGGCCGAGGAGTCGACGGACAAGTACTACCGGATCAACGGCATCATCCCCAAGCTCAACCCGGGCGCCCGCATCAGCGGCGACCGCAAGGCGGAGGAGCGGGCGGAGCTCGAGAAGACGGGCGACTACATCGTCGACGAGAAGGCCAAGACGGTCACCCTCACCGAGATGGGGATGGCCCACGTGGAGAAGCTCCTCGGAGTGCAGAACCTCTGGGAGCCGTCCAACATGGACATCCTCCACCACGTGAACCAGGGCCTGCGCGCTCACACCCTGTTCCAGCGCGACGTGGACTACGTGGTCAACGAGGGCCAGGTCATCATCGTCGACGAGTTCACCGGCCGCCTCATGCCCGGCCGCCGCTGGTCGGACGGCCTGCACCAGGCGGTGGAGGCGAAGGAGAAGGTCAAGATCGAGCGCGAGAACCAGACCCTCGCCACCATCACCTTCCAGAACTACTTCCGCATGTACGGCAAGCTCTCGGGCATGACGGGGACGGCGGACACCGAGGCCCCGGAGTTCGACAAGATCTACAAGCTGGAAGTGCTGGCCATCCCCGACCAACCGGCCCCTCATCCGCGTCGAGAACCCCGACGTCGTCTTCCGCACCGAGCGCGAGAAGTTCGAGTCCGTGCTCCAGGAGATCGAGGAGTACAACAAGAACAGGCCGCCCGGTGCTGGTGGGCACCATCTCCATCGAGAAGTCGGAGCACCTTTCGACCCTCCTGAAGAGGGACGGCATCAAACACGTCGTGCTCAACGCGAAGTACCACGAGCGCGAGGCGGAGATCGTCGCCCAGGCCGGCCGTTTCGGGGCCGTGACCATCGCCACCAACATGGCCGGCCGCGGCACCGACATCATCCTGGGCGGCGTGCCCGACTATCGCGTGAAGGCCAAGCTCATCGAGCAGAAGCTCGATCCGGAGCTGGCCTCCCCGAAGAGCGCAAGCTGACCATCGACCACGTGGCCGAGGAGATGGGGCGCGAGTTCAAGAAGGCGTTCGCGGAGAAGAAGGTCCCGACCGAAGATCGCCACCTCCTGGCCAAGCGCTACGTCGGGATCCTGGCCGCGTTCGCGCCCGACCACCCGTCCGTCCTCAGCATGGACGGCTTCGCCCCCGACTTCCCGTCCTGAGCGCGTACCTGACCGTGGCCAAGGCCCTGCCGCGCCCCACCAAGGAGAAGATCGCCAAGAGCTTCTACCCGCAGGGAGAAGAGCCCGTCGACTTCCTGGCCGTCCATCCGCTCAAGGCGGACCTGGACCGCATCGCGCTGGCCCCGGAGTTCCCGCGCATCGAGGAGTTCCTGGACACGAACGAGCGCGAGCGGGTGGTGGCGCTGGGCGGCCTGCACATCCTGGCCACGGAGCGCCACGAAGCGCGGCGCATCGACAACCAGCTGCGCGGCCGCGCCGGCCGCCAGGGCGACCCCGGGTCGTCACGCTTCTACCTCTCGCTGGAAGACGACCTGATGCGCATCTTCGGCTCCGACCGCATCAGCGGCCTCATGCTGAAGCTCGGGATGGAAGAGGGCGTGCCCATCGAGCACGGGATGGTCACGAAGTCGATCGAGCGGGCGCAGAAGCAGGTGGAGGCGCAGAACTTCGCCGTCCGCAAGCACCTCCTCGAATACGACGACGTGATGAACAAGCAGCGCACGGCCGTCTACGACATGCGCCGCATGATCCTCGAGGGCAAGAACACCCGCGACTACATCCTGAACCTGGCCAAGGAAATCCTGGAGTGGTACCTCGAGTCGTACACGAGCGGGGACGACCCCGACAAGTGGAACTTCGAAGGGCCTGCAGCTCGCGCTCAAGGAGACCTACGGCCTGGAGGTGCCCGCGGACGAGCTCAAGGGCATGGGCGCAGCGGAGATGCAGGACACGTTCTACGAGCGGATCAAGGCCAAATACGAGGAGAAGGAGCGCCAGGTCGGCCCGGAGCTCATGCTCTTCCACGAGCGCATGATCATGCTGCAGATCGTGGACACGCAGTGGAAGGACCACCTGTACGCGCTCGACCACCTCAAGGAAGGGATCGGGCTCCGGGGCTACGGGCAGCGCGACCCGCTCGTCGAGTACAAGAAAGAGTCGTTCGCGATGTTCCAGGCCCTCATGGACCGGATCGACGAGGAGATCCTGCGCTGGGTGTTCCTGTATCAGGCGATGGCGCCGCCGGACACAGAAGGCGGAGAGGGCGGCGCGCCGCCCGCACCGACGGGGCCCCGCGGAGGCGGACCCCAGTCCACGCCGGCCGCGGCACGCGCCGCTGCGCCGCAGCGCGTGAGGGAGCCCGAACTGGCACTAGCGGGCGCTCGTCCCCTTCCCAAGAACCTGAGCTTCAACAACCCGGGCGAGCTTCTGTCGGGCTCCCGCTCCGCCCTCGGCGCCGCCGAGCCCGAGGAAGCGCACGGCGGCAACGACGCGAACGTGGAGACGGTGCGCCGCGAAGGCAAGAAGGTCGGCCGCAACGACCCTTGCCCCTGCGGGAGCGGGAAGAAATACAAGAAGTGCCACGGCCAATGACGGGAGGAGAGCGTGCTGGACGATAGGATCACGGAGGCGCTCACTTTCGACGACGTGCTGCTCGTGCCGCAGCGCTCCGACGTTCTTCCCTCCGAAGTCGACATCTCCACGCGCCTCACCAAGAGCATCACCTTGCGCACGCCCATCATCTCGGCGGCCATGGACACGGTCACGGAGGCCCCCTCGCCATCGCCATGGCCCAGGAAGGCGGGATGGGGATCATCCACAAGAACATGACCATCGAGGCGCAGGCGGCGGAGGTGGACAAGGTCAAGCGCTCCGAGTCGGGGATGATCGTCGATCCGGTGACGGTGGCCCCCACCCAGCGCGTGGCCGAAGCCCTCGACGTGATGGCGAAGTTCCGCATCAGCGGCGTGCCCGTCACCATCGGCACGCAAGCTCGTGGGGATCCTGACCAACCGCGACCTGCGCTTCGAGACGCGCACCAACCTGCCCGTCTCCGACCTGATGACCAAGGACGACCTGATCACGGTCCCCGTGGGCACGACCCTCGAGCAGGCCAAGGAGATCCTCCACCGCCACAAGGTCGAGAAGCTCCTGGTCGTGGACCGCGACTACAACCTGAAGGGCCTCATCACGGTCAAGGACATCCAGAAGCAGATCAAGTACCCGTTCGCGGCCAAGGACTCGCTGGGCCGGCTGCGCGTGGGCGCGGCCATCGGCGTCACCGCGGACGTGCTCGACCGCGCGACCGCGCTCGTCGAGGAGAAGGTCGACGTCCTCGTCATCGACACCGCGCACGGCCACACCACGCGCGTGCTGCGCACGATCGAGGAAGTGAAGAAGCGCTTCCCGGAGACGGAGGTCGTGGCCGGCAACGTCGGCACGTTCGAAGGCGCCGCCGAGCTGATCTCCGCCGGCGTGGCCGCGGTCAAGGTCGGCATGGGCCCGGGCTCGATCTGCACCACGCGCGTCGTCTCCGGGGCCGGGATGCCCCAGATCACCGCCATCGCGGAGGCGGCACGGGCCGCGGCCAAGGCCGGACGTGCCCATCATCGCGGACGGCGGGATCAAGTTCTCGGGCGACGTGGTGAAGGCGCTGGCCGCGGGCGCGTCCTCGGTCATGATCGGATCGCTCTTCGCGGGAACCGACGAGAGCCCGGGCGAGCTGATCCTGCGCCAGGGCCGGTCGTTCAAGAGCTACCGTGGGATGGGCTCGATCGGAGCCATGAAGGAAGGCTCGCGCGACCGCTACTTCCAGGAGTTCGAGGGCAACTCCCAGAAGCTCGTGCCCGAAGGCATCGAAGGGATGGTCCCCTACAAGGGCCCGCTCTCCGCCATGGTGGGGCAGCTCGTGGGCGGACTTCGGCGCGGGCATGGGCTACACGGGCGTGGGAACCATCCGGGATCTCCATGCCAAGACGCGCTTCGTCCGCATCTCCAGCGCCGGGCTCAAGGAGAGCCACGTGCACGACGTCATCATCACCAAGGAAGCTCCCAATTACCGGCTGGAGTAGGCACGGGGCGCGCGCCCTGGCCCTGGTGGCGGCGGCGGCGCGCCGTGGGATGCTCGAGGCGCCGAGAGCCGTTCCTCACGTACTTCAACCCCGAGCACGCGTTGACCCTCCACTATCCGTCGAGCTGGAAGGCGGAGCAGGCCCAGCAGGACGGCGTGTCGTACCGGTATTTCCTGGCTCCCCCACCGGTCCCGACCGCGAAGCCGGCGGTGTCGGTGACCCTCGTCGCCGGACCGCTCGGCGTGGGCCTGGACCAGTACGCCCAGACCTACCTGGCCGGCAACACCGTGCAGTCCTCGCGCGGCGAGAGCCCGGCCGGGCGCGCGCGGCAAGTACCAACTCTTCGCTTCCCCGGACGGGAAGACCCGGTTCGCGCTGCTCCTGATCGAGGAGAGCGCGGATGAGCGCACCGGCCTGCCCGCCACGCCCATGCCGCGGCCGTCCGCGAGCGCCGCGTCCCCGCTCCGGGCAAGGCCACCGTCACCGTGCGCCCGTCGCCCACGCCCATCGCGACGCCGGTCCCGCCGGCGGCGGCGGAGCACCTGCCGCCTACGTGTACGGCCTGTTCGCGCAGGGCGACACGGCCGCCTTCGATTCCCAGCTGCCCGTCATCGAGGAGATGGTGCGCAGCCCTCACCCTCGAGCGCCCCGCCCGCTATCCGGAGGAGAAGAACGACAAGTTCGCGTTCTCCCTGCGCGCGCCGCCCTCCTGGCCCTCCACGCGCTCCTTTGCCAGCGGAAACACCTTCCTCCGCCAGTACACGAGCCCCGCCTTCGGCACGGACAAGGCGCAGACCGTCCACGCGTCCCTCACCCTCACCGTGGAGCCGGCGGAAGACCTGGAGGCGTATTACAAGGCGACCATGGACAAGGCCGGCGACACCGTCAGCGTGCTCACCCACGCGGCCTGGCGCGGAGGCTACGCAGACGTGCTGCACTCGGAGACGCCCGTCGCGGTGACGCGGGCCCGCCGCTACTACCGGGTCGCGGACGGCCGCGGCTACACGCTCGCCTGCGATGCGCGCGACGACATCTACTCGAGGGTCTGGCGCTGGTGCGATATGATCGCGTCCACGCTGAAGATCGGACCGGAGGCCAAGGCGCCGTGACGACCGTGCTCAGTCGCATCGGCAGCGCGCTGGGCCGCCTCGTGCACGGGGGCGACGCGGCGGAAATGCGCGTGGGCCCGGGCGGACCCACCGGCGAGATCCGCGTCCCCCGCGAAGGCGACGGCGTCTGGGAGGTCCGCACCGTTCAGGGCCGGCCCCTGCCTCTCCCCGACGATCGCTCCTACTACCTCTACTTCGTGCTTCCGCCCGAGCTGCGAGCGCGCGCCGCGCCGGCCTCTGGCTCGACGTCGAGTACCTCGGCGACCGCTTCGGGCAGTTCCGCGTGCAATACGCCTCCACGGACAGCGGGGCCGATCACGGGGGCCTCTACAAATCGGCCGCGCAGCGCTGGGACGGAGACGCCATCAGGCTGCGCCGCTTCCGGCGCGCGCTCTTCCCGCTCCCCGACTTCGATCCCGCGCGCACGCAGAACCAGGACGCGTCCTTCCGGGTCGAGTTCCGCCGCGAGGTCCTGATCACGCGCGTCACGGCTACGCTCACGCCTCCCGCGGACGCGGGGCCTTCACGCTCGTGGCTCCCCTTCCCGACCTCCGCAAGATGCCGGGGCGCCTCTACCCGATCAACTACCTCTTCATCGAGATCACCAACGCCTGCAACTTCAAGTGCACGTGGTGCCCGGACGACGTGATGGGCCGGCGCCGCGGCTTCATGAAGAAGGAGAAGGTGTTCGGGATCCCTGGACGAGATCGCGGCCAAGCGCTCCTGGCTCGGCCCGATCTACCCGGTCAAGCTCCACCAGATGGGCGAGCCGATGCTGCATCCCGATCTCCCGCCATCGTGGAGTACGCGGAGAGCCGCGGGGTCGGCATCGAGCTCAACACGAACTGCGGCCTCATCACGCCGGAGAACATCGAGGCCCTCTATCGCGCGGGCCTGACCAACCTGATCCTGTCCTACCAGACGCCCGACGCCGACTCCTTCAAGACGAGGAAGGCGCCTCGCATCGCCTTCGACGCCTACCGGGACAAGGTGCGGCTGGCGGTGGAGAAGAAGGTCGCCCTCGGGGCGCGCACCCACCTCGAGATCGACATCATGAACACGAAGTACGCGGACTCCTACAAGATCGTGAGCGAAGACGAGCAGGCCATGGCCTTCCTCGAGGACTGGATCGCCTACGCCCGGTCCCTCGAGCTCAGGTACGGCCTCGCTCCCGCGCGCACGACCCGCAGCAGCTCCGCGGCCGCCACTTCCTCGACCAGGACGAGAACGGCAGCCGCTACGAGCTGCTGGACGGGGTGGTGCTCATCTGGAAGCGCTGCCACTCCTGGGGCAACGTCATCGGCGAGCACCACGTCGATCCGGAGGCCGCCGAGCAGGTCGCCGCCCTCGCCAGCGCGGGCGCGGGCAGCGGGGCGCCGCCCCATTCGGGTCACACCCGCGAGACGTATTGCCCCGCGCCCTACGACCAGTTCGTCATCCAGTGGAACGGCGATGTCGTGTCCTGCTGTACGGACTACGAAGGGGCTCACCAAGACGGCCAACGTGTTCGCCTCCTCCATCGAGGACGTCTGGAAGAGCGAGACGGTGCGCCAGCGCAAGCAGGACATGCTGGACGGCACAGCTGCTCGACGTGTGCGCACGCTGCATGGGCCTGAAGTAGGCGGAGCGACCTCGGGCGGGCGACGCGCCTAGGGCGTGCTCGGAAGCCCTCCCGGCAGCCGGGGCGAGGCAAGGAGCCGCGTGAACTCCGCCAGCGCGCGTCGGGCCGGTCGGCGGTGCCGCCTCGCGACTCGACATACGCGCGCACCAGGTCCTGCCCGAGGTTGTAGTTGATCACGTAGCTGCGGTACTGGTCGAAGAAACGCACCCGCTGCTGCGCGCGCGATCTGGCCGGCATGAGCGCGTACTTCTGGAGCCAGTCCGCCGCGTCCGCCGCGTCGCACTTGCCCTCCAGATATTGCCGGGCCGCTTCGTTGCCGGCGTACGAGAGGCGGTCGACCAGGCGCCGCACGCGGTCATAGCGGTCGGCCGTCGCGGGGTCGAGGCCGGCCAGCGGATAGAGCCGCTCGCGCTCGAAGCGCAGGCGCTCCGCGCCCGGGAACGCGACCTCGATCCCGAAGTTGGCCGTGCCTTCCGCGATGAGCGATTGCGGGCTGAAGAGCGGGTAGACGCTGTACTCGGGCCAGCCGCGGCCGCGGACGAGCTGCTGCTCCAGCAGGGCGTTGTAGACGTGATGACCCGGGTAGCCCTCGTGGCAGGCGAGGTCGATGGCGCGGTCGATGGTCACCGGCAGGTCGGTGTTGACCTGGATGACGCTGCGGAAGCTGCCCTGGTACCAGTTGTAGGCGCTCCACGACTTGCCGGCCACGTATTCGACGGTGAAGCTCTCGTTCGGGGGCAGGGCCGACGTGCGCCAGCGTGCGCCGCCGGCATTCGTCGATGGCGGCCTTGAACACGGCGTCGAGCCGCTCCTTCGGGATGACGTATCTCGTCGCGGAAGGCCGTGTACCGGTCGATCAGCGGACCCGGACCGGGCAGGACCTGCTCGAGATCGGCAAGGATCGGCCGGAAGTGGTCCTCGCCCAGGTGCGGCGCCACCGCGTCGTACAGGGCCTCCGACTCGGCGTCGAAGGTCAGCTTCGTGCCCGACAACATGTCCACCCGGCTCACCAGCGACTGGAGCTGGCGCCTCAGGTACTGGTGGCGCAGGCGCTCGAGCTCCTCCGCGCCCGGCTTCACGGCGTCGATCTCGCCGAGCAGCGTGACCGCCGCGGCGCGGATCGCGGGCAGCGGCCGCTTCGCGGCTTCCGCTTCCTTGCGCTTCTCGGGAGGGCCGTAGTACGCGTCCACGTAGTCGGGATCGTGCACGCCGACGGCGAGCACCAGCGAGACGTAGCGGTCGGCGATCGCGTTCATCGGATCCACTCGTGCGGAGCGCGGGGCGTCGGCGGCCCCGGCGGTCGCCGCGACAAGCGTCACGGCGACGGCCACGGCCAGCCATCCCCTGCACGGGCCCATTCGCGCTTCTCCCTGGCGGTTACGGTCTCCGCCTTCCGGCAGCTTACCTCAGGGGTGGAGGAGGGACGCGAGGGCCAGCGCGCCGATGAGGCCGGCCCGCGGTCCGAAGGCGGGCGGCACCACGTAGCGCTCGATGTGGGTCGTGATCTGGGAGCCTGCACGTAGCCGTTGAGGAGCGACTGCAGCTCGCGGTGGATCTTCGGGAACAGCGACAACCGTTCCATCACGCCACCGCCCAGGATGATGCGGCGCGGCGAGAGCGTGCAGACGAAGTCGTTGAGCGCGAGCGCGAGGTACCGCGCTTCCAGCGCCCAGGCCGGGTGGTCGTCGGGCAGATCCTCCGCCGGCCGTCCCCAGCGCGCGTTCATGGCCGGCCCGCAGGCCAGCCCCTCGAGGCAGTCGCCGTGGAACGGGCAGTGGCCTTCGTACGGATCGGCGGCGCGGTCGTGCGGGATGCGCACGTGCCCCATCTCGGGATGGACGAGGCCGTGCATCATCGCTCCGCCGACGAGTGCCCCGCCTCCGATGCCGGTCCCCACGGTGAGGTAGATGAAGTGGTCCAGGCCCTGCGCCGCCCCCAGCGTCCTCGCCCAGCGCCGCCGCGTTGACGTCGGTGTCGAACTGGACGGGGACGCCGAGGGCCTGGCGGACGGGCCCCACGATGTCGGTGTGCGCCCACCCTGGCTTCGGGGTCGAGGTGATGAAGCCGTAGGTGGCGGATGCGGGGTCGAGGTCCACGGGACCGAACGAGGCAATGCCGGCTGCAGGTCAGGGCCTGAGGTCGCGCGCTGGGCACGGAAGAACTCGAGCGCCTCGCGCAGCGTGCGCCTCCGGCGTGGTCGTCGGGATGCGCGTCTCGGCGCGGATGTCGTCGGGCCCGGCGCCCACGATGCAGTTGAACTTCGTCCCGCCCGCTTCGAGTCCCGCGTAGAGCGTCGCCATCAGGTCAGGGCCAGACCGGCCGCAGCTCCCACAGACGAACCGGGGTCACGAGCCCGCCCTCTCCGCCCACGAGCTCGATGCGGTCGAGCGGGCGGGTCGGATACACGCGCTCGGAGAGGACGGTCTCGCCCTCGTTTGCGAATACCTCGATCGTCGTGCGATCGAAGAGGACGCGCAACCGGACAGCGCCGTCGTGCCAGCGCACCGGCCCCGCCTGGCGCTGCGGGTATTCGGCGTGGAACGGAGTCGCACGCGACCGACGCCGGTCCACGAACACCTCCGGCCGGGCCGCGGACACCCCTGATGACGACCTCCTCGCCCGCACCATTGGCCAGACGCAGCCCCGCCTCTCCCGCCGCGGCTCGCCGCACCTCGAACTCGATCTCCGCGGAGCCCGGCAGCGCCGAGCCGGAGGCGATCTGCCGAGGCTCGACGCTCGCGCGCAGCGCCTTCAGCTCCGCCACCGGGGCCTGCACGGAGGCGGATTCCCTCGGCGAGACGCCGCAGGGACAGGACGCGCGGAACGGACTGCACGCCGCGCCAGGGCGCGGTCGGCTCCTCGTTCGCGTAGAGCCAGTTCCCCATCCAGCCCATCCAGATGCGCCGCCCGTCGGCCTCCGGGATGCCGGCGAACGAGATCGTCGCGTAGAAGTCCTTGCCGTAATCGACCCACAGCGTCGTGTCCGCGGGGTTGTCGTTCGTGAACGTCACTGCCGTCGAAGGTCCCGACGAAATATTGGCCGCCGGACCCGCCCGCCTGTCCGCCCGGATTGAGGTCCACGTCGAGGACCCACCGCGTGTCAGCCGCACTGCCGTCCACGGACAGCGGGAAGAGGTCCGGACACTCCCATACGCCGCCGGTCGCGCCGGCGGGGCCGAAGTCGCTCAGGATCTCCCATCGCTTCAGGTCGGACGAGCCGAGGAAGCGCACCTTGTGCACGTCGGGCAGCACCGACACCATCACCCAACGCCGCGTCGGCGCGTGCCAGAAGACCTTCGGATCGCGAAAGTCCTTCAGGCCGAAATCGACCACGGGATTGCCGGGTACTTCTTCCAGCTGCGGCCGCGGTCGGTGCTGGCGGCGAGGTTCTGCGTCTGCTTGCCCTTGCCGTGGCCGGTGTAGATCGCGACCAGGCAGGACCGGCCCGGCGCCGGCGGCTCGCACAGCCCGGAGGTGTTCTCGGGATCCGGGCACGACGCTGCCCGAGAAGATCATGATCTCGTTCTCTTCGCGCAGGGCGACGGGCAGGTGCTTCCAGTGCAGCATGTCCGTGCTGACGGCGTGGCCCCAGCTCATGTGCCCCACTTCGGGCCCAGCGGGTTGTGCTGGTAGAAAAGGTGGTACTCGCCGTCCGCGAACACCAGGCCGTTGGGGTCGTTCATGAAGTTCTGCGGCGGCGTGAAATGGAACCGCGGACGCAACGGCTCCTGGTAGAGGCCGGCGGCCGCCAGCGCCATCAGTCGTCACGGCCAGCGCGCGCAGGATCATCGGCTACTCGATGCCCAGCTCGTGCTGGATCTTCTCCAGGAGACGCCCTTGGTCTCGGGCAGGAAGGCCCAGACGAGCACGAACTGCAGGACCATCATGACCGCGAAGAAGGCGAAGGCGGAGGCGCCCGAGGCCTCCGCGATGATCGGGAAGGTCCAGCTCACGATGGCGGCCCAGAACCAGTGCGTGAAGCTGCCCAGGGCCTGGCCGCGGGCGCGCACGCGGTTGGGGAAGATCTCGCTCAGGTAGACCCAGATCACGGAGCCCTGGGAGAAGGCGAAGAACGCGATGTACCCGATCAGGCTGGCCAGCACGAGCGTCCCGCCCGTCCCGCGCTGGAACGCATAGGCCACGAGGCCCAGGCAGAGGGCAAGCCGGCCGCGCCGATCAGGAGCAGGCGCTTCCGCCCGAACCGGTCGATCACGGTCATGGCGATCATGGTGAACACGCAGGTTCGTGAAGCCGATGACGACGGACTGCACGAGCGCGCTGGAGCGCCCCGCTCCCGCCATCTTGAAGATGTCCGCCGTGTAGTAGATGAGGGCGTTGATGCCCGCGAGCTGGTTGAAGCTCGCCACCATCACCGCGAGCAGGATCGGCCGCCGGTACTTCCTCTGGAAGAACGGCTCGTCCGCGGAGACCGTCTCCTCGTGCAGCGACTCCGCGATCTCCGCCACCAGGGCCGCGGGGTCGTCGCTGCCCACGCGCCGCAGCACCTCCGCCGCCTCCTCGCGACGATGCTGCTTGACCAGCCAGCGCGGGCTCTCCGGGATCCGCCGCACGAAGACGTAGAACAGGACGGCGGGCACGGCCGCGGATCCCGAGCATCACGCGCCAGGCCTTCGACTCCGGGCCTCCAACCATCGCCGTGATGACGTAGTTCGAGAAGGTAGGCGGCCAGGATGCCGGCCACGACGTTGAACTGGCTGAGCGCGACCAGCCGTCCTCGCATGGCCGCGGGCGCGATCTCCGCGATGTACATCGGGGCCACCACGGACGAGCCGCCGATGGCCAGCCCTCCGATGAATCGGAAGACGAGCAGCGAGACCCAGCCCGGAGCCAGCCCGCAACCCGCGGCGGAAAGGAGGTACAGCACGGCCAGCGCGCGCAGCACCGGCCGCCGCCCGTAGCGCTCGGACGGCCGTCCCGCGGCCAGGGCGCCGAGGATCGTCCCCAGCGGAGGCGCTGGCCACGGTGAATCCGAGCTGGGCGCTGTCCAGGCCGAAGCGCAGCCGCAAGGCCTCGGTCGTGCCCGAGATGACCGCGGTGTCGAACCCGAACAGGAAGCTGCCCAGCGCGGCCACGGCGGCGCTGCGCACGAGTTGGGGACGGAGCCGGCTCATCGCGCTCCCCGTCTGGCTGGTCGTGGGACGTGCGGATTGCGCTACGCTACGACTCCCGCCACAGGGGCATGCGGGCGGCGATGTCCGTTCTCGCCGATCTCGGCGCACACCGCCTCCAGCGCGCCCCGCCGCGATCCCCGCCAGCGCAGGTCGTCGAGCGTCTCCGTCAGCGGCACGTCCGTGGCGCAGGCGCGCGAGCTGGCGATAGAGGAGACGCGTCCGCGCGCTTGTCGCGGAGCACCTGGCCCGCTCCGCCCGCCCCGCGCACGGCTGACGCCCCAGCCCTCCTCGAGGGACGGGATGTCCTCGAGCCGGCGATAGCGCGTCAGGAGCGCGGCCGCCGTCTTCGGTCCCCACCCCGGCAGGCCGGGATAGCCGTCCGAGCTGTCGCCGACGAGCGCGAGCCAGTCCGGCATGGACTCCGGGAGCACGCCGAACTTCGCCTTCACCGCGTCCTCGTCGAGCACGATGCGGCGCCGCCGGTCGAGCATGACCACGCGCGTCCCGCGCACGCACTGCGCGAGGTCCTTGTCCGGCGTGCAGATCACGACCTGCTCCACCTCCGGCGCGTCGCCGAAGCGGCGCGGCGGCGGTGGCGCAGCGCGTCGTCGGCCTCGAACTCCACCATCGGCCAGACCACGATGCCGAGGGCGTGGGTCGGCGCGCTCGGCCAGCTCGAACTGCGCCGAGCAGCTCGCGAGGCACGCCCGGCGCTGGTCTTGTAGCCGTCGTAGAGGCCGTTGCGGAACGACTCGATGACGTGGTCGAACGCGCACGGCCACGTGGGTCACGTCCGGCTGGGTCAGGAGGCCGAGCAGCGACCGCATGAGGCCGCGCGTCGCGCTCCCACTTCGCGGCCGGCGGGGCTGCTGGCGCGCGGGCGCGCCGAAATGCGACCGGAACAGCTCGTAGGTGCCGTCGACGAGGTGGACGCTTCACGCGCCGGACGACAGTCGCTTCACAAGGCGGTAGAGGAACTCGCGCCCATCGTATGAGCTGTCGAACTCCCACGCGTTCGTCGCGCCCGTGGGCGCGGTTGTCGTCCACGTCTCCGAAGAGGCCGGACACGCCGTAGGCACGGATGCCGACCTGCCGGAGATACAGGCTCGTCCGTCGCGCCCGTGCCCATCATGGGCAGCACGGGCACACCCGGCCACATCTCGCGCGTCACCTCCTCCACCGGCCCCATGACGTCGGGCTGGAGCGGCGAGGGCGGGCTCGGCTTGGCCGGGGCCAGCGGACGTGATGGTGATGGCGTCGTCGGCGACCAGCTTCGGCCAGGGTGGCCTGGACCTCTCCGCCGGCGCTGCCGGGCAGGATCCGGCAGTTCACGGTCGCGCGCGCCATCTGGGGAAGCGCGTTGTCCGCGTGCCCGCCCTCCAGCCGCGCGTGGCCACGCAGGTCGTGCGCATGAGGCGCGTTGTGGTACGGGAGTCCGACAAGCGAGCCAGCGCCGCCGCGTCCGGCGGCGTGCGCAGGACGGCCTTCATGTCGTCGGCATCGGCGCCGGGCGCGATGGAGGCCATGCGGTCGAAATACGCGCGCGTCACTTCGGAGAGCTGGACGGGAAAGTCGAACGCGGCCAGGCGGCCGAGCGCGGCGGCCAGGCGGTAGATCGCGTTGTCCTTGCGCGGGAGCGAGCTGTGCCCGCCCGGGTTGGTCACCTCGAGCCGGAAGCTCTCGTAGACCTTCTCGCTGGCCTGCACGCCGTTGGCGAGATAGCGACCGCCGCCTTGATCTGGCCCCGCCCGCCCTCGTTGAGGGCCGAGCTCGGCGTCGATCAGGTCACGGTGGTGCTCGAGCAGCCAGTGCACGCCGTTCGCGGGGCCGCGCTCTCCTCGTCCGCGGTCAGGGCGACGATGATGTCGCGGTCGGGCCGGTAGCCCTCCTGCGTGCAGCCGGATGAGGGTCGCGATCCAGATCGCGGCCATGGCCTTGTCGTCCGCCGGTGCCGCGCCCGTAGAAGTAGCCGTCCTTCTCGAGCAGGGTGAAGGGATCGGTGGACCAGTCCTCGCGGCGCGCCTCCACCACGTCGAGGTGGGCGAGGAGGAGCAGGGGCCGCCGCTTTCCCGGTGCCACGCAGCCGGGCCACGAGGTTGCCCCTTGCGCGGCTGCGGCGTGAGGACCTGCACGTCGTCCGCGGGAAGCCGGCCGCGCGCAGCCGCGCCGCCATGGCCTCCGCCGCGCGCGTGTTGTCGCCTCCGGGGTCGACGGTGTTGATCTCGACGAGCTCCTTGTAGATGGGAAACAGGGCTTGGTCGGCAGACGGGTCGGAGCCGGAGTAGCTAAGAGGTTGTGGCCAGGTCGGCTGCCAACAGGTAAAGGAAGGATCACGCGAGGGACCTCCGGACGGAGATTCGTCATCGCAACGCGTCCTCCAGCGCTGCCGCCGCATCCGTCTTCTCGTCGCGGTACTTCACGATGACGGGCGTGTAGAGGCGACAGCCCGTTCCGCTCCGCGAAGGGATCGCCCAGCTTGCGCGCCCCGGGCACGACCACCGCGCCCT
>ERZ1370068.8737-contig-7569_pt1 | contig 22008 bp, 37 predicted proteins | sample MGYA00561227_ERZ1370068 | MGnify/ENA primary metagenome ERZ1370068 (study PRJEB38410, sample SAMEA6850437) | metagenome | study: Metagenomic assessment of the ecological functions of the soil: analysis of the soil microbiota associated with the... | reverse complement strand
TGTGCTGTTCAGTTGCGTGTTGCCATGTCGATGCGAGCATGATCGAGTCGCCGGCCGACGGCCGAAGCGATGACCAGCGTGTCGCATGGCGCGAGAGCGGCCTTCAGGGCGCGCCAACTTCCGACATCATGACCGCGCAGCCAGTTGCAAGCAAGCGATGTGTGCTGGCATGGGATACCGTCCACCACGGTTACCTCAAGAACTCGAGTTCGTAAGACACATCGCACCTGGACACGCACCGCCGCACGGTCGCAATTCCACAACAAATTGCACTCATCTACCGCGCGCCCGTGAGGACCAGGGGCAAACCTCTGGATCCGCTTGCCGAAGTCGACTTCGCCGACATAGATATTGCCGAACGTAGGTCGATCCCGATGGCGTTCCGGAAGAGTCATCTGACCGGCCAGACGACCGCTTCCGCCAAAGTACCGAGCGTCTTGCCGCTCTGGCGCTCCACGGTCCAGACGACGTCGTTGTGCGCGTCGGCCACGAATAGATACTTCTGCTGCGGGTCCTTGGAGATGATCATCTTGTACGTCGTGCCGCAGATGGACTGGGTGAACGTGCCGACGATTTGCACCGGTGGGTGCTTTGATCCTCGCGTCCAGCCACCGCAGCCGCCGCGCTGCGCGGGTGAATTCGGCGACACGTAAATGTCCTGCAGCCACTTCCCCTCCGTGGTGAAGACCCTGGACTGCGGTTTCCGGCCGCGCTCGCCGATGTAGACGCGCCGATCTTTTGAAGATCTCGACGGGGTGCAGCGTCGGGACGAAAAATTCTTTTTCTTCCGGAGGCGGACCGCCAGGTCTTACGCCGCCCGCGATCGGACCGTTTCTCAAATCATCGCTCAGCGGCATCCCGGTAGCCACCAGCCGCGCGCTGCAGGCGCCAGTTGAGCGCGTCGTATACATCCATGCACCGCGCCTTCCTGATTGATGATGATGTACGCGCTCGTTGGCCACCTCGTCGAGGCTGGAAGCGGCCACCGTTGCCCGATGATGTAGCGCGTCTCCTGGTTGTTTCATCCGGCATCTTGGCCGCCTCCGAGGCGGTGGACGATGAGTCGAAGTCCCAGACGCGGAAGCTTCCCGTCGCGCGTGAACTTCAGGATCGCTGTCCATCATTAGCTTCGCCATGCGGCCCGCCACACGAACACTTTCGGCCGTCGACGACCACGGTCTGCAACTGGACCGGCCACTTCGGGTGACTGGCGGGGCACCCATGCAGTGAACGCGGCGTTGCCCCTGCTGGTCAAGCTGGATGAGCTCAGGTCCCACGCACACAGCAGAGCGCGGGCGAGGGTTCCCACCTCGGCCGTCAACTCGATGGGGAGGGCGGATCCGACCGCGGTTGAGGAACCGGGGCGTGGTCCATGTGGTCGACAAGGAATCCCCACGACCTGCTGCATGCTCCGCCGTTTCACGGCGGCGCGGCTTGGGGCCCGGGAGCGGGTCAACGCGGTGCTTGCGGTTGCCCCGTTCTCCAGCCCCGCCTGTTTCGGGACTACACCGCGCGTGACTGACGCCACGCTCGCAAGCGTCGCAATGGCGCACAGGGCAAGCGACTCCTGCACTGCCGGGTCTTTGAAAGTCGTCACGATCGCTCGTCTCCTCTTTTCGCGTCGATTAGACATCCGATACCACTCAGAACGAGCCGCCGGCGCATCGTTATCGCAGCGCCGCTTCCGCTCTGGCACCACAGGCAGTGCGGCGCTCCATGTCCGAAGGATCCCCGCCGCAGCGTGTTGCATGCGCTCGCCGATTCGGCGCCATCTTCTCGCCCTCGAGCAGGCGGGCGACAAACCGGAGTCGCTCGTCCATCGACGTGACACTCCTTCCAAGGCATGCCCCTCCTGGTGGGGGCAAAGTGTCACCCATCCGCTCGGAATACGCTGTTACCTATCGCTCAGGAAGGACAGCCGCCGTGAGCAGCCAGTTGGCGCGAGGCCAGAGGACCTGGTTCGCTCGCTGAGAAACAAAGAGCACGTCTGACACGTTCGGCGTGGCGAAGCCGGTCGGCGAACAATGCCGTTCTGTCTCCCCCGTCAGGCTTCCGATGCTCGTAGCCCAGTGCGTGCCGCTGGTGCGCTGGTGCGCGACTACGATCTGCATTTCATCACGCTGGCCCTCACCGAGGCCGGAGCAGTCAATCGCCGAGGACGAGCAATCGAGGCTGAACGTCGGTGTCGTCATCGCTCGCGACGCATGAATTGGTCGCGCGCACTGCCGAGGCGCTACGAGCGTCTCGCGGCCACGACAAGCAAGATGCCCTGTGCCGCGTGGCTGATTAACGACGTCGACGCGGTCGCGATCTTTGCGCGCCACCAGCACTGAGCTATCGCTACGCGCCAGCGAAGCGACCACTGATGCACGCATTCCATTCGTGCCGGATGATGGCGACCGGCGGCGCATATGCGCGTGCATGCTGGCGATGGCCGGTTTGCGCGCCAGTCCGGCCAGCGACACCCTCGATCTCGGAGCCGAAAGTCGATCTCACGGTGCCGAGTTGTTCGAGGCGTGCGTTCCCGCCTGCCGTGGCGCGCGGGCGGGAGGCTCGACTGGCAGCCAGTTGGCTATTCCGGCGATCACGCGGGCCTGCCCGCCTGCCGGCGCGTCTCGGCGCAGCTCGAGGCGGTTCCAAGACGGGCATTCGAGGTCAACACGCCGAGCGGCCATCGGGGGCACTCAAGATGCAGGCGATGTACCCGACAGCTGCGCTCCGAGACGGAGACGAGGGCAGTGGCGAGGAGCACGTCGCATCGCTGCCCCACGTCACCAGCACCTCCGGCCATCGGCGGTGGCGACGCCTGCCGCGGGGCGCAGGGCGTGCTCACTCTGCGCGTCGTGCCACGGCGTCACCGGGAACGGGAATTCGAGGCTGGCAGAGTCCACCCCGCTGGCCGGCATGGACGACTGTGCGTGGCTGCTGATCAGAGTTCAAGGACGGAGTGCGTGGCAGGATGCCCGGCGTGCGTTCGGACCGTGATGCGGGCCGTCGCGGCACCGCTCGTCGGCCAAGGACGTCAACCAGGTCGCGGCCTGCGTGCATGACCTGTCCAGGTGAGTGACCGAGGCACTTTCCGATGACGCAGTCCACGGCCCCACCCGGATCCCGTCGCCAGCTGGGCGCCGAGTGGCGTTCTGATTACGGTCGTGAGGCGCCGCGCCCTTTGCCGCTCTTGCGGCCCACCTGCTGGTAAAGTCATGCGCGAGCGCGCATGATTTCCTGGTACGATCACGCAGGTCCGCGGTCTTACGCGACCGAGGTCGACCGAAAGCCTCCCATCCTGCAGATCCGCGCTCCATCACGTCTCGGCTTGCTCGCTTCCCGGCCGCCGAGTTCGTCCTCACCTGGCCGTCATCGTCCCAGTTCCAGGCGCGTCCTGGCAGTGAAGGCGCGATATCTTCACCGGGGAGGAAGAAGACCGAGGCGAAGTGGGTGTCCTATCCGCACTATCTTGTCCGGTCTTCGACATCACCGCTGTCGTCGCGGCGTCGTCGGGTGCGTGGCACGACGTCAAGATCGAATCTCCGCCCGCCGAGGAGCGCGTCCGGCATCATCGCGCAGGCAGTGGGCGTGGACCTTCGTCCACGCGGGACCAGACAGCCGGTACTCGATACCGCCCGGGCGACCATTCGCACGGTGAATGTCCTGAACCTGCAGGTCAATCGCCTCTATCACTGGGCTGCATCTGAAGCCGACGACACGCTGCATAAGCTTCTTCCGCGCCCGCATTTCGCCTCAAGCCGGACCGCAGTGCCCGGGCGTGCGATCGCGGCCGAAGTGGTTCCGGCCCACCGTCACCGGGAGTTCGATATCCAGTGCGCCGAGCTCTGCAACGGGGTCGGACACGCGTCTGATGCCGCGCGCAGGTTATCGATCGGTCGGCAGTCCGCGCAGGCAGCGCCGAGCAGGGCGGCGCCGCGGATGCCGCAGCTTGCGCCGTGACGCTCTGCGCCCGTGCGCGGCCAGGAGGACGATGGCGAGCGGCTCGACGGCGCACCCCCACCGCCGTTCACCGCCACGACAGGGGCTTCGTCGAGGCGTATCTGTGGTCGACCGACCACAAGGTCGTCATCGCCATCGGTGCCTGTTCACCGGGATGCTCATGGCGCTCATCGGCTGGCTTCGCCGTCACGTGTTCCGGATGCAGCTGGCCTTCCCGGTCAATCGGCGTGCCGCTCTTCGGGCGGTGTCGTCCGAACGAAGCATAACCACTCGTCACGATGCACGGCACGATCATGATCTTCTGGGTCGCGATGCCGGTGCTCATCGCCGCGTTCGGGAACTTCCTGATCCCGCTGATGATCGGCTGCGACGACATGGTGTTCCCGAGGCTGAACCGCCTCTCGCTATCAGATCGTTCCTGCTCAGCGCGGTCGTGCTCGTCGCGTCGTTCTTCGTTCCGGGCGGCGGCTTCGGCGGCGCATGGACGGCGTACCCGCCGCTCTCGGCCAACGCTGCGTACAACCTGACGCGCCACGGGCTCGACGCTGTGGGTCGTGGCCGTCGCGCTCGAGTTCGTCGCCTTCCTGCATGGCGGCATCAACTTCATCACGACCGCGATGAACTCGCGCGCGCCCGGCATGGCGCATGTTCGACATCGCCGATGGTCGTGTGGATGATCGTGATCGCGAGCATCCTGTTCATGGCGTCGGTCGGTCCGCTGATCGCCGGCGCGATCATGCTGCTGTTCGACCAGAACCTCGGCACCGGCTTCTACGACCCGGACACGCGGCGGCGACCCGATCCTCTGGCAGCACCTGTTCTGGTTCTTCGGCCACCCGGAGGTCTACGTCGTGCTGCTGCCGGCGATGCGGCATCGTCGCCGAGATCATCACGGTGTTCTCGCGCAAGAAGCTGTTCTGGCTACCAGACCATCGCTCTACACGGCGTTCGCCACCGGCGTGCATCTCGCTTCTTCGTGTGGGCGCACCACCAGTTCATCGCCGGCATCGACCCGCGCATGGCGAACATCTTCACGATCACCACGCTGCATCATCTCGATCCCGATCGCCGAGATGATGTTCGTGCTACATCGCCACGCTGCTACGGCGGCTCGATCACGCTGGCGACGCCGATGCTCTGGGCGCTGTCGTTCGTCGCCGAGTTCCTGCTCGGCGGCGTCACCGGCATCTTCCTCGGCGCGAGCGGGGCGGACATCTACCTGCACGACACGTACTTCGTGCTCGCCCACTTCCACTACACGTTCTTCCCGATCGCCATCATCGGCACGTTCGCGGGCATCACCTTCTGGTTCCCGAAGATGTTCGGCCGCATGATGAGACGACACTCGGCAAGATTCACTTCTGGGGCACGATCATCGCGTTCAACGTCATCTTCATCTCGCTGTTCATCATCTCGGCGCTGCAGGAGAGCACCGCCGCATCTTCGACTATTCAGGCTTCCTCGATCTGGCCACGCCGGGCCTTCAGCGCCTGAGGATCACCGCCACGATGGGACTGGTCTCGCTGCTGGCCGTTCCAGCCCGTTTTCTTCTACAACTTCATCCGCAGCATGGTCCGGGGCCCGATCGCCAGCGCGAACCCGTGGCGCTCGAACACGCTCGAGTGGCCGGTCGCCGTCGCCGCCGCCGCACGGCAATTTCGCGGAACTGCCGGTGGTTTACCGTGGTCCGCATGAGTACAGCTTACCGAGGGTCCGGAGGAAGACTTCTGGCCGCAGCATGTGCCCGATGATTCCGCCGGCGCCGGTGGCGACATCGGGGACCTGCGGTCAGCGTAGTCACACTCAGAGGAGCGATCAGTGACGTCACGGCCCATCGCAACGACGCGCAGCGTGATGGAGGTGCCAGACCGGCCGCCTGGCCATGTGGTGGGTGCTGGCATCGGAAACGGCACTCTTCGGCGGCCTCCTCGGCCTCCTACGTCATGATGCGATTGCGCCATGGCGCCTGGGCCGATCAGGCGGCGAATACCAACACCGTGGACGGGCGCGTTCAACACGCTCGTGCTGCTGACCTCGAGCCTGTCTGCGGTCCTGGCGCACCAGGCCGCCGAGCGAGCGCGACGGTCCGAAGGCGGCCCGCCTGCTTCGCTACACGATTCTCGGCGGCGGCGTGTTTCTGATGGTCAAAGGCCTTCGAGTGGACTCATGAAATCACGGAGGGCTTCACCATCACCTCGGGCCTGTTTCTGGTCCTTCTACTACACGGCGGCCGGCCTTCATCGCCGCACACGTTGTTGCTGGCATGATCATCATGTTCATCGTGTCACTGACCGCCGCGCGCAACGAGGAGCTCCATCGCGTCGAGAACGTCGGTATCTACTGGCATTTCGTCGACGTAGTCTGGATCTTCCTGTTCCCTCTTCTCTACATCGCGAAGTGACCGCCATGGCGCAGCCCGCACACGCCGACGCACCCCACCACGACGCGACCAGCTACGTCGCGATCTGGGGTGTTCTCTGCGCCCTGCTGGGTGTCAGCGTCCTCGGGCCGATGGTCGGTGTCCGAATCCTCACCCTGATCACGGCCTTTGGCATCGCACATCGTCAAGGCGTATATGGTGTGCAGGTAGCTTCATGCACCTGAACGTCGAGAAGAAGTGGGTGGGCCTATATCCTCGGCTTCATGCTGGCGCTCATGCTGGTCTTTTTCGGAGGAGTGGCCCCGGACGTCCCTCCACGCACGAGGGGCTGCGATGGCAGAAGACGGCCGTGGAACCCGCCACGGCTGGTGGCGAACGCTGACAAGGCCGTGATCCAATGACCACGATGGAGCAGACCGTGCGCGTCAGTTCGCCAGGGCGCCCGGCGCGAGGTGGTCCCGAGCGGCCTCCTCGGCATGGTGATCTTCGTCGGCACGGAGGTCATGTTCTTTGCCGGGCTGATCAGCGCGTTCACGATTTCGAAGGCGGGCGCTCCACGGGGATGCGTGGAACCTGCCCGCCGGCCAGGTGCTGCCGCTGGCGTCGACGGCAGTGAACACCCTTGCGCTTTTCCGCCAGCGGCGGCCTTCTCTGGGTCGCCGGACGCCAGTACCGGGCACGTTCCTCGGCCGCCGCGCAGACCCTGGTCGCGGCCATCTTCTTCGGGTCGCTGTTCGTGATGCTCAGGGCAGGAATGGATGGGCCTGATCGGCCATGGCGTGACGCTGCGGTCGAGCGCGCTCGGGGCGTTCTTCTACGTCATTGTCGGGACCCACGCGGTGCACGCCGCGGCTGCGCTCGCTGGTCTCGGAGTGGCCTGGTGGAGGCTGCGCGCCGGCCGACTGTCGTGCGGATTCTTCCTTGGTGCACAGACGTTCTGGTATTTCGCGTCGTTCTCATCTGGCCGGTGATCTATGCGCAGTCTATGTCTAGGCGAGTCGTCTCCACCCTACCGCAAAGCCTCGCTGACCGCTGCGCCTGGTTCAGCGCTGGCGTGTCCGGTGTGCGCCCTTGTCGGCACCAGCAACAACACATGGGCCTATCAAGCCGCATGGCGCGATGCTCACCCCTCCTGCCGCTCGCGATGGTCGGAGCAATTGTGTGGTGGCTGACGCGGCTCGCGGCGCGCGCGCAGACGACGGAGCGCTCAGCCCGTGGGGCGGGCCTCTACAGGCCGCGCCTCGCCGGACCCGATGCGTCCGCGCCACATGACGAGCTAGCGCTGCGTGAGGGTCAGATTCGCCGGGGCCGGGCTGTCGACGGGTAGCGACGCCAGATACGCGGTGATGTCGATGATGTCCTCCGCAGTCAATTTCTCGACGGCCTTCTTCATCAGTGGCACCACCGAGTGCGAGCCAGCATTCGCGTCCCCTGCTGGATGTCGAAGATCTCGCGCGCGAGGTAGCTCGGAGACCTGCCGGCAAGCGGCGGAATGTCCGGCGCCATGCCCTGAGGTCCTGCCCGTGGCACGTGGTGCAGGCCGTGGCTCTCCCGAGGACAATCTCATTGTTCACGATCGACGAGCCGCCGGTCGTGACGAGGTTCCTGCCTCGCGCGATCGCGCCAACAGGCACGTAGGCGATCCAGGTCCCACGCGAATTTCTCAGGACCTGATTCACGTCCACGTCCGTCGGCACCTCGATGATGCGTTTGCCGATCGGCTCGGTCAGCTGGTGCTCGGTCACCTGTTCGCTGTGGGGATGAACAACTCACCCTGGATGCGGGTGGCTCGGCACCAGGTCGGCCTCGATAACCGTTACGTGCGGACGCCACGTGACTGCGGAGAAGTAATCGGCCGCCTGCTTCATCTCCTCCTCGGTCAGCGCTTTCGCGAGCATGACCATCGTGTTCGAGTTCCCTTTTCCAGGCTCCACGCTGTGCCGGAGGCCGTTTCTGAAATCATTCAACTGGCGAAGGATGTGACGTTCGCCGGCAGCCCGGCGGGAGATGAGTTTTCCGGGCGACCGCTTCCGTCGGAGAGGTGGCATGTCCCACAGGGCCTTCCGGTGCTGCCGAGGGCCGCCGGGCCCTCTTGATGACGCCAGGCATGGGATTCGGGTGATCGTCCGGGAACCAATCCACCACGTTCCCGCGTATGTCCAGCCTGGTGAACGTCAGGCGAACTACCCTCGACGCGCCGTTTGCGCGCGGCCTCCAGGCGGTGGGATCAGCGCGGCGGGCGGGGCACCGGGTGCGCCCTGCACCGCCTGCGGGTCGGCAGGACTTCGGTCTCTCGGCTACACCGTATGCCCAGAGCGGCATTTGCGAGTAGTCAATCTTGGAACGATCGACCGGGGACACAGTCCAAATGGGGGATGCGTTCGGAGCCTGTGCCGACACGATGACCGTGAGACCCCACAGACCGAATATTGTTATGAAAACCGGTTTCTCATCGTCTGAGCCCTCGAGGCAACACAACCGGACCCGATGACCAGGATGATGACGCTCGACACTTTTTACAGCTTTTGGGCACTGAACTCAATAGGAGTGATTCCGAGGGATTTCGTTCGCCTCTTGGAATAACACGGCTCTTCCTCACAGGTGCTTTGATCACGTGCCGACGGCTACATCACCAGTGTGGCCAGCGCCGGTAATCACAAGGCGGCAGCGGCCCACGACCACGTCGAGATTGAGCCAGGCCGTGCGCGTAGAAGAGCGAGGCCAAGCTTCCGATAGACAACCCAGTGCCACAGCCCCTGTGACCGCGAGATAACCGACCGTGTGAACGCCGGTCGCCAGCAGTCCAGCGAGCGGGCGCACACCAGTCGAGAGGTGAGTGTGGCCCGGCGTGTGGTTCGCCGCTTCGAGGCCGGGACCGCTGCCCAGCAGCACCGGCAACACCATCAGGCCGGCGCCGTGCGCCGAGGCCATCAGAAACGACCAGACCATCAGGTCGCGAAAGCCCACCTGCATGCGGACCCATCGCGGGTGGCGGTGGCCGCACCAGGCAGATAGATTCCAAGACCGACCAGGACCGCGGCGACAGGATAGCGGATGGCCTCGCTGAGCGGCAGCGCCATGCCGAGAAACGCCGCGGCCAGCACGACGACCGCCGATGGCGAAGCGCGTGGCCGATCGCAATCGGGCACGAGCGACCTTCGCCACCGCGCTCCCCTTCTGCTCCTGCATCCCCAGCGCCACCGCGAAGAGCCACCCCATGCCCGGGTTGATTCCGTGGTAGGCGCCGAGGAGCAGCATCAGCCACAACGCCGTCGAGCCCATGCCCCGACGTGCGTCATCGCGCGTCCGAGTAGCAGTAGGAGTCCGACGAGGCGTCGCCGCCTTCTAGCCGCACCTGATGCGCGCGCAGCACCGTCGAACTCGAGCAAAGAACCTCTCGTCGAGCTTCATCCCGCCCTTCGGGTCTGCGTCGACCTTCACCATCCAACTCTTTGACGCCGTCCGGATAGAACTGTTCGTCCCACGGGGAGTAGAGCGAGTTGGTGAAATAGACCCGCTTGCCGTCGCGGCTGATTTCGACCATCTGCGGGCCGCCGTTGAGCGGCTGCTTCGGGTTCTTCGGGTGCGCCGCGCGGCGCACGATGCCGCCGAGGTGGACCGAGCCGGTCTTCTTCGGATTGGCAGGATCGGAGACGTCGTACTGGATGAACTCACCCGTTCCCCAGCACGATACATAGAGGAAGCGGTCGTCGAGCGACAGGTTGATGTCGGTGCACCAGCGGCGGCACGCGCCTTGAAGCCCTGGAGCAGTGGCGGCAGATCTTGCCGGGTCGGCCGGCTCGGCGGGGATTTCAATCACCTTGCGGACCGCCCACTTGCCGTTCTTGCCTGCCGTCCTTCGCGGTACCACATCCAGATCGACGCAGAGAGATCCTTGAGCGATACGACCACGCCGACGAACCCGTAGGTCTTCGTCGGATCGTGGAGGGCCGCAGTTCGAGCACCATCTGTTGCTCGGCGCCGAGGTCGAGATCCTGCAGGTGGCGCCGCGTTGTCCAGATCCCAGACGTGCAGCTTGTGGCCGTACTTTGCCGCCCAGCAGCAACTCCGGGTTGACGCCGTCCTTCACCATGTTGGGCGTGCCCCATTCGGAGGTGATCATCGTGTCGTGCCCCAGGTGCCACCAGAAGTCGTAAGCCAGCTGCTGCGGGCCCCGGTCTTTTTCCCACTGGCCTTTCAGCTCGAACGTTTCGGCATCCATGAGGAAGATCCCGCCTGGGCCATCGCCGCTGGCAGAGCCGAGCGCGCTCCCGTAGACGCCGTCGGGGCCGCAATGCACCGTATGAGGTGCGACGTAGCCGGTCTTCCTTGATGAACTCTTCCGCCTCGATCACCTTCACGAGTTTCGGCTGCTTGGGGTTCGGCTTTCGTATCGAGGATGTGAATCCGCGACGATGCGATGCCCGGAACAATCAGGTAGCGGCGCTCCATGTGCGGATGCGCCGCCTGCGGGCAGAGACACGCGCTGCACGCATTCCAGCCGAAGTGGTGTAGCTCGTTGTCGCCGTTGGGAAAATCCGTCTGGCCGACGAGCTGGCCATACGTCGTCGAGGCGCGGATCGAGGTCAACGACCCCCATGGCGTCGTGCTTTACCGTTCTTGTCCACGTTGAGCATCGCGACGTACGCGAGGCGCTCCGCCGGCGCCTGCATGGCCATGCCCGGCGAGGGGTAGAACGTGGGATCCCGGACGAAGAGTAGGCATCATTGTTCTCCTTGATGTGAGTCCGCTCAACGGGCGACCATGACGCGCAAGGAAGGTTGCAGGAATCGACGGCGACCTCAGCTGCCGCGGGCGATCCCAGATAGCGGCGACCATAAGCAGATCGAGCACGCCCGGTTGATGCGCTCATCACCGTTCGCGATCAGCTTCGATGAAGGCTGAAGGTCAACGCCGTGCACGTGCGATGCGGCTTCGGCGGACAAGGTTCAGGAAAGCAGGTATGCCAGGCGACCGCCGAGTATAGCTCAATCCGCAACTGGGTCGAGTAGTCCTCGCAGATCGACATGTGCACTCGCCAGGTTGGTGTGGTCCGCGGGCGACGCGCGGCTAGTCAACCGCGTGGCACGTCCGCGTGGCAGTCATCGCCATCAGTTGACACACAAGAACATCCGTCACAGAAGCGCTCCCCTTCTAAGCCGGGGGTCCGTGTTCGAGTCGCGGCGGGCGCGCCATTTCATAAAATCCCCTCAGTGGCCTTTGTTCTTCACGATCCAATACCGCACATCCGGCGCTCCCCCGGCTGCGCCCCCTTGTATTTCACGTTGCGCCTCGAACCAATCGTCCCGATCAAAACCGCTCGTTCCGCCTCGCGCCTGCCAATGTGCGTATGCGCGCTCGGCGACTTGAGCGGTGTCTTCCTTTCAAAGACAAACAGGAGATCGTTCCGGTCGAAGTTCTCGAACCACTCGTCCCAGAGGATCGGCCGGAATGCTGCGAAACCAGGAAAGTTGAAGCGGATACCGGCGCCCATGTCGTTCACGTCCCGCCCGGCAGGCTCGCTCGCGGTAGCTTCCGCCCGTCGCAGGTTCTGCATGATGCCGCGCAGCCCATCGGGAGATGTCCGCGTGGTCGCAGGTCGCGCTATGGTATGCACGCCTGGGCGATCGCGAGGCGCCGCAACGATGGGTGGCACCCAATCGGCGTCGCCGGATGCGGAGTGCTTGGGCATGGTCCTCTCCTCTGCCAAACGAGATTAACGTCGCGACAGCTGTCGTGCTCCGTTGGACACGAACGCTATCGAAGTCCCAGACGCAACTCGCGGAGCCAGCGTGCACGCGCGGGCATGGGCAATCGTTTTATCGAATCTCGTCTCACAGAATTGTTAGGAGACGGCAGCGAGGGTTCAAAAACGCAGGTGAGTGTGTTCGATGCGGCGACGATGGATCCCGTCGAAGGCACGCTGATGAACATGGTGAACGCGGGCTATCACGCTCGGCAACGTCTTCGATGGGGACGTTCGGATCTACGCGGTGCTGATACAGCAAATCGATCGTTGCGATGTTCAGCCGCTTCAGCATCGCGTCAACGACCTCGCGAATGTGCTGGGGCCGACTATCGACCCCGTAGCGTGAGCGCGTCGGGTCCGTCAGGATGCTGCCGGCCGCCGTCTACCGGCGGCTACCTGAAGTGCTGGTCGTCGGCCGACGGACCGTAAATCGCGGGGACCGGACGATCGTTGAGGCGCAAATACACCGTCAGCTGGCCGCGATGATGTGCAAGATGGTTGAAGGTATCGACGAGCACGACGTGGCGCGGCTGGTCCATCACGACATTGCCCTGGACCAGGAGTTTCCAGTTCGTCGTCAACAGGTATTCATCCGTCGTTCCCGCGAGGGCAGCCCGTCCCTCCTGCACCGCCTTGTCCAGCGCCGCGACAAGACCGTCGGCCGCCGGCTGCTGAAACTGTCCCTGGCCCGCCGCGGGTCTGAGCTCCAGTGCCTCCTGATTGATGATGAGCGCGATCCATGAAGGCATCGCGGCGACGAGCCCGGCGAGGCGGAGCAGCGGCATCGACTTCGGGTGGGAGCCCAGTCGTCTTTGCCAGTCGGAACATTCTCCAGCGCATGGCGCGTGCGCACGGCTTCGCGCTCGAGCTGATCAAGGAACAGTTGGGTCAGTTTCACGACGCAGACCTCGGTGAGCGACTATGTTAGTTCGGTCACCAACCGGCGCGAGTTCCGGATTCCTTGTTCCTGAGGCCGGTGTACTTTCCGACAGCGTAGGCAATCCGTACAACGGAACGCCGCCTACACGTGCACGTGCACTTGAAAACGCTTGTCCGAGCCCCGGGCGAGAAACCCGTCGACCGCGAGCTCTGACAGCACGAGTTCGCAGGTCGCCTCGTCCAGTCCCAGAAGCGTGACGCTTCGGGCACCGTCAACCGAAGACCAGGGCCCCTCGAACTCCTCACGAATCCGCTGGACAATCTTTCGATACTTCACGATAGCAACTCCTTGCGCATCGCCCGTCTATGAGGCACCGCGTGTCACAGCTACTGTTGATCTGACGCGGCCGGTGCGCAATCGGTCGTGAAGCCGGACCGTCGCCTGCGACCTTTGTCCGCGTTGGCCCGGACCGGGCGTCATGCGTCAGTGCGGTGCGAACGGCGCGTCCGATGCCAGGAATGCCTCCGCGTGCCGCGTGAACGAGTCGCGAGACTGGAAGAGGGAAGGCGAGCAGCGCGGAAATCGACACGCCCTGAAACGCCTCGCGGGTGCCCAGGCGTCCTAACCACATAACCATGAACAGGCTGCGAATCGTTCCCTTGATGATGCTGTTGTGTTTCCCGGCATGCCCGTCACGCTGACGGTTGACGTCGGCGACGACGAGCGGGTGCTGCTGGTGCCGCGACACACGACCCTACGCGAGCGTCGGCGTGGTTGCTGAGTGTCGGAGCACGTCCGGCTTGCCGGGCGCGGGCTGGCGGTGACGCTGACCGCGCTGCACCGCGGACTGCCGGGTGCGGCGAGCGCTGACGCCGACGGTGTGCTGCGCGTGGACGTCGAAGCCCGTCCGGACCAGCGGCCTGCCGGCACCTCACCCACGAATTGGAGCGCGAGTACCGCGCGGTCGTGGACGAGATCCTCGAACTGCGCGGGGACGACGGACGCATCCGCGCATTCGTCCGATCAATCACCGAGACGGGCGCCCTGGCCGACACGGCCGGTTACTCGCCCGACCTGAACTTCAGCCAGAAACTCCAGTTGCTCGAAACGCTGGACGTCGTCGAGCGGCTCACGCTGGCGCTTGCAGCTCCAGCGCGAGCGGCTCGCCGAGCTGCAGGTGCGGAAGCGGATCCATGACGACGTGGAAGATGGCGCACAGAAGCAGCAGCGCGAGTCACTTCCTTCGCCGCCAGATGGAAGCCATCCGGAAGGAGCTTGGCGAAGAGGACGGTTCGGTCGTTGACGAGTACCGTCGGAAGATCTCGGCAGCCGGGATGCCCGAGGCGGTGCAGCGAGCAGGCAGAACGCGAACTGGGCCGGCTCGAGCGGATGGGAGATGCGAACGCCGAATCGGGCATGATCCGCACGTATCTCGACTGGCTGCTGGCGATACCGTGGGACAAACGGTCCGACGAGCGTCTCGATCCGTCTCACGCGCGGGAAGTCCTCGACGCCGACCACGAAGGCCTCGACGACGTGAAGCGGCGTATCACCGAGTACCTCGCGGTCCGCAAGCTTCGCAGCTGACCGTGGAATGGCGGAGACCCGCCGATCGGGCGTCATCCTCACGCTGATTGGCCCTCCGGGAACGGGCAAGACGTCAATCGGGGAGTCGATTGCCCGGGCGACGGGGCGGCAGTTCGTGCGCATGTCGCTCGGCGGCGTGCGTGACGAGGCGGAAATCCGCGGCCATCGGCGCACCTACATCGGCGCGCTGCCAGGGCGGCTCGGTGCGCGCGCTGCGCGACGCCGGGACGATGAATCCGGTCATCATGCTGGACGAAGTGGACAAGCTCGGCGCGGACTGGCGTGGCGATCCATCGGCGGCGCTGCTGGAAGTGCTCGACCCGGCGCAGAACCACGCGTTTCGCGACCACTATCTCGACGTCGAGCTGGATCTCTCGCAGGTGCTGTTTGTCGCGACCGCGAACGTGGCCGACACGATTCCTCCGGCGCTGTTTGACCGGATGGAGGTGATCCGCTTCGACGGCTACACGACCGAAGAGAAGGTGGCGATCGCGCGCCGGCACCTGTGGCCGCGTCAGATCGAGCGCAATGGACTCCGCGCCGACGAAGTGGACGTCACCGACGCCGTGCTGCGCGTCATCGTGGCGGACTACACGCGGGAGGCGGGTGTCCGCCAGCTGGAGCGGGAGCTTGGAACGCTGCTGCGGCGGACCGCAACGCGAATCGCCTCCGCGGATTCCCCGGGCTCGGTGACGATCGACGTCCGCGCCGTGCGGGATGCGCTCGGGCGGGCCAAAGTCGAGCACGAGGCGGCCATTCGCACCGCGGTGCCGGGCGTGGCGACCGGCCTGGCGGTGACCGGCGTCGGCGGCGACGTCCTCTTCGTCGAGGCCGCCTCGATGCCCGGCAAGGGCGGATTGGTGTTGACGGGACAGCTCGGCGACGTCATGAAGGAGTCGGCGCGCATCGCGCTGACCTACGTGAAGAGTCACGCTCGCGAGTTGGGTATCGACGAACACGCACTCGATGGGCGCGAGGTGCATCTCCACGTGCCGGCGGGCGCGATCCCGAAAGACGGCCCGAGCGCCGGCATCACCATGGTGACGGCGATTGCGTCGCTGCTGACGGACCGGCCCGTGAAGAGCACGGTCGGGATGACCGGTGAAGTGACGCTTCAGGGACGGGTGCTGCCGATTGGCGGGCTGAAACAGAAAGTGCTGGCCGCGCATGCTGCGGGACTGACCGACGTGATCGTGCCGGAACGCAATCAGCACGATCTCGATGACGTGCCCGCCGAAGTGCGGAACAGGATGCACTTCCACGTCGTGGCATCGGTCGACGAGGTAGCTTGCAGTCGCCCTGGAGCCGATCGCGGTGGCGAAAGCGGCGTAGGTCGCCAGAACGAGCAACTGCGGAGGCAATCGTGGTTCGCCTCGGCCATGCGCCAGCGTGGTCGTAGCGATGCTGCAGCGATGTGGAGCGACGAGCGCGCAGTCGAAAGCAGACTGGCACCAGAACTGACATCAGAGCTGAAGTGCTGATGGTGTGTCCGGATGCCGCGGCGTACCGCGGAGAGCGAGGTGGCGAAGGCCTGATAGCGATCACCATCCGGTGATCACGCGACGCGTGCCACTACTGCGTGAGGCCAGGTACGCTTCGTGCTGTCAACACGACGAAACCCGCCTCAAGCAGGTGCCGTCAATGGCCACTCACACACGCCCAAAGTCGGGGAACGGTTCCGCCAAGAACGATCGTTCGGGTGAGACCCAGGGGACCGCATTCGCTCTCGCGGAAGGGAATCCTACCCACCCGGTTCTCGTCGTCGAGGACGATGAAGCGACCAGGGAAATGCTTCGCTATCTGGTGGAGTCGGCAGGTTGTTCGGTCGTGACTGCGTCCAACGGGCGCGAGGCGCTCGAGCAACTGCGCAACGGTCTCACCCCGTCGCTGATTCTGCTCGATCTCATGATGCCGGTCATGGACGGCTGCGAATTCGACCATGTGCTCGCCCGCGACCTTCAGCTCTCCTCGATTCCAACCGTTGTCGTGACGGCCTTTCCAGAGAGAGCGACCGGCCTGGCGCGGCACCTCAGTGTCGTGCAGAAACCCGTCGAGATCGATGAAGTGCTTGCGTTAGTCAAGCAATACGCCGCGCACGATGACTAATCCGGCCGGCGACGTCGAGGCGGGTCGTCTCTTCGCTGAAGTCCAGGAGGTCGCTCATATCGGAGTCTGGGAGTGGGAAGTGGATCATGGCCGAGTCACATGGTCCCCGGAGCTCTACCGCATCTACGGCCTTTCTCCACAGGAATACGCACCCACGTTCGAGGGATATCTCCAGAAAGTCCATCCTCGCGATCGCGAGCGCGTGCGTGCCGCCGTCGAACACGCGTTCATCGACCAGTCATCCTTCGCACACGACGAACAGATACTCAGGCCCGACGGCTCTATCAGATGCCTTCATACCTGGGGTCATGCGCTCGTTGACGATCGCGGCAGGTCGTGCGGCTGATCGGCGTTTGCCAGGATGTGACCGAGCAGAAGGCCGCCGAGGAGCAGCTCCGTCAGAGCGAGCGGCGTTATCGCCTCCTTGTTGAAGATGCGGGCGAGGGTATCTGGGTCGGTGATCCGGATGGCAAAACGCTTTTACCAACGCCAGGCTGGCCGAGCATGCTTGGTTACACGCCTGATGAGATGAAGGGCCGGTCTGTGTTCACCTTCATCGATCAGAACCAGCGGAACGCGGCCAGAGTGCACCTGTCCAGGCGACGCCAGGGCGAGCGGACGCATTTCGATTTGTCACTGCGCCACAAGAACGGCGCACGAATCTCGACGACCATCGCGGCCAATCCCATTTACGGCGCCGACGGCCGGTATGTTGGCGTGGAGGCGATCGTCAACGACGTGACATCGAAGCGACAAACGGAAGTCCTGCTCACCGCGCAAAGGGACATGTTTCGACTTGCTGGCGACTGGCGGGTCGCTGACAGACGCGCTGAATATCCTGCTGCGGGCCATCGAGACGCTCAGTTGAAGGCGTGATCGGCTCGGTCCTGCTCCTTGATGAACAGGGACACCATCTTCTTACCGGCGCCGCCCCCAACCTGCCGGACGCGTTCAACCGAGCCATTCACGGCGCGGCGATTGGCCCCAATGCCGGCTCCTGCGGCGCGGCCGCGTATCGGGGTGAGTTGGTCATCGTCGAGGACATTCAGAAGCGATCCTCTGTGGGCGGACTACCGGGACCTGGCGAAGTCCCATGGACTGCGTGCGTGCTGGTCCAGCCCCATCTTCTCGAAGGACCTCCGGGTGCTCGGCACCTTCGCGATGTATTTCCACGAGTGCGGCGCCCACGTGCATCGGACATTCAGCTCGTTATCGATGCGGCAGGGGCCGCGGCACTTGCCATTCAACATGTCCGGGCGCGTGAGTCTCTCGCAAGGGCCGTCGAAGTCAGAGACGAGTTTCTCGTCCGCCGCCTCTCATGAATTGAGGACGCCTCTGACACCGCTGAAAATGCAGGCGCAGGTGCTTGCGCGGCTTGTGGCAGGCAGCGATCCGCACGGATTGGTGAAGTCCGACGACCTGAGAATGCTCGTTGAGGGTGTCTCCAGGCAGGTCAGCCAGCTGTTGAAGATGTCGGAAGACCTGCTGAACGTGGCTCGCGTCGGCGCCGGCGAACTGACGCTGAAACGCCAGAAATGTGACCTGGCGGCCATCGTCAGAGCGTCAGCAGCGCGCTACCGTGAAGACTCGGAGAAGGCCCATTGCCCGCTCCACGTTCATGCGGACTCGTGCTGCGATTGGAGAATGGGATCGCGAACAGATCGAGCGAGTGGTCATCACACCTGCTGACCAATGCGATGAAGTTTGGAGCCGGCAAGCCGATCGAGATATCTGTCACAGCGCAAGAGGACCGCGCGTGTCTTCAGGTGAAGGACCTGGGCATTGGAATCGCCGAAGAAGATCAACGAAAGCTGTTCAAGCGCTTCGAGCGGATCGCGCCGTTGATGCATTTTGGAGGGTTGGGCCTCGGGTTTGTACATCACCCGGAAAATCGTGAACGCCCACGGTGGCACCATTCAGGTCAGAAGCGCGTTGGGTCAGGGTGCGTGCTTTGTCGTCGATCTTCCGGCTCACTGACCCTGGTAGCGAAACAGTCCCTCGTAGATCACTGGCAGGGGTCGCGTCTGCGAGCGTTCCGTGGGAGCGCAGGGCGCGACTTCTAGCCGGGGGTCCCGCGTTCGAGTCGCGGCGGGCGCACCAACCTTCACACGTCGTGCGGTCACCAGGATCAGGCGCATCCGCGGCCAGGCGCTCGGCGACCAGGGCCGTATGCACCGCAGCGCCTTCCAGCATGGGCACGATGATGGCCGTCACGGCGCTTCGCCAATCGCGTTCGAGCGTGCCATCCCAGGAGGGCGACAGCGCGCCAATTGCCGCGAGGAGCGCCTCGCGCGCTGTGACGTAGTCTTCCGGCCGAGCGCCCCAATGAACATGCTGCGCGCCGAGGTCTCGAAGCGACTCACGGAGTGCGCTCATTTCGTCCAGATTCCGGACGACGAGCGCAATGGCAGCTTCGAAATGACCCTGGAGGAGGGTCAGGTCGCTGGGAAACAGCGGCCGCAGGTTGAGGCGCTACGGCAAAGAGCTCGTCGTAGAAACGCGCGGCCAGCTGGCGTGGTGTCGCCGTCACGTCGGCGTAGCTGCTCTTGATCAGCGCGATTGTTTCCGGTGTCATAATCCGCGTTCCTGATGTCTCCGGACAGCAACTCGGACGGCCGCCCCGGCACATCGGGTGAGATGTTGCCGGAAGTCTATGACGAACTGCGGAAACTCGCGAGAGCCCGTCTCGCCCGCGAACGGCAGCCGAATCAGACGCTCCAGCCCACGGCTCTCGTTCACGAGGCGTACCTTCGCGTGTCCGGCGATCAGCAGGAGCGGCGTTGGGATCGGCGCGGGCATTTCTTCGCCGCCGCGGCGCTCGCCATGCGCCGCATTCTCGTCGAGCGTGCTCGCCATTATCAACGCATCAAGCATGGCAGCGGCGCGCGGAGCGGGTCGATCTGGACAGCGCGATCATGCGCGCCGATCCGGCGCTCACCGATCTCGTCGCCGTCGACGAGGCGCTGACGCGCCTCGAGCAGACCGACGCGCGCAAAGCGCAAATCGTTTCGCTGCGGTACTTCGCGGGTTTGAGCATCGATGAAACCGCGGCCGCGCTCGATTTGTCCCCGGCGACGGTGAAAAACGAATGGGCGTTTGCGCGGGCATGGCTGTACCGCGCGCTTGGACCGGTTGGCCAGCCACCCTCAGGCGGACTCCCGTGACACTGCCCGCCGCGGAGGCGATTTTCCTGGCGCTCGCGGATGTCGATCAGGCGATCGCGCGGCATTTCTCGATGCGCGCTGCGGAGACGACGCCGCTCTCCGTCGCGACGTGGAAACGCTGGTCTCGGCGCTCGACATTCCTGACAAGGACTTCCTCGATCCCGAGAGAATCCCGACGCTCGACATGGCGGCGGTCGATGGCCCGCTTCAGCCTGGGACCAGTCTCGACAACTTTCTCGTGCTGCACGCGCTCGGATCCGGCGGGATGGGCGTCGTCTACGCGGCGCAGCAGGATCGGCCGCGGCGCACGGTCGCGATCAAAGTGCTCAGGCGCGGTTTCCGTCATCCGGACATCCTCCGCCGGTTCGAGCACGAAGCCGAAATGCTCGGTCGGCTGCAGCATCCGGGCATCGCGCAGGTATGCGCGTTCCGCCCGGGCGATCGCTCGACGCCGGCGCACCTCGTGATGGAGCTGGTCTCCGGCCCGCCGATCACCGACTACGCGCGCGCGCAGCGGCTGTCGATCGCCGACGCGCGTCGCGCCTGATCGTCAAGCTGGCCGACGCCGTGCAGCACGCGCACGACGCGTGGCGTCATCCACCGCGATCTCAAGCCGGCCAACGTGCTCGTCGCCGACGGCGGCCAGCCGAAGGTCCTCGACTTCGGGATCGCGCGGGCGACCGGCGCCGACGTCCAGCGGATGACCATTCAAACCGCGCACGGTCAGCTGATGGGAACGCTGGCGTACATGAGCCCGGAACAGCTGCGCGGACGTTCCGCCGACGTCGACGCCCGCAGCGATGTCTATGCGCTCGGCGTGCTGCTCTATCGGCTGTTGACGGAGCGTCTGCCGTTCGAGGTCAGCCGATGTGCCGTGGCCGGAGGCCATTCAACGCGTGCTCGAGACCACACCGACGCCGATCGGCGCGGTGAACCCGGCGCTCGGCGGCCCCGCTTGAACATCGTGGCGCGAGCGATGTCAGCGCGACGTGACGAGTCGCTATCAAACCGCTGCCGACCTCGGCGCCGATCTCCAGCGATTTCTCGAAGGTCGTCGACCGACCGCGGCCGCTTTCCCTATTTCGACGCCTGGGAGTAGCGCGCGTCACCATGAACGCGAATCGCTGCCGCCAGTGACAGTATTCGAAGCCGCTACAGGCACGATCTGCATTGCAACACTCGCGGGTGCAGTCATCACCGAGATCGACGTCGACGGGCGGCGAGTTGTGGGCCGTGAACATCGGCGCCGTGCGAGCGTTGGCCGCGAGCGCTCCGGTTCGAGTGATCGCCGCAGGCCTCGCGTCCGGATCAATTGAGTTCCTCGATCTGGAAACCGGAGCGCGGATCGCTTCGCTCGACGCTCATCGCGGACCCGTCGCGGCGCTGGCGTTCAGTACCGACGGCCGCCACCTGACGTCGGTCGGATGTGACGGCTACGTGCGCGCTCTGGGACGCCGTAAACGCGCGGCTCGTGACGACACTGCTTCACGACGAGGAGCGGCGCCAGCGTCGCTGACCTGTCTCGCGGACGGTCGCATCGTCATCGCCTGGAACGATGGAAGGGTCGAGATGGTCGCCGGCCCGTCCGTCGATGGCTTTAGGCTAGGCGGCCGCCCTCACCTCGCGCGCTGCCTCTTTCATCGTCGTGGCGAGCAGACCATACACTGTTGCCCATGCGTCCTTCACCTCGGCCGTGAACGCGCGGCCCAGTCCCATCTCGAGCGTCCAGAGGAGCGCAGAACCGACCGTGTCGTAGTGCGCGTCGGTGACGCCGTAGCCCGCGTGGCGACGGCCCAGGTTTTCGACGACGGGAACGAGTTGATCGAGCCGGTCCAGCCCTTTCACCGCCGCGGTCAACATCTGCATCAGCTTCTTCCGTTGCTCCGCCATGTTTCCGCGGAACATGGGTTCCAGCGAGGGATCAAGCTCGAAGAGTCGCTGATAGAAAAGCACCGCTGCATCGTCGGCAATCGGCGCGATCGTCGCGAAGCTGTCTTGCACGAGCGTTTTCTGAGCCAGCGTGAGCATTTGCATAGGTTCCTTGAATGAGGACCGGGCCATTCCGGCGCTCATTGACTCAATGCGACGTTCTGGAAAAGATGGCTAATCGAACTGCACTTCCTAAGTAATTCGCGAATTCCCGTCTCCGCAGATATTTTCAGGCGAACACAAATCGAAAAAACTGACCGGTCTT
>ERZ1370068.2818-contig-1947_pt1 | contig 22009 bp, 29 predicted proteins | sample MGYA00561227_ERZ1370068 | MGnify/ENA primary metagenome ERZ1370068 (study PRJEB38410, sample SAMEA6850437) | metagenome | study: Metagenomic assessment of the ecological functions of the soil: analysis of the soil microbiota associated with the... | reverse complement strand
TACTTCGTTCAGTTACGTATTGCTTGAGCCGCCCACATCCCCACGATGCGGCCCAGCGCGAGTGGTACCCCGCCGGCCGGCTGCGTCGGCGCGCGCTGTCGCTTTATGGCGGCACCTGCCCGTGTTGATGCTGCCGCTGATCGGCGGCACCTACGAAATCCTGCGCGCGCCCATGGGCGAGTTCCTACGCCGCCTGTCCGCCGTGCCAGCGCCCGAGCTCGGCATGCGCGCCAGCTGACCGACGTGCAGGTCGACGGCGCTGGCCGAGCTGGTTCATCTGTTCGCTGCCTGCCGGGCGCGGTGGCCGGCCTACTGGCTCGGGCATCTTCGCGCTCAACCTCTATCTCGCCGGCCGCGTGGCGCGCCTCCAGGCCGGCTCGGGCGCGACTGGCCGGACCTGCCGGCGCTGGCCTATCCCGCCGGGCTTTCCAGCTGCTCGCTCGCCGCTGGCGCTCGCTCGCCACCTTCGTGCCGGGCGTGATCGGGCGTGGCGCCGGCGTCGAGCTTCAGCGGCGCCCTGCTGCTCGCCTACCTCTCGCCGGGCTCGCCTTGATGCACTTCATCGCCAGCAGGCCGCGCGCCCTGGATCCTTTGGCTCGTCTACGCCGGGCTCCTGCTTCTTCGAGCCCTACGCCGCCGTCGTGCTCGATGCTCGGCCGGCCTGCTGGAGCCCGCCTTCAAGCTGAAGCAGCCGCTTCGGCGCACCGCCGCCATCAACTTGAACCGTCAACCGCAGGACAACGGAGCAGCACCATGCAAGTCATTCTTCTGGAGCGCATTTCGGCCGCCTCGGCCAGATGGGCGACGTCGTCAACGTCAAGAACGGCTACGCCCGCAACTTCCTGCTGCCGCAGAAGCAAGGCGCTGCGCGCCAACGCCGGAGAACTCGCAAGCGCTTCGAGAGGAGACCAGCGCCCAGCTCGAGGCGCGCGACCTCGAGGCTCAAGAAGGAGGCCGAGGCGGTGGCCGGCAAGCTCGACGGCAAGAGCTTCCGTGCGCCATCCGCCAGGCCGGCGACACCGGCCAGCTCTACGGCTCCGTGACCTCACGCGCGACATCGCCGAGCAGCGTCACGGCCGGCGGCTTCAGCATCGACCGCCGGCAGGTCGTGCTCGACCGGCCGATCAAGACGCTGGGGCTGCATCACCGCCCGCATCGCGCTGCATCCGGAGGTGGATCGTGCAGGTCATCGCTCAACGTCGCCCGCTCGAGGACGGAGGCCGAGCGGCAGGCGCGCGGCGAGGACGTGACCGTGGTCAAGGAGGAGACCATGCGAGCTCCGAGACCTTCAACGCCGACGCCGTGTTCGAGGACGAGGCGCTGGCGCGCCAGCAGGCGAGCGAGGGCGAGCAGCCGACGTGCGCGAATCGCCCGGCTGAACCTCGGTGGCGGGCATCCGCAATGCAGTGACTGGGGCGCAGGCAAGCCTGGTCGCCCGCGCGTGCGCCGTTGCCATCGCCTACGCCAGCGCTCTGGTCGCACGCTCCGGGATTACCGCGGCCGTTTGACTTTAGTATGACAGCGTCAAAATAATCGGGAGGAGCCGCAGGGTTCGTCAGCCGCACTGCGGTCTTGCGTCATGTCCGGCGGCTTGCTGCGACGTTGCTGCCTGCGCGCGTCATCGTGCGGCACGGGCGACCATCACTGAGTACGGGATGCCAGGCGCGCACCGCTACGGCGACGGCAGTGGGCCTGCCATTGCGCTGCGCCTCGCCGATCAGCGGCTGCGAGCGGCGCCTGGTCCTCGATCCCAGCCTGCGCTGCTCGGGCGAGGCCTACATGCGACGGGCACGCTGATCATTGCCGCGGGGCCGCATCTACGATTTCCTCGAACTCTGCTCTCAGCAACGATCAACGGCAGCGACTGGTCCAGCGCTGTGACCGTGAGGCGAGCTGCGACGCGACGCGCTATCTGGTTCGCCCGTCTTGCGGCAGTTCAACCTGCCGGGCCGGCGCGCAGCGCAACGTGGCGCATCACTACGACATCGACGGCGCCATCTACGATCTCTTCCTCGATCGCGACCGGCAGTACTCGTGCGCCTACTTCACGCAAGGACGCCGACGCCTCGGACGAGGCGCAGCTCGCCAAGAAGCGCCACATCGCCGCCAAGCTCGCCATCGCGCCGGGCCAGCGCGTGCTCGATATCGGCTCCGGCTGGGGCGGCCTCGGCGCTCTACCTCGCCAAGATCGCCGACGTGCGATGTCACCGGCGTGACGCTCAGCAACGAGCAGCTGAAGATCTCGCAGGAGCGCGCGCGTCAGGGAGGGCCTCGCCCGCGCCGTCCACTTCGAGTTCAGCGACTACCGCAAGGTCGACGGGCCGCTTCGACCGCATCGTCTCGGTCGGCATGTTCGAGCACGTCGGCGTCAACCACTACGTCACCTACTTTCGCAAGGTGCGCGACTTGCTCGTCGACGACGGCGTGGCGCTCATCCACACCATCGGCCGCTCCGAGCCGCCGACCGTCACCAATCCGGCTTCATCGCCAAGTACATCTTCCCCGGCGGCTACATCGCCGCGCGCTGTCGGAGATGGTCGCGCGGCATCGAGCAGCTCGGGCTCATGATCAGCCGACTTCGAGATCTTGCGGCTGCACTACGCCGATGACGCTGCAGCGCCTGGCGCGAGCGGTTCCTCGCCAACTGGGACAAGGCCGCCGAGCATCCGTCGATGCGAGACGCTTCTGCCGGATGTGGGAGTTCTATCTGGCCGGCTCCGAGACGCGCCTTCCCGCTATCAGGGCCTGGTCGGTGTTCCAGGTGCAGCTCGTCAAGCGCATCGGCGCGCTGCCGATGACCCGCGACTACATGTTGACCGACGAGCATCGCCGCTGGAGCGCGACCGCAGCGAGCGCACTGATGGCAGGCAGAGCTCGCAGGCCTCGCGCCAGCGAGTATCGGCCGAGCATACCGACGGCGCTGCGCCACAGCGTCCTGATCTGCGCGCGCTGTGCGCATGCGGCCGGGATCACGGATGATGCACTACTCAAACGTAGCTGGGCGTGCTGCGACGAGTCGGTCTGTCTTGCGCGCGGCGGAATCGGCTATGCCACCGGCATGAACACGCACGCCGCAAGCCCGCCGCAGCAGCGCCGTGGAGGCCGCCTCGGCCGACGCCCTGCCCTTCCGCGCCGCGCCCCACAACCTCGAGGCCGAGCAGGCGCTGCTCGGGCGCCATCCTCGTCAACAACGAGGCGCACGACCGCGTCTCCGAGCTTCCTCGAGCCCGCACCACTTCTACGATCCGCTGCACCAGCAGATCTACGAGACGGCCGCCAAGCTGATCGCGCTCGGGCAAGCAGGCGACGCCCGATCACGCTCAAGACCTTCTTCGAGAGCGCCGAGCCGATCGATGCCGGCCTCACCGTGCCGCAGTATCTCGGGCGGCTCGCCGCCAACGCCGCCACCATCATCAACGCGCGCGACTACGGCCGCACCATCCACGACCTCGCGACCCGGCGCGCAGCTGATCCTGATCGGCGAGGACATGGTCAACGCCGCCTACGACTCGCCCGTCGACTTCCCGCCCAAGGAGCAGATCGAGGAGGCCGAGACGCGCCTGTTCGCGCTGGCCGAGACCGGACAAGTACGGCCAGGGCTTCCTCGACTTCAACACGCGCGCTGACCAACGCCATCGAGATGGCGAGCAACGCCTACCAGCGCGACGGCGGCCTGTCCGGCATCGCCACCGGGTTCGTCGGCCTCGACAGCCAAGATGGGCGGCCTGCAGCCCTCCGACCTGATCATCCTCGCCGGCCGCCCGTCGATGGGCAAGACGGCGCTGCGCCACCAACATCGCCTTCAACATCGCCAGCGCGCGCGCGCGCTCGCTCGAGCGCAGCGGCCCGAGCTGCAGCCCGACGACCCCGACCACGACGGCGCGGTGGTCGGCTTCTTCTCGCTGGAAATGTCGGCCGAGCAGCTCGCCACCCGCATCCTCTCCGAGCAGGCCGGCATCCCGCTCGGAGAAGATCCGGCGCGGCATGATCGACGAGGCCGGAGTTCAAGCAGCCTGGTCGCAGGCCAGCCAGGAAATGGCGCGCCTGCCGCTCTACATCGACCAGACCGGCGGCATCTCGATCGCCCAGCTCGCCGCCCGCGCCCGCCGCCTCAAGCGCCAGCACGGCCTCGGCCTCGTCGTCGTCGACTACCTGCAGCTGCTGACCGGCTCGGCCAGGCGAGCCAGCGAGAACCGCGTGCAGGAGGTGTCGCAGATCACCACCGGCCTGAAGGCGCTGGCCAAGGAGCTGAACGTGCCGATCATCGGCTCTGTCCCAGCTCTCGCGCGCGGTCGGAGAACCGCGAGGACAAGCGGCCGCAGCTCGCCGACCTGCGCGAATCGGGCTCCATCGAGCAGGACGCCGACGTCGTCATGTTCGTGTACCGCGAGGAGTACTATGTTGAGCGCACCAAGCCGGCGGAAGGCACGCTCGAGTTCCAGGACTGGCAGACGCGAAGATGAGCATCGTCAGCGGCAAGGCCGAGGTGATCATCGGCAAGCAGCGCCACGGCCCGATCGGCACCGTGCAGCTCCAGTTCGAGGCCAGCGTCACGCGCTTCTCCGACCTGGCGCGCGACGCGCTACATGCCGGAGCGGCTCGAGTGACGGCGAGCGACATCAGCCGGCCCCGCTCGGCTCGTCCCAGGGCCGCCGTCCCCTTGTCCGCGCGCGCCGTGCTCACCGTCGACCTTGACCGCGCTGCGCGCCAACTGGGCGCGGCTCAACCAGGCCTCGGGCCGGGCCGGAATGCGCCGGCGTCATCAAGGCCGACGCCTACGGCCTGGGGCTCGGCGCCGATCGCCAAGGCGCTCACCAGCGAGGGCTGCAAGACCTTCTTCGTCGCCAGCGTCGGACGAGGGCCGCACCGCGCGCGAGGTGCAGCCGGGCGCCACCATCTACGTGCTCGACGGCCTGCTGCCCGGCGCCGAGGCGCACTACGCCGGCTTCGATCTGCGCCCGTGCTCTCGCAGCCTCGCCGAGGTGCGCGACTGGGCCGCCTACTGCCGCGCGCGCGGGCGGCAGCCTGGCCGCCGCCATCCACATCGACACCGGCATCGAACCGGCTCGGCATGCCGGAGTACGAGGTCGAGCAGCTGGCCGCCGAGCCCGACCTGCTCGCCGCCTTCGAGCCTGACGCTGGTGATGAGCCACCTGGCCTGCGCCGATCACGCCCGACGAGCCCATGTCAACGAGCGCCAGCGCCAGCGCTTCGAGACGCTGCGCGCCAAGCTGCCGCCGGCGCCGGCCAGCCTCTCCAACTCCGGCGGCACTGTTCCTGGGGCCGCCGCTATCATTTCGACCTGGTGCGGCCGGGCATCGCGCTCTACGGCGGTCGCGCGCACGAGGGCAAGCCCAACCCGATGCAGACGGTGGTGCGGCTCGCCGCCAGATCCTGCAGGTGCGCGAGCGTGGCCCCCGGCGCCACGCATCGGCTACGGCGCCACCTTCAGCGTGTCAGCGCCCCGCGCGCATCGCCACCATCGCCGTGCGGCTACGCCGACGGCTTCCTGCGCGCCTTGAGCGTGGCCACCGGCGAGGCCGGCCCGGTCGGCTACATCGGCGACTATCCCGTGCCGATCGTCGGCCGCGTGTCGATGGACTTCATCACCGTCGATGTCACCGAGCGTGCCGCCGGAGCTGACGCGGCGCGGCGCCTGGGTCGAGGTGATGGGCGACCGCGTCACCGTCGACGACCTGACCGGACCGGGCCGGCACCATCGGCTACGAGCTGCTCTCCCGGCTCGGCCCGCGCGTCTATCGCGTCTACGAGCGAGCGGGAGCTGAGACGCCATGGCCAAAGCCGCGCGCAGCACCGTTCGTTGCCAGAACTGCGGGGCGGTGGCGCCGCGCTGGGCCGGCAAATGCGCCGCCTGCGGCGAGTGGAACACGCATCGTCGAGGAGGCCGACAGCGCGCCGCATGCCGGGCTCGGGCTGACGCAAGTCCTCAAGGGACGCGTCGTCGAGCTCGAGACGCTGAGCCACGACCGGCGACGAGAGATTGCGCGCATGCCGACCGGGCTCGCCGAGCTCGACCGCGTCACCGGCGGCGGCATCGTGCCGGGCTCCGCGCTGCTGATCGGCGGCGAGCCCGGCATCGGCAAATCGACGCTGCTGCTGCAGCTGGCGGCCGCCTTCGCCAGCGCCGGCCGGCGCGCCATCTATTTCTCGGGCGAGGAAGCGGCCGCGCAGGTGCGCCTGCGCGCCGAGCGCCTCGGCCTGTCGCAGGCGCCGCTGGCGCTCGCCTGCGAGACCAACGTCGGCAACATCCTGGCGACGCTGGCCGACGGGCAAGCGCGCCGACCTCGTCGTCGTCGATTCCATCCAGACGCTGTGGGCCGACGCGCTGGAGGCCGCGCCCGGCACGGTCAGCCAGGTGCGCGCCGCCACGCAATCTCTCGTCCGCTACGCCAAGGCGCAGGGCGCCGCCCTGCTGCTCGTCGGCCACGTCACCAAGGACGGGCAGATCGCCGGCCCCAAGGTGATCGAGCACATGGTCGACACCGTGCTCTATTTCGAGGGCGACCGCGGCCACGCCTTCCGCATCCTGCGCGCGGCCAAGAACCGCTTCGGCGCCACCGACGAGATCGGCGTGTTCGAGATGGCCTCCGAAGGCCTGCGCGAGGTCGCCAACCCGTCCGAGCTGTTCCTGGGCGACCGGCTGGCGTCGGCGCCGGGATCGGCGGTGTTCGCCGGCGTGGAGGGCACGCGGCCGATCCTGGTGGAGATCCAGGCGCTGGTGGTGCCCTCCGGGCTCGGCACGCCGCGCCGGGCCGTGGTCGGCTGGGATCGCCAACCGGCTGTCGATGCTGCTCGCCGTCATCGATGCGCGCTGCGGCATCAGCTTTGCCCAGCACGACGTCTATCTCAATGTCGCGGGCGGCCTGAAGATCACCGAGCCGGCCGCCGATCTCGCCGCCGCCGCCGCGCTGCTGTCGTCGATTTCCAATGTTGCGCTGCGCGCCGACAGGGTCTACTTCGGAGAGATCAGCCTGTCGGGGGCGGTGCAGGCCGGCCGGCCACATGCTGCGCGCGCCTCAAGGAAGCCCAGAAGCTTGGGTTCAAGCAGGCCGTGTTCCGTCCGGCCGGCGAGCTTGACGAGCTGCGATCAAGCTGAGCTGCGCGATCGATCACGTGAAGGGCGTCTGGCGCTATCGGGCTGTGAGCCGTGCGATGTGCATCGAGGCCCTGGCCGCAGGCCGCTTGGGTTACGTGACAGGGGCGAATCGCGCCAAGCCGGGCAGATGCGGACGCGCTGCAACCGAGGGAACAAGCCATGATCGGTGGGCTTTCGCTATCTCGATGCCGCCCTGCTGCGCCATCGTCGGCCATCTCCGGGCTCGTGGCCATGTACCGCGGGCTCACCCGCGAGGTGCTGTCCATCCTGTCCTGGGTGGTGGCGGCCGGCGCTGTGCGTCTACTTCTATTCAAGTACCACCGGGGCTGGCCGAGGAGCTGGCCAAGCAGTTCTCCGATCCCGTGCAGACCGCGCATATCTGCATCGCCCAGGTGGCCATCGGCGCGCTCATCTTCCTGATCGTACTGATCATCGTTCACCTCATCACCGCGCGCATTTCCGACACGGTGCTGGACAGCCGGGTCGGCGCCATCGACCGCATCCTGGGCTTGCCGTTCGGCGTCGCGCGCGGCTTCGTGCTGGTGGTGATCCCGTACATGTTCGCCGTGTCGTTCGTGTGCAAGAGAGCGTCTCGCGATCAACAACCCAGGTTGCAGGCCCGGCGAGCTGCCGGTGTGGGTCGAGAACGCCAAGTCGCTCACCTGATCAGCCAGACCGGCAGCACGCTGTTCTCGATCCTGTCGCGCTATGCGCTGCCGCCCTCGATTGGGCACCGGTGAACAACAGCAAGGCTGATTCTTTGCGAAATCATAACAGCTCGCGTTGACCGCACCCCGGTGGCCAGCGGTCGCGAGTTGTCCTATATCAGTGGTGCTTCCGCGCGCGACCTGAGTCGCGAGCCCTGGCGTGCCGTGCGCGATGCGAGCGCGGATGCGAGAGGCCGGCCATGATCGCTTGGACCGCGACGAGGTGCTGCGGCGTGCAGAGCTCGGCGGCGTCGGCCGCCGGCGACGACACGCCTGCGCGAGGAATGCGGCGTGTTCGGCGTCTTCGGCAACGACGATGCCGCCGCGCTGACCGCGCTCGGCCTGCACGCCCTGCAGCACCGCGGCCAGGAAGCGGCCGGCATCGTCACCTACGACGGCAGCGCACTTCCATTCCGAGCGCCGGCTCGGCCTGGTCGGCGACAACTTCAACAAGGCCGACGTGATCGGCCGGCTGCAGCGGCCACATCGCGCTCGGCCACGTGCCGCTACTCCACCACCGGCGACACCATCCTGCGCAACGTGCAGCCGCTGTTCGCCGATCTCGACACCGGCGGCTTCGCGCGTCGCCCACAACGGCAACCTCACCAACGCGCTGACGCTGCGCGCGCGACCTCATCTCCTCGGGCGCCATCTGCCAGTCGACCTCCGACACCGAGGTGATCCTGCATCTGATGGCCCGCTCGCAGCGCCGGCGCATCGTCGAGCGCTTCGTCGAGGCGCTGCGCCAGATCCAGGGCGCCTACGCGCTCGTCTGCCTCACCAACGACATGCTGATCGGCGCGCGCGATCCGATCGGCATCCGCCCGCTGGTGCTGGGCCGGCTCGGCTCCGCGCTACGTGCTGGCGTCGGAGACCTGCGCGCTCGACATCGTCGGCGCCGAGTTCGTGCGCGAGATCGAGAACGGCGAGATCGTCACCATCACCGCCGACGGCGTCGAGAGCCACCGCCCTTCCCGCGGCGCCCGGCGCGGCCCTGCATCTTCGAGTACATCTATTTCGCCCGGCCCGACTCCATCGTCGGCGGGCGCAACGTCTACGACATGCGCAAGCAGATGGGCGTCCAGCTCGCCCGCGAGGCGCCGGCCAACGCCGACGTGATCATCCCGATCCCGGACTCAGGCGTGCCGGCCGCCATCGGCTACGCCCAGGAGAGCGGCATGCCGTTCGAGCTCGGCATCATCCGCAACCACTACGTCGGCCGCACCTTCATCGAGCCCGAGCAGCGCATCCGCCAGCTCGGCGTCAAGCTCAAGCATTCGGCCAACGCCAGCGCCGTGCGCGGCAAACCGCATCGTGCTGATCGACGACAGCGTGGTGCGCGGCACCACCTCGAAGAAGATCGTGCAGATGATGTTCGAGGCCGGCGCCCGCGAGGTGCACCTGCGCGTCTCCAGCCCGCCGATCACGCATCCCGGACTTCTACGGCATCGACACGCCGCGCACCGACCGAGCTGCTGGCCGCCAACATGTAGCGTGCCGGAGATGCGCGAGTTCATCGGCGCCACCAGCCTGGCGTTCCTGTCGGTGGGACGGCATCTATCGCGCGCTTGGCCACGAGAACGCGATGCACCTGCGCGCCGCAGTTCACGGACCACTGCTTCACGGGCGACTATCCCACCGACCTCGTCGTCGACCAGCACGGCCGCGCCAGCACCGGCCAGCTGTCCTTCCGTCGTCAGAGGTGCGCGTAAGCGCTGCCATCCCGGTGCTTGTCTCCGGGCTCCCTCATCGACAGGCGCCTGGAGGCGCTGGAGACTGGTCGGCCGTGGCACGATCAACTGGCTCGGCCTGGAGATACTGGCAAGAGCCCGATCGCGGCCATGACTTTTCGGTAACGCTTCTCGGACCCCGCGCATTTGCGCCACGGTTGTGAGGCTAGCTGCGCGCGCGAAGTTGGGCTCACAGGGTCTGCCACGTTGCAGGAGATGCCGCCGTGACATCCGCCGCTTCGCGCCTCGCGCTGGTCGCAGGCTCTCGTTGCTGCTTCGCGCTGCCGGCCAGCGCCGCCAGCCAGCTCAACACGGGCGGGTCTGGCGGCGCCTACGACGCGAGCTTCTGCCCGGCGCGTGGTCGGCCAGCTCAAGCTGGCGCAGTTCGACTACCAGCTGCACGCCGTCGAGCGGCAGCGCGCGAGAACATGCAGCGCGTGCTCGCCGACCCGCGCCAGCTCGGCTACGGCCAGCTCGACGTGTTCGCGCTGGAGAGCCGGCCAGCTGAAGGCCGACGCCGCGCTCGCCATCGCCCGCCAGGACGACGTGCGCGAATGCGTGTTCGCCGTCACGCGCAACAAGGACATCGCCAACTACGGCGAGCTGGCGGCCTACGCCGACAGGCTGCGCTTCATCCTGCCGCCGCGCCGGCTCGGGCAGCGCCGGCACGCTTCCAGTTCCTGCGCGGCATCGATGCCGACGGGCTCGGCAAGGCCAAGAGCCGTCACGCAACGCGGCATCGACCGAGGACGCCATCCGCGAGGCGCTGTCGGCCGACGATACGGTGAGCCTGTTCGTGCAGTTCGCCGATCCCGACAACGCGCGCTTCGAGCTGGTCGCGCAAGCTCGGCGGCCACCTGGTGCCGGTCGATCGACCGCAACATCCTGCGCCAGGAGGTCGGCGGGCAAGAAGATCTACTTCGCGCAGGAGACGCAGGTCGAGGACGCGCAGTGGATCAAGTCGCGGCAAGAAGGTCGTCACCGCCTGCACGCCGCTGGTGCTGTTCACCGGTGCGCCCCGACCGCGTGCAGGGCGAGCAGGCACAGCAAGGACCACGAGGACCTGATCCGCACGGTCGCCGCCCTCAAGCCGGGCGCGCTGCTGCCGGAGCGAGTCGCTGTTCCAGCGGCTCGTGAAGCGCACCAAGGAGCTGTCCGCCACCAGCACCGAGAAGGTGCTGGAGGCTACCGAGCAGGCGCGCGAGAAGGCCAAGCCCTACACCGAGAAGGCGCATGGAAGCCGGCCAAGGAGACCGACCGAGCAGGCCAAGCAGGCGGCCGAGCGGGCGAGCGAGGCCGCCAAGCCCTACTACGACAAGAGCAAGGAGGCGGCGCAGAAGGCCTACGACGACGCCGTCACGGATCGCCAAGGAGCTGATGGACAAGTCCAAGTCCGACCCGCCGAAGAAGAACTGAGGCGCACCGGCGTAGGTCTGCCGCTTGACTGCGGGGACTCAAGTCCAGCGTAGTTTCCAGCCATGCGCTCACACGTGCGCGGATGCTACGGCCTTGCACCATGCAGCGGGCTAGGCTAACCGTGACGCCATGGAACACGCCACAACGTCTCGCCGGCCGTCTTGCGCTCGTCACCGGAGCCACGCGCGGCATCGGCCGGGCGGTCGCCTCGCCTATGCCAGGAGGGCGCGCACCTGATCCTGGTCGGGCGCACCACCGGTGCGCTGGAGGAGGTCGACGACGAGATCCGGGCGCTGGGCGGCAAGGCCACCCTGCTCACCCTCGACCTCAAGCACCACGACAAGATCGACGCGCTGGGACCCACCATCTACCAGCGCTGGGACGAAGCTCGACATCCTGGTCGGCAACGCCGGCATCCTGGGGCCGCTGTCGCCGCTGGGCCACGTCACGGCGGATGCCTGGGACGAGGTGCTGGACGATCAACCTCACCGCCAACTGGCGGCTGATCCGCACGCTCGACCCGCTGCTGCGCCGCTCGGACGCCGGCCGCGCCATCTTCGTGTCCTCGGGCGCGGCGGCGAGCCCACGCGCCTACTGGGGTCCCTACGCCGTCTCCAAGGCGGGGCTGGAGGCGCTGGTGAAGACCTACGCGCACGAGGTGGAGAACACGCCCGTGCGCGCCAACCTGATCAATCCGGGCCCGACCCGGACGGCCATGCGCGCCAAGGCCTTCCCGGGCGAGGCACCCGCAGTCGCTCAAGGCGCCCGAGGCACGTGACGCCGACCTTCGTGCGCCTGGCCGCAGCCGACCTGCGCGCGACAACGGCCGCGTGTTCGACCTCAAGACCGGCGAGGCGCGTTAGGGACTGCTCTGAGCTTTGTCATCCCGGAATTTCGCGAAGCGAAATATCCGGGACCCAACGCGCAATCTGGGTCCCGGCTCTCCGCGCTAACGCGCTACGGCCGGGATGACAGGCGGATGCCGTCACTCAGCGCCACGCGTCGGCAAAGATAGGCCACAGCGAGGCGACACAGCAGCACAGCCATGCCGATGTTGACGGCGCGCACGGTGCGGGGCTCTTCAGCAGCTGGCGCAGGCTCGTGCCGAAGCCGAGCCAGGTTGCGCTCGACAGGATGCCGAGCGTGCCGAACAGGAAGGCGATCAGCAGCACGTTGCCCGGAAAGGTCGCCACGGCCGCGTAGGTGGAAACCGCGCCGACCGCCATCACCCAGCCCTTCGGGTTCACCCACTGGAATGCCGCGCCCTCCAGAAATGTGGATGGGCCGGCACGTGCTCGGTGCGCCTCCGGATCGCGGGCGCGCCCGCCGTGGCGATCTGCCAGGCGAGGTACAGCAGGTAGGCCGCGCCGACATACTTGAGCACCGTGTAGAGCGCCGGAATGGCCTGGAACACCGCGCCCAGTCCCAGGCCCACGGCCAGCACCATCACGGCGAACCCGAGCGCCACGCCCCACAGATGCGGCAAACCCCGGCGGAAGCCGAAGTTGAGGCCGGAGGACATCAGCATGGTGTTGTTGGGTCCGGGCGTGAACAGGGTCACGACTACGAAGCCCAGCAGCGCCCATGCCAGATCAGAACCGCCATCGCGCTGCGCTCCGTTTGAGGCTGCCGTGTCGCGGTGGAGGTGCAGAACGGGTGCCGCCTCACATCCCCTTGGGGCCGCGGGCGATGGCGGCGATGCCGGTGCGCGGACACCTCGATCAGGCCCAGCTCCATCATGATGGAGATGAACTGCTCGATCTTGGAGGTGCGGCCCGTCAGCTCGAACACGAAGTGCTCGGTCGAGGCGTCGATCGACGTTGGCGCGGAAGATCTCGGCCATGCGCAGCGCCTCGATGCGCTTGTCGCCCTTGCCGGCCACCTTGATCAGCGCCAGCTCGCGCTCCAGCGGCTCGCCGAGCACGGTGAGGTCGACGACGCGGTGCACGTTGACCAGCCGCTCGAGCTGGCTCTTGATCTGCGCCAGCACCATCGGCGTGCCGGTGGTGACGATGGTGAAGCGCGAGAGGTGCTTGGCGTGCTCGGTCTCCGACACGGTGAGGCTGTCGATGTTGTAGCCGCGGCCCGAGAACAGCCCGGCGATGCGCGCCAGCACGCCCGGCTCGTTGTCGACCAGGATCGGACAGCGTGTGCGTCTCGGGCGTGTCCTTGCGCTCCTCGAGGAAGTAGGCGGAGCCTGGGCTGGGTGTTGGGCATTGGCTTGCTCGTGTTGCGGGTCGCCGGTATTCCCTCTCTCCACTTTTCCGTGGGAGAGGGCTAGGGTGAGGCTGCCACGGGGAAGGAGCAAGCGGCTGCCCTCACCTCGACCCTCTCCCCGTAAGAACGGGGGAGACGGGGAGTGCTACACCAGCACCTTGCCTTCCTTGCCGATCGCCTTGCTCGATCTCCTCGTCGGTGACGTCCTCGCCCAGCAGCATCTCGTGATGCGCCTTGCCGGAGGGGATCATCGGGAAGCAGTTGGCGAGCGCGGCGACGCGGCAGTCGAACAGCACCGGCCTGTCGGCGGGCGCGTTCAGCATCGGCCATGATCGCAGTCGTCGAGATCGGCCGGGCTTGTCGCAGCTGGATGCCGATGCCGCCGTAGGCCTCGGCCAGCTTGACGAAGTCGGGCAGCGACGTCGGTGTAGCTCTCGGAGATGCGGTTGCCGTGCAGCAGCTGCTGCCACTGCCGCACCATGCCCATGTACTGGTTGTTGAGGATGAACACCTTCACCGGCAGGCGGAACTGCACGGCCGTCGACATCTCCTGGATGTTCATGAGGATCGAGGCGTCGCCGGCGATGTCGATGACGAGTCGACTTCGGATGCGCCATCTGCACGCCGATGGCCGCCGGCAGGCCGTAGCCCATGGTGCCGAGGCCGCCCGAGGTCATCCAGCGGTTCGGCTCCTCGAAGCGGAAGAACTGCGCCGCCCACATCTGGTGCTGGCCGACCTCGGTGGTGATGTAGACGTCGCGGTCCTTGGTCAGCTCGTAGAGCCGCTGGATGGCGTACTGCGGCATGATCACGTCGTCGAGCGTCTTGTAGGTCGAGGCATTTCCTGGCCCGCCACTTGTCGATCTGCGCCCACCAGGACTTGAGCGCCGTCTTGTCGACGGTGGCGGCCTTGGCCTTCCAGGTGCGGATCAGCTCCTCCAGCACGTAGGCGACATCGCCGATGATGGGCACGTCGCACCTTGACGTTCTTGTTGATCGAGGACGGATCGATGTCGATGTGGATCTTCTTGGAGCGCGGCGAGAACTGCGTCGATGCGGCCGGTGATGCGGTCGTCGAAGCGCGCGCCGATGCACACCATCACGTCGCAGTCGTGCATGGCGAGGTTGGCCTCGTAGGTGCCGTGCATGCCGAGCATGCCGAGCCACTCCTTGCCGGACGGCCGGGAAGGCGCCGAGCCCCATCAGCGTCGAGGTGATGGGAAAGCCGGTGAGCCGCACCAGCTCGCGCAGCAGCTGGCTGGCCTTGGGGCCCGAGTTGATGACGCCGCCGCCGGTGTAGAGCAGCGGTTTCTTGGCGTGCGCCATCAGCTCGACGGCCTGGCGCGATGGCCGTCGGCATCGCCCTTGACGCGCGGCTGGTAGGTCTTGTGCTTGACGTCCTTGGGGCCGGTGTAGGTGCCGGTGGCGAACTGCACGTCCTTGGGGATGTCGACCACCACCGGGCCGGGCCGGCCGGTGCGGGCGACGTAGAACGCCTCGTGCAGCACGCGCGCCAGATCGTCGACGTTCTTCACCAGCCAGTTGTGCTTGGTGCAGGGCCGCGTGATGCCGACCGTGTCGCACTCCTGGAAGGCGTCGTTGCCGATCAGGTGCGTCGGCACCTGGCCGGTGATGCAGACGACGGGAATCGGAATCCATCAGCGCGTCGGTGAGGCCGGTGACGGCGTTGGTGGCGCCGGGCCCGAGGTGACCAGCACCACGCCGACCTTGCCGGTCGAGCGCGCGTAGCCCTCGGCGGCGTGCACCGCGCCGCCCTCCTGGCGCACCAGGATGTGCTTGACCTTGTCCTGCTGGAACAGCTCGTCGTAGATCGGCAGCACCGCGCCGCCGGGATAGCCGAAGATGTGCTCCACGCCCTGGTCGGCCAGCGCCCGGATGACCATCTCGGCGCCCGTCATCTGTCAGTGCCATCGCAGAACTCCACTGCGATGCGGCCGGCCACGGGCCGGCAGTCGGCGCGCATGCTATCGGGCGACGATATGACGGGTCAACCGCTAAGGATCAATAAGTGCCAAGTCTCCGCGATCAATTCTTTCCATTTGTTGCGTATCGATAGGTTTCCAAGAAATGCATATTTCGTCTGCAGCCACGTCAGCCTGCCGCTTGGCGTATTGCCGCGTTTCGGTCTTGGCAGCCGCCGCGGCGGCCTCCAGCTGACAGCTCGCCGCGCCACATGGGCGGCGAGCGGCGCCACGCCGAGCGCGCGCATGATCGGCAGCTCGTCTGAGAGCCCGAGGCGCAGCAGCCCGCGCACCTCCTCGAGCGCGCCTGCCGCCAGCATGGCATCGAACCGGGCATCGATGCGCTGCCGAGCGTGCCGCGGTCCGGCAACACCAGCAGGCGCACGGTCTCCGTCCTCGCGCAGCACCGGCGTGCCCGGCTCGCGCTGCCAGTCGGCAGCGACCGGCCGGTGCTTTCCAGCACCTCGAGCGCGCGCACGATGCGCTGCGGGTCGGTCGGCATCAGGCGCGCCGCCATCTCGGGATCGCGCTCAGCCAGCATGCGCGTGCAGCTCGGTCGCCGGCCTCTGCAGCCTGCGCCGCGCCAGTAGGCGCGCACGTCGGGATCGACTGGCGGCACCGGCGAGAGCCCTTCCAGCAGCGCCTTGAAGTAGAGCCCGGTGCCGCCGACGACGATGGGCACGCGGCCCTGCGCGCGCGCCTCGGCGATGGCGCTGCGCGGCGTCGACGGCATAGCGGCCGGCGGAATAGGCCTCAGCCCCGCTCACGAAGCCGTAGAGCGCATGCGGCGCGCGCGCCAGATCGTCCTCCGACGTCGGCCGCGCCGTGAGGATGCGCAGCTCGCGGTAGACCTGCATGCTGTCGGCATTGATGACGACGCCGCCGAGCCGCTCGGCGAGCTGCCAGCGCAAGGCCCGACTTCGCGCGCTGGCCGTCGGCCCGGCAATAAGGATGGCGGTCGCGATCGACCCTGCGGGACATGGATCCAGTTACTCCCGCGGCGCCCGCAAGATCAATACGGGCGCGCGCAAAGCGCGGTTGTCCTTCACGGAGCACAGTCCATGCGCATCGATGCCATCGCGGTCGGGATCAATCCGCCCGACGACGTCAACGTCATCATCGAGGTGCCGATCGGCGGCGAGCCGATCAAGTACGAGATGGACAAGGCGGCGGGCACGCTGGTGGTCGACCGCTTCCTGCACACGCCGATGCGCTATCCGGGCAACTACGGCTTCGTGCCGCACACGCTGTCGGAGGACGGCGATCCGATCGACGTGCTGGTCGCCAACACGCGCCCGATCGTGCCCGGCGCCGTCATCAACGTGCGGCCGATCGGCGTGCTGAAGATGGAGGATGACGCCGGCGGCGACGAGAAGATCCTCGCGGTGCCGGTGCCCAAACTGACCAAGCGCTACGAGCGTGCGATGAACTACACCGACCTGCCGCGAGATCACGCTGCGAGCAGATGCAGCACTTCTTCGAGCACTACAAGGACCTGGAGCCCGGCAAGTGGGTGAAGATGCACGGTTGGGGCGACGCCGCCGAAGCCAAGCGCCTGATCAGCGAGGCGATCGCCCGCGCGGAGAAAGCTGGATGATCATCGCCCGTTGCAATCGCCCTGAAGGCTACAGGCCATGAAGCAACCCCTGACGGCGCTGCTGAGCTTCAATGCGGGTTTCGTCGATACGGTGGGCTTCCTCGGATTGCAGGGCCTGTTCACCGCGCACGTCACCGGCAATCTTCGTCACGTTTGCCGCGGCGCTGGTGCTTGGCACGCACGGAGCCGTCGGCAAGATGCTGGCACTGCCGGAGTTCGTGGCGGTGGTGGCCCTGGCGCGGCTCGCAGGCGCCGAGCTGACCCGCCGGCAGATGCCCACGCTGACGCTGCTGCTGGCGGCCAAGACGCTGTGCCTGCTCGCCTTCCTGATGCTTGGCGTGGCGTTCGGCCCTTCCCCAATAGTGATGTACCGACGGCGTTGCTGGCCGGTCTTGCCGGCATTGCCGCCATGGCGCTGCAGAATGCCATCCAGCGCGTGCATTTTGGCCAGCGTGCCGCCCACGACCATCATGACCAACAATACGACGCAGGCTGTCCTGGATGCGGTGGACCTGCTGCGCGCGTGGCGCCACCCGAGGTGCGCGGTCGCTTCCGAGCGCATCTTCCGCAGCATCGCCGCCTCGCCTTCGGCTGCGCAGCGGCGGCGCTGCTCTACTATCTGACCGCGTTCTGGAGCCTGCTGGTGGCGGTCGTGGTTGCCATCGCCGTCGTGTTCCTGCAGCTGCGTGGCCGATCCTGGAAGCGGTCCCCACTCGCAACAGGCAGGCTGAGCCGATGTCCAACGTGCAAAGCTACGCCCTGGTGTTGACCGGGCCAGTCGGAGCCGCCGCGCTGGATGCGGCGGCGGTCGAGGCCGCCCGCCTGCTGCTCACCGGCCGCGAGATTATCCGGGAGCGCTGGCTCGCGCCGGGCGATGCCTGGGAAGCCCTGCTTCATTGCCGAGCAGGCCGAGGATGTGGCGCCGCTCAGAGCCGCATCTCCGCGGCAGCGTGGCGCCAGGCCCGATCGACGTCAACATCGTCCCCGACGAACCTGCGCACCGGCGCAAGAAGCTGCTTGGTCGCCGACATGGAGTCCGACCATCATCGAGCAGGAATGCCTGGACGAGCTGGCCGAGTACGCCGGCCTGCGACTCCGAGATCGCCGCCATCACCGAGCGGGCGATGCGCGGCGAACTGGACTTCGAGGCGGCCATCAAGGAGCGTGTCGGCCTGCTCAGGGCTGCGACGCTCTGCGTACTCGACGATCTCTATGCGCAGCGCGTTACGCTCATGCCAGGCGCACAAACGCTGATCGCCACCATGCGCAAAAACGGCGCCTATTGCGCGCCTCGTCTCCGGAGGGTTCGACTTTTTCACGCAGAGGGTCGCGCCGCGCCTGGGCTTCGACATCGAGCAGGCAAACCACCTCGACATCGCCGACGGCAGGATCGCCGGCACGGTGGCCGATGCCGATCCTGGGCCGCGAGGCCAAGCTCGCGGCGCTCGAGCGGCTAGTCGCGCGAGCGCCGCCTGGCCCCGGCCGATGCCCTGGCTGTAGGAGATGGCGCCAACGATCTCGCCATGATCGGCGCCGCCGGGCTCGGCGTTGCCTTCCGCGCCAAGCCGGTGGTCGCCGCTACGGCCCCGGCCTCGATCAGGCACGGCGACCTCACAGGCCTGCTCTACCTGCAGGGCTATCACTGGGAAGAGTTCGCAACACCCGGGTGACGGGCATCGATCTCAGAACTTCTCCACCACCGCGGCCTCCTCCGCCTTCCTGGGCGGCTCGGCGGCGGCGTGGATGGTGGGCAGCACGTCCTCGACGCGCTCCACTCGACGGAAGGTCACGTCCATGTTGGGGCGGACGAAGCGATTGCGCCTTCATGTGTCCGATCAGGTCCAGGAATGGCGTCCAGAAGCCTTTGACGTCGACCAGCACGATCGGCTTGGCATGGCGGCCGAGCTGGGCCCAGGTCAGCTGCTCGACCAGCTCCTCCAGGGTGCCGATGCCGCCCGGCAGGGCGACGAAGGCGTCGGATCTGTCGAACATCAGCTTTTTGCGCTGATGCATGTCCTCGACGACGATCAGCTCGTCGGCATCGCGCAGCATGCGCTCACGCTCAGACAGGAAGCCCGGGATGATGCCCGTCACCCGGCCGCCGTGCTCGAGCACCGAGCGGGCCAGCTCGCCCATCAGCCCGAGGCTGCCGCCACCGTAGACGAGGCCGACATGACCCTCGGCAAGCAGTTGCCCAAGCTTGCGTGCGGCTTCCGCATACGCCGGATCGGCACCGGAGTTAGAGCCGCAATAGACACATACGTTGCGACCTGGGGCTGGAGCCGGCGGTCTTGAACTCCTCTGTTGCATATGCGCCTTACGTTGCTGACGACGGTCTCCCATTCTCTATCCTGTTCTCGCTTGCTTTCATCATATGGGTCCGCACGTCCCCAAATCGTAGGGCCCGGGCCGCGGCCAAATTGGGGCATGGAAGGCCATCCAGCATCGTCGCCGGCTGGTAAGCATGCCACGCAAGAGCAATTTGCCGCGGAGCCGTATCTGGTTAAGTTTAACGCGCGTGATTAACGGGCCCTCGTAGCATTCCGGCACAATGGCCGGAAAAGATTGCCGTTTAGGGGCAAGGCGACGAGGGAGATGGGGAGGCAGCGCGTCAGCTGAAGGTGCGCTCGTCTTGGTGCGACTGCGGCGGCCGTATTGGCCATGTCGGGTGCCCTGGCTTATGCGCAGACCGGAAACAGCGTCGGTGATCCGTTGCGGCAACGCGGAAGAACCTCGCCCAGGCCGCCACTCCGAGCGCTTCGCCGATTTTCGAGCGCCCGCAGCGCGTGGCGCAGGCGGAAGCGCTGATCGAGCATGCGGGCCGCGAGTACCGGCATTCGATGCAGCGCCTAGCGCAGGTGCAGGAGCCCGCCAAGAAGCCGGCGACGCACCCCACAGAAAGGCGACGGCGCCAGCCGAGAAGAAACCCGCCCAGCAACACGGCTGCGGAAAAGAGCGGCCAGAGCGGCAAGGCAGCGACTGGCTGACGCAGTCGAGCGAAAAGTTCCAGATGCTGGTGCGCAAGCTCGCCGAACGCGCGGCGCCGCTGACGCCAAGGCCGACGCCGACAAGCGTCGCGCCCAGGCAGGCCCAGGCACTGGTCAAGAAAGACGAGGTCAAGGATCCCCTGCCGGGACCCAAAGTGCCGTCGACAACGCCCGGTGCGGAAAAATCCAAACCGAGCCGAGGCGCCCAAGACCGAGGAGGACCGCCGCCTCGCGGAAGGCCCGCCGTGCCGATGCGGCCAAAGCGCGCCGAGGAGAGGTCCGCATCACCGAGGAGGCCTTGAAGGTCGAGCAAGCCAAGAAGGCGGAAGAGGCCAAGAAGACCGAGGCTGCAGCCAAGGCCGAGCAAGCCAAGAAGACGGCCGAAGCCAAGAAGGTTGAGGACACCAAGAAGGCCGACGACACGAAGAACGGAGGACGCCATAAGAAGCGGATGACGCCGGCCAAGGCCGAACAGGCCAGAGAAGACTGCCGACGCCAAGAAGGCCGATGACGCGAAGAAGGCAGAGGACGCCAAGAAGCGGATGACGCAGCCAAGGCCGACCAGGCCAAAAAGGTTGCTGACACCAAGAAGACCGAAGACGCAAAGAACGCGGAAGACGACGCAAAGGCCGGTCAAGCCAAAGAGAGATGGCCGACGCCAAAAAGGCGGAGGACGACGAGCGCAAGCGCGTCGAGGAACGGCGCATAGCCAAGGAAAGTCGGACGCGGAAAGCGCGCTGGCAGAATTCGCGGCCCGGCTTGCCGAGGAGAAGCGGCTCGCGGACCAGACGGCGCGCGCCGCCGACCACATGGCCGCCCTCCCAGCGTGCCAAAGAGAGCTCGTCACTGCTACCGATCGGATGGCAAGAGGGGCGAGCCCTTCAAGAAGGCGGAGGTCAAGACGGCCGAGGCTACCAAGAAGCCCGAGACGCAAACAAGCAAGCGCCGAGGACGCGGCCAAGGCCAAGGAGGCTGCTGAAGCCAAAGAGGCTGAGGACGTCAGGAAGGCAGAAGCGGCCAAGGCCGAGCAGGCCGAAGAGGCCGCCAGCAAGCCGAAAAGGCGACGAGCCAGAAGAAGGCGGAAGGCGGCCAAGGCCGAGCCAAGCCAAGAAGGCCGCCGAAGCCAAGAAGGCTGAGGACGACAGGGAAGGCGGAAGCTGCCAAGGCCGAGCAGGCCAAGAAGGCCGCCAGAAGCCAAGGAAGGCCGAGGACGGCAGGCTGAAGGCCGAGAAGCGGCCAAGGCCGAAGCTGAAGAAGCCAGGAGGCACGAAGGGGCAAGCGGCAAGGCCAAAAGAAGCCACGGACGCCAGGAAGCGTCGAGGACGCTGGCCAGGGCCGAGCGGGCCAAGAGACTGGCCGAGGCCAAGCAGGCTGAGGAGGCGAGGGAAGGCTGTGATTGGCCTGGCGCGAGCAGGACCGCAAGCCGCCGCGGCACAAGAAGGCTGAGGACGAGGAACGCAAGCGCATCGAGGATCGCCGCATCGCCAAGGAGAAGGAGGACGCAAAGAAAGCGGAGGCAGACCAAGGCAGAGCAGGCCAGGAAGCGTCGCCGAATCCAAGAAGCTGCCGAGGATGCAGCCAAAGGCCGAGGAGACGAAGAAGCAGCGGATGGCCACCGCCACGCCGAAAGCGGGCGCGGACCGCCGCGACGCGCAGCTCATCGCCTCGCACCTGCGAAGCCGCTGGCAACGACGTGGCGCTGCCCGGCTGGTACGTGGTGAAGCAGGGCGACACCCTGTGGGGCGTAGCCGAACGGCACTACAAGGCCGGCTGGCGCTACAAGCGCATCTTCGCCGCGAACCGGAAGCACGATACGCAGTCCGCACCGCATCTTCCCCTGCCAACGCATCTATCTGCCGCCGGCACCGGCGAAGGCCAAGGCTTCGGCGCGTTTGTGAGGGCACCGCACAGTCGACAGCGTCTGCTGGCGACGGCTCGAGCGGATCGCTGCGGCTGGAATGACCCTCGCCCTGATCGATACGTGGTGGCCGCAGCAAATCCGCTCTGTTTCTCGAGTGAAAGAGGGATTCACGTCCTGATGGAAGCCAAAGTGGCCTTCCCGCCGGGACGATCTGGCTCTAGAGCCTCGCGCATGCAACGACCGATCCCTCCCGCCAAGGCTGGCGGCGTGGCGGCACGCGTGACCGGGCGGCTGCGCCCCATGAGCAGCTATGCGGTCCGAAGGGCCTCGCTCCCTACGTGTGGCCAGCGGACCGACCGGATCTGCAGCGCACGGTGATCAAGCAATACGTAACC
>ERZ1370068.564-contig-10514_pt1 | contig 22011 bp, 40 predicted proteins | sample MGYA00561227_ERZ1370068 | MGnify/ENA primary metagenome ERZ1370068 (study PRJEB38410, sample SAMEA6850437) | metagenome | study: Metagenomic assessment of the ecological functions of the soil: analysis of the soil microbiota associated with the... | reverse complement strand
TGTCGGCACCCTCCCTCCCGTGTCTGACGCGCGTGTACCGGTGGTCGCATCACGGTGTCGTCCGCGCGTCCGGCTCCTCCGACTGGGGGACCTGGCGCGGCTCATCTGGCGGTGCGGGCAGCGCCTGGAGCACGCGCTCGGCATGTTCGATCATCTGCAGCACCAACGCCCGTTGCGCCGTCCCGAGCTTCCCGGCCCGGAGGAGGAGATCCCGGCCCAGCGGCTGGGCCAGCGCCATCCGGACCTGCTCGTCCAGGCTCTCGTCGGGGATCCTTCCTGACTGAACTAGTCGAGGGACACCTGGAAGAAGCGCGCCAGGACGGCCACCCGTTGAAAGGGCACCGCGCCGATGGTGCCCTTGCGCAAGATGGAGAGATAAGGGACCGACAGCCCTGTGCCCTTGCTGACCTCGGTCAAGGTGTAGGGGCGACCTTCCGGCGTCAACCGCGTGGCAAACAAATGGTTGAGCAAGGCCGCAAACTGGTGCGGCTGCTCGTGATCTGAGGCTCGGACCCGGGACGTTCACGCACGTCAACCCTCCCTCTGCCTTCGGCCCTGCGCGCGTCCCTGGAGGGCTCGCGCCGACCCAGAGGACTGCTCGCCAGGGCGACGTATCGTCTCGGCAGACACCCTTATGAAACATGGGTACAAACGATAATTAAAGATATTTAATATGTCAAGAGAAAAGCATGGATGACTCCTGAAAATTCCTCTTGACACTACGTGTAGAAAAAGGGATTGAATCCATATAGTGCCTTGCGAATATTAAATATCACTGACCCGAAGTTGCCGACCAAGGCACGCCGTACGGTGCAGGAACGTGTGCGAGGCGGGAGGTCGGCGCAACCGTGCGCATGTAGCAGAAGCAAGGAAGCCATGCAGTGCTGTGGTACCAGGAGGGGAGCCATCGCTGGGGAGACGGCTCCCAGGGCGCGACCGGTCACGGGAGTCCGCAGGATGACTCGCTGGAACAGGGGTCCTCTCCTTGGCAATCCGGGATGACGTGCCGCTTGACAAGTGGAGCGTGTCTTTACTATAGTTTCCACATCTATCTCGTGTTCACCGCCGGTGGCACGCCTGCTCCAGGGAAAGGGTCGAGGGGGGCAATGAGGAGGCACAGCGAGATATGCAAGGCGTCGGCAATGCTCCGCAGACTCAGGATGGTGGGATTGCGCTTGCCTTGTTCAATTTGACTGATGTAGGTATGGCTCTCAACCCTGTGTGGGCCGCTAACGTTCGCTGCGAGAGTCCCTGCTGTTGGCGATGATGCTGAATGGTCGCTCCAAGAAGGGCGAGCGCTGCCTCATGGTCAGGAGATAGGCGTTGCGTGTCGCGGTGGGACACTACAAGCACCTCGGGTGCTGCACAGACCTGCAGACCAGGCGGTGGAGGCATAGGTCGAGCGTCATATCCCCTGGAAGCAGGGTAGAAGGACACGAGCATTAGAGTCACGTGCACGACAGGTCATCCTGTCGTGTCGTGAGGCGAGCGAGCACGCGCCCTTATTCTCTTTGGCCGGAGACTGCGCGTGCCGCCCTGTCTATACCTGTGGGCAGATGTGTGTCCACCACTAACGATAGGCAAATGTATGCTATCGTATTTGCCATCTTTCTGCAATGCTTTCTCTGCACACCCCACCCTGCGCGGTGTGGGCCAGCAGCCCGCGGGGCCGCCGCGCCGCGTTGCCGCCTGCGCCCTCGTTGGCGACCGTCGCCCGACCGTCACTTAGGCAATGGGCCTCGCGTGGAGCAGCCGCGTCTCCTAGCGCTCCCTAACCAGAGTGGCGGCATGCGTTGCGGACAGCGCGCGTCTATCGGTCCGGTGCTGCCCAGCCGACATCGTCACGCGACGCCCCTCGTCCCCTGGGCAGAGCTCCGTCGGGTACGCCTCGGGGTGGAACCCACCGCGTATCAGCCGCCTGGAGCACTCAGACCTGACCGCGTGACGCCAGTCGGCGTAGTTTCCTAAGCTTTGTGCTGGAGGTCCAGACATGGCCTCCCTGTAAATACCTTGGCCGTGCCACTTGCGGCACAGATGGGTCCAGGGTGAGGCAGGTCGCTCCTGTAAGACATAACCAATGCAGGAGAGACCGGGGTGCGTACCTTCCACGGGCGAGATCGACGCCCGCGGCACCTACGGGAGACCGGGGTGCGGTAACCTACGCGGAGACGCCCCGCGTAACTCTGCATGGGAGATCCGGGGTGCGCGTACCTACGCCGGAGACGCGCCCGTACTCGCCGGGGAGACCGGTGGTGCGGTAAACCTTACGGGAGACTGCCCGCGTACTCTACGATGGAGCAATTTACACCTACCACAAGCTCCTTTCCTCCCGCAACAACTTCTGCATTTCTAGACTGTAGAGAAGATCAGGACAGAAGCTTAGGCTATTATCAGGATGCACACCTGTGCTCGTGGGTCGATCGTACTCGCACATCCGGGTGCAGGAAAGGAACTCCCGCCATGGTCACCCCATCCCAGCGCCCCCGTCCCTCAGACCTCCCATCCGTTCCCCACGGACGCCGCTGCGCATCCTGCGCACCGAAACGGTGCTCTCCCGCTTCCCCATCCACAACCTCACGACCCACGGCCGCGTCTCGATCCATCTGCGGCGCACCAACGCCCAGGGGACCCTCGACTACCTCTGGGATGTCTCCACCAGCACGCACTATGGCCCGCCTGGGCCCCTCGCCTACAAACTCGACACCCTGGTCATCAACCGGCTCCTCGATGCCCTGCCGCGCCCGGTCCCCAGTGTGCTCAAAGTCGGGAGCTTGCGCCAGGTGGCCCCCCAGCTGGGCCTCAATACCAGTGGCCGCCAACAGGAGCATCTCAAGAGCGCCTTCCACCAGAATGCCAGCGCCTATATCGTCACCCAGCTGCGCTACCGGGACCGCGACGGGCGCCAGCGGCGCCTCGAAGCGGGCTTTACGCGCTACAGTGTCGTGTTGCAGGGGGAGCGGCTGCCCGATGGCACGCCGGCTGACGCCATTTACCTGGTCCTCAGTGAGCCCTATCGGGAGATCCTCAACCATGCCCCGGTGCGGCCGCTCGACTATGCCTACTTGCAGGCCCTCACGCCGATGGCCCAACGGTTCTACGAACTCCTGAGTTACCACATCTTTGCGACCCTGACGCATCGCCGGCCGCAGGCGACCCTGCGCTATGGCGAGTATTGCCTGCTCGCGACGCAGCAGCGGCTATACGGCCTACGAGCAGGTCAAAAAACAGATGTACAAAAGTGCACCGGCCACACCTGGCGGCGGGCTACATTGCGCAGGTCCGGTCGACGGCCACGACCGACGCCGACGGCCAGCCCGACTGGCTCCTGCACTACACCCCCGGCCCCAAAGCGCGTGCCGAGTATGCCGCGTTTCGGCGCCAGCCCGGCGGTGGAGACGGCGCTGCCCCGGCCCGAGGACGCGGAGCAGGCCGACCTCCTGGCCCTCATGATGCCGGAGACTGCCCGCGAGCCCGGCGCGCCAGCTCTGCGAGCGCCAGCCGCATCCCCAGGCCGTAGGCGCTCGTGCAGCAGTTTTACCAGCGCTTCCACGGGCTCGCCGCGGGTCACGCCCACGGCCAAAGAACTGACCCAGGCCACGGCGCTGCTGACGACGCATGGGCTGGAGAAGGCCCAGTATCTGCTGACGTTTAGCCACCAGGCGGCCCAGGCCACCCAGTACCACCCGCAGGTCTTTGGGGGCATTCTCCACTACACCGACCGTGCCCTGGCGGCGTATGACGCACGGGCCGCCCAGGGGACCCACGCGACGACCCGGCAGGCGGCGGCCGACGAGCGCACCCAGCGCGAGCAGCACCGCACGTGGGAGCAGCAGCAGCTGGCCGGGCTCCGCGCGGCCCTGCCGCCCGCCGAGCTGGCGGCGCTCGAGACGCAGAGGCGCGGGCCCGCCTGGTGGCGCGAGGGCACGCCCGCGTGTGCCGCTGCCGGATGGGCGTGCGGGCGGCGGTCGACCAGGTGCTGGCGGCGCAGGCCGGGCTGCCGTCCTTTGAGGCCTGGCGGCGGACGCAGGAGGCGATGCTGACTGCACAGGGACACCACACGCTCTTTGGTCGAGGACCACGCGCCTACCGGCCCCTCGTGTCAAACCATGTGACAGAGGCGGAAGTCAACGGGAGATGACGCTTTGCAGGATAAGGAGTCCTCATATGACACCCATATTTCAGATGGGTGGTTGTTCTCAACACGCGCTATATCAACGAGCATAGCGACTCATAGGAAAGATGGATGGCGATGACGTGGCTTCTGCTCATCACAGTGCGCGATCATCTCGACGTGTCGGCGAGGGCTTCCGGTTCTGTCCACCGGCCAAGCCGCCCGTGGTCAGCCAGCAGGTGTTTAAGACGCAGGAGGCCTGTCGCGCCCGCGCCGAGCATTATCGGCGCTATTTTCCCGACACGCCGCGAGCTGGTACGGCAGCCAGCATATGACCATGGAGCAAGTCACCACGGTGCAGTGTCTCCACAAGCCAAGAGCTAGGAGGGCGTGTATGGCGAAGGACATGGAACAGCAAGTCGATGCAATCTTTCAGCCCAAGGCAAGGTCTGGTCCCGGAACCTGCTTCTGGTATGCACCGAGCCGGTTACGCCGCAGAGGATGACAGCACCGTGCTGCGCGGCATCCCAATGCGAAACGCCTGAGGAGACCTATGAGGGTGTGTCCAGTCGTTCGTATCCCACCCGACATACGGAATAGCCAGAATGACTGCCAGGACTGGCGCCAGAAAACGTTCTATAGCGATGCCCAGCACAAGCGCCTTCAAACAGATGATGTTTCTCCTCGCGGCGATCTCTTCTCATTGCCTGGGTCTGGGGGCGCTTCTGCCATGACCACCACCATACCACGCGTGCCACGGCGCCGGTTTCACCCCATGCGTGATTACAGCTTTGCTGGCATTGTCCTGGCGCTGGCAGTCAGCACACACTGGGGCAACTATCAACATTTCCCCCAGCGTGCCGATGGGGCTCTATGGCTTTCGTCCGCACTGATGTGCCCTTGCAGCATGGAACATTGTGCAGATCCCGGCAGTGCCCTTTTGGCCATCCCTGGCTCCTATACATGGTTGCCGTTGGCTGAAGCCCATTGCGGGCCTGCCTGGGGACGAGGTCTGTGTCCATCACGAGGGGCTCTGGGTGCAGGGCGAATTCTCATGGGGCGTGTATCAGGAGCACAAGGGGAAACCTTGCCCGTCTCTTTTGGGGCTGTCATGAGGTGGACGATGGGGGAAGTGCTCGTCGCGAGTCCATGAGGATAAAGAGTTTGATGGGCGCTATTTTGGCATGACCCACGCCGAGGATGTCCTGAGAGTCGTTCCGGTTTGGACGTGGAGGTAAGCATGAAACCTCGTCTCTCATGTCATTCGTGGCAAGCGCTCGTAAGGCAGATCGGTGGCACTGGCGTGTCATTCATCTCTGCGAGTGGATAGCCGACGTGCATCTGTTCGTCTATCCCCATCCTCGTCGTGGCCTTTTTCTGGTGGCTGGCGCTATGGACATCGGTGAGGCTGGACATTCAGTTACGGCGACGGCACGCACAGTGCAGATGCCGCCAGGAGACAGCCACGGCTCCCGGGCAACCTGCGCCAGTTAGGCGCGGTAGGGGCGGTGACCCGGCCAGGCGGCGCTGGCAGTCAGCGCACGGTCGTCAACGGGCATGCGCCAGTAGGGGAATAGCAGGGAACCCGCCAACATCTTGGCCTATCTGCAATACAAGAAAGGGCAGCACCAGACGCGATGCCGCCGCTCTATGGTCCTGGGGCCAGCGATCCCCTCGCATTCGCACGGGCAGCCAAGCAGTGACCCCCATCAGTTCCGCATTGATCGTGAGTACGGAAGGAGGACCAGTTAGGGGACCAACGCACCGCCTTTTTATTGAACAACTCGTGCGCCAGATGGAACGGGACCTGGCAGCCACTGGAGTGGGTGGCCGCGAATCACTATGACCGGCCACATGCGCACACCCATATTGTGCTCCGAGGTGTTGCCAATGGGGAGGCTTTCTACATGGCACAGAAGCTATTTCGAGCATGGCATCCGGGACCCGGGCTGACGCCCTGCTGGACCCGCATCCTGGGACGGCGCCAGCGAGGAGCTGCAGCGCTATCAGGTGGACCGCTCCTACGCGCAGGAGCGGCTCGGCGCTGAAATGGGATGGTGCGACGGCACAGGCGATCCTGACCTCTGGCGCCTGGTGCGGCAGCGGCAAACGTCGCAGAGCCCAGGCCCTTGGCCGGGCAACTGGGGAGCTACCGACAGGATCATGGAACCGACGCCGTCCGGGCGTGAGCTGGCTCCAGAGATGTATCAGCGTGATGCAGGCCCTGCACATGCAGCAGCTGCACCTGGCAACCAGGCGCCAGCGGAGGGACTACTGATGGCAGAGGCGCCTCGACTGGCAACAGCAAATCACAGCAACTGCACGCTCGCTTACGAGCGCACTTACCCAGGCAACAGATTCAGTCCTGGCATATGTGAACGGAGGAGTTGTTGGCGCGCGCTGGCTGAGGCGACGGCTTAGCGAATGTGGGGTTGGAGGCATCTCGCATGCTCTGGCAGAGGAGCAGTGGTCAACCGTTGCGTGAGATACGCACCCCGAAGGATCTGGAGTGGTGTCAAGGCGGACATGGCATCAGGGCCACCGAGCACTCACTAGAGAGGATCGCGAGTGGCGGGCTGATCGAACAGACTCCTGCGTATCAGGCCTGGGAACGTGAACAGAACAGGCCCATCCACGAGCCTGATGCTGACGGAGTTAGGGTGGCAAGCTGAGCAACGTTTCTATGCGGAGCAAGATCCCCGCGAGTCAGTGGTACCGGGAGGATCTGTATCACGGCCAGATGGGGCCAGATGTCCTCGCTGATTATCACCGGACAGCGGAAGAAGAACGGCTGGGAGCCCCTCAGAGAAATGGCCTTTGATGAGACGCAGCAACGACTGGGCTGCCCAGGAGCCCATGAGTGCGGCGGATGTCGGACAACTGGGAGCCGACGCTGGCTGAACAACAGGCCCATGAAGACCGTCCCTATGATGCGATGGAGGAGCGAGGCCCACTGGTGGGGAGGAGCTGCGGCTAGGGGCTGCCTGCGGACGCCATCCTGGTGGACACCTCAATCCCCGCATGGAAGAAGGCTTCCAGGCGCTCCCTGGCCCGACTGGATCAACGCCTTGATGCGCTCATCCAGGAGACAGAAGCTGAGACACAACAGCTACGGCACCAACAGAGGATGGGCTACTGATGGCGGAGCAAGCGCAGTCCGGAGGAGTGGGCAGACTACTACCGCGCACGCATGGCTTTTGTGCGTGAGACAGGTGCGGCACGGGGGTCCCCCTGAATGACGCCGACGGGCGCCAGGCCATCTCTCGGCGTTTTGGTGCAGCAATGGCAAGACAGCCACCGCACCGAAGAGGGATCCGTGGTCGCTGGACGGCATTGCAGGCCAAGATGGAGACATCTTGACGGAGGGCACCAGGCAGAGAGCGCGCAGACCTCTGAAGCAGCATCACAAGGATGGGCTACTGATGGCCGAGAGTACGCAGATTAACCCCATGGTGAAGCTGGCCACACGAAGGTCCGCGGCTGCTGGAGTTCTGCAAGGGCGCGGCTATTCCGCAGGGTGAGGTTGTCGAGGCGGCCCTCGAAGCCTACTTCATGCCAGCGGATGGGGATGCGCAGACCCCTCCTGTTCCAGAAGGTCAATGCGATTGAGCATGGGATGAAGGATGTGGTCACGCTGTTGGGCGCCGTGATTCAGCACCTGGAACGTCAGGCGAAGCCACCCCCACCCAGGATTGCCACGGCAGCGGAAATGTACCCTGAGTTGCAGCCGTCGGTGGTCGAGGCGCCGAGGCTGCCAGGGATCGAGGAGGAGTCGCCCCCGCTGCCGCGGTCGTCCTGGCGAGCACTCTTCAGGAGAACCACACCATGATGCCCACACCCCCGCCCATCTGGCAGTATGCCACGCAAGGCCACCACTGGTTCCAGCAGCCATCAACTGGAGGCCTGGGGCGGGCTGGCGGCGCTGTGTGCCGTAGGGCTGGCGTGGAAGACGATGAAGCGCCGAGGAGGCCAGGCCCTCACGTCGCATGGCTCGGCACGGTGGGCCACGGTGCGCGAACTGAGCAAGGCAGGCCTGTCCCGCGCGCATGGGCGTGGTGCTGGGCGTCGCAGGGGGCGATATCTGGATGGACGATCGGGAGACCCATGACTTGCTCCTCGCGCCCACAGGCAGTGGCAAGGATACGCTTCCATCTGCATCCGCACACTGCAATGGGGATGGACCCAGAGTACGCTTCAACCTCGATTGCCAGAATGGCGAAATGTATGACGCGACGCATGTGGTACGGGAGCAGTATGGCGCACGTGGAGGCGTTTGCGCTCTACCGCAGCCCGATGGCCTGCATTAATGTGGTCGATGCCGATGCGCTTCGGGAAGCCCGAAGAGTTCCGGGATGCCATGTTCTGATTGGGCGGAGTCTGACCGCACCAGAAAAATGCGGCAGGAGTCGTCCGGCGGGCGTGCACTTTCGTGAACTGGCCGCCGTCACCATTGCGGCAGCGCTGTCTCCATGTCTGCTATACCACGTCGCAAGGCGTCGCCTGGCAGCCGTGTGGCACTTTCTCGCCCAGCACGGCTCGTTTGCGTGACGCCATCAAGGAGCATGTCCACCACCCGGCACACACAGTCATGGCATCCATCAGGCCATAGCGGAGATGAGCGGCGTCCTCGGCAAAATGGGCGGTGGGCGATGAATTGGGCAGCGCCTGGAGCACCACACTGCGCCCCCTGCTCTTGTACCTGGATCCGCATGTCGCCGCGAGCACAGACCGCTCCACGATCAACGGCTGGACGATCTCCAGCTATGGGGCGCACGCCGCTGTCGCTCTACCTGCTCGCGGAGTCGTCCAGACACCTTAGCCGACCATGTTTCAGGTCTATCGCGTCACCCTCGATGTGACCTTTGCCTGTCTGATGCGCCACAAACCCAACACGTTTCGGCCAGCGGCTGCTGCTTTGATGGCCAATGAGCTGCCGAGTTATGGCTACATGCAAGGGATCAACAAGAATGCGTCGATGATGCGCAAGTATGGGATCAAAGGGCTTCTTTGTCGCCCAGGACCTCAAGCAGCTGGAAGACGTCTACGGGCCGGAGCCGGAGCATCTGGTCGAATACTGACTGCAAGATCTTCCATGCCACGGGCAACGACCGCACCGCCAAGCGGGTGACCGAGGGCTATCTGGGCAAAGAGACCATCGAGTACCTGGTGGAATCTACGGCAAGGGCGCGGCCGGCGCTCGGTGGCACCGCATCGGGTGGGCACGGCCGTTGCTGACCATCGGATGAACTGGGGCAACTGGACCCCGCGCAACTCATTGTGCTGCTGCGGGGACAGCGGCCCATACGCCTGGAGAAATATGGCTATGACCGCCGCTATACGGCGGCATAAGGGAGAGGCCAGGGTGGTCTCTCAGGACAACACGCTTCACCGGACGGAGGTGCGTATGAAGCGTTGGGGAGTGGTGGGAGCACAACTGCTGGTGCTCCTCATGATCAACCTGGCCCGAGCAGGTGGCTTGGGCGTCCAGGGCGATGGATTCTTGACGCAGTATGCGGACTGGATTCCCACCATCTTGTTTCTGGCCATGCTGGTGGGGATCGCGATCTGGCTGCAATCGTCGAGCGATTACAACCAGGGGTTCTCGCCGGCAGTGTCTCGCTCATGTCACGTGGGGTGATCGGTGGCGGGGCGGTGGCCATCCTCGCAGCGCTGGGGTTTACCCAGGGCGCGCTCCTGAACTGAAAGGAGAGGTATGCGGAAGGGTGCAGAACGCATTCCAGGGTTTCAGGAAGACATCCATCCGGGGTGTGGCATCGCCACACGATCAAGGGCGTCCCCCAGAAATGGGCGTATGCCTGGATGGCGATCTGTGGCTATGGGGTAGCCTATATCATCTACGCCCTTCCGCTCCGGTTGCTCATCCCACTGGCGGTCGTGTGGGCTCTCGGTCACGGGGGCCTCGCATTGCTGACCACGTGGGATCCGCAATGGGATGATGTGTTCCTGGCGAGCTTTAAATACCGTCGCTACAAGAAACGCTATGAGGCAGGCTAGAGGAGAGCATCCCCATGCCGTGGACGTATGAGCATCTGAAGCCGAAAGGCAAACCCGACCTGCTCAGTGATGAGGTGCCCTGGCGGGCCATGATTGCGCCCGGGGTGGTGTTGCAGAAGAAAGACTATGCCCTGCAGCGGAGCTATCTTGTCAGGGCCTGGACCTCGCCAACGAGAGTGACGAGATCCAGGGAGCCGCCATGCTGCAAGCCAATGAAGTGTTCAAGCGCCTGGGCGGGGAATGGATGCTCAGAGTGAAGCCCAGCGTACACGGGTGCTGGCCTTACCGCCTGTCGAGTGGCCGCATCCGATCCCACGCCTGATTGATGAGCGACGACGGCAGGACATGCTTGTCGACCGCGAGAGTCGTGCCACGACCTATTGCATGACCCTCACCTGGACCCCGCCGAAGCCCCTCCTGCGACGGGGCATCCGGTATTTCGTTCGTGGGCCAGGGCATCCTGCGGCTGTCAGCGCGGAGGACGATACGGCGGCAGCAGCGCGCACGTTTGTGCGTAACGCGGACTTTGTGATGGATCTCCTGAAGGGGATGCTGGCCCTGGGTGTCCCCCTCACGAGCGCTGAAACAGCGACCTACTTGCATAACTGCGTCTCGGATCGCTGGTACACCCTCCAGGATTTGGATGACTGGAACAACCTGGATCATCAACTGTGCGATACGCTGCTGGATCCGGCAGGGTGGTATCCCCAGTTAGGGGGTGGCACTTGCGCACGATGAGCGTGCAAGGCTATCCCGCCGAGTCTACCGTGGGCATTATGCGCAAGCTGGACGCGATGAATCTGGACTATCGCTGGTCCACGCGCTGGATGGGGATGGAAAAATATGCCCAGCAACACTTCTTGAAGAAGACCGAGGCCCGGTGGGTCAACCAGGAGAAATCCGCCTTTGACCGCGGCATGGAGACGTTTACCGGGCATCGAACCCGCGTCATTGATCCGGACGCGACCAATAAGGCCCTCGATGTCAACGCGGCCCGGCAAGAAATTGGCATGGACCTCACCGCCTATGGCCTCTTCACCAGTACCGTGACGGTCTGGGATGAAGACCCGCTTCGGGTGGAGACCAAGCTGACCGCCGTGATGCACGCCTTTGCCAATGCCGGCTTTACCATTCGTGCGGAAGACGAACATCTCGTCGCGGCGTGGCTCTCCAGTCATCCGGGAACCGGGTGGATAATGTGCGCCGGACGGCCCAGAGTGCCCTGACACTGGCCCACCTGGCGCCGGGGCTCAACGCCACCTGGCCCGGGCCAGAGCGGGACGAGTATCTCAAGGCAGGGCCATGGTTCTATGCCCAGACGGATGGCGCCAATATCTTCCGTGTCGTCAACCATCTCCGTGATCTTGGCCACTTTCTGCTGCTCGGGGCCACGCGGAGCGGGAAAAGTACGCTGGGGAATTTCATGCGCGCCATGTGGATGCAGTACCAGCAACGCGCAAGCCAAGGTCTTTGATGTCGATGGGCATGCCCGCGCTGCTCACCTATCTCCTGGGGGAGATTGGCATGACCTGGGCATCCGAACGCTGCGGCTCCAGCCCCTGCGCTCGTGTCGATGATCCACGCCGCTTCGGCATGCTGCTCAACTGGGTCGTGGATCTCTGCGAAGAGGCAGGCCAGACCAATCTCCTCCTGGCCCAGCAGTATCTCGCTGGGGGCTTGCAGAAGTTGGCCCGGCGTCCCGTGCAGGCAGCGCACGTTTAGTGGCCTCTTGCGGGTGTTTGCGGAACCGCCACCCGGCCAGCAGTCGGCCTTCAACCGCCACTCGGGTGAAGATCGATGGCAGCGGCGTGGCACACCTGGATACGACGCTCAGTGAGCTGGATAAAGTGCAACAGGAAGTCCGGTGGGTCCTGAAACGGTTTGCGGAGGGCGGCGAGTACCATGGGATCTTTGATGGTACCGAGGATCCCTGACGGCCCATCCTGTGCAAACCTTTGAACTGCGCGATCTCGTCAAGCAGGAGCGGCTGCTGCGGGCCGATCATGCGCTACGTGATGATGGAAGTTCGCGAGCAGATGGCCACCACGCATCCGATGTTTCTGCTCCTCGATGACGCGGCCATTGCCTGGTTGGCCCGCAAGGATGAGCACCGGCGCTCGACCGCTGTCGCCCCTGGCCGCCAAACGATGGAAGAGCAGGCCGATGATTGGCTGCAGACGACCGCCAAGCGCGGGGTAAGCCTGGGGATTTCGACCCATAGCGTCGAGAAAATTCTGGCCAGCCGCCTGGGGCAGATCATCATCGAGAGCTGTAAGCATCGCTACTATCTGCCCAATCCTGGGGCGATGGAAAAGCACATTCGGGCCGTCTATGAGGAAATGGGGTTGCCCGAGAACGCGATTCGGACCATTGCCACCTCACGGCCCCAGCGCGAGGTGCTCTATGCCCATGAAGAACTGGGACGCCGGTCCTTCTCCCTGCCGTTTGGCCCCTTTGAACTGGACTGCTTGGCACGCAATAGCGCCGAAGATCATGCACTGATGGACAAGATGCTCACCCAGGAAGGGCGAGAAGGATTCACCGCCGCGTATCTGCGGCACCGAGGATGGGAGTGAGGACGCCTATGCCGTGGAAACATGGTCGCGCCGTCAGGACACTCGCACTGATCGCCCTGAGTCTCTGGTTGTGGGGTGTAGCGATGTCGCCTACAGGTATCAACGCACGGTGTTTCAGATTGATTGTCGCCCGGAGAAACTTCAAGGGGGACAATGTGTCCCGGTACGCTAGGGGACTGGCCCTCCTGGGGCTGCTCTGGAGTCCGTGCCTGCCTGGGCGCAGCTCGCCCGTGACGGACCTCGGCAACCTCGCCGTGAATACGGAGGCCGCCTCGCAGAGCACCATCACTGCCGTGCATATGGTGCTCAGTGTGGCCAACGAGGTCTTGGAACTCACCCCCGTGGAAGAGGTCATTGTGGCGGCGCAGATCGCAGAAGACCTTGCCATCTTGGGGGACATCGTCGCTGAGGCGAACCTGCTGTCCTTTGACGTGCAGAGCCTCAACGCCCAGATCACCGTCTTGTTTGGCCTGGACAATGCCCCAACCACCCGCACGGGTCTAGACGCACGTATTGCCGAGATCAAACGGTTGTACCACCAGTCGCTGCTGTTTGCGGCCCGGACGCAGACACTCATCATGACGGTCTTTCGCACGATTGACCATCTGACCAGGTTGATCGACAGTATCGGCGCGCTCATCGGCAACCTTCAGGCCAACCAGACGCTCGTGCAAGTCAATAGTACGATGAGGAAGACGCTGGTGATCATGGAGACGCAGCAAGCCGCGCTGGCAACGAGACGGATACCCTGCAACGGCTCACGGACATGGCCGTGATCGAGAGCCTCAACCGCATCAACGAAGATCGCTCTGATCGACCACCCACGCTAGAGAAAGAGCCTGACGCTATGGGCCTCACATCGACGTCTGATTGATGATATTACCGCTGCATTTCTCGCCGCGCTTCAGACCGGGGGCAGAACTTAGGCGTTTACTCGCTGGCCATCCTCTCGCTGTGCGCCACGATTGCCTACTACAAAGAGTATGCGATGGTCGATGATGTACGGAACCGGGCTGGGGGATGCCCTGGCAGGCTTGCTGGTGTACGTCATGGGCGTGATGGGCTACTACTGGCTGATGGTGAACCTGTTTCCCATCGCCAATGCGGCCCTGGCGACGGCGATCCAGTGGGGCCTGGCAGGCACGGGCAGTACGTCCCTAACCTATGAGATGATCACCGAAGCCCTCGCTTTATCATGACGGAAGGGCTCAAGGCCGCCTATCCCATGGCCGATCAAGCCTCCTGGTTTGAGCGGATCAGGATGGGCCTGAAAATGCTCGAACAATCCTGGGGATATGATCGCCTACTGGTTTATCGTCCTCGCGTTCCTCGCCATTACGGCCCATCACATGATGATGCTGATTGAGTATCACCTGTCGGTCATGTGTGCGGCCGTGCTGATCCCCTGGGGGCTCTGGAGCGCCACGGCCAGCGTCGGAGAGTTTGCGGTGGGCTGGCTGACCGGGGGCTTTATCCGCGCGCTGGTGAGCACGGCCATGCTGGGCATTGCCTTGCCCCTCTTTGGCATGCTCAATCGACCAGCCGAGGGGTTTATTACCCTCTATCACACGGTCATGCTCATTGGGGCGCATTCATTTTTGCCGTCCTCGCGCTGGGTGATTCCCGCCCGGGCTGCCAGCATTGCCAGTCGCGGGATGTCCTTAGCGACTCCATGGCGGCACGGTGACGGCGGCGGCCATGACGGTTGCTCGGTTTGGGATGATGGCACAAGGAACAGGGGCTGCTGTCACGCAAGCCCATTCGCGGATGATGGCCGCCCGGCAGATGACACCAGTCGCATAGCACGCAAGGAGGCACAGTGGCAGAGGGTCACCCATGGCAGGAAGTATGCGCATCAGGACAACGTCGATGATGCGCTACGAAGACATGCAGGAGGGGCTTGTAGAAGAAGGGGCAGAGCAGGCAAAGTATGCCGCGTCGCCAATGCCATCCTGGACCGCGATGGCAAAGCCGAGTGGCGCGAATGGCGGGCGCTACCGAGTCGCAGGGGTGCGCCATCCTGGCTGTGGTCATCCTGGCCGTGGGGTTTGGCCTGGTGTGCCATCCGGGGCCAGCGGGTCCAGGTGATGGTGCAGGTCGTGCAGCATGACGAGGATGGGCATCTGGTCAAGATTGGCATGCCCATGGACCTCTTGGACTACCAGCCGCAAGACGGCGCCGTGCGGAATATGCTGACCACCTGGATCGAAAAGCGCTCACTGGCGCGGAGAAGAGGAGTCGGATGTGCGCGCCCGCCATGACTGGCGCTGGCTCTACCTGCATACCTGCGGGACCGCACGCAAACAACTCGATGCAGCTGAAAAGCAGGAGAAACCCTTTCACAAGAGCACGAAGCGGGTCCAGGTCGATGTCGACAGTCTCCCAAAGACGCCCGAGGGCTATCAGGTGCTCTGGAAAGCCACAACCACCGACAAATATAACCCGCAGGCCCAGGAGGTATGGTGGAACACCACCTTCACGGTCGGCCGGGTCGCACCCAAGACGATCTCAGACGCGGCGCTCAACAACCTGGGGCTGTGTGTCACCTGGTTTGATGACGAAGAACGCCACGATCTCAAACGCCACTAATGACCACAAGGAAACGCTATGCGCAAACGACCCCTCACGCTCGTCGTGTGCCTGCTGCTCGTGGGCGGGTGCCAACAAGGCCCACCACCCGAACCGCCACGTGGGTCCTCCGGCAGAGGACCTGTCCCACTGGACGGTCCCCGTCTTGATCCAGCCCGAGGGCCAGCAGCCGCAGCCGCAAGGCCGCGAAACTCCCACCGCGGGCGGCGACTGCGCGCGGAGACCGTCTATGACTATGTGCCTGGCGGCGTCTATAAGGTTACGGTCGCGCTCGATGCGCCGCTGGACCTCATCCTGGAGACGGGCGAGAAAGTGCAGGCGCTCATTGGCAGCGATCCGAAGCCGATCCGCAAAGAGCACACGGAGCCAGCAACCGAGTCAGGCAGCCGCCACGCTCCAGGTCAAGGAACGCTGGGAATACAAGGAAGCCATAGAGGGGCTCGGCGAGCAAGCCCATCCCCATATTCTCCTCCGGGCGCTGGAAGCCGGGGCCACCCTGGGACTGACCGTGACCACCAGCAAGCGGGTGTACTATCTCACCTGCCAGAGCGTGGTCAAATCCCCGATCCGGGCTGTCTGGTGGACATATCCCCCTGAGCTGCCTGAAGTGCCGACGCAGGAAGGGAAAGCCCCAGGCGTCCTGCCGCATCCCGACACGCCGCGTCTCTATCATGTGGGCTACCAACTCAAGACGTCGAGTCCGGCGCCAACGTGGACCCCGCGCCAGATCCTCGATGATGGCAAGCAATTCTATATCGTCTATCCCGAGATCGTGCTGTTTGGCACCGTGCCCCTGGTACGCATCATCGGGCCTAGTGGCCCGCAGGTGGTCAATAGCCACCAATACCTCAATGTGGTGATGCTGGACCTGGCGGACGTGCCACGCGTGGAGTTGCGCGTGGGCACCGATGAGCATGCAGAACTGGTGACCATTACCCGTGGCGCCCTGCGGACCATCCAGTGTCCCGAGGATCCTGACTGTCCCCGGTGGCCTGCCGCCGCGCTGCGCCCTGGCAGGGAGGTAGGTATGAACGGCAGACCACGCAACCACCATCACCGATCCCGCCAAGCGTCCAGCAGGCCAGACGGCAGCAGGGCCATGGGCCGCAGGCCTGGACGGGCCTCTGGCGTACGCGCATTGTGGGCGCCCTCCTGGCCCTGGCAATCGTGGGCGCTTGTCGTCGCCAAAGTGGTGGTGCATATGCAGAGCAAAGCGCCCAAAGCCACAACTGACCAGCAAGCACCATGGAGCCAGCCTGGGGACGCCGAGACCTTTCAGTATAAGGCGCGAGGAGCCCGTGCTGCCGCCTGAACCGAAAACACCCGTGGATACTATGAGCCCTGAATTAGCCCGGCTGCGGGCGGAGCTGGCCGCCATGAAGCAGGAGATGGAGGGCCTCAAGAACCGCAAGACGACGACCACCGTGATCAACAACGGGGAGAAAGGAGCGGCCCGGACGGCGACCGTGCCACGGGCCCTGCCCGCCCCCTGCTCGTTTGTGTCGCATGACATCAGCAAGCGAGGTGCCGGTCCAGGTGAGGAAGGTGCCCGAGTACGTCTTAGCCCCCACCACGCTTTCTGCCGTGCCAGGTCGAGACGAAGATGAACAGCGAAGTCGAGGGCTATTTCACCGCGAAGGTGAACCAGAACGTCTATGATTCGGCGACCCATACGCGCTTACTGGTGCCCCAGGGTCCACGATTCTGGGGCAGGACAACAGTAGCCAGCTCGTGTACGGCAATGAACGCATGGAGACCCTCAGCCTCACACTCACTCCTGCCCGATGGGCGCAGCGTCGATCTGGGCACACGCGCCCGTGACCGACCAGGAAGGCGTCGCGGGCCTGACCGGGGACGTCGATCAGCACTACTGGCGGCTGTTTGGGGCGGTGTTCATTGGCGGGCGCACTCAAGGGCGGCATGCAGGCGCATGCAAACCGCGATGATGCAGGGGCCGGGGCGGGGCAGGTGGCCTCTGGGATTGCCACCTATGGCAATCAGGCGACCAGCCGCGTCGTGGGGCGGGCACTGGATACGCGCCCCACGATCAAGGTCCATGCCGGGCAACTCTGTCACGTGTTGCTGACCAAAGAACTGAAGCTACCCGCGATGTGGCAATGACGCGCCTCCAGACGAGACCGCCTCCGCACGCGGCGCACCTGCGGTGCCACCCGAGCGCGCATACTGGCTGCTGGAAGCGCGCCCGTGCCGATGCGGCTTGCAGGCGAGGGCCGCGGCTTCCCGGGGCGCGGGAGCAGGATGATCACATGGAGCACCGCGCACGTGTGAGCACCTCTCCGACCCCACACAAGGGCTGTACAGCGCACGCGTGGTGCTGCACTACTGCGGCATGCATGCGCAGTGGCCGTCCGGAGCCCCAGCAACCACGCCACGGGCACCATAGCGCCTCGTATCAGAAGTCACGCAGGGCAGAGACGAGGCGTGGCACCAGCGCCCAGGCGTGAGCGCGGCAACCGGCTACCCGTATACCGTATGGCTGGACTATGCTATGATACACCGTCTGTCGAGGCGATGCCGTTTCCGGTCGCTATGCCTGATAAACCCCCATGCGCCTTGTCGTCAGACTTTTCTCAGGAAAATCTTCGTCTACACCCCTCGTAGAGAGGCTTGAGGAAAGGAAATATGCCTGCGAGAGGCATGTATCCAGGAAAAAGTCTGCTTGAACCGTTGTGAGGTGCCAAAGGCGTAGGCAACCCCGTGCCAGTGCTGTCGGGGAGGAGGACATCAGCAATGAGCACATTTAAAGAGGGCCATCCAGAGCGGACTCGAGGAATACCTGCAAGCGCTCAAACGCGCCATTGAGGGCCTGACACCTCGACGGACATACGCTGGCAAGCCACCCCACACACCAATCATATTGCCTGGTTGGTCTGGCACATGGCACGCGTCGAGGACGGCTGGAGTGAGCCTGTTGCGGCGGGTTCCCACGGTGTGGCAGGCCGACGGCTGGGCAGGCCCGCTTCCACATGGACCCGGTGACGCACCGGGTTTGGGCAGACGATGGAAGAGGTCCGGGCGATGCCCGAGATCCCCTGCCTGACCTGATGGCCTACTTCGACGCCGTCCGGGCCGTCACCCGCCACTACCTGGAACAGGCCATCGAGGCCGATCTGGCCCAGGAATACCCCGCACCCACGCTCGGTCCACACGCACTGGCACCTGATCGTGGGGCATATCCTGGTCGAGGAGAGTCAAACACACGGGCCAGGTGGCGCTCATCCGGGGTATGATGCGGGGCCTGGCGCGTGAGGGCGAGGGCGCTGGGCCAGGGCGGAAACCCCAGGCCATAGCCACCGACACGCTCAGTATGACTGGACGGGAGGGGGAATGCAGCCCCACAGATGGGGCCCTGGGGGCTCCTCCTGGTCCTGGGCCTCGATGGCGCGGCGGTTCTGGGCGATGATGGCAGCAGCACGACCTGCGCCTCTCGCTGGTCGTGTGTGGCCGTCAACGCGGATTACTGCTCGCAAGCTATCACCTGTGGCCAGGTGGGGGCACCAGCGACGAGACACACAGATAACGCCCGGATACTGTTGGCCAACCCCCAGGTGCCGAAATTTGTGTGTCTCAACATGCCTGCTTTGAAGGCCAAAAAGCTGAGGAAACTTCCGCGAGAAAAAGTACTCCTAGAACTTTGAAGGAGGTTGGCCAACAGTATCCGACCCTTTTTTGCGACAGCGCCTTTCTCTCACAACACATACCATCGCGTTCGCGACTGCATTGCGGGGTCGGGTTACGGGCTGCGTCGCGTCAGGAGACATAAGGTTGTTCCGTCAATATCGCCCCTATCAGGGCCAAAATAGCATGTGAGTCACTGGTTAGGCTCATCAAACACCTCTCCCGTTGCGATGAGAGAAGGTGGCGACAGAGCGCAGAAGTCCCAATCCGTGGTCTGATGAGCCCTGAATTCGTAAGGTGTGACTGTGGTTATGACTTTTCCTCAGGGGACATGAAAAGAATCATATCTCACCAGAGCTTCCACTCATGCGAGAACTCTACAGCCTACAACACAATCACAAAGTTATTTATTGTCTCCACATATGGCACTGCGTTAAGGTGGCAGCAAAATGCACGTTTATTTCAAGTGGGCAGTATTGGGTGTGAGTACGGTTTGGCTGTCAATGTATTTTTAACTGCAAAGGATTCGTATCATCGAAAGGTAGCTTTGTTGAAGTCTAGCATTGTTAAATATGTTGCCTACATTGGGTGGTTGCCGTGAGTGGTCTGCTACTAATTAGTGCAGGCCAGCTGACACGAGCAACACTCGATTCTGCTGACATAACGCGACATGCCGGTACGCTGAAAGGCGAACTCCATCAGTCCGCACAAGGGGCAGCAGTTTCATAACCTAACGCGTCGGGTGCAAGGCGAACCGCCAGAGAAACACAACGCCACCCGCACGACAGGGACTGGCTTCGGCAATTTCGAGACGTCGAAGACGAAAGACCAAAGACACAAACCGAGAAGGCTACACTAGCTCATATAGAACTTAAGAACTATATACTATCTTTATATGTCTCACAGAACCACGGAAAAGCTTAAGACACTCTTTACCTATTCATAAAAAGCCTCTTTTTCTCACCTCCTGCAAAAGAGTATGGAATTGTGCATAAACCATGGGGCAGTGCCCATTTCCGATAAAAAGGAAGCTGACTCAACCGCTTGTCGCTGGCATGGTTCGCGATACTGCACAGTGAAGCCAACCCGGACCTGCTCCTCTATCGTGTGCGGAGGCCCCGATGGCCCCCGTTTAGCCTTTTTTAGCCAAGACGACCATAATACAGGCGGAATAGAGTCGCAAGAATGATGAATATCTTCTTGCTTACTAGGGCTTCATCTTGCTGTTTGTCAACCAGCCATGAAAGTGGAAACAAAAAGACGACCGAGAGGAAAAGGGCATCATTGGCAAGGTGCGGAGCGTCAGCACTAAAGCAGCCGTATTCAAACAGAAGTTTGGCCAATGGGTTGAGGAGCCATCTTCGGTGATCACCGAGTGATTACGACGCCAACGCTGGACGCGCAACCGAAGTCATCTCTCGACGCTAACGGCTCCCCACATACAAACGGGTCTCCGCCGATGCTGGCGTGAACAAAGACTGAGGTCGCCTTTACAACGCCGACGGGTCCCTCCAAACAAGCATCGCCTTTTTACCTACGATAGCAAAGGAACAATACCGAAGCAACCAATTATAAGACTGATGGGTCCCTCCAAACCAAGACAGTTCTTACCTATGACCCCAAGGAATTGAACTAAAGTATCACTTATGACCGATGGTTACTAAAGCGTGAAACCATCTTTACACACATACCAAGGGGAATAAACCTGAAAGAGACTATTGACGCTAGTGGCAAATCAGAAAGGAAGCTAGCCTACACCTATGACTCCGCAGGGAAGGCTCATGGAGCAAGCTGTCTACAACGCTGCTAACATCCTTAAAAGCAAAATTGTCAAGGCCTTACGACGACAAGGAACTGAAACTGGCTGGGACCAATATGACGCCAAAGGCCTTCAATATAAGTCTGCTCTATACTTATGAGAATTTTGACTCTACTGGCAACTGGCATAAGAAAACCTCGCTCATCATAGTGACTAAATTTGGTAAATCTTATTGGGAGCCGAGTGAGGTGAGCTACCGGGCCATAATCTACTATTATTGGAGTCTCCTGCACAAACGAATAAACGCTAGGCTCCATCAAAAACCTAAATCGGGATCAGACTCGAGCTTCTAAACGACGTATGGTCTAAGAAGCGCTCTTGGGGGCTGGAACGAAACGTACGTTGTGGTTTGCTACGTTAATAGCGAGGATAGCCTTGCCGGCCAGTTGGCTCCAAATTTTCCGTTGGTCAGATCGGCCGCGGTCGGTGCTCAGCCGGAGTCCGGTGGGGTTGGGTGCTTGCGGCAGTGGCAGGCGCCGTCCTGTTCTACATGGCAGTCGTCATCTTCCGCGCGTTTTCGCGCTGTTTTGTATGCTGGCATCGTTACGCCCTCTACGAAGACCTCTGCCTTTAGCAATGCATGGTCGTCATTCTTTACACCGGTTCCTTCTTTTTCGCGGTCATTTGGGCGCGCCTTTGTGACCCGCGCACTGGTTTGGAAGTTCAACGCGCGGCAATTCGCATTGGCGCTATGGTTGGACTGTCGTTTATGGCCATGTGCCCTTGTTACGCATGCACTTCGGCTCCGAGGTCTGCGTGAATCAGCGAACGGGAGAACCGCCGAAATGGCGGGTCCAGCTGGGAGGCCAGATTGTCCTGTTTGATAGCCCCGGATAGGCGACGCCGCTGGCGTGGAAAGCGCCCGGCCACGCCTCAAATTTGTCGGATCGTTCAACCAGAAGCGAGGCATCCGGCCTCGCTGAAATTACCGATGACCTGCGCTATGTGAAGCCTCCCTTTCGGACGAGGTCACCGTCAACCTCGCGCTTGGCATTCAAATTCCCGGACGGCCGCATAGACCTGTTCGACGCGGAAGGGCGCACCAGTCGTCGGCGAACCGCTGCTTCCAATGACCAAAGACGCCAGTAAGAGGCGCACGGACGGGCCGAGGCGCAGGAAGCAGAGACCAAACGTGCCGCACAGCGCAAGGCGGCGCAGGAAGCAGAGCGCGAAAGCGGGAGCCGCGCGTGCGGCCAGTTCGCTGCAGCGCGCGGAAGCCGACGCCAAGGAGAAGAGCAATACGCAAACTGAACGAAGTACGC
>ERZ1370068.8368-contig-7228_pt1 | contig 22012 bp, 36 predicted proteins | sample MGYA00561227_ERZ1370068 | MGnify/ENA primary metagenome ERZ1370068 (study PRJEB38410, sample SAMEA6850437) | metagenome | study: Metagenomic assessment of the ecological functions of the soil: analysis of the soil microbiota associated with the... | reverse complement strand
TTGTACTTCGTTCAGTTACGTATTGCTCACGGATGATAATTTAGTCAAAGCGGCACGATCGGAATTTCTTTTGCACTATCAGGCAAGGGAAAGTTATTGCCATGTCATCGATCCCTGGTTTCGAGAAGTCGATGGCAGGGCAGCTGAGAAGAGGTATCTGCCACCATAATTTGTTTCTAACGTTTTGACCCGGCATGTATTCCAGAAGCAGAGCTTTTCCTCTGCTTTAGGCTGTATGCGCTGGTTGCCTGCCACGAAAGTCCGCAAGGTCGCCATCTGGTCCCTAGAGTTGCCCAGCCCAGCTCATCGGTTCCCGTTGGATGGCCCGCATCCGCAATCGCAATGACTTTACCGTAATATGAAATATGCCCCGCCCGAAGTTCTCTTGTTCCTGGGTTAGAGGAGATTGCACATTGCGATGAGTCTCAACTCGAATTCACATCATGCCAGCACGGCATCCTGCAACGGACTCAGGTTGAGGCGCGCACAGTTGGTTCCTCTGTAGTCGCGTGGTCTGAACACGCATTATTCGATTTATTTGGGAGGCGTAAAAACCGCTATCGTTCATGCGAAAGTTGAATACAGCAACATAGTCGCTAACTATGTCGGGGTTGGTCTTACCGCATTGATGTCCGTGGTTGTTGTGCCGATGTACCTCCGGCATTCTGGCGGTGCCAAGCTATGGAGCTTGTAGGGTTTTCATGGCTTTTCGAGCAGTGGCCGGAATGCTGGACCTCGGCCTAAGTACCGTCGTTTCCCGTGAGCGTTTCAAAACGACTAGCACTCTGGGGTCGAACAAAATTCTGTTGGTCGATTGGTCAGACACTATCGAGAGATGGCCTGTTGGGTAATGGGTGCACCTCTCGCGAGGGGGTCTTGTTGATATGGGCCTATCTTGCTGGTCATAGCTGGTTTCAACTTTCATAGAAATTATTGCAACTACGGTCGTTATCATCCGCCTGCTGCTATTTGCTGTCAACGATGATGGTCACGTGGCCCATAGCTTTATACCGCGTGAGTCCTTACGCTGTTAGAGCGACAAAGTAGACCATAACGTAATTCTTGTGCTTGCCTCCATATTGAGAGGGATTTGGAGCTGTGGCGGTGTTATCTCTTTATCGAAAAGTCTGTTGAGGCCTTCCTTCCTCTGGGAATCTGCTAATAAGTGTCTTCGAAGTTTTTGCAATGGCCTTAACCTCATGGCATTGTCTTAGGTATACGCGACAGCAAGCATGATCAGAGAATTGACTATGCTGAGCTTAAAGGGATATGGCAGTTCCATAGTCAGGGAGTCAGTTTGTATTACGTTGCTTGGAGTGTTTGTTTCTCAATGTGACACAGCTATTAATAAGCAATCGTCTTAGCCTTGGAGATGCTTGAGCGTAATTACACGGTGCAAGCGACTCTGGCCTCTTCCCTAGGACGGCTGGACAGGTCCGATCATTACCGCCGTTTTCCCACAAATGACTGCGAGGTTGTGCCGGAGGCGCGACACTATTGCTGACCAGAATTTTCCAAAAGTACTCCAGTATAGTCGGGTTAGTTGTACGCGCTCCGATCGGGATCTGCGCTTGCTTCTTCTCAAATGACATACTTATTGTGTGACTCGATCTACAGAGGCAGCTCTCTATATGGACATGCGCGCTTTCTCTTTTGGCACTCTGCCCTATACTTTCATGCTATGGCGCATTTGGATTCGAATTTGCTGCTTGCGGTAGGGCAAACGAAGTTTCTGCTCATCTGCAGGGGTAGTCTCGTCCATTGTCTATCTGCCGTGATCTGATCTGGCTTACAATATATTTGGGGGATTTCGGGGTGCGGCTAGTTGCTGGTCTATTGTTGAATGTTGTATCTTTCGCCCTCGTATCAATTTTTAGAAACACGCACAAATCCACTGAAAACTCCATCTGATCAGTATCAACGTTATTTGGAACATGCGCTTTGTCCTGGTAGGCGTGATGGTGTTTGGGCTGTCTAAGATTGGTCGTTTATGCTCGTCAATGCTGGCCCGATAGCCAACCTGGTATTCGCGGCCATTGGTGGAGGGGCTTACCTTCTCTGATGTTTTCCTCAGTATCGATTTGGATCCAGGGTGGAATTAAGAATTCTCCTTCTCGCCCTATCCCTTTGACGAGAGGAGGTATAGCCACAACCGTGCATTATTGGCATGAGACGACGAGGAACTCGTTGGGTGTTTTGTCGTGGTTAGCCAATAGGAACTGTTTCTGTTGCTGAGTTCTCAAGCGGCTGTAGTATTGCTGAAATGAGATGATCACGAAATCAATTGCAGAAGAGCGAGGTCTAATGCCGAAGGCGGTTCAAAGCGCGACGCACCGGATTGAGCGAGAGAAGCCTCCGCGAATTTGTCGGTGGCAGAAATCGGCACCAATCATAACGCGGTGACTTGCCATTGCAAAGCGGCTCATTGACGTGGCGAAAGGTACAGGCTGGAATGCCGTAAAATTTCTCAAAATGGAATCCTCGCGGAAGTTGATCGATACTGCAAGAACAAGAGCAGGGCATGCTCTGTTTGCTTCACCAGGGGATGATAGCGCTGTCGACGTTTTGGGGAACTCTACCCGCGCTTGCTACAAGAATGTCCGTCCGCTTCGGATTGGCTGACTTTCGTTCACAGTAGAAGGAGTCTTCTGCGCGGCAAGTCGATCGAAGGGACGAACTCGTGCACGAGGCGCTCTGGACTTCATCGAGACGAATAGCTGTAGCAGCATGGTAACAAGACAGGCGTCTGGGTATCGACAATGTTCTGGCTCTATTCAGCAGATGGCCAAGTCGATAGTAAAGGCGCATGCGTCAGTGTTGGCGGATCTTATTAAGGATCGAAGGCTGATCAACGCGCCGAAGATTGGTAGTGTGATAATCGGACATTTGTCAGATAACGGTGAAGCAAACGTCAGAACGTCCGCTGCACTAGTCCTTACGGGAATGGTCGCGGACAAGTGGTCCTCCCGTGGATCGGTTGGGGCAGGTACGACAACTATATTTCATCGATCAGGACATTGAGGAGTGAGCAGAGATACTCTGCGAAGTTGTTCTTCGGACTTCGTGAAGGTCTAGACATGTGTGTGAAAAGATCCAATTTCAGAAATCGAGAACGGTCTAGGGTAGAAGGTGGCGGATTTATCTATTAGTGAGTGCCGCATGCGAGAAGGTATCAAGTCATTTCGCCCCGTTGATATCATTCTCCACCTTCGTTCAGGTAATCGTGGGCGGTCGGAAAATTTTGCAAGATTATGCTGAACATATCGGCTCAGCAGGCGCTATCGTGCGCTGCTGGACGATTCTCAAGCTCGTGGTGTCTTCGCCTAAAGATGTGCGTGTGAGAAGGATTGCTATCCTCAGGGGGTGAATCTTCTATCAGAACTTCCTGAAAACTATCGCGCATTCCTATCAGACCGGAATCAGCCATGATGTGGTGGCTCGAGCATGTTCGCAACGTGCTGGTTCTTTCCTAGGCTGCAGGTTCCCGCCAGCGCAAGATAAAGTGAACGATCTAGCCAAGCAGTCCGAAACGGAGAAGTAGTTGCGGTGCAGCTGAAGGGATTATCTCTGGGGTCGAGCTTAAATGAGTTGTCTACACAACTGATACCAAGAGATCGAAAGAAGATTTCACAGTTCGACGTCTTGGTGGACAGGTCGTATGTCTATCGCGAGTCTCGTAAGCCATGCGCTGTGAAGAGAACAGGTGTCGTGGACCTGGCACTATGACAATCATCCGGTCGAAATCCTTAAGGTGATGATCTATCTTACGGACGATGCTCTCGGAATCAAACGGTCCTTTGAGTACTTGCGTTCGAGCCGAACGCGGGAGGGTACTATGTCGGACTCCGGCTCCGCTGGCGGCGCTGGAAGAGTGTCTACTGAGAAGGCGGTGCTATCTTGCGGAAGGTGCCGAATCTCAAAAAGTAACTGGCCCAAGAGGAACCCTCCTGTTTTCAGATGATAATGTAGTTCACAAAGCTAACGTAGCGCAGAGTGGATATCGCGATGTTGTGCTGTCCTACAGCTGTCCATGCGCGGCAAGGCAGGGAGTTTCATCAGTTCTTCCACACAGGATCGTTTGAACCATCGATTTTAGCCAAGATCCTTGGCAGTACGCCCCCGGTCAAGCGAACCATGGTATCAGGGTAATTCAATGCACAGACGGTGAGTATGTTGTTATCTACCGGCCATTGCCCACGGAGGAGACTCAGCTTGGAGTATTTCAGAGGCCGCATGTCCTTGTTAGAAGAGTTCGGGAAGAAATCTCGGCGTTGTTGCTCTACCCAGTGCGGCGTGATCGGAAAGCAGTTGACGCTGAGTATAATGATGGCAGATGGCAGAAGATCCTGTCCAGACAAGGGAATGGTTGGGTTGCAAAACGTTGAGAGACTCTGTGATTCCCAGGGGGCATCAGTTGCGTGGCACAAAGTCGGCACGCAAGTGTATCGAACCAGCAATGAAGTAATTCACAACTACGAACCGCGGTTTTGCAGGAGGTGGTAGAGGGGCGCCATCCTGCATGTACAGGCTTGAGAGTTGGGAGGTGGGTTTGGGGCCAACCTTTTCTCACTGGTGCTAGGAGAGAAGAGTAGAATCGGTTGATTGGACTAGATATATCTCCAAAATGCACTTCAGGCGAGCTCGAGAGATCGCAAGCCACTTTGGATTAACTCAACAGATTTCTTTCGACACGCTCGATATCATTAAGGGGTCAGATCTGACCGTTTCGTGACCTGCGCAGGAGCGAGTGTCTGTGACTTACTACTGTCTTGAACAGCTCAAGCATGATACTCATATCGTTATCGGCGCACCCTACAAAGGCAGGGCCCTAGCCGGGTGATTCATATTGAGCCGACCTTTGAGCTCCCACCATCTCTCTCGCTGAAAGATATTATTACGTATCTGTATATTGTCAGGGAAGGATTACTAGGATAATTTGTCAGTCTTTAGGAATACGAGAGAAAGGGAAAGTGAAGGTTTTTATGGTTGAGCGGCTTTACTGCCCCGACACGGTAAGGAATGACTTCTACCTTGATCTGGTTGGGAACCATGTCTGTGGTAGGGCAACGATCGTTTCAGTGCCACCTTTATTACTAGGATGCAAATGAAAACCAATCGTTCGATCGTTCAAATCCGGGTTCAACGTAGGGGAGGGTAAGCCGTGCTTCGTCGTGCAGGAAGTGGCATCAATCAACGGTGACCTAGCCATTTGCAAAGCGGTCATTGACGTGGCGAAAGAGGCAGGTTGTAATGCCGTAAAATTTCAAAAACGGAATCCCTGAGCACTGTGTTTCCGCCCTGAGCAAGCGTAACGTTATGCGGGAGACCGCCGTGGGGGCCATGACATATTTTGAGTATCGGTACAAGGTGAATTCGATGAAGCGGGTTATACGAGATCGATCGATACTGCAAAGCGAGGACATGCTCTGGTTTGCTTACGATGGGATGAAAGCTCTGTCGACTTTTTGGAGAATTTTCCCCCACCGTGCTACAAATTCCGTCCGCTTCGTTGACGGATGAAGCACTATTGGCCACGTGCGCAAGACAGGTCGTCCGGTGGTTTATCGACTGGTATGTCCTCCATGGACAGGTTCGATGGGCTGGTGAAGACGCTAGGGCAGGACCGCTTAATCTCTGGCACATTACACGAGCCTACCCATGCAGGGCGGGAGAATTGAGATCTCTCCGGATGATCCATACACTGAAGTCTGAGTTCCGACTGTCCCATCGGATGCTCGGGTCATGAAGCTTGGTCTTCAGAATTTTGCTGCAGTGGTGATGGGGCGGCCTTCATTGGAACGGCATGTCGCGCTGGACCGCGCCATGTGGGGGGACCGTGACGAGCGGCTCGGTGGAGCCATCAGGCCTTGCTCGGCTGATGCGAGATAGTGACGAGTGATCGAATCGGCTCTGGGTGATGGCGTGAAGCGCGTCTATGATAGTGAGAGCGGCCCACTATGGCCAAATGTGTGGCGTCAGGTCTCAGTGATTGGTATGAAGGTTGTTGCGGGTCATCCTGCTCGAGGAGGATCGAAACGTCTTCCAAAGAAGAATCTCCTCCCTCTGCTGAAACCCCTGCTAGCGCATTCAATTGAACAAGCGCGCGAGCGGCCAGTCTGTTCCCGTACGATCGTTACCTACAGACTTAGCGACGAGATTGCTGCCATCAGCGAGGACTTTGCTGGCGCAGGTCGTTGAAATCGTGCGTCACGCGACCCTGCCGATGACACAGCTAACGTCCGCAGGTCTGCTCGCCTCATGCCGTTGCAGACATTAAATGAGTCAGAGGGGTACCAGTTCCCGAGCTCGTCGTTTTCTTCAGTGTACGTCACCCATCCGGTGCGCGACTGACATCGACATGGCTGTCCAGATGTTCTCGCTCCAAAAAGCCGATTCGTTGTTATCGGTTACGTCGAACCACACCACTGTGCAGGCGCGGATCAGTTCCGAGTCGGTGAATTATGATTGCAGAAGTCGGCGGCGCACCCAGGGATATGCCTCAAGAGTTATGTTGAGAATGGTTCAATCTCACGTGTCTCCGGCCGTGGGTTCTCGAAAAGTTTAACAACATGGCTTGGTGGGACAATGCGCTACTGAAATGGGATTTTGGACTGCCTGCGCAGATCGATCGCAAGACGGACTTCGATCTGTGAATGGGTTATGGAGCGGCATCAACCTGCGGAGACACAAGTCGACGTAGATAGTTCTTTTTCTTCCTGACTAGCAAACACCCCTTTCTGTAATGAATCGATCAATTGAGCGTTGGTTTCGGTGGCAGTAGTCTGGTGCGCGCTTTGCACCGGGCGCCAAATTGTCGCGCTCCACCGCCGCGCTTGCTACGATCGGGCTGCCGTAAGCACGCTTGCCGGATGGAGCTCGTGTATTTGCCAGACTTGGTCCAGTGGTTCTCGATTCATGGCGCGTCTGCGGGGCGCCGTCAGACAGCGTGTGGCCATACTTAGCGAACGCTCTCCTGGCGGAACTTCCGGACCCATGCAACATTTCAGGCTAGTATCAGCGCGAGCGCCTACCCTGCTGAGCGCCGATTTGACGCCATCGCGACCTGCCGGCGGGATCCGTGCGGTTTGTGCCCGGGTAGCGCGGTCAGAGCAGGGAGGTCTGCTCCATCAGGTGCCGCGCCGCACGACGCACATTGTCCGAGCTGGCCGACGCTTGCGCGGATATCCGCGCGCTACACTCTCGCTGATTATCGAGATCGCACGCTCAGAAGAGAAGTGGGGCCGAACTGTCCCCGCTCTGATGTCAGGCGCCCTGCTCTGGTATGTCTGGAACCGAATTTACCATTGAAGCGGCCCGATTACCTCCCCGACGCGCTGGCGTTTTGCAGCTGCACATGACTTTGCTAACCGCTCCGCAGGACAGATCGGTTGTTAAGAGGATTTAGTCAGGAGGAGCGCGTTGACTGGGCCCTTTGCGATCGAACGGTTTCACGCAACTGTTCGACACCCGCCTCGTTGGTCATGCCGAATGGCCTATTCATGGAGGAGCGGGTGACGTGGGCTGTTTCACGGTCAGCCGGGCTAGTCGAATTCCGTATCGTGCCGAAAGGGCGCGGCGCTGGTACGGTGTTTCTCTCTCATGGTACATCTGCCTCCTCGCTACCGATATCAGTGCGACCTGGGATCACCAGCCCAAACTTCATTGATAAAGGCAGCGACAAACCATTTTGAATCTTATGGATCATCGCGTTCGAGGCGAACAAATGGTCGAAACTTACGCCCTGGGCGGCCGAAGAGTCCGATGAGGAGAAAAATTCCGCCCAACATCTTCGCGTGATCTGGAAAGCCCCATTGGCAGTGCTTTTACGAATGTAGTCACCGGGATACTGCCATGCGGATCGGGACACTGTTCAAGCGGGATGCTGGATTGGCTCCAGACGACAATCAGCTGCCGTATTAACCCGCAGTGGTGGACTCACTGATTATCAGATCCATCAGCCCATGGCGGGAGGCTCCAGGTGCCAGGTCGAGAATGCACATGATCAGATGGCCGAGATGGATCCCGAAGCGGGACAGCCTAGGAAGTGTTCCGGAGAATGTCCACGGTTGGTGCTTGCCGGAAACACGAATGATTTCATATCATTATCATCCGTATGGCGCAAGGTGATCGGCGATTATGCTTCTACTGTTGGGCTAGAGATGGCAGTTGCGGGAGACTCAGTTGTCGTTGCTGGTGATGCCCACTATCACAGCGGCAAAAGGATTCACATATGACCCGTCCATCGAGAGGACTATGCCAATCAGGTTGAGGCCCCATTGGCGGAACAGCGTGCAATTCCGCGAGAAAAACAAGTGGATCCTTGCGCTTAGCTATGCGCATAATGTGCTGCTTTCTCAATCGCCTGCCGTCACCATGGCGGGCAGCGCGAAATAAGACCGAGGGCTCGCCTACCGCATTCAGTTTCCGGAGTTGAATGCCTGGAGTCAGTTCTGCGCGATGTAATCTGCGGGCGGAATTCCCACTCAATGGGCGTGAGGCTGGTCCACCGCTAGTGCAAACGGAGCAGTCGTGTTACCGGCAGGTCTGCTGGCGCATCACACATCGCGGCCAGTGGTGTGTGCTGTTTTTCAGCGCGCCATGACGTAAGGCTGCGCGAGCGAGGGCATGTCGAGTAACAGCCAGAACGGCCGTTGGGGGGCGAAGATCCTTCAGGCATCCGCTGATCGATACAAGGTCGTTGTGGTGGCAGATGACTCGCTAGGACAGGCTCCCAAGCTGCGACTTTCTGTTGCGCCTTCACCGGGGACTGAAGCGCGCAGTAAGCGGTTTAGTTGATTAAATCAGTGCCGGCCTGTGTCAGTTCAAGCGCCACTTTTCCAGAAGTATGAAGATATCCCAGTCACGTCATTCCCGTCTACAATGGGGCTGCGACGGTGAGATTCAGTGTCTTGAGAGCCTCCTATCCCGCAAGCCTTGGCAGGCATGAGTGTGAGATTATTGTAATCGACAGAGCTGCAGTTCTTGCGATGAAACAATGTCAAAGTATTATCCCGATACAGGATGTGGGTCGTCTCTCGCGCCTCGAAACATGGGTCAAGCGGCCGCGGAAACCGTGGGAGCAAGGCAACAGGGAGATCAATTTGTTTGCTGATGCGAGCTGTGTGCCCGGTGAGGCGTTGGTTAGCGAACATGGTGAAGAAGCGAATGAGCCGGGCGTACCGGCGTGAAGGGTGTATCTGGTCGTAAAACAGCGGACCCTCACTGCTCGGTTTTGTCCAACTGGAATTGAGTTCAAGTACGAACGAATGAAGCAGCAAGAAGATTTTTTATAGATATGCGTATTCGGCGGGATATCGCCGTCAAATATTTCTGCGGTCCGAGAGTTCGACACTGGATTTTCTGTGATCTGCAGAACAGCATCCGGATTGTCTTTTCCGGCTGGCGGCGAAAGGGTATCGCATGGTGTTTAACCACTGCGCGCTATTATCTATCACCAGCACCACCACCATTGCTGGATGCGACATATGAGCGAGAGTTCCCAGCCACCTACTGGGGAGCTGTGGTGATGCGCCGATATCCAGATAAGGCGCTGAATGACTCTTATACCGATTACCTGGGGTTCAGTTGATGTTGGTACCATCGGCGTAGACCAGCTCTTGGTCTGTCATTTTTTCGTTAGTGGTTTAGGGGGTGGGGTGCGGTTGCCGGTCCTGACTCAGCGCGGGGTCAGCATGCTTCCATTTCCAGCAACTCTTTCCCTTCAAGAAAGGACTGTTGAGCCCATTGGCGAGCCCCATGTTCGTTCCCCGAGCTCCTAGTTTTTGAGCCCTTGCGGGGTTTGGCTGGGGCAATGCTTTATCCGGGAAGTTAAGCTTATACGAGAGGCGGTTAGTATGGTGTAGTCCAGTTTCGCTCGCGAAGCTTCTTAAAACAGATTCTTGATGAGCAGCCACAGATGTCAAGCGAAGGGGATATAGATATGGCCCCTTCCACTGTGATTCATAACGGCCCAGGTATAGTCTCATATGCTGAAAGAACTCGTTCTCAGTTTGAGCTAAGTCTTCACTGCTCATATCTTTTTAAGTCTGGCCTGTCTCTGCCTGCTGGATTTTGACCTATTTACATTCAGACGTTTCATTAAGGCGGATGGGGGCCGGCTGGGAGTAGTGCTCCACCTCTGAATTTATCTGTTGCTTGTGCCTATCCGTTCGTGTAGCGGGAGTATCGTTTCAGGCATTTAATTTTGTATCGGCCTGCGACGGATGGGCTCCCATCGTGCCGGGGTTTTCGATATTTGCTATAGCCAATTCGCGTGGTGAATTCTCATCGGATTAGGCGTTCATTTGGTGTCAGTTCAGAATATTATCTGATCGTTCTGTTTCTGGTTCTGAATCTTGGCGCGGTAGCCTCAGCTTCTCGCGAATGGTCTTTCGCGAGGGCCACAGGATTTTCAGGGAAACGAGGTTGCTCCTTGGCACTGTCGCGATCATTGGGGGCGGGCGCAAAACTCGGACGAGGATTGCCCGCTCGCCTGTGCCTTCATCTGAGTTCAGGTCTTAAGAAGTCCGCGCTTCCTTGACTCGCCGTCCACCAAAGATTTGGGCCGAACCTTTGAAGGGGTTTCGGTCATCAGCGGGTATAGGGATGTGGAGAAGTATGCGTCGGTTGGACATTGTCTTTCTTTGTCACCCCACTGAGGCTGTTTAGGCCGAAAAGTACGGGAGCATCTGCGACACGACAAAACAAGTGAAAGTCATAAATCACGATACCACAGAGTTAAATACCACTCGTTGCCGAAACAGCGAGTGTTTGAAGGGTTGCCGATTATCGCGCTGCAGGGCTTCTCCTTGTATGGATGGGAACATTATTCTCAAGCGAAGGAGCAGCGATTTAATCGGTAGTATGATTGCTCTGCTCTTTGTTGCCTGGTACAGGCATTTGCGTCGCCGTTGCTAATTAAACTGACCTGCCGGGCCGGGTCACTCTTTAAACAGGAGCGCATGGGTTGGATGGAAAGCGTTCATGATGCTCAAGTTTCGCATTCTGCGCGGATGTGCCGTGCGGCGATCATGTGCTGCTGACTCGAAGGATGATCCGCGTGACATCGATGGGGCGAAGCTTCTTACGCTCAAACCGGTTTGGACGAACGCGCAAATTCTGGAACGATGCTGAAGGGGGGGGATAGCAGGCATCAGTTGGACCGCGGCCGGAACGGTCTTGGGGCGGTTGAGGAAGTTCAGCAGATTGCCATGCTCAAGCATAAGATGAAAGCCGGGATTACAGGGTGAGAGCAAGTCAGTGGCTGGCTGCGCATTAGCGTACACCAGCGAAAAACGCATTGAGTTCGACCTGTATTACATTGAGCATTGGTCTATCTGGCTCGATCTGAAGATTATGTGGCTGACGATATGGCAAGGATTTGTTCACAAGCATGCGTACTAACCTAGCAGGCAGTTGAAAAAGTCCGCCAGCATCGTTCTCGCATCGCTCAGATCCTCAACGGAGACCCAGCCGCCTCACCACTGGCGGGGCGCACTAGACCTGGTACTCGTTATTCGTCGCACCGTGCGCCCAGAGGGTACGCCCCGGTCCTTCGCTCGCTGCGGCCTTGCTGGACCGCGTTTTTGAACTGCCTGCGGACAGTGCGGGAAGTGCCGCGCCTACCGGCATCCTATGTTTCCCTGAGTCCCTGAATTATTTTTCAATAACCTGCTAGTGCCATTGGAGAGTGGGTCCCTCCCTCAGTGGTTGCGCGTAGAACCTCGGTTATTACCTCTTCTTGTGTTTGTACGGCTTGCTTGTTAAGCTCGCCAAATCATCACGCGATTTCCTTCATGGCATCGAGACTAACTCCTCAACGAAGACCTCGCCCCCGCTCTGCTGTGATACCACGCCTCTGTACTCCGTGAGGATCAAGCTGTTTGCCACCGGACGTCGACGGTGTTTTGACGGATGCAGGAATGTACTATTCTGAATCCGGCGATGAGTGGAAGAAGTTCAACACGCGCGATGGCATGGGGATCAAGCTGTTGCAGCGGGCCGGGATCATCACCGCTATTGTGACGCAGGAGCGGACGAAGCTGGTGGCGCGGCGTGCCGAGAAGCTCGCGATTCCCGAGTTGCACCAAGGGGTGATGGATAAGTTAACGGTGATTCGGGAGATGGCGGCCAGACATGGGCTCTCGCTCAAGCAAGTGGCCTATATTGGAGACGATGTGAATGATCTTGAAGCATTGAAGGCCGTGGGGTTTTCGGCCTCTCCAGCGGACGGGCTGCCGGATATCGTGGCGGCGGTCGACTATGTCTGTCAGAAGAAGGGTGGGGAGGGGGCGGTTCGGGAAATCATTGAGATGATTCTGGACGCACAGCAGCAGTCGGCCACGTTAACCGTCAATCGTTCAAACGTTACACGAGAAGATGGATTACATTTATGGCGATTCACGACTTCACGTATCACGAATAACGATCTGATCTCTCATCTGTATCCCGTGATCATGGCCGGAGGCAGCGGCACCAGGTTTTGGCCGCTCAGTCGACAGTTGTTTCCCAAACAGCTGCTGCGGATTATGGGAGATGAAACGTTGATCCAGCAGACCATGCGCCGGGTGGTCTGTGCTTCGGCGCCGAACCGGGTGATGATCTCCACGAATCCAGCCCAAGCAGAGTCCATTCGCGTCCAGCTGAGTGAATGGAAAGACGCGCTCACAGATAATTTCGTGCTTGAACCGGAAGGACGCAATACCGCTCCGGCTATTGCCTTGGTAGCGTTAGAACTGGTCCGTCGGGACCCTGACGCGATGATGTTGGTCGTTCCGGCCGATCATATCGTCAAAGGCCAGCGAGCGTTCGATGCGGCGGTATCGTTGGCGGCGACGCTGGCCACGCAGGACTATCTGGTGACGTTTGGCATCAAGCCGATCCGTCCGGAGACCGGCTACGGTTACATCAAGCCCAACCGAAAAGTGACGTTGGGAAAACAGGGGACGCTCAAGGGACATCCGGTCAGCCGATTCGTTGAAAAACCCAATGCCGCAAAAGCTGCGCAATATCTCAAGGCAGGGGACTACTACTGGAACAGCGGCATGTTTATTTGGCGCGCCGCGGCGATCCTTGATGAAATTCGACGCCATCAACCCATCCTCTTTCGTGGGATCGAACGGATCGGCCAATTGATGCGGACAGGAGGCGACCAGGCAGGCCATCGACGATGCCTACCGGACACTCACGCCGGTTTCGATCGATACGGGTGTCATGGAGCGATCGAAGAAGGCCGCGATCGTGCCGGTGTCCTTTCAGTGGTCTGACGTCGGGAGTTGGGGGAGCCTGGATGAAGTGGCGCAGAAGGATAAGGCCGGCAACGTTGTGGTCGGTCGTGTGGTCGACCTCGATAGCCGTCGATCGATCGTCTACGCGGATCGCCGTCTCGTGGCGACGATCGGGCTTACCGACATGGTGGTGGTCGATACGCCCGGACGCCACGTTAGTCTGCCCAAAATCCCGCGCGCAAGATGTGAAGCAGTTGGTCGAAATTCTTAAACGGCAGAACGCGCCGGAACATCTTGAGCACATGACCGTGCATCGGCCTTGGGGGTCCTATACGATCTTGGAAGAAGGACTTGGTTACAAAGTGAAGCGCGTGACGGTGAAGCCAGGAGGGCGGCTCTCGTTACAGATGCACCATCGACGGAGCGAACATTGGGTGGTGATCACCGGAACGGCGCGGGTGACGAGGGGCGACGAGGTCTTCGATCTCAAGATCGGCCATAGTACCGAAATTCCTGTCGAAACCCGGCACCGGTTGGAAAACCCCGGTCAAGAGACCTTGCATATCATTGAAGTGCAAAATGGGCCTTATCTTGGAGAAGACGATATTGTCCGGTTTCAGGATGATTATGGGAGGGACGTTAATCGTGAAGCGTTAACCGTGAAACGCAATAATCGGAAACTGTGATCCATGGAAATGGAAGGTACTGGGGAAGAGCAATCAACCATCAGAACATTCGAAGACCTCGACGTCTGGAAGGCATGCAGAGATCTAAGAACGCAGATTGCGACCATAGTGCGCACGTTTCCAAACGGATGAGCAATATCGGTTGCGGGATCAGCTTATCAGGGCATCACGATCTGTTACGGCCAATCTAGCAGAGGGATACGGTCGATTTCATTACGTGGAGAACATCCAGTTTGCGAGGCAGGCAAGGGGCTCGTTATATGAAATCATTGATCATTTGACTGTAGCTCAGGAGGAAAAACTCATTTCGGATGAGACCTTCACATTGGTACGCGAGGGTGTATTGAGGGCAGTCTTAGTTGTGAATGGGTTTATTCGATATTTATCAAAAGCAAGAACGTCATCACGCGATTCACGTTTAACGATTAACGAGTAACGAGGGCCATGGGACTCTTTCGCGAATATGATCTGCGCGGCATCGTGGGCCAGGAACTCACCGATTCGATAGCGGAGCAGGTGGGTCGTGCCTACTGCACCTATGTGAAAGATCGTGGGGTGAAGACGATCTCGGTCGGGCGAGATGGCCGACTGAGTTCACCGGGGCTTCACAAGGCTCTCGTGCGGGGGCTCCTCGCCGGCGGACTCAACGTGGTGGACATCGGTATTTGCCCCTCGCCGCTCGTGTATTTCTCTCTGTTTCAACTACCGGTTGATGGCGGCATCATGATCACCGGGAGCCACAATGCGGCAGAATACAATGGATTTAAGATCTGCATCGGGAAAGACGCGATTCATGGAGAGGAGATCCAGGCGCTTCGAGTGGTGATGGAGGCCGGCTCTTTGTATCTGGAGCTGGGCAGTTATCGGAGCATCCCATCATTCCCGACTATCTGGCCTATATCAAGAAGAGCTTCACCCACGTCAATGCCAAGCGCCTGCACGTCGTCATCGATTGTGGAAATGGTGTGGCGGCCTTGGTGGCGAAACAGGCCTTAGAGCTTCTGGGCTGTCACGTCACAGGGCTCCATTGCGATCTCGACGGGAGATTTCCGAACCATCATCCGGATCCCACGGTCTTAGAGAATCTCGACGATCTGATTCAGGCCGTCAAACAGCACAAGGCCGATGTCGGAATCGGCTACGATGGAGATGCCGATCGCATTGGGACCATCGATGAGCAGGGAAGTGTGTTGTGGGGCGATCGCCTGATGGTGGTCTACGCGCGCGATATTCTGGCGGCAAAGCCGGGGAGTACCATCATCTCAGAAGTCAAATCCTCGCAGAGCCTCTATGACGACATTGCGAAGCAGGGGGCCGACCGATCATGTGGAAAACTGGCCACTCCTGATCAAGGCGAAGATGAAAAGCGAGCACGCTGTCTTGGCCGGCGAAATGTCCGGGCACATGTTCTTTGCCGATCGGTATTTCGGGTATGACGACGCGATTTACGCCTCGTGCCGGCTCGTGGAGATTCTGGCCAAGACCACTCGTCCACTCTCCGCGTTGGTGGCGGATCTTCCGAAGACGTCCGTCACCCCGGAAATCCGGGTTGATGTCGTCGGACTCCATCAAGTTCGAGTTGGTCAGACATGTGCAGGACCGGTTGGCAGACTGTACGAGGACCAGCGAGGAGCTTGGTCCGGCCAAGCTCGTGGTCCGCGATGTCGTCACCATCGATGGAGTGCGTGCCATCTTCGACGACGGGTGGGGCCTGATCCGGGCCTCGAACACCCAGCCGGCCCTCGTGTTACGCTTTGAAGCCACTTCGCCGGAGCGATTAGCCACGATCCGTGCAGTCATCGAAGGCGAACTGACTATGGCCAAGCAAACCCTTGGCTGTTAGCAGGATGCTGAAAAAGCCCGCCAGCGGCGTTCTCGCCTCAAAAGCATCCTCAACGTAGCCGAGAGGCTACGCCTCCGGTGCTTTCTTCGGCTGCGGCCTTGCTGAACGGACTTTTTGAGCATCCTGCGGGAGTGTTCTCCTAGTACATCCGTAGACTTTTGAGGCTCGGGCTGAGCCTGAGACAATGGCGTCGTATCTTCGACATTACCTCTCGACCTACCGTACATGGCTTCTCACCAGCTTCTTCGTCATTGTCAGCGAGGCCATCTACAGCTACTTGCTCTTTTTTCTCGCAGGTGGTTCGTAGTCACATGCATGATCTTGGGTGCCGTGAGTGGCCCGGTCTCATGGGTTGAGGCCGGCGAGCCTTCTTCAGCGCGATCCTTCCAGGTCGGGGAACAACTCACCTACGAAATTTCTTGGTTGTCTTTCACAGCAGGCACAGCCGTGATGGCTGTCAGTGGCGCCGGTTCGGATGGGGATCGGCCGTTGGCGAAATTGATCACGACGGCGCAGTCGAGGCCCGCAATCACCAAGTTCTTTCCCGTGGATAACCGGGTCGAGTCGATCGTGGATCCCGCCACGCTGCTTCCGGAGCATTTGATCTTCAAGCGGCGAGAAGGGAAGAAGAAGGAAGATATCGAGTATACATTTCACCAGAAAGAGGGAACGGTCACGGTTGTGAAAAACAGGGCGACTGAAATACAGGAGATGCCGCCTGGTACCCAGGACGTCATCTCCTGCCTCTATTATGCGCGCAGCGAATTATCTCTACAGCCGGGGTCATCGCTGACGATGAATGTGTATCACGATAAAAAAACCGCAATCTGGACGTACGAGTTGAAGAGATTGAGACGGTCAGCGGCCCGTGGGGGAAGTTGAAACGGCTCGTGTGTTGGTCATCATGCCGTTCCAAGGTCTCTTTCTCAACAAGGGCAACATCCGGGTGTGGTTTACCAACGATGAACGGCGCATTCCGGTTCGAATGAAGGCCAAGGTCGTCATCGGGTCGATTGTGGCCGATCTCGTCAGCGGATTGCCGCCTACTTCGCCGACCCGATGAGTGAACCAGCCGTTCGTTGCCCGTCCTGCCCAAAACGGTTATACTTGCTTTTATCATCATGGGACAGTTTCCTCTTACTTTAAGCAGATTTATCGCCAAAGAGCAGGTGGCTCATCCGGGAACCTCAGGGGAACTTACCGGGCTTCTCACTCAGATCGGTTTGGTTGGGAAACTCATTGCACAGGATCTCAGGCGTGCTGGGCTCATCGATATCCTGGGAGCGACAGGTGAGATCAATGTGCAGGGGAAGCAGTCAAAAGCTGGATGAAATAGCGAACGAGACCTTCGTGACGGCATTTCACCAGAGCGAGCTTGTGTGTGCGCTCGCGTCTGAAGGAGATGGAAAAGCCGGTCCTGCTTCCGGAGAATTGGCCGCAGGCCAAGCACATGTTGCTCTTCGACCCCTCGATGGCTCATCGAACACGGACTGCAACATGCCGCTCGGCACAATTTTTCCGTCGTGAAGGCACCGCGCAACGATCGGATGCCGACCGAGAATGACTTGATCTGCAAAGGAACAGAGCAGGTGGCCGCCGGGTATCTTTTTTACGGGTCAAGCACGATGCTGGTCTATACGGTTGGACAAGGAACCCATGGGTTTACATTGGAGCCCGGCATCGGCGAGTATCTCCTGTCTCACAAGCAGATCAGGATTCCTGCTCGCGGCAAGGTGTACGCCGCGAATGAAGGCAATTATCATAAGTGGCCCGGAGGAACGAAGAGATATTTCGACTACCTGAAAGTGAAAGACACAGCCACGGGGCGGCCCTACAGCGGACGCTATTCAGGTTGTCTGGTGGCCGACGTACACCGGATGCTCCTCGGGGAGGCATCTATCTGTATCCCGGTGAGTTGGACAAGCCTGAGGGTAAGCTCCGGTTGCTGTACGAGGCCAATCCATTAGCATGGGTCGTGGAACAGGCAGGTGGAAAGGCCAGCACGGGAACTATGCGCATCCTCGAGATGGAACCTAAGCAAATCCATCAGCGGGTGCCCTTAATGATCGGCAGCGAGAACGACGTGCGCGAGGCAGAGGAATTTATCCAGGGTAATCGTTAATCGTGAATCGTTATACGTAAGACGAGGGAGATGGGGCCAAGTTTTCGACGATTCACGTTTAACGAATAACGTTTTACGAATCTACGGGAGGGGAGGCATGGCTGATCGAGTTCAAGAGATCCTGAGCTGGTACAGCAGCGACAATGCGGGAACACGAACGAATATTGCCCGGTTGTTGCGCCATGGAAAATTGGCGGGGACGGGCAAATTGGTGATCCTGCCCGTGGACCAAGGATTCGAGCATGGTCCGGCCCGGAGCTTTGCTTCCAATCCGGGAGGGTACAGTCCGCTCTATCATTTTCAACTGGCCATCGATGCCGGCTGCAATGCGTATGCGGCGCCGCTGGGATTTCTGGAGGCTGGTGCGAGTCAGTATGCCGGGCAAATCCCTCTCATCCTGAAACTCAATAACCACGATACGCTACACGACGAAAAAGATCCGTTGCCTTCCGTGACGGGCAGCGTGAAGGAAGCTCCGGCTCGGTTGTTCGGCCGTCGGATTCACGATCTATCCAGGGTCATCGCACTGCCAGACCATGTATGAACAGCTGCGCGCGATTGCAGAAGAGGCCAAGGCCTCCGGTTTGGCGGTCGTCTGTCTGGTCGTACCCGCGCGGATCGGTACTCAGTAAGGAAGGGGAGACGGCGATCGATGTGGTGGCGTATGCGGCGCAGATTGCGGCCCAGCTCGGCGCCCATGTCATCAAGGTCAAGCTTCCCACTGCGCATCTTGAGCAGGCCGCGGCGAAGAAGGTGTACGAATCGGTGAAGATTCCGATCGCCACACTGGCGGAACGGGTCAAGCATGTGGTGCAGAGCTCGTTCGATGGGCGACGGATCGTCATTTTCTCCGGAGGGGCCAAGAGCGAAGACCAGCATGTGTTTGAGGAGGCGCGCGCGATTCGCGACGGCGGCGGGTTCGGCTCCATTATTGGGCGAAACTCGTTCCAGCGGCCGAAAGCAGAAGCGTTGAAGTTCCTCCACACCATCATGGGGATCTACTCCAGTGAGATGCAGTGAGGCACCGATTGCGTATGAATCGTTCGTGTAACGGGAGATGAAGAGTAAGGATTACCTATGAAACTCGTTCGAGCAGGGCTGATTCCGGTTATCTTGGTCACTGGAGGGATCATCATTGGGATTGTGGTGGCTTCCAAAATGGATTGGCTGCCGTCCGGCACGGCCGGGCCTGAGCCGATTCCCAGCCCAATAGTTCGTCCTGTGGCGACCGCGCCGCAGCCGCCGATGGCAGGGGGAGCGGGAAAAACTTCGTTGAGATTGCCAAATCGGTGAAGCCGGCGGTCGTCAATATTGCGGCGAGTCGAAGTGGAAAATCCGGGAAGGTCCGCACGGTTCGCCGCTCGACGACCCATTTTTCGCAAATTCTTCGGCGACGAATTTTTAAGCGTGATGCCCCTCAGCGAGAGCCAAGGGAGCGAGGCCAGGGGTCCGGGGTCATTGTGGAAGCCAATGGGTTGATCATCACCAATAATCATGTCGTGAGCAAGGCCGACGAGATTCGGGTCTTTTGTCGGACAAGCGGGAGTTTAAGGGCAAGCTGATCGGAACTGATACGAAGACGGATATCGCGATCGTGAAAATAGAAGCGACAGGGCTCCCAACCGTTCCCTGGGCCGACTCTGACCAGCTGGAGGTCGGGGAATACGTGTTGGCCATAGGAGTCCGTTTGGGCTGACCCAGACCGTGACGATGGGGATCGTCAGCGCAGTCGGGCGAGCCAGTATGGGCATTGCCGAATACGAAGACTTTATCAAACCGATGCGGCGATCAACCCGGGCAATTCCGGAGGCGCGTTAGTCAATGTCCGTGGCGAACTAGTCGGGATCAATACGGCGATCTTCAGTCAAAGCGGCGGCAACATGGGGATTGGGTTTGCGGTGCCCAGCAACCTATCGCATACGGTCATGGATCAGTTGGTACGGACGGGAAGGTGGTCCGTGGCTGGCTCGGCGTAGCGATTCAAGACTTGTCGGCCGAATTGGCCACACAGTTTGGGATCACCGACACGAAGGGGCGTGCTCGTGAGCGATGTCATGGAGGATAGTCCTGCGAAGAAGGCGGGATTTGAGCGCGCTGATGTCATTACCGAATATGACGGCAAGCCGATGGACTCGCCCACGCACTTACGGAATGCCGTCGCACAGACTCCGATCGGGAAGAAGGTCTCGGTCAAGCTGATCCGAGACAAAAAGCCCAAGACGATCGAGGTCACGATTGTAGAACAGCCGAAATCGTTAGGACAGCCAGGCGCAGAGGAGAGCAGGGAGTCTGCGGCGCCGACGGGAATCCTCTCGGATATTGATGTCCGTGAGCTCAACGAGGAACTGGCTTCTCGGTACGGATTGAAGGCCTCCGATCGTGGCGTGGTCGTGATCAGGGTCAAGTCCGGAAGCACGGCGGAGGAGATGGGTGTACGTGAAGGCGATCTGATACTAGAAGTCAATCGCAAGGCGGTGAGCTCGCTTAAGTCCTATGAACAAGCCGCTTCCGGCCTTGCCAAGGATCAAGCGGTCCTCTTGTTGATCAAACGGAAAGGCCAAGCGATCTATCTCACGCTGCGGCCCCTAATATTGGTTGGTCTGGTCTATCTGGTTGATTTGGTTCATCTGGTTTGTCCGGATTAGTCTTGGTGCAACCGAATAAACAAGACAAACCAAACAAACCAATTCAACGGCCTCGCCTATGACCACGACTTGCTCGCCTTGGGTCGAATCCATTGCTCATCAGGCTTCCTTGGTGGTGGCCCTCGTGCCGGCTGCCGGCCGCGGGCTACGGATGGGTGGCTCTGTCCCCAAACAATTTCTTTCGTTGGGTGGTGAGCCGCTCATCATTCAGTCGTTGCGGATGTTGCAAGCTGCTCCCGTGGTCGATCGGATCATCCTTGCCGTTCCGTCCGCAGAGGTCGAATACTGTGAGCAGGAGATCGTCTCGAGGCATGGTTTCACCAAAGTGATGCAGGTGGTGGTTGGTGGTGCAGAACGCCAGGATTCGGTACGGTGCGCGCTCGCTCAGGTTCCCTCAGATACGGAGATCGTGCTCATACATGACGCGGTACGGCCATTTCTCACGCTTCGGATGATCGCCGAGGTCGTGGCTGCGGCGAGAAAAGAGGAGCCGCGATTATTGCGCTCCCGATGCGCGATACCGTGAAGCAGGTACGAAGGGATGGGATGATTGAGCGAACGGTCGATCGCACCCCTTTGTGGCTTGCTCAAACTCCGCAGGCCTTTCGACGGGACTGGATCGAGACCGCTCACAGGAAAGCGCACGCCGAAGGGTACGGGCCACTGATGACGCGTTCCTGGTGGAATGGCTGGGGCATTCGGTCGCGGTGGTTGAGGGAAGCGGAGAGAACATCAAAGTGACGAGGCCTGAAGACCTGGTGATCGGCGAAGCAATTTTGGCATCGCGTAAGACAAGTCGGAAAGTTTGAACGTCTGTCAGGTCTTCACGTCAAGACTTTATGACATTCGACTTTCAGACTTTTGACCCTCTCATTACACGAAAGGACCTCAAATGCGAGTGGGCTGCGGCTACGACATCCATCCGTTAGGGCCAGGACGAAAGCTGATTCTCGGTGGGATTGAGGTGCCCCACAGCAAGGGTTGTTAGGGCATTCCGATTCCGATGCCTTGGTCCATGCCCTCTGCGACGCGCTGCTCGGGCGATGGGTGAAGGAGACTGGGGCGACACTATCCCAGCTCCGATCAGCGGTTTAAAGGATATTTCGAGCCTGAAATTTTGGAGGATGTCGTTGGGAAGATGCGGGGAAGGGATACTGCATCGTGAACGTCGACACGATCATTATCGCGCAGGCCCCTCGGCTCAGTTCGTACCTGGCAGCTATGCAGAAGCAGATGGCGCAGGTGCTCGGTGTTGATCCGGAACCTCGTCAACGTGAAGGTAAAGAGCGGTGAGGGGATCGGCATGATCGGCCGTGAGGAAGGGATCGCCGCCCAGGCGGTCTGTTTGATCGAAAGTGTCAAGTCGGAACATCACCAAAGGTTTGAAGAAGTGATAAGAGCACTATCTGGGTTCATCACCTATCTGGTTCCTAAGGGCGCAATGTTGATGTAATATCCACAGCGTAGGCTCGACGACTCAATGACCTGAC
>ERZ1370068.8372-contig-7231_pt1 | contig 22014 bp, 31 predicted proteins | sample MGYA00561227_ERZ1370068 | MGnify/ENA primary metagenome ERZ1370068 (study PRJEB38410, sample SAMEA6850437) | metagenome | study: Metagenomic assessment of the ecological functions of the soil: analysis of the soil microbiota associated with the... | reverse complement strand
AGCCGGTTGAAGCCTTCATAATCATAACTGCGACCGCGATCGCTATATTCCCAGCGGTACGCCTTATCAAGATAGTCACTGGAAAAAGCCGCGGTAGACCAGTTGTGTCCATCGGGACTCGGCTTCGGAGTTAACGAAGAAGCGATCGAACAAGCCGAACCTCAGCGCCAAAGCGCGGTGATTGGTGAGATGTCCTGGGCCGCTCCGGCATGACTCTTCGCCGCATCGCCGGCGCCAAAGATCGCCAGGCTGGCCATCTCCATCGGCGCGCGTGCCATCTCCGGATTGTTTGACGTCGCCGAAAACCTGATCGTAGGTTCGATTCTCTTTGATCACATAGATGACGTGCTTGATCGGCGACGCGGCCGGAAAAGAGTTTGGTTTTGTCGTTCGCCAATTAATCCATTGTTGCGCATTACCTGTTGAGTGTAAGTTGCCAGCGCCGGATCATTGGGTTCCGGCACCGCGCTGATGTTCCCCACGACCACCGCCAGGCTGTACTCCCCGCCTTGCCTGCTGCCACGCCCAGTGCCCGCGGGAAAACGATCGTTGGGCGCATTCGGCGCGCGACCAGACCCATTGACGACGACCGAAGAATTTTCGACTCCGGTGCCCTTTCCATTCCCGACAAATATCGTATGCCCGACGATGGACACGGCGGATGGATAGTAGCCGGTCGGAATGAAGCCGCGCACTTCGCCGCGTTCGCTCTCGGCCCCTCTCGGGCGGGTCGCTTTGATAGTCCCATCCTCCGGCTCTGTTTCGAGAGATGGACCACTGCGATTGAATTGCTGTGAGCATTGGCGACGTAGAGTGTCTTGTTACCCAGCGCGCAGCCCTTCAGGAGTGTTTCCGAGTGAAGCATCTTCTCTGAGTCGCACTTTGATGCGTTCGACTTCGCGATCGTAACGCGTGTCGATGACCGAGACGCTGTCATCGGCAGAGTTGACCACGTACAACAGGCTCCGCGTACCATCCCACAACATCGCGGTTGGATGCCGTCCCACCGAGACGTATTTCACGTCTCGTCCTTTATCGGCAAGGTTGATTACCGCTACCGAACTGTCATTCCAGCAGGAGACGTACACCTTCGCAGTTGACGCGGCCGGATCCCGGTCTTCGGGCGACGCGGCGCCTGGTGATTTTCCCGGTGACAATGGAACGAAGGCGCGACCTTCTTATTGGACGACCTTCTAAAGGTCCGTGCGGAATCGCGACAACCGCATAAGGGTAAGTAAAATGCGCAACGCCTGAATCTGCGCTTGCGCGCTGACCTAACAGCGGGATTTTCTGAGCGTTCTTGATCCGCTCACATCTCGAACAATCCCCAGGCTGTCGCCGAGATTATTAGCCACGAAGAGACTATTGCCGTCGGGGACTGATGGCCAGGCCGGTCGGGTAGACCGGGGCATGATTGTCGTTGTAGCGCGGGGACGGCGCACTATCTGGTAAAGCCGCTGACGTCGATGAAGGGAGCTTCAACAGTGGCGACACTTCCTGGCGATGCGGGTGTTATGGGCGTCATGCTGCCCGGCATAAAAACGGAAGATCCAGATTTTGTTTTCGACTCCTCCCGACACATACATTGAAGAACGAGCCGTCTTCGTTCGCGGTTGGGGAGAAACACGAGGCCGACGTTGGCGCTTTGCGGTGTAGGGAAATAGAGATTCTGATCACCAACGGCGCCGGCTTTGAATTGAGATCGATGACGCCCAATGATTGATTGCCTTATTACCGCCAGCATTAAACCGAATCCCAAAGCCGCTGTTGACGGAGATGAGATAACGCCCGCTCCCATCAGGCCCGCCGTGGTCCGGGCTACGGACGAAATCTACCGGCAACGCGCCTACCGGCCGGCTGCCTGGTGGTAGCGTCCCTCAGCAGTTCGCCGGCTGGAGTGATTGCCGGCCGATCACTGGCACGGCCGATCCTCGTCGCTCTATGAGCTGACGAGCGAATGCCACCGAACTGAATCAATAACAGCAGCGCAGTTAGCAGCAGGGCAGGTAGAATAGGTGTACGATTGGTGACGGGTCATGCGTTAACTGTTCTTAATAAGCCAGAAGACGCAGATTTGGAATAGCGATCCTTGATAAGCCGGCGTGAAAGCTAACACGTCACGCCCGCATAGGCGATGAGTCACCGTTTCAGAATCCGGCGTTTGAGAGTTGCCGGAAACAACTCGGAGACGTCTACTTTTTCAGCTACAGTTCAACTCGACGGTTCTTTTCTACCTTCCTCGGTATCGGACGTGCTTTAACCATAAGTAAGCAATGAAAGCAAAAGCCTGGCGATAAAACTCATAAGCTTAACTCGCTCTTGTTACATGGCGGTTAACGGTATCGTTTAAGTTATGAAGGATGTGCAGCGCAGCGGCTACCTTTGGGGAAAGGATGACGGCGAAACTGGAAAACCCAGCGGAGTCTGTCGGAAAAGGCTTTTTCACAGAGGATCGATTTTCCGACCTCACTTCGACCCTCTCCAGGCCTGGCCGTTCACTCGATCGCAGCGCCTGCACGACATCTCACACGCGACGCGCGGGCAGCGGGCAGCAGCGACGCGAGGATCGCCGCGGTCACGCAGCAGCGCTGCTGCTCCGGCGATCGGCAGCAGGCTCGGGCATCTGAATCACGCCGAACAGCGCGCTCGCGAACCGCGTCAGCGCGATTCCGCCGAGCGCGCCGACAATGATGCCCGCGGCGGCTATCACCGCGCCCTCGCCGAGGACGCGGGCCAGCAGCTGACGCGGCTCGGCTCCGACGGCGAGGCGGATGCCGAACTCGCGCGATGCGGGCGCTCACCGAAAACGCCAGCACGCCGGCGACGCCGACGATCGCGATCGTCAGCGCCACGAGCGCGAAGCCGCCGAAGACGAGCGCGTTCAGTCGATCGGGTGCGAGCACCTCGGCGCGCACGTCCTCCAGGGTTGCCGCGCCGTTCGATCGGCTGCTCCGCCGACTTCTCGCGAATGATGCGCGTGATCGTACGGCACCAGCGCGTACGGATTTTCCATGCGCGTGTGCACGAACAGCCGCCCGGCCGCCGACTGGCCCGCGGGCTATAGACCGTCATCGTCGGGCCCGGCACGATGTTCTCGTCGTCGATGTCCGCGGCGACGCCCACGATGCGCCGCGGTTTCGCCACTGACGCCGCCGAACTGCAGGAAGTTCGAGTCGGTCCACATGAGTCCGCGGTTGAGGGCGCGCCTCGACGCTCGGGAACATCCGCTGCGCCAGGCTCTGACTGACGATGACCGGCCTTTCGCTGTTGTGCTCGTCGTCCGTCAGTGAAGTCGCGGCCGGCAATGATCGGCACGTCAAGCGTGGCGAAGAATCCCGGCGACACAGTGCGCCAGCGGGCGCGCGGATCATCCTCACCGTTGGCCCTGTCGTACCCTTCGACCGAGAATTGTCCGCCGAACGAATCGCGCCCATCCCGCCAGGGCACCCTCGATCCGCAGCGACACGCGATCGACGCCGGGCAGTTGGCTCAACCTGCCGCATGACGTCCTGGTAGAACGCAGACGATCTGATCCTGCTGTCCGTCCGAAAGACATCACCGGCACCGTTCACCGCGAGCACCTGCCGCGTCTCGAAGCCAGTCCGGGTGCGCTGCAGCGCGATCAGCGTCGTCAACAGCATGCTGGCGCCCGCCAGCAGCACGAACGACGCGGCGATCTGCGTGACGGCAAACAGCCGCAAGCGGCGGTTCGTGCTCGACGTGATGCGAACGCTTCCGCTGGAGAGTCCCAGGCCGCCGGCGGCATCGGCCGACGGCAGACGCGGCACGAACGCAAGCAGTACCGCCGCCAACATGGCCAGGCCCACGCCGACCCAGAGCACGCTCGAGTCGACAGTCACGTCGAGCGCGCGAACCGAGAAGCGGGACGCGTATCGGCCGAGGATTGGCACCATCCACTGCGCGATGATCACACCGAGCGTCGCGCCGATGCCGCAGAGCAGCAGGCTTTCCGCGAGCAGCGTGCGGCGCAGCGCGCTCGCACTCGCGCCGAGCGCCGCTCGCAGCGCCAGCTCGCCTTCCCGCCGGACCGATCGGGCCAGGATCAGGTTCGCGACGTTGGAGCACGCAATGACGAAGATCAGCGCCGCCGCGGCCAGCAGGAGGAGGAGCACCGTTCGCGCCGGCGACACGATCTGATCCCGCAGCAACGTCGCGTCGATCCGGAAGTCGGACCTCGCCGGGTATGCTTCGGGGTGTTCCTTGATGATGGCGCCGTAGACGGTGCGCAGCTCGGTGCGTTGCGGCCTCGAGATCCGCGCCGGGTGCAAGGCGGGCGAACAGCTCGGTCATCCGATGAGTGCGGCCCGTCACCATCGTTGCGCCCAGGTGGTGCGGGCTCGTAACGACGTTTGCGATGATCTCTGTCTCTGTCGGATAGGGCACGGATGGTTCGAGGACGCCGATGACGGTCGCTGAGCGTGCGTTGCTGGAGCCCAACCGCACCGGCTTGCCGATGACGTTGGGGTCGCTCCCCAGGCCGTGGTCCAGAAGCGATGCGTCAACACCACCACGGGCGCGGCATTCGGGCCATCGTCTCCGGCGTCAATGAGACGGCCGCGCACTGGGCGCAGACCCATCACGTCGAAGAACGAGCCGCCGACCACGCCGGCGCGAACGACCCGAGGCTCGCCGAGTCCGACCATCGCGAAGCTGATGGTCGAGAAGTCACCGAACGCGGTGACGGTCTTCATTCTTGAGCGCAGATCGACGAGCTCTGGTATCGAGAACGTGGCATTCTTGACCGCGATGCCCGGCGCGCTCTGGCGGATGTAGATGAGCCGCGATTCGTCCCGATTGACGAGTGGCCGCAGGAGTACGGCCCGGACTACGCTGAACATGGCGGCGTTGGCGCCGATGCCCAGCGCGAGCGTCACAATCACGGTCAGCGCCAGACCCTTGGCGCGAGTGAACGAACGGAAGGCAAATTTCAAGTCGCTGATGAAGTTCATAACTCTCCTGTTACGTGTTCGGCGATCGCGTACGCGGACGGTTCAAGCTGGAACTCGGAATGCCTCTGATCACCTATGATCGAAATGAACTTGCGCAACCGGCGTGCCGTGCGGTGATAGGGAGTAACAGGTCAGGTAACAATGAGTTTTAGGCAGGATTGCCCCGGAGGTCTGTTCGATCATGGGATGCAAGAGTCCCGGACGCGGGAAAACTGAGCCAAACCAGAAATTGAGGTAGCGACCTAATTTCCTCGTAAGGATTTCTCTAGCCCAGCTGTTTACGCCTGGGTGAGAAACAGGCGCCGCTATTAAAGCCCCATTAATGGGGCTTCTGAAACTAACCGCTCTTTATTCCCAGGCGTAAACTGCCTGGGCTACGGAAACGTTATTTCAATCGGCACTACCGGAGTCGAACGCTAACGGCCCAACTCGACCAGTCCTGTCAAAATTGACAGGTTCTCTTCGTTCTCTTCAGGACTTATTGTCACTGTGGGGCGATCAAGACTAATGATTAAACGTCTGCTCATTTTAGCAATTGCGTCTTTATTGTTTTTCTCACTGACCATTCTCAGCCCCGGCCAGAAGAGTGAGGATAAAGTGACTGCCGATTCTGCTTTGGCCGAATTGCGCGCCGGAAACGCGCATCACGTCGCCCATCGCTACCAGCATCCTCACGAGACGTTGAACCGCCAGCGGGAACTGGTAACCGGACAGAACCCACACGCGGAGATTTTGAGTTGCGCAGATTCCCGGGTCCCGCCGGAACTGATATTTGATCAAGGTCTCGGGGACCTGTTTGTCGTGCGCGTGGCGGGAAACGTAGCTTCAGATATCGAACTCGGTAGCCTGGAATATGGCGCCGAACATTTGCATGTTCCATTGCTGGTAGTTTTGGGCCATCAACATTGTGGGGCGGTTACCGCCGCGGTCGAGGGAGGCGGAGCGGAAGATCATATCGCTGCGCTGATCGCCCTGCTGCGTCCGGCCGTAGAGAAGACTCGTGGGTTGCCCGGCGACCCGGTAGAGAATGCGGTGAAGGCCAACGTCGAGATGGTCGTGAAACAACTCCGCACGTCAACGCCCGTACTGGCGGAACTCGTCGCGCATGGGAAACTGAAAGTGGTTGGGGCCGTCTATTCGCTCGACACGGGAAAGGTAACGTGGCTGCCCGATACTCCTGACTACGTTTGGTTTGACCCGGCGGCGCGAATTCAAAAGCTCGCTTCGCCAAAATCCGGTCCAGGTTGAGAGCCACACCCCGCCGCTCGCGTCCAACGATTTTTGGGCAGCGGCTAACGGAAACTGTAAAGATAGTAAACAAGAAAAATCAGCACCAGTAGAATTACCGCGCCACCAACCACAAGCACGCGCCGATAAAGTTTGGCGATCTGTTCTTGTCTCGTGACCGCTTGTTTTTGTAATGCGAGCGATTCCTGGGCGACCTTACGATATTCCGCAAGATGTTCCCGCTGCGCATCGCGTATCTCGGTTAGCAGTTTGAGTTCGTCAGGTTCTTCCATACCACGAAGCCTTCAACTTTTATTTTATGAGAGTCAACTGATCTCCCATCAGCAACCTCTGGGGAACTTGATTGAAACGATAGCGGGCGGACGAGCGACTGCGGTCAAATATCCAGACTATATCGAACCGGGTTTCCGGCCATTCTGCCGGTACGATTCCATCGCTACCCATTATCGAAGCGGCAATCTTTGGGATGTACTCTCTTTGCCAGCAGATAAGTACTGCTCCCTCGCACCGGAAAACATCCGCTAACATCTTGTCTACGGCAAACCTGGGAAAGTCGGAGTTGATTTTGATTGCCAGCTTCTCAGCCAGTGGCGCGATCGTCTCGATTGGCCGTCTGCTACCCCTTCGCTTTATGAACTTGGACGCATAAATTAATCGTGGCTGGGCGAGTAAGGGATGTTGAAAATGGCCGTTGCCGGGGGCAAAGAGATTAGCCAAAGCGCCGGCTCTTTGCCACCCTCGAGCCGTCAATGACTCTTTAGTGCGTTTGCCATTTATGGTTACGCCGTAAGGAGTAAAGTCGCTGGCCGGCTTTTCAGCATGGCGCACGATCATAATTTTTGTTGCCTTGGGAAGGGACTTTCTCATTCGGAACCTGCTCCTATTCCTCAATGATGCCCGAACGCTGTGTGAGCGTTGGAATTTGGCCACGCGATTCTCTCGCTTCTTCTTCAGCTATTCAAATCACGTCTGATATTGTTGAGCAGCACTTGGACTCAAAAATCATCGTGAAGTCCCGCGGAGGAACTATGAAGAAACTAGGAATCCCTTTTTGATTTGGGGGTTGTTGATTCTTGGATGTTCAGGCGCCACCAACGTGAACTCCAGCTGCAGCAGTTCCGGCAATTCAGGTCGTTGCACGCTAAAGTTCGGCAAGATCGAAGGCAATCCTTATGAATACAAGATGGAAGCCAGTCTTCCGCCGAACGCCAAAAGCGTGGAAGTGACCGCTCAGATTTCCAGCGGGAAGAACGCGCTGAATGTCTGGTTCGAGGATCCGGATCGCAACAAGATCAAGGTAAAGGTCGAGCCCGGAAAAAGCGCCACGCTTGAAGGGTTAGCCCGTCTGCAGAACGACATGTCAAAGCAATTGATTTCTTTTTACTTTGAACCGCTGGGCGAAGGCGACGGGAAAAAGGCAGAGGACGTTGAGGTCGAGGTCCGCTATAAAATGCCCTGAGATGCCACGCGGCTCCGAAATGTGTCTGCCAAACTCAACCGCGGATCAGCGATTGTTCAGTTGGTGATAACTTCAAAACCTCCGGCTTTCCCTTGAGCCGCTGTTTCAGATCCGGAGACAGTTCACTTTGCCAGCGCTTTGATCGAGACAGTTTGGTTTCGTGTGCCTCATACGCTGACTGATCTCGAAAACGTGACAGCCAGACAAACACATTCTCTCCCGCTCGAATCGGCAGGGCCGGAAAAGTGTTAGTGGCAGCCTCCGTTGAGAAATACCCCAGCAGCGAAGCGCCGCTATTTTCCAGCGCCGGCTTGAGCCTGCTTTCAAAGAAGGACACAAACTCGTCCGTCACGGGCGCTTCAAAGTAATAGATGGTGGCAACCACGAGTGCCTTATGCTTTGCCGTTGTGCCGGCCGGAGGGCGATCGCTTCCGAGCAGAAATCCGCTGCCCGGCCGAGCTGGGCGGAGCAGTAAGACGTTGTTGGAATCAATCATGGTGGCGTTGGCCGCCTGACGGTGTGCTTTCCAAACAGGGCCGCCATAAAACTCGGTCAGAGATTTCGCGCGCGAAGTCATGTCTGGAAAACCTCTGAGCCAGACAAAACGGTCCGGGTTATCAAGATCTCGGAACTGACCAATGACGGTCATTCCCAACGCCTCCTGGCTGGTAATGAATTCTCGGTCGAAGAGTTCGATTAAGGTGTCGCGTTTCCCTGGGTGAAGTGTGTATTGCCTGAGTTCCACGATTGGGCAACATGTTCGCTGAGGTTGTGCCGGCGCCAATTGATCCGCACGTTCATCGGTTAGTTCAATCATGGTAAGTCCATTCGTAATCGGCCATTGAAATAGCACCGCTAACGAAATCGCGACGGCGATACTGAGTCTGCTGGTAAGCCATGAGTTCATGGCGAATCGAAGGTTCACGTCTAACATCGAATGTCTGTGATCAGATTGGTATGACCAGCGGCTCTGCCGCTCGATGTGCGGAAAAGCTCCGCTTTTCCGGTGCGTCGATCTTAGATTGTGGCGGCTATGCCGCCGTTGCGGATCCTCTTCGCGAGCGTCAACAGCGGCGTAGCCGCGAGAAATAATTCTTAGAACCTGTCGGAAAAGCGGAGCTTTTCCGCACATCAACGGGCAAAGCCCGAAGAAGTCTTTTCATAATTCTTGGCGCGAGAGACCCGTTGCTTCTGGAATGTCATGTACCAGTTCCATTCCCAGGTCTTTCCGTTATCGGCAGAAAATGCCTGCTGCCAAACCGGGGCGTTGGGATTACTCTTGTCCCAGACAAACAAAACGATGATGTTCTGCTCGTGAAATACGTCCCGCGCGTAAAATCGGCCCGTGTCTCCGTCAAAGAACCTATCTGTGGAACATCCAGCACCACCAAGTTGCTGTCGGCCCAGTAGATGCTCCAGAGTTTAGTTTTCGGGTTGAACAGCCGCAGCGTGATTGCTTCAAACGGTGTTCCGTCAAATTCTGTTTTGAAAGAATCACAATTGCCAAAGCCTTTGAGGATTTTCCGGCACTCACAGTCAGCCTCAAATTCAACCCAGTCGATGCAATTGTTCAAGCGAGTCTTTAGCTTGCGGTTGTGAATCTTCCATTTGCCGGTGAGAAAGTCGAAGTCTTCCGGCGATGAAGTCGACGAGGCGACAATGTTTAGATCTTTGACGGTGCAGGTTGCTTCTCTCATATCAACATAAGCGACATCGCTGGTCGTAATCCTCTCATCCTATGAGAAATTGGTATTTCCGCAAGAGCCAATTTTCGACAAATCACCCAGACCGATTTATGCTCGGAGCATGCAGAAGACCGGATTCCCATTTGTCATGCTTGATGATCGAAACCGGACCACACCGCTTTATCGCCAGATTTACGAAAGGCTTCGACTTTCGATTTTGAACGGAGAAATTACTCGCGGGACGCAGGTGCCGGCGACACGTCTGCTGGCGAAGGATCTGGGCGTTTCGCGCATGACCGTCGTTAACGCCTACGATCAACTGCTTGCCGAAGGTTATCTTCAGGGGAAAACGGGGGCGGGCACTTATGTCGCGTCCGACTTGCCTGATACGACTCTGCGCGCGCAGGGAATTGTCCCGGGCCGCGGCAAAGAACCGGCCAAACACCAGGACTACGCACTATCGCGGCGGGGCAGGTGGCTTGCCTCAACCAGCGTCAAGGCGCTTCGTCTGGAAGCTGACAGCAAAGATTATGCGTTTCAGAATGGAGTGCCCGCCATTGAAGAATTTCCCTTTCGAGTGTGGTCGCGGCTGGCATCGCATCGCTGGCGAAATCCGCCGCGAGAGCTGCTCGGTTATGGTGACCCGGCCGGCTATCGCCCGCTGCGCGAAACAATTGCCGAACATTTGCGATAGACGCGGGCGGTGCGATGCGACGCCGATCAAGTAATCATTGTCGCGGGCACGCAGCAAGCGTCGATCTAATTGCCCGCGTCCTGCTGGACCCGGACGACCTGGTCCTGGTTGAGGACCCGTGTTATCCGGGAGCCCGAAACGCGCTGCTGGCGGCCGGCGCGCGAGTGTTGTCGGTCGCGGTTGATCAGGAAGGTTTTGATTTAACCGCAGCGCTCGAAAGCGGCCGGAAAGCGCGCCTGGTTTACGTCACGCCTTCCCATCAATTTCCGCTGGGCGTCACCATGAGTTTGCCCCGTCGCCTGGCGCTGCTCGAATGGGCAAAGCGTTCCGGTTCTTTTGTGATCGAAGACGACTACAACAGCGAGTTTAGATATGCGGGACGCCCGCTCGCTTCGTTGCAGGGACTCTGATCAGGATGGCCGCGTAATTTACCTCGGGACGTTCAGCAAAACAATTTTTCCTTCAACGCGTTTGGGCTGTCTCGTGGTTCCGAAAGACCTGTCGAATATATTCATCGCCGCGCGCGCTCTTATTGACAGGCATTCACCATCGCTCGACCAGGCGATACTCGCTGACTTCATCAATGAAGGCCATTTCACGCGGCATATTCGCAAAATGAGGAAGCTGTACGCGGAGCGTCAACAAGTCCTGGTCGAAGCAGCCGGACGAGATTTGACTGGTGTGCTGGAACTGAAACCGGCGGAAGCGGGAATGCATTTGGTAGCCTGGTTACCGCCGGGGGTGAGCGATAAAAGCGCATCAGGCAAGGCGGCGCGTTACGGTGTGGAAGCCGCGCCGCTCTCGGCCTATGCTGAAACACCCCAGGCCCGCGGCGCCTTGGTTCTTGGTTACGCTGCGGTCAACGCCAAACAGATCAAGGCTGGGTTGCGACGGTTGTCTCAGGCTCTCTCTTCGTGAGGTGCCGCCAGGTAGTGGTACGGTTTGCCTCCCTCTCGCTTTTGGGAGAGGGTTAGGACTCGCATCTACGTCCACCTATCGAGTCCGTGGTATATTTCTTTCGTTCCCCTGCAAATTATTGGTCCTGATTTCCTTCGACGATCGATTGGAAAGTGGGAGACCCATGCTCGTTAGCGGAGGTGAAACTAATGGTTCATGAAATGATTGATGGAACGTATCGTCAAACTAATCTGCCGAATGAGTCGCCGGAATATCTTGCCCAGCGCGAGGAGCTGCGGTTGGCGGAAATTGAATTGATGAAACAACGCGAACGATGCGCGGAGCTGCGGCGGGGCTTGCCCACGGGCGCGACGATTCGTGATTACGAATTTCTTGAAGGGCCGGCTTCGCTCGACAAAGGTGATGAGCCGGTACGAAAGGTGCGGCTAAGTGAACTGTTCACGGCGCCGGATCGTTCGCTCGTCATCTATCAATTGATGTACGGGAAGAAACAAACCACTCCGTGCCCAATGTGTACCGCCTGGATCGACAGCTGGAATGGAGTTGCTCATCACCTCGCGCGAAATATTGATGTGGCCATTGTCGCTGCGGCTGATCCATCTACCCTGCGCTCGTACGCCCGGACCAGAGGTTGGGACAAACTGCGTCTGTTGAGCGCCGGCGACAGCACTTTTAAGTACGATCTCGGCAGCGAAGACACGGAAGGACATCAGGAGTCGACAATTTCAGTTTTCACGCGAGACAGTGATGGCACGCTGCGCCATTTTTACAGTGTTCATCCCCGGGTGGCCGAAGACGTCAAAGAGCGCGGCATCGATGAGTGGAATCCGATTTGGAATGTGCTGGACCTGACACGGCAGGGACGCGGCAATTGGTATGCGTCACTCGATTACGGGACGAAGGTGAAAGGGGCGCAAGCGTAGCGGGGCCAAGGAAGCGGCTGCCTAGCAACAGGAGCTTATATGAGTCAAAAAGTATTGTCGAAACATCATCACAAGGTGCGTCAAACTCCGGGGAAGGGGACGTTGTCCTGGGTCTTTGGGGTGTTAGGTATCAAGTGAAGGACGTGACCCGCTCAATCGACTTCTATACAAAGCAACTCGGTCTCAAGCTGGATATGAAAAACCTGCCTGCTTTCGGACAGGTCTCTGCTGACAATTTCAAACTTATCCTAAGTGGTCAGGGAGCCTCTGGTTCCCGTCCAATGCCTGACGGGCGCCTGCAAGAGCCGGGTGGGTGGAATCGAATAATTCTGCAGGTCAAAGACTTGCCCACTCGAATTGAAGCGCTGAAAAAGGCTGGAATCCATTTTCGGAACGAGATGGAAACAGGTCCGGGTGGCAAGCAAATCCAATTGGAGGATCCTGATGGCAATCCGATTGAGCTGTTTGAACCCGCATCGAAGTCTTAGAGAGACGAGGAGGATCATCGTCGGGTCCATTCAAATATCGGTTCGGAGCAACCGGACGACACAACGGTCAGAGCGGCCTGCGCTATCTCCGACATTCTTTAGAGAACACGGATCCCGGCTGGACGTCGCTGTTCGTCACGATCAAGGGTCTGGTGACGGAGGTGGGGGCCTGATGACTCATGGCGCGGTCATCGCACGGGCTTCGATCAAGGTCGAGCGGCTTGTAGTTCCTGGGCAAAGCTGATCCGGCGGAGGCGCTTAATCTGTTCGCGGCAGGCGCGGATTACGCGTTTAGTATTTTCTCGCATGAGATCCTCACTGGCGCCATCGTTGGGCAGCAACCATTGCCTGTCTCGTCTTCCGATCAGATGTCCCAGCTCATGCAACAGAATCGTCACCCGAGCCTCCCTCGTGTTGGGAAGGAAACCGCCAATCGACAGGTCGGAGTAGGAGAGACTGCGCCGATAGAAGGGGCCTTCAAGATTTAACTGAGCCTTCTGAAAGAGGCGATACGACAGAGCGTCGTGAAGGCTCATATGATTCGTTGTGCTCCCGCTCATTCTCACTGCGACACTGCTGTCGAGCAATCCAGGTTTTAGCTGCAGCTTGAATTGGTTCAGCACTTCGATCGCCGCTGGGCCACCATAAAAAGTGCTACAGGTGTTATCCGCTCGTAGAATGCTGAAGGCATCCAAATAGGCTCCATCAAGGGGCGTTAGTTCTTTGGCGGTCAAAGACAACGCCGGTGGCGGTTCGGCGTGGGGGACAATATGCGCTTCGCTAATGCGCCGGATTGACTTCGTTAAGCCCGTCTCAGCAATCACTGGCTGCTGTGCGAGCACTTCCCAATAGTCAGCAACCCACCGACCGCTACGACTCCAGCAAATTTCAAGCACCACCCGATTGACATGACTAGAACCCCCGTTGCTCATGCTTCAGGCGCGTAGAACGCAGCAGCATGAATATTCTTATTTCTAAGCGGTTGAAAGAGGGCGGGCTGCCTCACTTGAGATACTCGCGAAGTGGGTTAAAGAGTCCGCCTGACGGTGGTATAGTTCTCGCCAACAAGCAGGATTCTCGCCCGTCCAGTTAGTCCGAAAGGTACCTCGGATGTCAGACGCCCATTCAGTCACGCAGTTACTTGAGCTGTGGAATCATGGTGACCGTGAGGCGCTCGACAAATTGATGCCGCTCATCTACGAGGAATTGCGGAAGATGGCCAGGCGCTACATGAGCCAGCAAAACCCGGGTCACACGTTGCAGACCACGGCGCTGATCCATGAGGCGTACCTGCGGATGGTCAAGCAGAAGAGAAACACTTTCACAATCGCGCGCATTTCTTTGGGGTCGCCGCGCAAGCGATGCGTCAGATCCTGGTTGATTACGCACGCGCCCGGCATACAGCTAAGCGAGGCGGCGGCGTTCGTCCGGTCTCCCTGGAAGAGGCTGCCCTGGTGACGCCGGAACGGGCCGGCGAGTTGGTTGCTTTCGACGAGGCGTTGAAGGAGTTAGAACAACTTTCGCCGCGACAGAGCCGGGTAGTGGAATTGCGCTACTTCGGTGGGTTAACCGTGGATGAGACCGCTACCGTTCTGAAAGTTTCGCCTGAGACCGTGATGCGCGACTGGACCATGGCCAAGACCTGGTTACATCGCGCCCTCAGTCACAGCGAGTGAAATATGACGCCGCAACAATACGAACAGTTGACGGAGCTGTTTCATGCAGCCCTGGAGATTGCTACCGACCAGCGGGCCGCCTTTCTGGATCAGGTTGCTGATGGCGATGCGGACTTGCGGCGCGAGTTGGAATCACTGCTGGCTGCGCATGAGCAAGGAACCTTTGCGGAGACACCGCCGGACGATATAGCTGCTGGGTATCTGGCACAGCAGGGTGGTAGCTCTGCCAGTCTCCCCTCCCTTGCTCGCAATACTCGTCTCGACCACTTTGAGATTCGCTCGCTGCTCGGCAGGGGTGGCATGGGCGAGGTTTACCTGGCGGAGGATACGCGGCTGCATCGGCAAGTCGCGCTGAAGATTCTGCCCGCCGCAGTTGCTACTGATCAGGAGCGAATGCGCCGGTTCGAGCAGGAGGCGACGGCTGCGGCTGCTCTCAATCATCCGCATATCGCGCACATCTACGAAATCGGCGAGAGCGCAGGCACGCACTTCATCGCCATGGAGCACATCGATGGCGATACCCTGCGCAATAAGATCCATCGCGACAAGGTTCCGCTAACAAAGCTCCTGGAGTATCTAACCAGGTAGCTGAAGGTCTGACCAAAGCCCACGTCGCGGGCATCGTGCATCGTGATCTGAAGCCCGATAACATCATGATCACGCGGGACGACTACGCTAAGATCCTCGACTTCGGCCTCGCCAAACTAATAGAACAGCAGCCCGATCATCAGGGAGGACTCCCCAGCTGCGACGTGGAACAAAAGCCCAACCGTAAGGCACGAATCACAATCGACGCCAGTGCTGTACTGAGATCTCAGCAGTCCATTCCCGGCATGATAATGGGCACCGCCGGCTACATGTCGCCCGAGCAGGCCCAGGGAAAACTCGATCAGATAGATCACCGCTCAGACATTTTTTCCTTTGGCTGCATCCTGTTTGAAGCTGTCACCGGGCAAAGACCGTTCGCAGACGACTCAATTATCAAATTGCTGCACAAGGTGGTTTACGAAGCAGCGCCCTCAATCGCAGATTTCACTCCCGCAGCGTCGCCTGACTTACAGAGAGTTATCCGTCGTTGTCTGGCCAAGGACCGCGCGGAGCGATATCAGACGATTAAAGACGTAGCTGTTGAGTTGAGGGAAATAAGACATCTGATCGTTGGGACCGGGGACATAGATTCCGTTGATGTGTCAGACAGTGGCGAGAGGTTGGGCCGGCAAATGACTCAGCCGTTAACGCGATCGACATCCAGTGCCGAATACATTGCCGGCAGTATCAGACAACATAAGAAAGCCGTAATCGCCGCCGCGGCTCTGGGCGCATTCGCCATCGCCGCCGTTATCTGGCTTTTGCCGCGAAGCGGAAGCAAGAAGCCAACCTCGTTGCCGGCTGTCACTCTGAAACGTCTAACGCCCGACATTCATGCGGTTAGCCCCACGCTCTCGCCCGACGGTAAATACCTCGCATACGGAAAAAAGGAAAAAGGGCTTTGGAGTCTTTGGCTAAAAGATTTGTCGAATGGCAACGGCGTGCAAACGATGCCGCCTGACGTCCACGGATATTTCGGTTTTCAATTCACACCGACAGCAAACAAATCTACTACGAAACAGTCCGTCCTGATTCACCGAACGGGATAATCCGCCGTATCCCGCTCAACGGTGGAACACCGCAAGACATCGCCACGAATAGCTGGGGTTACTTCGCCCTCTCGCCCGATGGCAAACAACTGGTTCTGGTGCGCGACCACACCCTCGTGATTGCCGACGCTGAGGGCAAAGGCGAGCGAGATTTAATGGCGTTGACTTCGGGCACCGAGCATTTCGTGATCTGGGGTTCGCAACTCTCCTGGTCACACGATGGCACACGAATCGTAGTTTGCGCCTGGAGGGACGAACCGGCCGGGGCTCGTCCTGAGTTGATGGAGGTCTCTGTCAGCGATGGTGCGCGGCGGATCCTGTCCACACCCGCTTGGACCTTCATTGAAGATGTCGCGTGGCTGGCAGATGACTCGAGCGTGCTGGTCACCGCCCGGGACAAACAAGGCGAATCTTTTCAAGTCTGGCGCGTTACTTATCCAGGTGGCGAAACAACCCGCGTCACCAACGATTCCAACAGCTACGAAGGACTCAGTTTGACGACCGACTCGCGGACCCTCGTGGTGCAACAAGCTTTTTCCCGGCAGAACATCTGGCTGGCGTCACTTTCCGATATCAGAAACGCCAAACAGTTAACTACCAGTACCATCGCGGCTGATGGTTATTTGGGCATCGCGTTTGCCCCCGATGACAAAATCATTTTCACTTCTCCCCGGAACGGCAATGTTGATTTGTGGAGGATGAATGCAGACGGGACTAACCAGGAACCGCTGACAGCGAACGCCGGAAATCTCAACCGACGACCAATTGTCACACCCGACGCGCGCCACATTGTTTTCATCTCCTCTCGCACCGGCACGGCTCACATCTGGCGTACTGGACACAGACGGGCAAAACGCAATCCGATTGACCGACAGCGCAAAGTCGGAAGATAGCCCCAATCTCTCTGCCGACGGCCAATGGATCTATTATTCAACTTCTGTCGAAGAGAACCGCAGATAATGAAAGTCTCAATCAACGGCGGCGATGCAGTGCCGATTCCTATCAATGTTGACGGGACAATTTCTACCTGGGATGCAGTGCCGTCGCCGGACGAGAAAACTATTAGCCTACGGTGTGTATGTAGAGAAAGCGGTCCAGCCCTGGAAGATTGCCATCGTTTCGTCGGAAGGCGGAGAGCCCTTGAAGTTGTTGGACCTCTCTCTATTTCGCAGCGTTAAGCGTTGGACCAGTGATTCCAAATCACTCATGTACGATAACACGCAACCACCGCAGGAGAAATTTGGCAACAGCCAATTGACGGTCGCCCGCCTACGAAACTATTCACTCTCTCAAATGAACGGCTTTACAATTTCGCTATTTCACCCGACTTTCAAAAAATCGCCTACTCACTCGGGAACGAGTCGAGCGAAGCGGTTCTAATCAGCAATTTCGCAAAGAATGAGTATACGTCGAAGATACCTGGTCAGAGCTTCCTGAAATATGACGCCGCAACAATACGAACGATTGACGGAGCTGTTTCATGCCGCCCTCGAGATTGCTCCCGACCAGCGGGCCGCCTTTCTGGATCAGGTTGCTGATGGCGATGCGGACTTGCGGCGCGAGTTGGAATCACTGCTGGCTGCGCATGAGCAGCGAGCTGCCTATACCGAGAAACCGCCGGATGACATAGCCGCTGGAATGTACCTGGCCCAACAAGATAACGGCGGCGCCGCTGCCGCATCACTCCCGCCAAATACTCGCATCGACCGCTATGAGATTCGCTCGCTGCTCGGCAAAGGTGGCATGGGCGAAGTTTATCTGGCGGAAGACACCACCCTGCGTCGTCTGGTGGCGCTTAAAGTGCTGCCGGTCGTGGCGACTGCCAATGAAGATCGAATGCGCCGGTTTGTTCAGGAAGCCACTACCGCCGCCGGACTCAGTCATCCGCACATCGCCCAAATCTTCGAAGTCGGCGAGTACGAAGGCACGCACTTCATCGCCATGGAGTTGGTCGACGGGATCACGTTGCGCGCGAAGATCCATAGCGAGCGGACCGACCTGCGAAAGCTGCTGAAGTATTTGCAACAGGTGGCTGAGGGCCTGGCAAAGGCGCACGCCGCCGGCATCGTGCATCGTGATCTGAAGCCCGACAACATCATGATCACGCGTGACGACTACGCGAAGATTCTCGACTTTGGCTTAGCGAAACTCGTTGAGATCGACAGATCCCCAGGCTTAGGCGGCCAATCGTCGAGTGAAGTCGGCACCAGGATCATGGCGCAGCAGTCGTTGGCCGGCATGGTGATGGGCACGGCGGGCTACATGTCGCCGGAGCAGGCGCAGGGCAAGGTGAAAGAGATCGATCAGCGGTCGGACATCTTCTCGTTCGGCTGCATTCTGTTTGAGGCGGTGACCGGGCAAAAGCCTTTTGAGGGCGAGGACCTTCTGGATTCGCTTCACAAGATCGTGCATGCACCGACGCCGCAGATTAAGGAAACAAACGCCAACGCGCCCAACGAACTGCAGCGGATTGTGCGGCGTTGCCTGGCCAAGGATCCGGACGAGCGGTATCAGACGATCAAGGACGTGGCGCTCGAGTTGAAGGAAGTGAGACAGGGGATGGCTGGGCCAGCGGAGCTTGAAACCACTGGTCCACCATCAGGCGGCACTGAGACGTTGGGCCGGCGAACCACCGAACAATCGACCACGTCAGACATCGAGCGCTGAGTACCTCGTCAGTCAAATCAAGAGCCACAAGCGCAGCGCGGCGATCACGTTGGCTGCGCTGGTAATCGCGGCCGCGGTGCTTGCTTACTTCTTCTACTTCAAACACAAGCGCGCGCCGGCTTTGACTCGAGCAAGGACACAATCCTGCTTGCGGACTTCGTCAACACCACGGGCGATGCCGTCCTTGACGGCACGCTGAAGACGGCGCTGGCCGTGCAACTGGAGCAATCGCCATTCTTGAATCTGTTCTCGGACGAGCGAGTGCGCGAGACGCTGCGTTACATGGAACGCAAGCCTGACGAGCGCGTGACGAAAGAGATCGCGCGCGAGATTTGCGAACGTCAGGGACTCAAAGCCTTTCTGGCGGGAACGGTTTCAAACCTCGGCAGTCACTACGTCATCAGCCTAGAAGCAATCAATGCTCACACCGGCGATGTGATAGCCCGCGCAACAGGAGGAGGCCGAGAGCAAGGAGCAAGTGCTGCGGACATTAGGGCAGGCCGCGACCAAGCTGCGAGAGAAACTGGGGAATCACTCAGCTCAATCCAGAAATTTGACGCGCCAATTGAGCAGGCCACGACTACCTCACTGGAGGCTCTCAAGGCCTACTCCTTAGCTCGGGAAGCGAACCTCAAGGGCAATTATTGGGAATCGATCAAGCATGCAAACCGCGCGATCGAGCTCTGATCCCAACTTCCTGCGCGCCTACCACGGTGCAGGCGAGCGAATTACGTCTTCCTCGGGCAGTGGGACTTTCCATTCAATTTGCGACAAAGGCGTTTGAGCTTCGCGACCGGGTCAGCGAGTTTGAGCGGCTCGCAATCTCTTCAGGGTTACTACATGTCCATCACAGGGGAATTGGACAAAGCCACTGAAGCGCTGGAATACCATGAAGCAGACCTATCCCCGCTCCGCAGCGCACAACAATCTGGGTGTTCTGATATGGCGCTCCGGTCAATACGAGAAGGCTACTTGAAGAATATCGCGAGGTCGATTACAGCTTAACCCCGATTGCGGCCATTGCCTAGTCACAATCTGGCACGTGCATTCACTTACCTCAACCGATTCGCCGAGGCCAAAGAGATTCTTAACCAGGCGTTGGCGCGGAAACTCGATATTCCTCAATACCACTGCCGCGCTTTATGCGATTGCCTTCATCAACGGGGATGTCGCCGAGATGAAGCAGCAAGTTGACTGGGCGAGTGCGAGGCCGAGGCGAGTTTGTCCATCTGAATTGGCAGTCGTGGACGGCGGCTTTCGCGGGCCAGGGGCGTCAGGCACGCGCATTCTCAAGCCGGGCTTTCGACGCGGCAGAAGGCCGCAATGCGAAAGAGGACGCAGCCAATAGTGCTACTACACAAGCGTTGACTGATGCTGTGTTCGGGAATTGTGAGCAAGTGAAAGAGGGCACGGCAAAGGAATCGCCCTTGCGCACACGCGCGTATCCGTTTTGGAACGCGGCGATCGCCCTGGCCGCTTGCGGCGAAGTCGGCACGGGCGCAGGCGCTTGTCGATGAGTATGCAAAGCGGTTCCCGAAGGATACCTTGGGCAAGGCGATTTGGCTGCCTACCATTCGGGCCACGATCGAACTTCGCCGCAATAATCCGGCACAGGCGATTGATCTATTCGAGGGCACGAAAGCAGTACGAAGCCGCGGCCTAGTTCTGGCCACCGTACACGCGCGGTCAGGCTTATCTGAAACTCCGCAAGGGTGCGGAAGCGGCGGCTGAGTTTCAGAAGATTCTCGATCACCGGGGCTGGGATCCGCTGTCACCTTTGTATCCGCTCGCGCACCTTGGCCTGGCGCGTGCCGCTGTGCTGAGCAACGATACAGCGAAAGCGCGCCAGGCCTATCAGGATTTCCTTGCGCTGTGGAAAGATGCTGATGCCGATTTGCCGGCTGCTCATCGAAGCGAAGAAGGAATACGAAAAGTTGAAGTGACCATTAACGAAAGCGCCGGTGGGCCTGATACCAGTAGGATGCTGCAAAATGCTCAGAATTTGGCGTGCCGTGCGGCCGAACAAGTGTCGGCGAGATAACCCGGTCGAGCGATAGCGCAGGTTGTTCACCACTCTCATAACAAGTTCCCGTCTGTATTGACTGTCGGCGGTATGGCTGGAATGATCGTCTTCTGAATCGCCGGGACGTTGAGTCTGGCGTAGTTGCTGCCGTAAAAGTTACAATGGGCGCCGTTCCTCTTAAGCGGTGTCCTTACCCAAAAGCGCACCATTCCTTGGAAACCTATGGCCCTGACCTCCGGCACACGATTGGGCCGCTACGAGATTCGTACCCAAATTGGTGCGGGTGGCATGGGCGAAGTCTATCTCGCCCTCGATTCCGAACTCGACCGCACGATTGCTTTGAAGATTCTCCATTCTGAGATTGCTTCTGACACCCAACGCATGCGTCGCTTCATCCAGGAAGCAAAGGCTGCTTCCAGTTTGAACCATCCCAACATCCTTACGATCTACGAAATCGGAAAGACAGACTCGATCGACTTCATTGCCACTTGAGTTCATAGACGGCGAAACACTGCGCGCGCGCATGTCGACCGCGCGGATCAAAGCTTACCGAAGCGTTTGATGTGGCCATTCAAGTAGCTGGTGCGCGTCTGCTGCTCACGCCGCGGGTATCGTGCATCGAGATATCAGACCCGGAAACATCATGGTGCGCGCACGATGGTTATGTGAAGGTGTTGGATTTTGGTTTGGCGAAGCTCACGGAACATCGGTCTGGCGATTCAGAAGCGATTTCGACGCATGGTTAATACCGACGACGGAGTAGTTATGGGAACCATCGCCTGCATGTCGCCGGAGCAGGCCCGCGCCCCTTGCCGTTGACGCGCGCACAGACATCTGGAGCCTGGGAGTCGTGCTTTTACGAAATGGTCGCCGGTATGCGCGCCGTTTGCCGCTGCAACGCCATACCGACGCGATCATCTCGATTGCCGAAAGAGAGCCTGCGCCTCCTCGCGAGGCACGCAGCGGAGTGCCTGTTGCAGCTCGAGGCGGATTGTGAAGAAAGCGTTAGCGAAGGACGAGAGAGGAACGATATCAAACCGTTAAGGACCTCGCTCTTGATCTGAAAAGTCTCAGACGTGAATTGGACATCGAGAGTGAGAGCTTGAAGCGCACGGTGTCTCACGGAGTTGCGCGGGGGCGTGTCTCAGACCAGTTGGCGGAAGGGCGGCTGTTGAGCACCTGCACACACAACCCGCGGCAGCGTCCTGCGTCGAGCGCAGCATTCGTCGCTGATGCGATCAAACGCCGTCACAAGCTGAGCGTCGCCATCGTCGGGCGCTGGTGCTCGCAGCCTGGCTGGCTGCCATCTCTTACTTTGGCTATTTCCAGACGCAATAGCCTGACTCCGCCAGCCAGGCGAGGGGCTATTACGCGTCCATCGCCGTCATGCCCTTTCTTCGGGTCAATGCGAGCTAACAACGCCGACGCGTGGAGGTATTCGAGTGATGGCATCAGCGAGAGCCCTCTCGAATGTAACAGTCTCTCCTAATTGCCACAGCCAGCAGATTGCCGTAGTTCAGCCAAGTTCACAAAGCGGCGGCATCATGAACCTGGTAGTGGCAAAGCACTTCAGCATGAGCACTGTGACTCTGGCCGTGAGCAATACGTAACTGAAATCGGGCAACA
>ERZ1370068.9446-contig-8224_pt1 | contig 22015 bp, 28 predicted proteins | sample MGYA00561227_ERZ1370068 | MGnify/ENA primary metagenome ERZ1370068 (study PRJEB38410, sample SAMEA6850437) | metagenome | study: Metagenomic assessment of the ecological functions of the soil: analysis of the soil microbiota associated with the... | reverse complement strand
GTAGCGCTTCCGTTCGTTACACACGTATTACAGAAGGGCCGGCGCAGTACATCGAGGAGGCGGCGGGATCGCGGCATCGGCTGGCAGAGCGGGCGGACGTGACTCATGTCTGGATGGATCTCTCGGCTCGGACGTCGTGGTGCTTCGGCGGCAGCTCTGCCGCTCCAGCGCAGGCGGAGTTGGCCAAGCGACACTGAGACCCTCACGGCCGAAGCCGATCCGGCTCTCGCGAACGCTCGCCGCCGCGCGAGGTCCGGGCGCGCCGCATCCGCGAGCAGGAGAGCGCCGCCGCGACGGCTGCAGGACCACGGCATGGTCGAGACGCTCGCAGGCCCGCCAGCGCCTGACTGGACGCTCGACGAGCAGGTGCTCTGGCCGCCGGCCGCCCGGGCCGCCGCCACGGGCGGGCTCAGCGCGGGTCCGGGCAGGTCCTCCGTGCGCCACCGCGTTTCGACCGCGACGCGGCCGAGCGGCGCTACCGCGAAGCCGACGTCGACCGCGAAGCGGTCCCGCGCGCACGCAGCTCGCGTCCGAGAGCCACGCTGGCCACGGCTGTGGCTGCCACGGTCGCCCAGGAGGTCGCTCGGGTCGAGCGCGTCGCTCGCGGAGACGATCGCCGAGCTCGAGACGCAGGCGAAGCGGCTCTGTCCAGCCGCGGAGGCGACCTACCGGGAGCAGGAGCATCACCGCCGCGAGGTCGAGGATCTCCCGCCGCCGGACCGGGCGGTCGTGCCGGACTGGCGCCTTGCGCCGGAGCGCGAAGCCCTCGAGCGGTCGCTCGCCAGCGCCGAGGCGCGAGCGCGAGCGCCTCGCGGAGGACTCTGCGCGGTCCGCGAGCGGATCGCCACCATCCGAAGCCGAGCGCGGAACCGTCGAGCCGGGACATCGAAGGAAAACAGATGGACGGGCCAGTCCCCCGCCGCTCGCGGAGCGGCGCGACCGGCTCGACGACGAGCGGCGGAGCCTCGCGGATCCAGGATGCGAAGAGCTGACCGAGGCGCGGCGGCGGATGCAGGCGCGCAAGGACCTCCTCGGCGCTCGGCGCCGCGGACATCGAAGAGACGCCCGGCTCCGCGGTTCCTCGCGCGGCCACACGGGCCGATGCCGATCGGACTGCTGAAGGACCTCGTCCGCGTCGAGCTCCGGGCTCGAAGCGCGCGCTCGTGTCGCGGCGCTCGGATCGCTCGCCGACGCCGTCGTCTACGACGACGGCGACCGCGCTCTGGAGGACGCGCCGCGAGGGGGTGGCGCGATCCTCGCGATCGCCGCCGGCGGGACCGGTTCCCGTTGGGGCTGCCGGGTGAGCGAGCGGCTTTCCAGCGTGGTCGACGCCGGACCGGTCGCGCGCGGGCATCGTCTCCACCGGTGCTCCGCGACGTCTACCTGGCCACACCGATGTCGACGAGGCCGTCGCGCAAGCAGACGCGAGCACGCCGCAGTCGTCGTTCGTCACGCCCGACGGCGTGCTCGTCGGCCCCCGCGGTGATCCACACCGGCGAAGGAGGCCGACGTGCGCCTGCGCGAGATCACGCGCGGAGCCGCAGGTGCTGGCGCACGATCTCTCCGCCGACCGAGCACCAGCTCCGGCCGCGCGCCGAGCGACTCGGCGAGATCGGCCGGCGAGGTCGCGTTCCTGCGGGAGCAGATCGAGGCGGCCGACGCCGACATCACCTCAGGCGGCCGAGCGTCTGACGATCGCTCGAGCGCGACCTCGGAGGCCTGCGGACCGGAGGAGGGAGCTGCTGCCGGCGACTCGGCATCGCCGCGATCGAGGAAGCGCGAAGCGGCCGCGGCGGGTCGCGATCGTCGAGCCATCGCGCCTCGGCGCGACCGAGGACGTGCGCCGAGCTGCCACCGCTGCGCCGAGTCGCCGATCCACGTACGCGTCGACGGTGGAGACCCTGCGGCGTGACCGCGCGCACCAGGATCACCGGCTGGCGGAACTGCGCGCGGACGGGACGCACTGGCCGCGCAGGACCCGCACGCGATCCGTCAGGCGCTCGTCGAGAGCCTGAGGCCTCGCGGAGGCAGCCCGCGTCGAGGCGGCCTCGCCGTCGCGGCCGCGAGGCCGCGTGTCGCGGCGGCCGCGAGACCCGAGACGCCGCGGCACAGCCGAGCGAACGCAGGCGCGCGGAGACCGAGGCGCGCGTCAACCGATCATGGCGAGATGCCTCGACCGCGCTCGACCGGCTGCGCAGAAGTACGAGGAGGACGATCGCCTCGCGCGGCGACATCGAGCGCCGGATCGCGGACGCCGAGCGCGCATGCTCGCGGGAGGGCTTCCGAGGCGGACCCGGCCGAGGCGCTGGCGGAGCTCGAGGACGACGACACCGTGGAGGACGATCGACGAAGCGGCAGGAGCTGGTGCAGCGGCGCCTCGCGACTGCTCGGCCGGGTCAACCTGCTGCGCGGCCGGCGAGCTCGAGTCGATGCAGGAGCGACACGACTTCATGCAGCGCGAGCTCGACGACGTGCGGGAGGCCCGGCGCGACCTGCATCGAGGTGATCGCCCAGGTCGACCGCGAGATCACCGAAACGTTCACCACCGCCTACCGAGACGTCGCGATGCAGTTCGAGCGGCTCGATCGCGGAGCTGTTCCCCGGCGGGGAGGGACGCCTCGTCCTCACCGACCCGGCCGAGCCCCCTCGAGTCGGGCATCGAGATCGAGGCGATCGCCCGGCCGCAAGCGCGTGAAGCGCATCTCGTTGCTGTCGGGTGGCGAACGATCGCTCACCGCCCTCGCGTTCCTGTTCGCGATCTTCACGGCTCGGCCCTCGCCCGTTCTACCTGATGGATGAGGTGGAGCCGGCCCTCGACGACGTCAACCTCCACCGGTTCCTCCGCCTCGTGGACGGGTTCGCGACAGGACGTCGCAGGTCGCTGATCGTCACCGCACCAGAAGCGCACGATGGAGATCGCCGGCATGCTGTACGGGATCTCGCTGAACACCGACGGCACGACGCAAGGTCGTCGCGCAGCGATGGAGTCACGTCCGGCCGTCGACGGAGGGCCGACCGAGCCGGTCCCCGATGCCGCGAGGCACAGCCCGATCCGCTAGCCTTCCGCGCTATGTGGTGGTACGTCCTGGTCTTCGCGGTCCTCGCCGTCCTGCTGGTGGTACGTCGGCACGATGCGGATCATCCAGCGCCGGCGCGCCGGCCTCGGCCATGACGCGTCTACCAGCCGCGCCGCGAGCATCCCGCGACGCAGCGACACGCCGCCCGCCGCCGGAGGCTCGCGCCTCGGGCGGGGCGTTCCGCGCGGGCGGCCTCGGTCCGACCCTGAAGGTCCTCTTCCGCGCGCGGGCGTCGCCGAACGACGTGGCGCGAGCTCGAGGACATCTTGCTGAAGGCGGACGTCGGGCCCAAGGCGGCGCCGGACATGGTGCAGCGTGTCGGCGCCGACCATCCGACGGGCGGCAACGTGATCGACACCGTCCGCGGAGAGATCCTCTCGATCCTCGGACCCGACCGCACGCTCACGCTCGATGCGGCGGCTCTCGGTGATCCTCGTGGTGGCGGTCAATGGATCGCGGGCAAGACGACCACGATCGGGAAGCTCGCCAAGCGGCTGGTCGTCGGAAGGCAAGGTAGGTGAGCCGTCGCGGCGAGCCGACACGTTCCGCGCGGCGGCGGGCGAGCAGCTCGAGATCTGGGCGCGCGTGTGCCGGGCGCGCAGCTGAGTCGCCGCAGGACCGCGGCTCGGATCCCGGCGCCGTTGCCTTCGACGCCGTCAAGGCCTCGGCGACGGCGCGCGGCGTCGACGTGCTCATCGTCGACACCGCCGGGCGCCTGCACACGAAGCAGCCGTTGATGGACGAGCTGTCGGAAGGTCAAGCGGGTGATCGAGAAGGCGCGGCGCTGACGGTCGACGAGACGTTCCTCGTGCCTCGACGCCCAGACCGGGCAGAACGGGATCGCGCAGGCCCGCGCGTTCACCGACGCCGTCGACGATCACCGGCGTCGTGCTGACGAAGACGGATGGATCGGCGAAGGGCGGCATCGTGCTTGGCGGTCCGCGAGGAGCTCGGTGTCCCGGTGCCGGTTCGTCGGTGTCGGCGGAGACGGCCGACGACCTCCGGCCCGTTCGACGCCGCGGTGTTCGCCGACCGGCTGCTGTCCTCGAGGATGGGATCGATGGCGAGCCAGGATCCTCATCGTCGAGCGACCACCCCACGATGCGCGAGGCCATGCGGCTCGTGCTCGTCGAGGAAGGGCTTCACCGTCGATGAGGCCGCCGACGGTCGACTCGAGCCATGGACCTGGCTCGCGAGCGCCGCCCGGACCTCGTCTTCCTGGATCTCAACATCCCCGGGATCTCGGGCCCGGATCTGCTCGGAGCTCTGCAAGGCGAGCCGGTGACCGTCCGGCATCCCCGTCGATCGTCGTGACCGCCGACCGGACGAGGAGGGACGCCGAGCGGCGATGCAGGCGGGTGCGGAGGAGCTACCTGACGAAACCCTTCAGTCCGACGTGCGCTGGTGCGGACGGTCGAGCAGGTGCTGGAACGGGTCCGAGCCGACGGGAGGGTGACCGTGAAGGTGGAGCCCTCGCCGACGGCGGAGGTGACGATCGATCCACCCGCCCATCGCTTGGGTCAAGAGCTTCGATGATGTACAGGCCCAAGCCGAACCCTTCCGTGTGGGTGAGGCTGCTCTCCGCGCTGGTGGAACCGCTCGAAGATCCGCGCCCACCTCGGACTCCGGGATGCCCGCACCACGGTCGACCACATCGAACGACGACCGTCCCCTCCGCCGGCGTTCGTCCAGCGAAGCACCACCGTCGCACCGGCCGGCGAGAACTTGACGGCGTTGTGCACGAGGTTCGTGAGGACCTGGATCAGACGGTTGGGGTCGGCCACCATCCGAACCGGGGCGTCGGTCCCTCTCTTCGATCCGGACAGAGGCGGCGGCCTCGCCGAGGCCGTTCGTCACCTGCTCGAGCAGTTGTCGAACCTCGACCTCGGTCGGTTCGAGCGACCAGCTTGCCTGCCTTCGACCCGGAGACCACGCAGGAGATCGTCGACCAGACGGATCAACCGATCGGTCTGCGTGAGCACGATGCCCAGGTACTCGTCGCGCTGATCGACCGTGAGGTCGCTTCCGCGACGCCGCAGCATGTCGACGAAGCCCGCGGATCCCCGACAGCGGCGTACGGAGCTCGTGGCTCGTGATGGCGACGAAGTCCGACTTCATCTCGTCCAGCTCCGCAGGTCGTTGCACCGTCGCTGCTTGATCGGCGCGGAGCCGCGCGGACTCGAGCACCAAGCCGAGTTGATCCGCGAGTCCGTCGGAGCAGCGTCCACTCGCTCGTCGTCGGTCCGCCTCCGTTCGCCGACCGCTCGTGGACGCGCTCCGACGATCTCCCCGCGAACCACCATCGGCGCACGACAGCGTCCGGCGGCGCGATCACCGCCGCTCCTTCCAGGGCGGCGGCCGCCACCGGCGCCGATGCCGGGAACAGTCGGTCCCCGCGGAGGTAGCCAGGGTCGCCGTAGACGCCGTACGCGACGAACCCCACCTCACCCGCGGATCCACGGTCTCGCACGAGGATGCCGAGCGCGTCGCATCCCACCTCCTCGGCGATCGCGCTCCACGGTGGGCTGCAGGGTCGGCGCCAGTCGGTCCATGTCGGGTTCGGCGATCGCCGCCGCATGGAAGGCCGCGACCTCCCCACGGGCCTGCCCTTCCTTCGCCGCCGCGGCTTCGGCCCGAGCCGCCGCGGCCTCGGCATCGCGGGCGCGCCGTTCGGCCTCCGCGGCCTGACGGCGCGAGCAACGACGCGAACGACCCTGCGACCGCTCCCACCACGAGTGCCATGCCGGCCCGGAACGCGATAACAGGCGCGCTCGTCTTCATCGCCGAGGAGGCGGCGGCGCGCCCGAACTCTGGGAGCAACTGCCCGGCGAGGAAGGCCGCGGCTCCCAGGGCCGCTCCCGGGAGACCCCAGCGTGCTGCCCCCTCGAGCGGGATCAGGTAGCCGACCACCCAGACCGGGATCGGCGGGACCGTCCGTCGTGAGCCACGACGAGACCGAGGATCACCAGTGCGTCGAGCGCGAAGGCGAGCATCCCGAGGGCCTCGAGCGGGGCTCCGTCCGCTTTCCGGGCGGCGCCGGCGATCGCGACGTTGCCGACCGTCAGCCCGACGACGAGGGCGACGCCGAGCGGCAGCACGAAGGTCGGGTCGCTGGCCCGATCGCGGATCGCGAACCCAACCTGGACCGCTCCGAACGCGGCGACGCATCCAGCGCAGCACGACCGAGCGCTGCTCCGAGGAGGCGCGCATCATCGTCGCTTCGTACGGTGCCCATCCCGATCCTTCCGGCCGATACACTAGGTGGTCGAGCGGCCCCAGCACCGCAACCGACCTCTCACCTATGTTCGACACACTGACCGAGCGCCTGGATGGCGTCTTCTCGAAGCTCCGCAAGCGAGGCAAGCTCCACCCCAAGCAGGTGGACAACGCACTCGCCGATGTCCGCACCGCGCTGCTCGAGGCGGATGTCGCGGTGGAGGTCGCCGACGACCTGCTCGAACCGCGTCCGCTCTCGTGCGCTGTCGGAAGAGGTCTCGAAGAGCCTCACGCCCGCCCAACAGGTCGTGAAGGTCATGAACGAAGAGCTGACGGTGACGCTCGGAGGCGAGCACCGGCCGTTCACCCTGTCCCGGCGCACCGCCGGTCGTCGGTGCTGCTGGCCGGCGTGCAGGGCTCGGGCAAGACCACGGCCAGCGCGAAGCTGGCCAAGCACCTGAAGTCGAAGGGCAGGCGGCCCGCTGCTGGTGGGCGCGGACCTCGACCGCCCGGCCGCGCGTCGAACAGCTCCGGACGCTTGGGCCGCGAGATCGGCGTCCCGTCTGGTCCGAGGGACGCGACCCCGTCAAGCTCGCCAAGAACGGCGTGCAAGGAGGCCGAGCGGACGGGCGCCGACGTCGTCATCGTCGACACCGCCGGGCGCCTGCACGTGGACCCGGAGATGATGAAACAGGCGCGCAAGATCAAGGACGTCACCAAGCCGGCATCACGTGTTGATGGCGTGCGACGCGATGACGGGCCAGGATGCGGTGATCCAGGCGCGGGAGTTCATGCGTGACGTCGACACGACCGGGTTCATCCTGACCAAGCTCGACGGCGACGCCCGCGGCGGAGCCGCGCTGTCGATGACCGCGGTGACCGGTCAGGCCGATCTTCTTCGCGGGAACGGGGAGCGGCGTCGATGACCTCGAGCCCTTCTACCCCGATCGGATGGCGGGACGGATCCTCGGGATGGGCGACGTCCTCACGCTGATCGAGAAGGCGCAGGACACGGTCGATGCCGAGAAGGCCGCTGCCGCCGCGCGAGCAGATGATGCAGGGACGGTTCAACCTCGAGGACTTCCTCGAGCAGCTGCGCGAGATGAGGAAGCTCGGTCCCATCCAGGACCTCCTCAAGATGCTGCCCGGCGTGCCCGGCGGGAAGAACGCGGATCAAGGAGACTGGCCGGAGGCGGTGGATGAGGCAGAGCTCCGTCGCGCCGAGGCCATCATCCTGTCCATGACCCCGGAGGAGCGGCGGAATCCCGCTATCATCTCCGGGTCCCGTCGGCTCCGGATCGCGGATGGATCCGGGACGACGACCGCCGACGTCAACCAGCTCCTGAAGGACTTCGAGGGTGCGCGGAAGATGATGCGGTCGATGATGGGCGGCAAGCGCGCTGCCGGGGATGGCCAAGGTCCCCGGCATCAAGCCGATAGACCGAGGAGACGAACGAGGATGGCGACGAGGATCCGTCTGCGGCGGATGGGCTCGAACAAGCGGCCCTTCTATCGCGTCGTGGTCGCCGACCAGCGGGCCCCCGCGACGGGCGCTTCATCGAGATCATCGGCAGGTACCACCCGTTGAACGAGCCCTCCGTTGATCGAGATCGACGCGGATCGCGCGCTGCACTGGCTCATGGTGGGCGCTCAGCCGTCGAACCAGGTGCGGAACCTGATGAGCAAGGTCGGGATCTGGGACCGATTCGTCGCCGAGCGGCCGAGCGCCGCGGCGCCGACCACGTCGAAGCCGGAGCGGCCCGTCAGAACGAAGATGTCGAAGAAGGCGCAAGCGAAAGCGGCGGAGGCGGCCGAACAGCGCACGGAGGCCCCGACACCCGCAGCGGAGCCGGTGCCAACACCGGAGCCCGAGCCGTCCGACGCCGACACGGAGCCGGCTGCGCCTGCGGCATCGACCGGATCCGAGCCCGACGAAACGCCTGCGTCGGACGCCGCTCCGACGGATGGGCAGGAGACGCCCGAGGGCTGACGTGAAGGAGCTCGTCGAGTTCCTGTGCCGTGAGCTCGTCGACGACGCCGATGCCGTGCGCGTGTCACGAGGCGTTCGATGAACGCGGGCCCGTCTACACCGTGACGGTTGGCCCGGGCGAGCTCGGCAAGGTGATCGGGCGCGGCGGACGGACGGCCAAGGCGATCCGCACCGTCGTTCGCGCGGCCGCCACCCGGCAGCACGTATCGGTCCGCGTCGACTTCGAGGATTGACGTGGAGCGGCCGACGATCGTCGTCGGCGTCGTTCTCAAGCCTCACGGGTGTGCCAGGGTGAGGTGACCGTGCAGAACCGGTCCGACAACCCCGACCGTTGGACCTCCGGTTCGGTGGTGTTCGACGATGCCGGAACCCGCTACCGCGTGACCGCCGCTCGTTCCCATGGCGCCCGCCTGCTGGTGTCGTTCGAAGGGATCGACGATCGGACGGCGGCTGACGGCCTCAGGGGACGTGAGTTGCTGGTGCCCGAGTCGTGGCTCCCGGACCTGCCCGATGGCGAGTGGTGGCCGCACCAGCTCGAAGGGTGTCTGATCGTCACGGAACGCGGACGCGAGCTCGGCACCCTCACGGAGGCGATCGCGAATCCCGCGAACGACCTCTGGGTGGCCGTCGACGCGTCGGGGAAGGAGACGCTCGTTCCCGTGCTGAAGGACCTCCTGATCCAGGTGGACGTTCCCGCCAAGCGGATCGTCGTCCGGGACGTCCCCGGGCTCACCGCTCCCGAGGACGATCCTTCATCGACACCCGGGCGGTGAGGGAGGGCGTGCCTGCCGCTCGGGTCAGATCTCGGCGAGCTTGGCGAGCGCGGCGACTTTCTTCAGCACGTAGCGATGGCCGTCGCGACGGACGAGCCCGCGACGGTCGAATTCCTTCAGCGATCCGCGTGACGTTCTCGCGGCTGCCGCCGCAGAGACTCGCGAGGTCGGCCTGCGATCACCTCGGGACGACCACGCCGTCGGCGGGCAGGTCGTCCAGGTCAGGCGTGACCATCTGGAGGAGGCGCTTCGCGACGCGTCCCTTCAGATCGAGGAACAACAGCATCGTCGACGAATGCCTGCTGGCCCTGCAGCTGCCGGGCGAGCGCCCGGATCACGTCCCGGGCGGCTGCCTGTTCTCTCGTGATGAACCGAACGAACTCCTCCGCAGGGATCGCCCACACCTCGCACTCGGCGAGGGCGAGGCGAACTGGCGGTCCTCGGCATGTCGCCGAGCGGCCCGAGTTCCCCACGAATTGGGGCGTGTCGACGGTCGCGTGGTAGACGCGGGATCCCGTGATGGCCACGGAGCTCGCCTCCACCCTCCCCTCGATCGAAGAAGACGTCGTCGGCGGATTCGCCCTGATGGCAGAGGTAGGTGCCTCGCCGGTAGTGCCGGATCAGTGCCTTCGGCAGCGAGCTGGGAGACGGCTTCGGTCGGAACGCCCCGGAGCACGGATGCGGCCGCCATCGCTTGTACGAGAGGGTACGGCCGTCTTTTGGGCACGGCGCGTAGCCTGGCATACCGGCTCCACCCTCGCCAACGCGGGGAACGACGAAGGCCCGGCCTGTGGCCGGGCCTCTCGACCCAGAGCTCTCGATGCTCAGGAGAACGTCTACCGAGCGTTGCAGGCGTTGCGGGCGTTCCTCGCGTTGCGAGCGTTCCTCGCGTTGCGAGCGTTCCTCGCGTTGCGGGCGGTCTTCTTCGACGCCTGCCGCGGCCTTGTCGCTCTTCTCCTCGGTCTCCGGAAGCTTCCGGGGTGATCTTCTTCCTCCGCCATTCCCTCTTCTCCTTCCGCTCGGGGGTTCTGGGCCCCTCGAAGTGACCCCGAATCGTTGCACAACCGTCCGGGTGACGCTGTATCGCTCGTCACCGGAACCGGCGTGTCGTTCGTCAGTTCCGATGTGTGTCGGGCGTCACACGAGGGATGTGACGCGCGACGAGGTCACGTGCCGAGATCCGGGAGGGGATCGGGTCAGGCCGAGGAGCAGTTCCCGCAGTACAGGGCGTCCTCGACGACCAGTGCTTGCATGGCATCGGAGCCGCGGAACAGCTCAAGATGTACGGGCGCTCCTTCGCGTGATCCTCGCACATGCCGCGACCGCAGAACCGGCATGCGCCGAACCGCCGTGCGATGGCAGTTCCAACAATCCACCCGGAGCCCCTTTCGTCTCCTCAATATTCCCAGGTCTGTTCCGTGGGGGCAGGAGCTGATGTCGACGGAACGCCTCGGCGATCACGCGGTCGAACCCCTCACGGGAGAGTTGGAACGCCCGGACCGAGGTGTGCGCGACGACGCTCGCGTTCCGCGGCTGGTCGTTCAGGAGCGCGATCTCGCCAGAAACGATCGCCGGGTCCCAGGCGCGTGACCTGTTGGCCGTCGCGGATCACGTCGACCCGGCCCGATCGGATCGCGTAGAAGGCGTCCCCGGGCTCTCCCTGCGTCACGATGACCTGGCCGGCCGAAGGGTCGACCCACTTCCGTACGTGATCAAACTGCCGGAGCGCCTCGGAGCTCGGGTGTCGGAACGCGGGATGCTCACGAAGCTCCGCCATCGCCTGCAGGGTGAGTCCGAACTCGGGCGCGTCGATCGAGTCGGCAAGGAGCCGGTCGAACGTGCCTCGGTCCACCTCGAACAGTTCGACCTCGCCCGACGCCCGGGCCGTGGCGGACCGGGGCGTCGACTGAAGGAGTCCCAGCTCGCCGAAGGAGGTCGCCGCGGCGGAGGGTTCTCAGCATGCTCGTCTCGCCGGTCTGCGGATGCTCCGTCTCGATCACGATCTCGCGCCTTGGCGGACGACGTAGAACGCATCGCCTCGGTCCCCTGTCGGAAGATGGCCTGCCCGGCGCGTACCACACGAAGCTGCACTCGGCCGGCCAGGTCGCTCAGGACGCCTCTCGGGCAGGTCCTCGAACGCAGGCAGCGCATCGATCAGCTGCGCCGCCTCCACCCCGCCACCCCAGACTCGAACCGGAACCGCACCCGCCGGTACACGGCGCCGTATGCGGCGCCACAAGCTCCGTACCAATCCGACGGCCGCGCGGATCAGGGGTCCGGCCACGAATACGGCGAGCAGGAGCAGGACGAGCCGCGACAGGAGTCCGCCGTCCCACAGCGCTTGCACGATCCCGCCGAATTGGGCTCGCCAGAAGTAGAACGCCGAAAGCAACACGATCACCGCGAACACCGATCCCAACAACCCGTAGGCGGCAGGCCCGAAGCTCCTGCGGGGTGAATCGTTCCCGCGTGCGCACCTTGTGAACGAGATCGTGCTGGATGAACTCGAGCGACCGGGGGCGGAGGTCGGGAACCTGGATCGGATCCGTGAGGATCCAGTATCCGTCGAGCTCCAAGCAGGGGCACGAGATTCAAGATGATCACGAACAGGTTCAGGAGCGCGAACCGGTAGAGGAACGGCGCCACCCGCATGTCCGGGAAGGTGAACAAGACGATCGAGGCCAGCCCCGCGAGAACGAGCTCCGCGAACGGGCCCGCAGCGAACAGCAGGATCCTCGGCCATCGATCCATCATCAAGCTGTCGCTCGCGTTGACGTAGAACGAGAGTCGGCCGAAGTACAGCGAGAAGCCCGCCGTCCCCACGTTCCTCCCGAAGTGCTTCTCGACCGAAGCATGCCCGAGCTCGTGGGCGAAGGTGAGAACGAAGGAGAGCGCGATCAGGGATGCGCCGATCTCAGCCGGGGCAGCCGTGGCGTTGAGATGGAACCGACCCGAGTGTTCCACCGCGAGGAAGGCCACGACCCCTCCGAACGCGATCGCGAGCATGGCGATGACCGAGATCGGATGGAAGAAGTACCGGATGGTTCGTCGGTAGATCTTTCGTGACGACCGGATCGGGCCCCTCCCATTCGATCTGGAGCGTCCTCGCGAACTTCCGCAGGTTCGGGAACGACGTCCTCGATCGCTCCAGCGCTCGCTCGAGCGCTTTCCTCCGTATCCAGGGGGCCGGGTCCAGGAACCCACCTTCGTAGAGCGATCCCGGTGAGCTCGACGATCGCGTCTGCGTCGAGGTCGCCTTCGTCGTCCAATCGCTCGACGATCAGATCGGAAACGCTCCGTGACCCGTCGAGGAGCGGGAAGAGCTCGACGTCCGACGGTGGCAGGCGGTAGTGGACCGTGCGGGGCGGATTGGCGACCATCGCGTAGTCATCGCCCCACGGGAGGTGGAAGACCTTCCATTCGGTTCCCGCGGCGAGCTTGGGGCGGAACGTCGTGGGATCGAGCTGCTCGGACAGCGAGGCCCACACGCCGACGTCGTCCCCACCCACGCGATCCGCGGTCTCGACGCTCGGAGGCGGCGGCACGCTCGAGTGGGCGCACACCCTCGACCGCTTCGACCTGACCGCCGAGCGCAGCCGTGACGGCGCGGTAGACGATTCGGACGCCGACGGAGGTCCGCGCGATGTCGGAGGGTGTCGACCGTGATCAGGATCGCCGCGATGCGCGACCACGGTGAGCACGACGTACTGCACGAGTCCCTCCCTCCGTTCTGCTCGGGCCGCTCAGGGCCGTTCTGCTCCGGAGCCCGTTCGGCGCGGAGCAGACCGCATCCCTCCCCTGTGAGGAAGGGAGGACGCAACGTTCGGGAGCAAGCCGCGTGACGTCGGTCACGTCTGGGAGCGGCCCAACGACGCGTCCCGGTGGTGTCGGAGGCCATAGGTGGCGGCCGTGCGCGGGCGTACGTTCGTGTCGTCAGAAAGGCGGTGGCGAAGATGATCAACGGAGAGCTCGCGAAGTATCGGATCGAGGATCGGGTCCGCGAAGGTGTGTCGGCACGGGGTGCGCGACAGCTGGGAGCTCGCCGCGCCGCGGAACGCCGGGTGCGCGCACGACGGCTGGTTGGGGTGACAGCGGCACTGTTGTCATTGCCGTTCAAGCACTAGGGACGCTCGCACCGGTCCTTCGGGGGCGGGGCGGTCGCGGAGCGACCGCCCCGCCCCCTTCGTGACGGTAGCCTCGCGGGGTGACGGATCGACGTGTTCACGATCTTCCCCGCCGTCGTGGAAGCCCCGCTCCCCGGGAGCCTCTTGGGTCGTGCGATCGGCGGAGGCGTCTGGACGTCCGCGTCCACGACCTCCGGCAGTGGTCCGTGGACCGGCATCGAACCGTCGACGACGCTCCGTTCGGCGGTGGTCGGGGATGGTCATGAAGCCGGAGCCGTTCTTCGCTGCGGTCGAGTCGCTCGATCCCGACCGCGGGCGGGTCCTCACTGATGTCGCCCGCGGGCCGCCGGCTCGACCAGGAACTCGTCCGGGCACTGTCGTCCGAACCGCACCTCACGATCCTCTGTGGCCGGTACGAGGGCGTCGACGAGCGGGTGGTCGACGGGTTGCCGGCCGAAGAGATCTCGATCGGCGACTACGTGCTCTCCGGGCGGCGAGCTCCCGGCGCTCGTCCTGATCGAAGCCGTCACCCGCCTCGTTCCGGGGTCATCGGGAAGGAGGCGTCTCACGAACAGGGACTCGTTCAGCGCCGGCGGTCTCCTCGACCATCCCACTACACGCGCCCACAGGAGTTCCGCGGGATGTCCGTTCCGGAGGTCCTCGTCTCGGGGAACCACGGCGAGGTCGACCGATGGCGACGCGACGCCGCGATCGAGAAGACCCGGCGGAACCGCCCCGATCTGACGAACGATGCGTCTGCGTAGGGTCAAGGCCGCACGACACGCGGGCGGCCGGAAGGCCGCTGGTACACTCGGTGGCCGCCCATGAACAAGACCGATCTGATCGAGCAGCCCTTCCTGCGCAACGGATATCCCCGATTTCCGTCCCGGCGACTCCGTCAAGGTTCACGTCCGCGTGGTCGAGGGCAATCGCGAGCGGGTCAGGTCTTCCAGGGCGTCGTGCTGCGCCGTTCGGGCGGAGGCATCCGCGAGACCTTCACGGTTCGGAAGATCTCGTTCGGGGTCGGCGTTGAGCGGACGTTCCCGTTGCACTCGCCCTCGATCGCTCGTCTCGAGCTGCTTCAGCGCGGCCGGGTGCGTCGCGCCAAGCTGTACTACCTGCGCGACCTCCGCGGGAAGAAGGCGCGCATCAAGGAGCGACGGATCGACGACGCGAAGCTCGCCGCCATGGAGGCCGCACCTCGGCCAGCGGACCTGCGAAGCCGCGGCGATGCGACGATCGCCGAGGAGACGGCACGACGCCGACATCGCCGGCCCTGAGGTGCTGGACGAGGCCGAGCTCGACGCTGGGTCCCTCGAGGCGGCCGACGCACGCCGGCGGCGCCGAGCCGGTCAGGAAGGCGACGCCCGACGGCGACGCCGAGGAGCGGGCCGAGGCTAGCCCGTGGCCGACCGGCCCGCACGACCCTGACGAGCCACCCATCCCGGTGGCGGACGACGACCCACCGGCCGCCGCGTCGCATCGCAAGGTTCCCAACGAGGACTCGGGTTCTGGCGGGAGCTCCCGTCCTGGTGGTCGTCGCACTCATCGTCGCGATCCTCATCAAGACCTTCCTCGTCAGGCGTTCTACATCCCGTCGGAGTCGATGGAGCCCACGTTGCAGCGGGGCGACCGGGTCCTCGTGTGCCGGATCTGTACGCACTTCTCGCCGTCCATCGAGGCGGACGTCATCGTCTTCTCCGACCCCGCAGCCTGGGCCCGGATCGAGGGCCGCGGGGCGATCGGCGGGTTCCTCCACTGGCTGGCGGAGGGCATCGGTGTCGCCCAGCCGGAGAACCCCGACTTCATCAAGCGGGTGATCGGACTGCCCGGCGACACGGTCGAGATCCATCGGGGTGTCGTCTTCGTCGATGGGGAGCGCCTCGACGAGCCGTACCTGGATCCGAGAACGGATACACGTTCGTTCCCGAAACGGGTCATCCCGGATGGGATGCTGTACGTGCTGGGCGACAACCGGCTCCACTCCGGGGACTCCCGCTTCGAGCCACCGTCGGGCGTCGGGCTGGTGCCGGATGCGACAAGGTGATCGGGAAGGCGTTCGTCATGGTATGGCCGCCGGATCGATGGGGATGGCTGTAGCCGAGGATCTGGACCGCTACGAGTCGACCCTGCGCGCCCAGGGTTTCGTCAGGATCGCCGGGCGTCGACGAGGTCGGACGGGGAGCAGCTCGCCGGTCCGCTCGTCGCCGGCTGCGGTGGTGCTCCCCGACGACTTCGATCGGCACGGGCATCCGCGACTCAGAAGCTCCTCACCGCGCAAGACAACGCGACGGTGCAGTGCGAGCGGATCGTCGGACGCGTGCGTGTACACGATCCGGAAGATCGACGCCCAACGTGATCGACAGCGCGTGGGACTCCATCGGAGCAACCTCGCGCTCCTGCGGCGATGCGTCCGCGCGCTCGACCCCGTTCCCGACTACGTGCTGACAGACGGATTCCCCGTGGCGAAGATGCCGTGTCCCGCGCTCGGCGTGAAGAAGGGCGACATGGTGGCGGCGATGCATCGCGGCGGCGTCGATCGTTGCGAAGGTCACCCGCGACCGCATCATGCGGCGTCTGCATCGCCACTATCCCGCGTTCGATCTGGCGCACAACAAGGGCTACGGCACCCCGGCACACCGGGACGCCGCTGCAACGATTCGGTCCCACCGCCGATGCACCGCCTCGAGCTTCGCCGGGGTCGGCCAGCCCTCCTTGCCGGGGCTCGGGCGAGCGGATCCCGGAACGAGCGTGAGCATGGATCGCTGATGGAAGACGACATCGAGCGGTTCTGAGGAGGAGCGCGAGCTCGAGCTGTACCGGGAGTACCGAGACGTGCTTCCGATGTTCACGTACGTCATCGAGACGGAGCGTCGCTTCTATCTCGCCAACAAGGTGGACCTCGGCGCAGCTCGAAGGCGGATGGGTCAGGTTGAGCTCATCGATGCGTGGGTCTGGGACATGTTCCGGCCCGCGCCGGTTCGTCTCCACGCGTGCGTGTGATGACGCAACGCGACGTCAACGTCGAGGAGCTGCGACGCGAGGACGCCGCAAGCGCTCCTCGACGCGCCCGAGGACTGACCGAGCCCGGATCTGGTGTCGGTGCTCGCGGCTATCGTCCGCGCGATGGATGCACGGCCGGGAACGGGCGCACCGGCGAAGCGGCGACGGAAACGCTCTACGTTCGGCGCGGGTTCCGCGTCGTTGCGCGCAACTGGCGCTGCCGCATCCGGCGAGCTGGATCTCGTCGCTGCAGCGTGGCGGTCTGCTCGTGATCTGCGAGGTCAAGACCCGGCGAGGGTCCCGATTCGGCGGCGGGGTTCGAGCGCCGTCGATGCGCGGAAGCGACGCAAGGTGCGCGCCGTCGGCGAGGTCTTCCTGCAGCAGACGCGGGCGCGTGCCGGTGGCGGTGCGGTTCGACGTCGCGAGCGTGCGGCTGCAGGCCCGACGGCTCAGCGGTCGGTCGAGGTCTTCGAGGACGCCTTCTGACAATCGACGCAGGGCCGCGATCAACGCCCGTCGACCTCGGCAGCGCGTCGACAGGTAGTTGACGACGCCCGGCGCGCAGGTAGGTGCGAGCCGCGCAGCGTCGTGACGCTGACCCAGGCGGCGCCGTCCACCTCCAACGCGCGCTGCAGGTCGTTCTCGGTACGCGTCGAGGTCGGCCGGTCGGCCACCGGTCCCATCCCGTCCGGGCAGATGACGGAAGCAGACGACCGAGAGCTCGGGCTCGACGGCGAGCTCGAAGTCCGGTGCGTCACGCAAGCGTCGCGGCCAGGTACGCGGCCAGGTCGTCGTTGTGCTCGACGAGACGCGGCCAACCCGCGCGTGCCCAGATGCTTCCAGCTCATCCAGAGCTTCAGCGCGCGGAACCGCCGCGTGCCCTCGATCGAGTACTCGTACCAGTTCAGTGGCTCGTCCTCCGGACGGCTCGACGCGTAGTACTCGGGCGACCGGTGGAACGTGTCGCGGAGGTCCTCGCGCCGGCGGACGACGAGCGCGCCGATGTCGTAGGCCTGGAAGAACCACTTGTGCGGATCGACCGTCACGGAGTCGGCGAGCTCCAGACCGGGCACGCGGGCGGCGTCGCGCGCGACAGAGCCGCGCGGCGCCGCCGTAGGCCGCGTCCACGTGCAGCCACAGCCCCTCGCTCGCGCGAGTGCCGCCGGGTCGACCGCCAGGTCGACCGAGCCGGTGTTCGTGGATCCGGCGACCGCGCTGATCGCGAGCGGGGTCAGGCCCGCAGCGCGGTCCGCCGCGATGGCGTCGGCGACCGGTCCGGCGCAGGCCGGAACCGGTCGTCGGACGCCACCACGTGCAGCGTGCCGCTGGGAACCCGAGGATGTCGAGGCCGCGCTCGACCGAGAAATGCGTCTGGTCGCTCGCGTAGACGCGCACCCCGTCAGAGCGCCGAACCGCGCGGCGGACGGTCGATCACCGCGGATCTCGGCGAGGTGGATGTCGCGAGCCACGCGCGAGCGCCATCAGGTTCGCCATCGCCGCCCGCGTGGTGAGGACACCCCATGAGCCCGCTCCCGATCCCGACGACGGTCCGCGAGCCAGCCGACCACCTCCTCCTCGACGAAGGCGCCGACCGGTCCCGCGTGCCAGACGTCGACCCCTTGTTGGAGCCACTGCGCCGAGCACCTCGCCGCCGATCGGACATCGCCAGCGGCGGCGGCGTGAAGTAGCTGAACGCGCCGGGTGCTGCGCGTTGAACGTCATCGGCGCGACGCGCTCGCGGAACGTCGCCAGGCACGTCGTCCGCCGGGCTGCCGACGTCCGGCGCGCGGGCGGGTTCGTTCGAGGACCGAAGAATCGCCGCCGCGAATCCGGGATAGCTCTCGCGATGGATCGGGCGCAGTCCATCGCCGCGCCGTAGAGCCAGTCGAGCGCCTCGGTCCAGATCGCGTCGGCGAACCGCTCGAGCGCTCGTCCGAGAGCGCCGGCGCCGTCGGATGTCGAGGAGCTCCGGGTCGGGGACCGCGGGAGATCGTCGTCGAGCGTCATGGCGGCGATGCTACCGGCTGTCGTGACGGTCGTCACGGTTCGACGGCGCACGCCGCGGCCGTAGCGTCGTCGCATGTACGGACGGGTGCATCGGCGTGACCGGTGCTCGGGGTCGGCGGCCACCCGGTGACCGTCGAGGCGTTCGTCGGGCGAGGCCTGCCCGTCGCTGACCGTGACCGGGCTTCCCGGCGCCGCCGTGGCAGGATGCGCGCGATCGGATCCGACCCGCGGTCGAGCACGCGGGCTCGAGTGGCCGCTGCGCCGCGTCGTGGTCAACCTCGCGCCCGGCAACCTGCGGAAGGAAGGCGCCGGCCTCGACCTTCCGATCGCCGTGAGCGTGCTGGTGGCGACGGGCAGGTACCGCCGGACGGCCGCCGCCGGCGCACGTGTTCTTCGGGGAGCGTGTCGCTCAAGGGCGAGGTGCTGCCGACGCCCGGGCGTCATGTCGGTCGCGATCGCGGCGCCGTACGCGCGGCTCCGCCGGCGTCGTCGTGCCGGAGGCCAACGCCGTCGAGGCGCGCGCAGGTCGACGGGCTCGCGCGTGCGTCGCGCGTCGCATCCATCAGGATGGTCGAGGTTCCTCCGTGGCACCTGGCACGCCGCCGGAGATCGACGCCGTCGGAGACCGGGGCGGAGTCGGCGACCTCGCCGGACCTGTCGATGTGCGCGGCCAGCGCGAGGCGCGCAGCGCGCTCGAGGTCGCCGCCGCCGGCGAGGCACAACCTGCTGCTCGTCGGCTCGCCGGGCGCCGGCAAGACCGATGCTCGCCCGGCGGCTGCGCATCGATCCTGCCGGAGCTCACCCGTGACGAGGCGCTCGAGGCCACGCAGCTGCACTCAGTGGCGGGGCTGCTGGCCGGGCCGCGGACTGCTGCCGCAGCGTCCCTTCCGAGCGCCGCATCACTCGATCTCGCACCGCCGGGTCTGCTCGGCGGCGGCTCGACGTCGCTTGCGGCCCGGGAGGCGAGCCTCGCCCATCGCGGAGTCCTGTTCCTGGACGAGCTGACCGAGTTCCGGCGCGACGCGCATCGAGGCGCTCCGCCAGCCGCTCGAGGACGGGCGCGATCGTCGTGACACGCGCCGGCGGGTCGGTGTCGTTCCCCGCTCGATTCACGCTCGTCGCGGCGGCCAACCCGTGCCCGTGCGGGTTCTCGCGGCGACCCGCAACGCGTCGTGTCGGTGTCGCGTGGACCAGGCGGATGCGTTATCGGCAGAAGCTCTCGGACCGCTGCTCGACCGCATCGACCTGCGACTGCACGGTCCCACGTCTCACCAAGGACGAACTGCTCGGCGCCGTCGGTCGCGGGAGCCCTCGGCCGTGTGCGGTCGCGCGTGATCGCGGCACGCGATCGGCAGCGGCAGCGCTACTCGGCGCTCGGGATCAGCTGCAACGCCCACCTGCCGGGGCCGATCGCGCGCCGTGAAGCCAGCTGTCGCCCGGATGCGGCGGAACGCCTGCTCGGTAGAGCGGTCGATCGCATGGCGCTCACGGGGCGCGGTTTCGATCGGGTCGATCAAGGTCGCTCGGACGGTCGCGGATCTGCGGGAGCCGCTCGCGTGTCGAAGCGAGCCACGTCGCCGAGGCGCTTTCCTACCGGACCGCGTTCGAGCAGGCGAGGGACTGGCGCGTGCCGGCTGAGAGTCGCATCGCTCGCGGGCTTCCCGGACGGATTCGGCCGCGGACCCGGAGAGACGCGACGCGCTGCTCCGTCCTTGCGTTGCCTGCTCGGGATCACGCCGCGTGTGCTGCACGCGCTCATCTGGCAGAACGGGAAGCGCCTCCGCGCGCGCTCGGCCGATCGCGGCGGCGGCGCCGGGATCGGAGAACGACCGCAGCATTCCTGGCGAACACCGATGCCCGCCGAGATCCGACGGCGAGCCTCGATCGCGCCGGCGCACGCTTCGCCGTGCCGGAGACCCGGACTACTGGCCGGCGTTCGCTCCGGCTCGCCGATCCGCCGGTCGGCGTCTTCGCTGCGGGGTCGCATCTCTCGGCCAGGGCGACCACCGCGTCGCGGTCGTCGGTTCACGACGACCCGTCACGCTGCGGGATGCGAGGTCGCCCCGAGCTCGGCCGAGGACTCGCCGTGGCGGGTGTCGTCGTCGGTGAGCGGCGGTGCGGTCGGGATCGACGCCGCCGCGCATCGTGGCGGCGCTCGACGCCGGCGGTGTCGACGGTCGCGGTCCTCGGGTCCGGGATCGACGTCGACGCACCCGCGACGCAACCGGGGCTTGTTGCGAGCGGATCGCGAAGCGTCGGGCACGGTCATGGCGAGTATCCGCCGGGCGTCCCGGCCGAACCGTTCCGGTTCCCCGCGCGGAACCGGCTTGATCGCAGCGCTCAGCCGGGGCGTGGTCGTGGTCGAGGGCGCGGCGAAGAGCGGCACGCGGATCACGGCCGAACACGCCGTCGACCTCGGCCTCGATGTCTTCGCGGTTCCCGGGCCGGTGACGAGCCCGCTCGCCGAGACGCCGCTCGGCCTGATCCGCGACGGCGCCACCATGATCCGCGGGCACGGCCGACCTCCTTGAGGACCTGGGGCTCGATGGAGACGCCTCAGGGGAGCGGGCGGTCCCACGGGGATTGTCGGCCGACGAGCGCAGGATCCTTGCGGCGCTGCGCGAACTTCGATGCTGCCGACGGCCAGTCGCGGGCGCCACGGGATGCCGGTCGCCGACACCCTCACCGTCCTGATCGCGCTCGAGCTCCGGGGGCTCGTTCGCGGCGTCGGCGGCCGGTTCGAGCGGACCTTCAAGGCTGCCGGTTCACCGAGGCCGGGGGCTGGATACCAGCCTCGGAGACGGACGACGGCGGACACCCGTCTGGGTGATTGCGCGTGGTCCGAGGCGCTGGGACGATACGCCGCTACCTGCGCCGACCATTCCCGGCGCGCCCGGAGAGAGACCTCGTGGAACAAGACGCCCTTCCCCGTCGCAGCTCCACCTCGTGCGCGGCGTTCGCCGACCACCTCCGGTTGGAGCGCCATCTCTCGACGAACACCGTGGCGGCGTATCGAGACGCGATCTGCTGCCATCTGGCGAGCTTCCCTCACCGCGCGCGGGTCATCGCTCGAGGAGGCCGATCGCGCCACGCTCCGCCGGTTCCTCGCCCAGCAGCACACGCTCGGCTACGCGCGAGCCTCGATCGCGCGCCGGGTCGGGGCGATCCACACCTTCTATCGATGGGCGCTGGCCGAGGGCCGGGTCGCCGCGCGACCCGTCGTCCTCGCTGGGCAGCCCGAAGGTCGTCAACCGCCTGCCGACGGTCCTCCGGCCGAGCGAGGCGGAGGCCCTGGTCGAGGCGCCGCCCATCGACGGAAGCCGACGCAGGATCCGGTGACGGGCGCGTCACCCGCGCGGTCGCGCTCCGCGACCGAGCGCGTGCTCGAGCTCCTGTACGGCTCCGGGTCTGCGCGTGAGCGAGGTCGCCAGGCTCTACCGTCGACCGGGTCGACCTGGCGCGAGGGCGGGTCCTCGTGCATGCGGCAAGGGCTCGAAGGAGCGTCAGGTGCCGATGTCCGACCACGCGGTCGAGGCCGTGCGAGCGTGGGTGTCGGAGGGCAGGGCGCCGCTGGCCACGGGCTCCACCGTCGCTCTTCTTCAATCGGAAGGGGCGGCCGATCGGAGCCACGCGATATCCGGGCGCTTGTGGAAGGATATTCAGGACGCCTGCTGCCGGGGCGTCGGGTCACGCCGCACACGTTGCGGCATTCGTACGCGACGCACCTGCTGGAAGGAGGAGCCGACATCCGCGCCGTGCAAGAGCTGCTGGGGCATGCGACCGTTGCGACCACCCAGCGGTACACGCATGTCAGCAATACGTAGC
>ERZ1370068.2698-contig-1831_pt1 | contig 22016 bp, 37 predicted proteins | sample MGYA00561227_ERZ1370068 | MGnify/ENA primary metagenome ERZ1370068 (study PRJEB38410, sample SAMEA6850437) | metagenome | study: Metagenomic assessment of the ecological functions of the soil: analysis of the soil microbiota associated with the... | reverse complement strand
ATGCCCGCTTCGTTCAGTTACGTATTGCTAGCCATGATGATTCAATTTGACTCAAAAAGTTACTGCAAGACTTTATTGTAGCGAGAAGATCATTTGCGTGTTGTTGTCACTCGCTGATTTCAATTTCGCCAAAATGAATGCCGCGCTTCTCGCGGCCAAGTGCAATCACGAGGGCAGCGCCGGCAAACACTGTGACCGCAGTCAATGACATTGCCGTCGCATAACTCATCCTCTCTGCGAACAAAGCTTCGATGTAGGCGACCGATCCAGCCAGTAAAACCCCACACTGGTATGCAAATCCAGGAAGAAAGCCACGAACGGAATCAGGCGACAATTCTGTAAGGTGTGCGGGTATGATGCCCCAGGCTCCCTGTACCATAAACTGCATGAGAAACGCTCCCACGATCAATAGCGTCAATGATGGAGCAAAAGCCCACAGCGGAACCACTGCGATGGCGCATACTAAGGCGATGATCATCGAACGACGACGACCAATCCGATCAGACAAGAGTCCAAACAGGATTCCTCCGGTAATCGCTCCCATCATGGAAATCGCGGTTACCGTCAAACGCTGAGTTGAACTGAAACCCCAATACCGCTCCAGAAACGTCGGGTACATATCCTGCGTGCCGTGCGAGACGAAGTTCATCATAGTCAGCATAATCAGCAAGAACACAAAAAGTCTCCAGTGCGAAGCAATTGCGCGTACCAATTGACCCCAACTCTCGTGCCGAGTGCTTTTCCAAACCTCCGACTCCTTGACGCGAAATCTCACAAAGAGAGCCAATAGTGCAGGAAGCCCGCCGATGAAGAAGAGTGGCCGCCAACCCCAGCGAGGAAGCACGATTAACGAACAAATCGCGGCGAGAAGGTAGCCAACGGCGTATCCTTCCTGAAGCAACCCAGACAACACGCCTCGCGAACGAGGTGGCACTTTTTCCATCGCCAACGAAGCACCTACGCCCCATTGGGCGCCCATTCCGATTCCAAACAATGACCGCAGCACCATGAAAGTGGCGTAGTTAGGAGCTAAACCTGAAAGCACCTCGATGACCGAATAAAACACCAGCACAAACATGAGGGGTGGTCTTCTGCCATAGCGATCGGAAATCAGACCGAAAATGAGCGCCCCCACGGGACGAAAGCCCAGCGTGAGGGCAATTGAAAGCGCAATATCCTTGTCTGGACGATGAAACTCCCTGGCGATCGCGGTAAGGGTCACAACCACCAGAAAGAAAATCGAAGGCCACAAACGTCCATCCGAGGAATCCGGCCAAGAGGGCCGCGCGATGACCATCCGGTACTTCGTGCGATTTACTCATACAATTGATTCAGAGGGTTAACTTGAACGACGAAGAAAGCGCGGCGATACTAATATCTAGCAGCCAACCGGTTCAAGCGAATTGTGAATGGCAACCTAAATCCGACTTAACGCGTCGTGACGTAATGTCGATGAGAGGAAACGCAACTCGCGTGGACGCAATAAAATGCTGATTAAGAAACCAGACGACATCAAATCCAGCGAGATTACCGATCAGAAGACCTATCTGGATCGGCGTTTCGTTCATCCGGGCGCCGTTCTGGCTGGTTCGGTGGCTGCGACCGGGTTCATCTATCGGAAACTGAACCCGGCGTCCAGCGCGGTCGCGGAACAGCCAACAATCGCCGGCGTGGTCACCACGCCTTCCGACGAAGCGATGCGCAACGGGTTTCAAGGTGAACGAAACGCACCTTACCAGCCTCGAGGACATCACCAACTACAACAACTTTTATGAGTTTTCGACGCAGAAAGCATCAGTCGCGCTCGGCCGCGAAGGGTTTCGTGACGCGTCCCTGGACGGTTGAAGTCGGCGGTCTGGTCAACAAGCCGAAGACTTTCGATATCGACGAATTGTTGAAGTTGTCGCCACCGGAAGAACGCGTCTACCGGCATCGGTGCGTGGAAGGCCTGGTCGATGGTCATTCCGTGGGTTGGATTTCCGCTGGCTGACTTGCTGAAACAGGTCGACCCGCTTTCGACCGCCCGTTATCGTCGCCTTTCAGACACTGCTGGATCCGAAGCGCATGCCCAATCAAAGCACCGGCGTTCTGGGATGGCCGTACGTCGAAGGCTTGCGACTGGACGAGGCCATGCATCCCCTGACAATCCTGGCGACAGGCTTGTACGGACAAACAATGCCCCCGCAGGACGGCGCGCCCATTCGACTGGTAGTGCCGTGGAAGTACGGATTCAAAGGCATCAAGTCAATCGTGAAGATCAGTTTGGCTGCCGAACAGCCGTCGACTACCTGGAACCTCGAATCGCCCGAATGAATACGGCTTCTATTCGAACGTGAATCCGAATGTCGATCATCCGCGCTGGAGCCAGAAGATGGAGCACCGCATCGGCGAATTTCGATCGCGAGCAGACGCTTTTGTTCAATGGTTACGCTGAACAGGTCGGTCATCTTTATGAGGGAATGGATTTGAGAGCTAATTTCTAGTTCGTCAGCTGTTAGTGGTCAGTCGTCAGTTGTTAGTGAGAGAGAAAGGACCGATTGCCATGGCTCTGCCACGCCGATGCGCGGCAAGTCTTTGACTTGCCGGAGAACTCTCGATAAATCTGGCGGTGTATGACCGCGGGTCGGAGACCCTCAGAGAAAGAAGGGCTGAGTGACGGCATGTCGAAGACTTGCCGCGCATCGCGTGGCAGAGCCAGGAAAACAACTGACTACTAACCACTGACCACGGACTGCGAAGTAAATGAAAGACACGCGATTCGCAAAGCTCGTTCTATTCGTTAACGGCCTCGTGCCGCTGGCGCTCTTGCTGTGGGATCTCTACCGAAAACGAGTCGGCGCCAACCCTCTCGAGTTCACTACCGCGCACGACTGGGATGCTGGCCCTCGTCTTTTTGGTGATTTCGCTTGCAGTTACGCCCCTGCGGCGGACGACCGGCTTGAATTGGCTGGTTCGGTTTCGCCGCATGCTCGGTCTGTTCGCGTTCTTTATGGCTCGCTGCACCTTCTGACCTATGTCGCTTTCGATCGCTTCTTTCGCATAACCACAATTCCCGCGGATGTTTTCAAGCGTCCCTTCATTGCCGACCGGCATGACTGCGTTCCGTGCTCATGCTGCCGCTGGCGATTACGTCAACCGACAAGATGGTCAAGCGGCTGGGAGGAAACGCTGGCGCTGCTGCATAAAATTGTTTACGGCGCTGGAGTTTTGGTGTGCTGCACTACTACATGCTGGTCAAATCGGACGTGCGTCTGCCAGGTGACCTTCGCCTTCGTGCTGGCCGTGCTCCTGGGCCTTCGCCTTCTGGCCAGATATTACAAAGCACACGCCAACGGTTTCCGGAAGTATCGCGCCCCGCTAGCGTTGGTGAAGCGCTTCCAATTGACCACGACAACAGGGCCATGCCATCACAAACTGCAAGCCGGGCGCCGCGTCCTCCGGTATAATCTTCACCGTGCTCAATCCCACCCAACGGTTTTCAAATCGGGTCGAGAACTACCGGAAATATCGCCCCGGCTATCCGGCCGAAATAATTCCATTGTTGAAGTCAGAATGCGAATTGACCAATCAGAGCGTGATCGCTGACCTCGGCTCGGGCACCGGCTTGTTCAGTGCGATATTTCTCAGGAACGGCAATCCGGTTTTTGGCATAGAACCCAACGCTGAAATGCGAAAGGCCGGCGAGCAAACTCTCAACGGCTCCAATTTCAAAAGTATCGAGGGCACCGCGGAAAACACCACGCTCACGGACGCTGCGGTGGATTTTGTCGTGGCTGGCCAGGCCTTTCACTGGTTTGATCGGGAGAAGGCCAGGCCTGAGTTCAAACGAGTCCTGAGACCCGGCGGTTGGGTCGTGCTCGCCTGGAACGGCTATCGCGTGGAATCAAGCCGGATGATGAGAGCCTATCAGGAGCTGGTGGCAAAGTACGGTACGGACTATTCCGGAAGTGCAGCGCGAAGTGGTCGGAGTCGATGTGCAAGCGTTTTATGCGCCCGGCAGTTGCAAGTGTGCGAGGTTTTCGTTCCAGCAACGCTTCGAGTATGAAGGGCTCGAAGGACGCTTACTGTCGTCTTCGTTCGCGCCGGGGCCCGAGCATCCCGGCTACGAAGCAATGCTACGTGACTTGCGGGCGTTGTTTGAGGCAAATAAGGAAGATGGCAAAGTAAACTTCGATTATGAAACCGAAGTTTATTATGGTCGTTTGGACGCGGTTACCGATTAAGCCTATCTCATTCACACCGGGCTTTAGCCCGGTGACCCAGAGCCGTGAACATTCAAAACCGTTTCCAACGGTTTCTCATAACTCTCCGGGCTCAACACAAGTGATCTTGTCAAGAGGAAAACCGTTAAAAACGGTTCGCGCATCTTTCGTGCTCTTATCACCGGGCTAAAGCCCGGTGTGAATGAGAGGGAACTATTTCGAGTTTTGAGGCAAAGCCTACTGCACTGACAGCGCCGCGATGCGCGACAGGGCGCGCGCCAAATCAACTCTCGTGAAGTTGCCCTGCGGATAGAAGTTTACGCCGTTAGTCTTGATCAAACCATTCTGAACTGCCACGGCCACGTATCCTCGCAACGATGCTGGAATTGATGCAGCGTCGAGATACGTCAAAGTATATCCACCCGACTCAGCCTGGTGGCGCAGGCCCGCCGCACGTACCAGGCAACCACCGCAGTCAGCCGATCTACAGTCGCATCGGGTTGAAATGGCCCCCTGCGTTAATGCCCGGAAACAGCGAACCTGTGGGCGACGCCTGGGCGCTTTCCACAAACAGCATCGTTGATTTGTCACGAACGTCCGTGTAACTGGATTGCGCCGGCAGGTATTGCGGCACTCGCGCGCCCTGCACCAATGCGGCCGCCAGATTGCCGCGCGTGACCGCAAACGCGGGCCGGAAGCGCGAACCAACCGGTGACATCAGCAGATATCGGAAACTCTGATAAATATCATTCAACGATGCGGGATCGATTGCACTCAAGTCGGAAAGCGACGAATAGCGAGCCTTGGTGGTTTGCAGCACTCCGGTGTAACTCTGCGGACCGATTTGCCCGCTGGTTAAGCCCAGGAGGTTGTTTACGGCGCCGTTGGAAACCGAAAGGGGAAGGCTCTGAGTTCTGGCTTTCCAATTTCCGCCGGCGGCGATTGCAGAATCGCCCGCTGTCTGCGACCAGTCAATCCCGAAAAAGTGATTAAGTTCAACGTCCCCGGGTTCGCACCCTGAGGATCGATCATCGTGAGATTCAGCTTGGCGAGACTTTGGGTGTCGCCCCAGGCTATTTCGACCGACGCCAGTAAGGTGTCCGCCGGAATGTTGAGCGCGGTGTCGCTTGGTATTCCAGGTGTTACTGAGCCGGTGAAGGTTTGCGGAGCCCCGGTCGTAAATTCAACCTGACGTTGATAGGCGACGCCGCGCCACGCGCCAAAATGTCTCTGTGAAAACGCCGCTTCCAAGACGGCGGCCTGCGCGATTGAGCATTCCCGCGCCGACCTCATACATGTAATAGGGCGGCAGGGGCGTTGCCGTGCGTTGCAGAATGTCACGAACCTGAGCCGGCGTCAGATTTGGATTCGCTTCGAGCATCAGGGCGATAACGCCGGCCACCTGCGGCGCAGAAAGCTGGTGCCGTTGCCGGTGGTGTAATAAGGAAGTTCGCTGGCGCTCAGGGCCGAATCGATTAGCCGCTAAGCCATCGATGGCCGTCACCGACGCCAGCGTGGACGGCCGCAGACTTACTGTATTGACACCTGGCGCGACCAGCGTCGGCCGGAAAGAGTGGGCTGCCAAACTCGCCGCGCGATGAAAAATCTGCCAGCCGGCCGCGATTGTCCGTGGCCCCTGTGCTGATGACCCACGGCGCAACCGAATAAGGATTCAACGAATCAGCGCCGGGCCCGGTGTTGCCGGCTGAGAAGACGACGTTGACGCCATTGTCGGTCAACATCTTTGTCGCCACGTTCACGGGATCATTGACGTCGAATACGGTGTTTGCTGAGAAGCTGCAATTGACCACGCGCACATTAAAGCTTGCGGCATTCGCCAACAAATAATCGAAACCCGCCAGGATGAAAACCAAACTCGCGTCACCGGCACTCAGTCCCAGAATGTTCGCCTGGGGCGCGACGCCCGCGTACTTGCCGGCTGATTGCTGTCCATTACCGGCTATGACGCCGGCGACAAATGTTCCGTGACCGTAAACCAGATCGGTGTTGGGAAGACTGGGCAGAGCCAGCGGATAGTTGAACCCGATGCCGAGGCTTTGAGTATCGGCAAGTTTGAGGTTTTGCACGACGCGTCCGGACAGATCGCCGTGAGTGCCGTCCACTCCCGGTGTCGAGCACGGCGACCGTCACCCGCGGCCACTGATGGGCACCCCGTTGTTGGCGCTGGTCAGATCCGAGTTTCGATGCACCGGCTCAACATTCGTGATCGTTCGGGCCGCAAGATCAAGATTCCATTGAAGAGTTCGATTGCCGTATATAGACCGAACTGACGAGAGGTGCGAGATCGCGGTCAGCCGTCCTTTCGTGGTCGTCACTGAAATCATCGGCAGCATGCGATAACGCGTACCGCCAAGCACGCCGAGGCTCTGCAATGCCGCGATGTCCGCGTCCGTAGGCATTTGATGATAGACGATGACCGCATCGACGTTACTGTCATCGGTCAGGCGATTGAGCAGCACGGCCAATTCCGGATCGACGCTTCGAATACCGGTTTGACCCGTGGTCGCATTCAGCGCGGCAATCAGGGCATTAACACCCGTCTCAACAAAACTGTCGGCTCCGCTGATCGTGATGCCGTCTGCCCCGCTCACGGTGATGCCGTCGGCGCCGGAGATAGTGATGCCGGTCGGCGTAATCGCAAAGATAGTTCCGTCCGGACCCGTGGCGGTAATTCCGTCTGCGCCGCTCACTGTAATGCCGTCGGCCCCGCTCACAGTAATTCCATCAGCCCGGGCAATCGTCCGAGTGTCGGCCCCGCTGGCGGTAATACCGTTGGTACCCGTCGCGATTACGCTGTCAGCGCCGCTTACCGTGATCCCTGTCGGATTGCGAATCACCACTGAATCGGCTTGATAGGTATTTCCATCCGCGCCACTCACCGTAATGCCGTCGGCCCCGCTGACCGTGATGCCATCGGCGCGAGTGATCGCGGTCGAGTCAGCGCCGGATGCGGTAATGCCGTCCGCCCCGCTGACCGTTATGCCGTCTGCGCCGGAGGCGGTAATGCCATCGGCGCCACTCACAGTAATGCCGTTAGGCCGAAAGCCAGCACGCCGTCAGCGCCGCTTACCGTGATCCCGTTTGTGCCGGTATAGAGAATCCCGTCGGCGCCACTGACAGTAATGCCATTGGAGCCGATGATGGTTAATCCGGCGAACGCCGGAACCGAGCTGAGCAAAAACACTAAACCCAGCGCGATCGGTCGTTGAATTGTGTTGTAAAAGCGACGAATCATTTAGCAACAAGCCAACGCCACGGTCGGGTCAAGACAGTGGCTTGTTAGCAAAAACAGGCGAGCAAAATTTCAAAGGCAAAACTGGGACAACGACCGGAATTCTAGCACCGCCCAGCGGCCCTTTGTTGCGTTCGGCTTGCGTTTTTCTTCTTGGTAAACCCTCACCCATAAGTTGTTTTCCGCTCACAGCCTTCCATCAACTTAAGAAGAATAAGAATGGACACTCTCTCATTGCGAGCGAACAAACAAATCACTCAATCCCAACTAATTTCTTATATGCCTTCAGCGTCTGCGCTGCCGGCTCAACACCTAATTCCGTTTGCAAAAGGCCGCGCAAGGTTTCGTACTGTTCTTTGACTGCTACGCGATTCCCCAGCGCCGCCTGGGCGCGCATGATCAGGCAATGAATGTCCTCGCGGAAGGGGTCATCGCGCAAAATCTTATGCGCCAGGGCCATGGCCTGGGCAAACTCCTGCTTCTTTTCAGCAACGGCGGCGAGCGACTCGAGCATTCGCAAAATATTGCTCGCGATAATACGAACGCTGCTCTTCGACCCACCCGTCATAGCTGCCCTGCATGAACTCTCCGCGATAGAGCGCGACGGCCTGCTCGTAAAATCCTATGCAGCGATCGAAGTCACGTTCACGACGGGCAGCCTCGCCATCCGCGATTAGCCGGTCGAATACTTCGGTGTCGATGCAATACGAAAACTCCGGGTTTAGTTGGTACTCGCCGTCCCGGTAGCCAAGAAAATTCTGTTTTAGCGGTTGATTGCTGTTCAGCGCTTTGCGAATGTGCGACATCGTGGGATGAAAGTTCTTTCGATTGCTTTCAGGTCGATGTCTCGCCAAAACGTATCGACAATCGTGTCTTTGGGAGCACGGCGATGTGGCCGGGAAGCGATGAAGCAGAGAATTTCGCGCGCCCGCCGGGTAGTCCACGCGTCCGCAGCAAAGGGACGGGCCCAATCCCGAAAGATCTCGACCGAACCCAACATATTGATGGTTAGATCGACAATGGGCGGCTTTGCCGGCAGCGCCACCGGAGCATCGGCGACAAGGGCCGCAACAGGAGTGATCGTGGGTGTCTGTCCACGTAAATCTGCCGGCAGCAGATCCTGAGCACCTTCCGGAAAGAAACATCGGGGAGTGCGTAGTCATTTCCTGCCTTAACCAGTATTCATAGTCGCTAACGCGCCGGCTAGATCGAGTACCCGCCGCAAGTGCTCGAGCGTCTGCGGTTCGTGCGATGCTTCGAATTCGCAGCGCGCCAGTCCGATACAACATTGCGCTTCGTAGTAATAGAGCCCCGTGTTGCCGAAAGTATTCCAGCGCGGGAGTGAATTCACCGCGCGCCGATTCAAAGTCCGGCAGCGCCAGCAAAATTCGCGCCGCGAGTTACATGCGCGGTGAAATGTCCGATCGGATTTTTGTCGGCGGGCCGACGTTCCAACAGTCGATCGATTTGCGCCAGGGCGCGGGCGCCTTGTCACCCGACCGCAAACTCATCAAGGCGCGCTCTTCGATCAGTTCGACCTGTGCTAAGTCGATTCCGGCTTCGTCATAGGATCGGATCGCTCTTTCGTAAGACTCACCGGCCCGTGCCAAATCGCCTCGCTCCCGATATAAATTGCCGTAGGCCTCAGATGCCTCGCCCAGCTGTCCGACCATTTTGAAAAGCTGGCAGCCTGCCAGTGCGAAATCCAGATGTTGCTCGCTTTTTTCCAACTCGCCTCGATAAAGGTGACAACGAGCAATATTGAGGTGGGCCGTCGCCTCTTGCGGAATCGGAGGCAAATCGGCGTCGCTGCGCAACATTCGGCCCAACCAGCGCAGGGCCTCGCCAAAATCGCCTCGCATCATCGCGGGCAAACCAAGATTGTGCGTCACCAGGCGAATATGGTGCTCGTCGTGTTGCTCTTCAGCTGACTGCAACGCGAACCGAAACTCGCGCTCGGCCGCAGCCCATTCTCCCTTGGTGACAAAGCAGAGCCCCCGCGTATTTGAGCACTTGGTGCGAATGATCGAATCCGCTGGTGTTAATTCAACCGCGCGGTCCAGATACTGGAAGGCCTCTTCATAGTCACCCCGGCGGCGGGCAATCGTAGCCAGAGAGTGCAGCGCCTCAGCCTCGCCTTCCCGGTCGCCTTTTTCTCGCAAGCCGGCAATCGCCCGTCGAAACAGTGCCTGCGCCGAGTCGAAGTCGCCACGCAGGCGCGCAACTTCCGCCCGATAAGCAAGAGCCCGCGGGTGTACTTCCAGCGCCGGAGCGGGCAGCTTCTCGGCCAGTGACGACAGCGAAGCGAGTTTTCCTGAGGCAATCCAACTCTCGCCGTGTTGCGCGATAATCCCGGCGGCGCGATTGAAGTCTTCCGCTTCCAGCATGTGCTGTGCGGCCTGGTCCCAGCCCTGCAAATCCAAAAATAGTCGGCCAGGCGCGCATGTTCAGCAGTCAGTCCGGTCAGACCAACCTCAGCTCGCAGGCGTCTTCGCAGGAAGCTCTGAAACAAGGGATGGAGCCGGTACTCTTCGCCGGTTCGATCGCTGGCGACGGTCATAAAGACATTCCCGCGCACCAGGGCCGGAAGAACTACCGACGATCGCGCTTCGGGAAAGAGCCGCGCGCAGGTTTCGAGTTCGATTCGATCGAGCAGCGCGACGCGCATCAAAAACTGCTGGACCTCTCGAGCCTCAGCCGCGAAGACTTCCTCCGCAAAATACTCGAAGATATCGCGCTCTGATTGATGCAGAACCGCCAGTGGATCCAGGCCCTTCTGCTCGGCTGTCGAAGCGATCTCCCTCTGGGCCACCTGCCGGACGAGTTGCAGCGCCGTAATCCAACCGTGAGTGCGCTCGCCATATTCGCGCAATTGCTCGGTCGTGAGGGCCAGGCCGAAAATCTTTCTAAACAATTCCTGCGTCTCTTCACCGGTGAACAGCAGATCGCCGCGATCGATGAACGAGAGTGAATCCTGCGAACGCAACCGCGCCAAAGTAAGCGGTGGAATCTCGCGCGAGATAATCACAATATGAATAACGTCGGGCAGGTAAGCGATCAGCCTATCCAGAATCGCGTGCACAGGTGTCTCCGCGCCCAGATGGTGATAGTCGTCGAGCACCAGGATGAGCTGCTGCTCGACCCCTTCGAGTATTTCGTTTAAGAGGACATCAGCCGCGCGTTCGGGTTGTTGTGCGAGCGCCTGCGCCTGTTGCAGGTAAGCCAGAGTCGTCTCGCCGAAATCAGGGACGCGCTGTTGAATGCCATTCGCCAGATAGCCGAGGAACACAGCCGGATCGGCATCGGTGTGATCGAGTTGATACCAAACGTACGGCCGTTCCTGCTGGCGCAGAAAATCGGCGACCAGGGTCGTCTTCCCTGAACCCGCATTTGCCGTAACCAGCGTTACCGGCAGGGTCAGATTGGCCTTCAATCGTTCCAGCAGACGGGGCCGTCCCAGGATTTCGAGCGCCGGCCGCGGTGGCAAAAGTTTAGTGCGCAGGAAGAAAGGCGTTGCGGCCACAGCCGAATCTACGGGTGGGTTTTCAGTTTCCGAAGCGAGCGAGCGTCTCTGCCTGGGCATCGAAGGCTCCCATGGAGTGCTTTCCAGGAATGTGCGGAGGGTAGCATAGCTCAAAGCTGCACTTCTATCGGCCTGAAAACAGTTAAGGACGGCCGCGCCTTCCTCAGCGCTGACGACTGATTGCCGGGAATGATTCTGTTCAGACATCAGCTGAGCAACGAGAGACTCCCGGTAAACGCTACCCCCTCCCCTGCGTTTTTCGCAGAGGAGAGGGGTCGGGGTGAGGTACTGGTAAACAAAACCGTTAGTTTGCGGGCAAACTCAACATGCGTTGCATCTACTAAGTTTGAAAGTCCGGTGTTTGCGAAACTGTCGAAAAACTCGCGCGGCGGAACCGCAACAGGTTGTCCGCAACTGCGCGCCCAGCCTGACCCGGCGTGGACGCAAAATCTGAAATCGTGGCCGCCTTGCCGTTAGTCTGAGTCCAGGCCACGCGAGCATGCTCTTCGCTCAATCCGTAGGTTTTGAACAACGCCACAGCTTCTTCGAGAGTGAAAGCCAACTCGCTCTCTTCGACGACGCGCAGCATTTGTTTTGAGCGCAAACGCCAAAGTGGCGTCGGCGGCAAACTGCGACAGGTGATCAAGACGTGTACGTCGGGTGGCAACAGTGGTAACCAGCGACGAAAGAAGGGAACCACCCAGGCGGCGTCGTAAACCAGATGCAAATCCTCGATGACGATCAGCAGCGGTCCGCCCATGGTTTCTCCCAACTGAAAGACCAGTGCGTCAGCCAACAATTCCGAGCCAATGGTTTCAACCTCCCGGCTCAGGTCAAGCAACTGTCCGGCCCTCAGTGTGGGCCGTTGCAATCTGACTGCGGTTACCAGGTACTCACAAAAAGACGCAGATCATTGTCGGCGGCATCGACTTTGTACCAGGCTACAGCCCGGCCTGAGTGGCGCGCAAAATCTGTCACCAGAGCGGTTTTGCCGGTACCGGCTCGGCCATTGACGACCGTAGCGTTCGTTGAGACCAGGGTATCGGTCAAAAGCTTTAGCAGGCGCGGCCGCGAGGTCCTTGGTCCCGCTGCCGGAATAGCGATCTTGTCGTGGATAAAGTGTTCTTCGATCCTCATAAGCCAGCGCCTTCGCCGGACAAATCTTCCGCTCTCGAAGAGCCGGACTCGGCGATGCAGGGATTATTGCGAAGACCCCTTGAGGAATTCTTGAGGTTTGATTAGCGCTGCCTCCCTCTCCTTTGGGAGAGGGCGTCAAACCACCCGACGCACCCGGTCCGCTAACGCTCCCGGTACTGACTTCGGTATCCTTCCAGAATGAAACGGTTAGGTCGCAGGATGGTGAGCATCGGTCTGGTGCTGGCGGGAATTGCTTCGGCCGCCTTTGGCCTGAAGGGCTTTCTTTTGTCCAGCCGTTTTATCGATGGCGGCGTGACCGGAATCTCGATGCTGATTTCGGACGTGCTTCACGTGCCGCTTTCGATTCTGATCCTGGTTATCAACCTTCCGTTTATTGCCGTCGGCTATCGCCAAATCGGCCGGGCCTTTGCAATCAAGAGTACGCTGGCAATCGCGGGTCTCTCTCTGTGTCTGGCTTTCGTGAAATTTCCGGACGTTACGCCTGACAAACTTCTCACGGCTGTTTTCGGAGGCTTCTTTATCGGCGCGGGGATTGGGCTGGCAATCCGCGGCGGCGCAGTCCTGGATGGAACGGAAATCGCCGCCCTGCTCGTCAGTAAGAGCAGCAACCTGTTAAAGGTGGGCGACGTCATCCTGATCCTGAACATTATTATTTTCTCACCGCGGCATTCTTTCTCGGAGTTGAATCGGCTTTGTATTCGATTCTGACCTATGCCGCGGCGTCCAGAACCATTGACTTTCTGCTTCATGGGATTGAGCAGTACACGGCGATTACGATCGTATCGCTGAAGAGTGAAGAGATTAAGGATGCGATCATCAACGAGTTGAATCGCGGCGTGACGGTTTTGCGAGGTCACGGCGGCCGAGGGCACACCGGTCCCGGCAGCGACGACCAGGCAATCCTTTACTGCGTAGTCACCAGATTAGAGATCGGCACCATCAAGACTGCCGTGAAAGACATCGACCCAAACGCTTTCATCACCACTAACGCGCTGGCTGACGTGGAAGGAGGCCTGATAAAGAAACCGGCGTTTCACTGAAAGCGAAGATTGAAACGGTGTCGATGCGCATCTCTCTGCGTAACAAGGACCCAACTACTTGTTTTCTTAGAAAAGTTTCGCGCCCGCATCCCGTTGGGATGAAATGTTTATAGACACCAGACTCTTTAAGTTCCAGAGCTCCGTAAGGAGCGCAACAATTGTGGGGATCTCGTTTCGCTCATCCTGAGCTTGGACCCTTTCTTATGGCTGTAGCTATAAACGTTCTGCTCCTCCGGAGCTTAAAGCGTTGTCCCAGGCCGCGCTAAAAAAACAAACCAAGCTAAACCGATCAGACAGCGAAGATTGTCAGAAGTCACCACTCGCGATAAACTCTCGCTGCTTCGATCGTCAGCAAGTCGTCAATTAACAAAGGAGTTAACTAATGAAGAAAGGCCTCTGCATTATTTTCTTACTGGCTGCGGCTTCAGTCGCGTTGGGGCAATCGACGCCGCTGCCCCGCCGGTGGCTCCCGCGTCGACTCAAGCCCCGCCCCAGGCGCCGGCGCAGCCGAAGGCCACACCGGTCGTGCCGCACACGAACCTGAAGGTAGGACAGGCCGCGCCGGATTTTACTTTGCCGAGCACCATCGTCGGCGCCGATGGCCGCGGCGTGCGCTACAAACTTAGTGATTTCAAAGGCAAGAAAAATGTCGTGCTGGCATTCTATGTGCTGGCCTTCACCGGTGGTTGAACGAAGGAAATGAAGGCGTATCAGGCTGATATCGCCAAATTCGAAACTACGGACACTCAGATTTTCGGCATTAGCGTAGACAGCGTTCCCGCCAATAGAGAATTCGGCAAACAGAACGGCATCACCTTTCCCTTACTCAGCGATTTCAAACGAACGGTCGTCAAAGACTATGGCATCTTCAATGAAGAAGGTGGCTATGGTAATCGCGCCACGTTTGTGATCGATAAGGACGGAATCATTCAGCACATTGATGAGGGCAGCGTGGCCATCGATCCGGCCGGCGCCTCTGACGCATGCAACATTCTGACGCATAAGAAAGCCACGCCTTAGACCTCGGGTGTGGGGAGACAAATGAAAATCTCAATCATCCGAAAGCCGCTCTGGGTGGCTTCGTTAGTGCTGTTGACTGCGCTGGCCTGCTCTTTCGGTTCGTCACCAACCGCGACCTTCAAAGCTTTTATCGAAGCTCAGAAAAATAAAGACGTCGCGGGGATGAAGAAAAGGCTTTCGAAGAAATCGCTGGTGATGGTGGAAAACGCGGCCCTGGCCGAAAGCACAACCGTTGACCAGGTCACTGGCAGACGACTACCCGGCCGCGCAAGCGCAGAAAGCCCCGGAGATGCGCAACGAAAGATTACCGGCGACAGCGGCACCCTGGAAGTTCAGTATGACGGCCGTGAAAGATTGGCTGACGATGTATTTCGTCAAAGAAGACGGCGATTGGAAAATCGCCTTCGATAAGACTATCGACGAGATAAAGAAGCTAAAAAGGCGAATTCTTAACGTGGCACGCGCATCCTGCGCGTGATTTCACGGGCGGGACGCCCGTGCTCACTTATCAGGGAATCTCGATCCACGTCATCGCGCTGCCCGTCCGTCCACTCTGTCGATCGCGCACTGCCACGCGCACCTGATAGAGGCCCTGAGGCAATCGCAGCAGTTGAGTCCACTTCACGAAACGATCGTTGCTGGCTGAGAGCTTCACGCGGAATCTCCAGCTTCTGCCTGAAGGTCGAACACACGCCGCGATCGTCAATCGCCGCGCCCAGCACATCGACCAACGCTATCTCTTTGCCGCTCGTGCGATCGAACGCCAGCATGCCACTATCGATCTTCATCGAGAGGTTCAGTAGCTGGCCCTTCGTGCCCAGATCAATGTTCGCTGCCACAAAGGTCGGCACATCCCGGCGTGGATACAACGACGCAAGCGCCGTTTTCAGATCATCTTCCGGTGAAGAGGTCGAGGAATTCGCGGTCTTCACAGTCTGATCAGTTTTCAGATCAAAGTAATGCCGCCGCGTTCGCACCTTCAAGTCCGGACGGCCTTTCACCGTCACTTGAATGTTAGACCGGCCCGCCCACTGCTTTTCGGTGTCGGGACGCCAACCCAGCAGGTAGTAAGCAGAGTTTTCGTTTAACGCCTCGGAAATGCCTTCGCTCAGCGCGTTGGCATTCAAGTACGAGCGGCCGCCCGTCTCGTCTGCCAGAGTTTCCAGCGGTTCTTGCGGCGCTTTGCTTTCAACAATGCTTCTCCAGGCTGTCCCGCCGCTGTAATCAGGATACTCGTTGCGCGAAACGTCTGCGCCCGGACCAAAAACACCGCCCGGGTGTCCAGCGGATAAATCACTGCGCCGGCGTCTGCTGCCTGTTTCCCGATGCGCTGGATGGCTTCGGCTCCGTTTGACCGCTTGATGTCCGCGATGAATCCGTCAGAGATGAAAAAGACCACTTTCCGTCCCGGCAGCGGACCGGTCGAACGAATCAGATTTTCCAGTGCCGAGAGCGTAGCCAGCTCTGCGCTCTTTCCCTGTTGATTGATCTGCCGCACACGGTTCTTCGACCATCATCACGGCATTGATCGGGTTCTGCATCTGGTATTCGCGCATCGTCAACGTCACGAGATAACTGAAAGACCACGGTCCGCATGGTTCTCGACCATGTTCGCATCGGCTTCGCTGATGGTCACTTTGCTGCCGGTAGTTTCGGGATTGTATTTCGGAGTGAGACGGCTGACGGCTTCGCGCAGGACGGCTTTGTTGCCGGTCAGCTGTTGCGAGAAATCCAATCTGGCCGCTGGTCGAAACGATCGCGACGCGATCGTTCGCTTTCATCTTGTGCTCGAGAAAGTTGAGCAAAAGCGAGCGCGCCCGCGACCAGCTCTCGCCGGCAAGATGGACGTCGTCCACAAAGAAGAAGATCAGTTGTCCGCGATTGGAATCGCTGTTCGCTGTCGGGGCAACAGTTGCGGATTTTCCTTCGCGAGCGGCCTTTAGTTGTTTTTCTTCCTCGGGGCTGCCCGCCATAACCTCTTCAAGAAAGGTCAGCGACTGTGGCCGGGAATCAATTCGCAATTCAAACTGCTCCGGCTTTAAGCCGGTAATCGCATGGCCCTTTTGTCGACGACGGTTACGTCGGTCTGAACCAAATCTGTGTTCACCCGGATGACGTCGTCAGCAGGCTCGGCAGGCTTTTTGTTTGCGACGGCTGCTGGGCGACCGCCGACGCCGCAGACGCGCTCAAGGCAAGATAAAGTGTGAGGACGAAAATCTTCAGGGGAGAGCGACTCGTTTCATATTGCATGAAGCCGCCTTTCTTACCAGTGTCAAGCGACAGCAGCGCAGTCAGAACTTCACGAAGTTCCGGATCACCGTCTTTGCTGCACTCTTCTTCGGTCCAACTCGTTAGCGAATATTCTTTTTGCAGACTGCGAAAAACGACCACCTTCACAAACTCGGTCGTCTCTGCATCTTCGCCCTGTTTCTGATAACTAACTTTCAGGCAAAGGCGATAGTTGATTCCGGCCACAACCTGCGTCTCGGCCTTTGCGACCGAAACCAGTTTGTAGGCCAGCTCTTTTTCTCGGATTGATCCTTTACCGCAAACTCAGCCGCGGCCGCAGCGCCTTCGTCAGCCTTGTCTATCTCGCGGTAGCCGCCTGTTCTTTGCGCCGGCACCACGACCGCGCCGAAAAGCGCGAAAACAACCGCGATTAGCACGGCTCTTGAACTTCTTTTCATCTTAACCCCCAGAATGAAACCTTAAATTCGAAGCTGTCACAATATCACAGAGCGGCAATCCGCATTACTGACTCCTCGACACTTCTATTTGAAGTAAGCCGTGCAGGCTTTGCGCTTCAGAGCCTGAGGTTCACCCGCCGCGTTCTTAAGATTCAATCCGGCCGCAGTCGCGGTCCCCGTAAACTTTTCATCGCCTACCGAAAAGCTGACGCTCTTACCTTTAACTTCTGCCGGAACAAACTCAGGCTTGGGATCTTCGGCGCCGCCCTGGGCGATCTGCACGATCGCGTAATGCCCACCGCCGGCGGGAACGATTACTACTCGCATACCTTCCAAATCGCCAGAGTCCTTACCGACGGTGAAATTCTCGTAAACTCCGGGCACAGTAACGATTGGCTGGCCAAAGTTTTTAGTAATCGCGAGCACTCAATCCACGACCGCGACCAGGCAAAGCAGGGCAATTCGAACAGTCAACTTCATTAAGTAACTCCTCCTGCGATTTTATTCAATTGAAAATGTAATTCTTTGCGAAGTGCTGGCGCCGCCGTTCCGATCCGTCGCCGAAACCTGCAGCGTGTACGATCCGGGCCTCGAGTTCAGCCAGAGCAATCTCTGACCAGTAAGGCAGCCGCCACGTATCCTTTGAAACGTCCGGCGGAATCTTATTCCGGCGAAACAGTCAATACCGGTTGATTGCCGCGAAGAATGCGAGCGTCAATCCAGACATCGGGCGAGCCGCCAGCGCGTTCGCGCAGCGTTGTAAACATAAGTTTGAAAGCGCAACACCGAAGTGCGCGCGAAGTGGCGATCGACTTCGATCGGAACCGCTTGCGGCTCGCGCATCGACGCGTTATCGATACTGCTTTCGGCGCGACGCTCGCCGAGAAACAAACTGCTCATCGCCAGTTTCGGCGAGGCGGCTTTGGGCACCTCAATCCACTCCATCGCGCTGCCCGCGCGCCCTGAAGATCGTCTCACGAACGGCGACGCGTGACCTGGTACAGGCCGGGCCGGACGTTCAAATGCTGATTCCAGATAACCGGCAAAGGCAGTCTGGCCGGCCGGTCGCGGCGTCACCGTCAGCACCTGTTTGAAACTATAGATCAGGCCGCGATCGTCAATGGCCGCGCCAATCACGTCAACTTCACTTTTCTGCGGCGCACCGGACTGACTCAAAATTGAAAAGCTCTCGCGGAATTTGCATCGAGGTCTGCAGCGTGAATCCGGCGTCGGCATTACGAACGTATCCGACCGACAGCGAAACCGGCAGCGTGCGGAGCGGTTGTGACGAGCCCAGCGCCCCCAATATCTCAACTTCAGGATCAGCCGATGGGTTTCGCACCGGCAACCGCCTTTGTTTGAGATGGTTTCTCGCTGACAAAGTAAGCGCGGCGCAGACGGACCTTCAGATCAGGACGTCCTGAGATGCTGATTTCGAGCCGCGCCTTGCCGCTTCTCTCAATTTCGGAATCCGGTCGCCAGGCCAGCAAATAGTAATTCGAGGTTTCGGTCATCGCCTGCGCCAGGTCCTTGTCCAACTCGGTCGAGTTGATGATCAGGCGGCCGCCGGTTTCATCCGCCAAAACGTTCAGCGGCTCGCGCGGTTCGATCAGCTCTCCCATGGACACGCCGCCGTGGCGGCTGGTCATATCGACGTAATCATTGTTGCTGGCATCGACGGACGAATCCAAAAAGTTCCGCGCATGTCGACGGAATAAACTACCGCGCCGGACTGCGCGGCGATGCGCGTCGCCTGATGCAGGATATCTTGCGAGATGGAACGGCGCGCATCGACGATGAAGCCGTCTGAAAGAAAGAAAACCAGCTTACGGCCCGGCAGGTTCGGTCGATGACTTCATCAGGCTTTCGAGCACGCTCAGCGTGTTGTTCGCCGCGACCTTGCTTTGCGAGTTGATTTGACCGATGCGACTACGAAGCAACCTGGCCGCCTGTCCGGCGCTGTCGTTGCTGTGATCGCCGCGCGCAGCGCCAAGGCCCATCCCGTACTCGATCTTCACCGACTCCATCAGGTAAGCAAACAGACGCCGGTTGCCCGATTCAATCTGGCTCGCCACGTACTCGCTGATGCGAGTGCTGCCCGCGTAGGTTTCCGTACTCTTTTTGTAGTTCAGGCGGGCTATCGCCTCGTGCAGCACCGCGCTGTTGTCAGTCAACTGCTGGAGAAAACCGATTTGACCACTGGACGAGACTATGGCGACGCGATCCTCGGGATTCAAACTGGTTCTCGACAAAGTGCAGCAGGGCTTTCCGGCCCGCGACCAAACTGTCGCCGCTGAGGTGCAGGTCATCGACAAAGAAAAAGATCAGCCGGCCCGGCCGGTTAGCGTTCATTTTGGCTGGTCTGCAGCGGACAGTGGCCGGTGTCGAGTTGATTCGCGCCGCTTCTGAACTGCGGCCGGAAGTAACCCGCTCGAAGATCGAGATATCTCTTGGCCTGACCATTCAGAGTGAGGACGAACTGCTCCGGTCGTAATCCATCAACGAATTGCCCGCGGCGATCAAACACCATCACATCAGTCTGCACCAGTTCGGTGTTGATGCGGAGAACGTCGTCGGCTGATTGAGCGGGCGCCGGCGTTTGACTCTGGCCACGCAGTGAAGGAACAAGCGAAAGCAGGAGGAACGCGAGGCATAGAACCGCGGCGCAATTGCGACCTTCTATCTATGAAGAGCGGTAAACATTTCAAACGGTACGCGCGCCTCCGGCGCTTCGCTTTGCCTTGATAACTTCAGAGCACGCCGGAAGGCGTGCCTACCAACTCACTCAACCGTAATTTTGGTCTGCCGACTTGCGCTGGTCTTACTCAGTTCATCAGTAACAGTAAGTTCCAAAGTGTATCGGCCCGCCGGGATCGAACTGAGGCGGGATGTCGCCGTTGCAGACGATTCGCACCAGATCCTGCGATGCGCCTGAAACTTTCTGCCACTTCGTGGTGCGAACCGGCTGTCCCATCTTGTAAGAGGCGCGCCTGAAAAGAAAGGCTGGGTGCCGACTCGTCCGCCCTGTCCCGAAGTCGCGTTATAGACGAACACTATGAAACCAAGATGCGCGTTTTGCGCGAATCGATGGTCGACGCTGAACTGAACCTGCTCCTTTGCCGGTCCCACATTCTGCAAGACCCAGTAATAGACTGCTCAAACTCGAGACGTCCCAGGGTCGAGATTGGGCACCTCGATCCATTGTTGGGCGCTTCCCACCCGCCCGCTGTTGATGTCCCGCGTGGCGACGCGCACCTGGTAAAGACCTGGGGTCGACCGGCAGCCGGCTGTTGTAGATGCTGGAAGTATTTTGATCTCCGCCCTCGCCGACGCATTGATGTTAAGCCGGGTTTGGAAGGAACCCGCGGGTTTGCCGCGATCGTTCACCAATCACGCCGACCACCTCGACAGTCGCGAACTGTTTGCCGTCTTTTGTCTGATATGAAAGAGTCTCGTTGGCCACCTGCACCGAAGTTGTCAGTACTGATCCATGCGCTCGGGCGTATCCAGATAACACGGCTGATAACGGAAGTCTGAATTTCGCGACGCTGGGACTTAGTGATGTCAGGGCCTGCTGTAATTCCTGATGTGCCTGCGCCGGACTTTGATACTTCGGCGATCGGTTTTGGTGTCGTCTTCGAACTGCCGGTGCAAAAAACCGCGCGGCACGCGTACCTCGTATTCAGGATGGTCCGTAACGCGGACGGCGATGTTCTTAAAGCTGGTCAAAAGCCTCGTCGTGATTGGTCGGACGCCAGGCCAGTAGATAATATTCTGAAGTCTCGTCCAGAATCTTATTGATCCAACGATCAGAAATAGTTTTGGTTGCGCAACGCTCGGCCGCCGGTGTCTCCGGCCAGGGCGTTGAGCGCGTCCTGCATCGCTGGTCCTTCGCGTAGCGAGGTGCTTTCAAACGGTTCTGTTTTGTCGAAGGCTACGTTTGTTCGTGGCGTCGAGTTGTCCGGAAAACGAGCCCCGCGCATCGATGGTGTGAACGACCACACGCCGATCGCAGGGCCGCGTCGGTAATCTGTTTCAGCTTGTCGCGCGGGGGCTCTGGTTGCGTGGACCGGTGTCCAGCAGAAAACCATCCGAGAAGAAAAATACACGAGCTTTCGCCCCGGCAGAAGCTTAGCTGATTGCATCAGGCTTTCCAGCGACACGTACGTATTCAGCTGATCACGGAAGCGGCCTGGAGCAACATCACCCGCGCGCGACTCTTTATTTGCATTCGCAGGTCTCGCCGGTATCTGGGCAGGTAAGCCTCCTGCGGGCTGGCGTTCGATGCCGAATCAAGAACTCCGGATCCTCGTTGCGCTCGTTACCCAGCATATTATGCTCTGATCATGTCGGGGTTTTGGTCGTTAAGTCTGACTTTGCTGGCGCCTGGATGTCGGGTCGGCGATCAAACGCGGCGTGGGCAGGTTTCATAATCCGATAAGCTTCTTTGAAATCCGATGTCCGCTGATCGACAATGCCACGCGATCGGTTCTCAATCCATTTCGTTATCGATAAGCAGGCCGCCGGTTTGCGCCATTCCATCCCCAGACTGTCAACGATGCGGGTCGATGAAGAGCGATCGTTCGTTTAACGATTCCTCAGTTCTGCCATTATGGCCGCAACCTTCACTAACGATAGCAACCGCCGCCTCTGCGGAACTTCGGTTTCTAACCTACTCAAAAGTGATTGGTTTGGCGCCTCGACGGTAATTCAATTGCTCAGTTTCCGGACCGCCAGCAAAGCTGCCACTTCTTCGTCGAAGACCACGGCGATGGTCTGGACCAATTCAGTGGTGGTGCGGGCACATCATCAGGCTGCGGTGGTGGAGGTTGGAGTTTTGGGCTTAACTAGGCACTGAAGAAGGCCACGGGCGACCAACCAGCGCAACGCACAACCGCGTGCGCTGAGGTCGAAATAACTCAGCAGATTCTTGTTCGCCTTTCGCGTTGCCAGGTCCGCAAGACAAAGCGGCGCTGATTATTCTCGGAACGCAATCGTTCCGCACTGGCTTTAGCCATGGACTGTGCCACGCGCAGGTCTGAAGCTCATTTCGAAGCGGTTACGCTACCTACACCGCCACCACGAGCCCGCCGAGCTGAAGCCCGCGTGTGAAGCGTACTGCTTCAGCGCTTT
>ERZ1370068.9011-contig-7820_pt1 | contig 22021 bp, 36 predicted proteins | sample MGYA00561227_ERZ1370068 | MGnify/ENA primary metagenome ERZ1370068 (study PRJEB38410, sample SAMEA6850437) | metagenome | study: Metagenomic assessment of the ecological functions of the soil: analysis of the soil microbiota associated with the... | reverse complement strand
TGTACTTCGTTCAGTTACGTATTCGCTAGTTCGCCCTTGCCGCTACAGCATAATGGCGGCCTCGATGCGAGCTTCGGCGTTGAGTGACAACAAGGTTCGCTGGCTCCAGCCAAGCATTCGGGGTGGCTATTCAGCGTTGACGGCAGATCGTCGCGGCCCGGCGGCCTGGACGTCCGTTTGTTACGGATTTCGCCCTTGCCCGTTACAACGCCGACAGCGGCACTCGACACGAGTTTCGGCGTTGGGGGCAAAGGTGACAACCGACTTCGGCAGCTTCGATCGGGCTAAATAGAGTCGCGGTCAAGGGGACGACAACAAGATCGTTGCGGTCGGTGCAGGTGGCCCCAACAACGACTTTGTCGCCCGCTACAACAACACCACGATGGCAGTCTCGACACGGGTTTTGGCACTGGGGGCGAAGTGACGGCTTGACTTCGGCGGCTTCGATGGGGCCAACGGACTTTCGCAATTCAGGGGGACGACAAGATCGTCTGCGCCGCGGGCCTTGGTGGCTTCTTCACTGTTTTCGCCCTCGCGCGCTACAACGCAACCGGCAGCCTCGACACGACCGCTTCGGCGGGACGGGATGATTACGACGCAGTTCTTCGGCGAGAACATCGAGTCGGCTGCGGGGGTCGCCATCCAGTCGAATGGGAAGATGTTAGCCGGCTTCGTCTTCCAGCACCTTCGATCCGAGCTTCGCCCTCTGCTTTACAGCACCGACAGCGACCTCGACACGAATTTCGGCGCAGGGGGCAAAGTGACGGCCCGGCTTCGGCAATCCCAGCGACGTCGGGGTGCTTTGTCCCAGGCCATAAAGACTGCAGCGAGGACTTTGCGAAGGATGTCGCCATCAATCCGATGGGAAGATCGTCGCAGAGTCGGCGGCGCGGGTCCGTGCACACCTACGTGCCTCTGCCTCGCCCGCTATCTGGGTAGAGTCCAACCGCAACCAGCGTGCCTTTCAGCGCCTTCCGCGCAAAGCTTAAGATCGCGCTAGGGGCAGGAACAGGCAGTGATGCCTTCGAGATGGAAGCCCGCTTTACCCTCGATTGCCCACAGCAGCGGGGATCAATCCCTTACTGATGATGTCAACCTTACAGATCAGGACTTTCTCCACCACCCTCCCCGCAGGCTCCTTCATAAGGTTACAAAAGGGCGCTTTGAATTCAAGAGTCATTCACGGCGTAACTTTTGAAGCAGTGATTCAGTCTAGATCACGGAAGTTTCTTGATTAAGGTGGAGCGTCGGGTTGCGGATCTCACCGGGACAGTGAACCCAGTCCCCGGTAATACTGACCATCGGCAACGATACCGGCAGCACCTCTGTTGTGGTCAAATTTAAGTGAGCCTTCCCAGGAACAACCCCCCCAGGGTGACTGACAGCATGAGGGCCTAACATCGCACTGGAGCCGACGCCAACGGCTTCCGCTGGTGCTGGCTGTTGGCATGGTTCCACCAGCCAGAGCTATGTCCAGACTGGGAACACTCTGGGTCATCCTGAAGCTGCGATCCAAGCGAAAGAACATCACAATTGTGCTCATTTTGTGCTCAACTCCACCTCACTCCAGCTCACTCAGGCCTACTCCAGCCAAAGTCGATTTTCTCGTAGCTCTTGGCTAGACTTGGCCTGAATGAGCCTGAGTGGGCTGGAGTAGAGTGGTGACAACCTTGCTTTCCCCAAACCGCAGGTCGGCTGTCCACCAAACCTGCCAGAGGACTTCGGCCCCCGAGCCCTCGACATCTCCACCGTGCCGGGACTAGCTCTCCGGCTGTTCCTCAAAATCAGATGATTTAAAATTGTTGTGCCCAACAAGGACGACTCATTCCGTTAGTTGGGCAGTCAGCGAGGGTCTTTGGCAGTGGAAATGGCGTGGCAAGTCATTTGCCCTTCTTGCCGATGGGTCTGTCACTATCGAGGAAGCGCCTGCTTGCCGTGCCGACAACTGGAGGAAAGCCTGCGAGCGTGTCGGGCTCAGAGGAAGCTGTTCCATGATTTGCGAAGAACCGCAGTGAGAAACATGGTCCGAGCAGGGATATCAGAGCGGATCGCTATGACAATCTCTGGACACAAGACCAGGTCAGTGTTCGATCGATATGACATTGTAAGCGAAGCGGACTTGAGAATAGCGCAGACTCAGTTAGAAACGGTGGGGCACTGTGAAGCTATCCCACAGAGCTGGCCATGATGACATGATCAACGTTGACTGCGTGCGCCGCCAGGAGCAGTGTCAAGGCGACTCAAGAACAGCTCGACCCTCTGATTAGCCGGATTTGTCGAGTGGAACTCAAGACCTAACTCCCCCAGCAAACTGTGAAACGACGTTTTTCGGCCACCAGACATGACACGAGTGTTATTACGTTTGCAAGAAGCGCATCATGCCAAAACACCACTTCTTCAGCTCCTTTGTATAGCGACATGTGATCGAGTAGTTCAGGTTCGGCATGATGTTGTGCGAGTCCAGCAAGTTCATTCATGAAGCTCGTCGAAAATTTACGAAACTTTTGATACCGGTAAACGTTTGCCTTGGGGGCGTGAGTACTTACCTTCTTCTCTATGGGTCTCGTAGCATTTTACCTGACGTCATCGGAGATATCCGTTCCCTCTCGCATAGAAGGTCGTTGCTTCGGGAAAGTACTTCGGTAGGCCTTAAAGAAGTGGGCGCTGTCTACGTTCCTTCTTCTATTTCCCAGAATTCGCTCATTCTTGTCCGACTAAGGTTTCACCATAGCTGGCGGTTAGTGATGCATGAACATTACCTCAGCCAGCGGTTTTGAAAGATTTCGGCTTAGTCTGAGCACAATATCGAGCACAATCAGTGGTTGCTTCTGGAAGGACGAGTATAACGTATTGAAAAATTGGTGCCCCCGATACGAATTGAACTGTCACGACAAACGGTTTAGGAAACCGCTGCTCTATCCAACTGAGCTACGGGGCATGAAGGCCACGATACTGAATGGGAGCTGAAAAGTCCAGGTCAGGGACAATTCTCTTGCCGCGGCTAGTGCGAAGAAGGTGTCTTATTCGGATGAGGCAGCCAGCAGGTCTTTCTTCGCAGGGATCTGCGTGAGCAGGTCGGCGCGAATGTGGAAGATGCCTTGGATCCGTAGCCCCATGGCATAGGCCAGTCCGTTGGCATGGCTCCCAATCGAGAGCTTTCCTGCGATCTTCCCATCCCTTCCCGTGGCGATAAATTCTGCTGCCGGTGTCACGAGGCCGTAGGGCGCCAACGGCCCGGCCTGTTTGATCACTCTTTCTTCGGCTGGGACATTGGCGACACGGCTGACAAATAAGTCGGTGGCCTGTTGGTCCAACTTTTCAGTCGGCTGATCTTCCAAGACCCACTCGTTCTGTTGGCTGATCAGGACATATTCTTCGGTCGGCGTCTTGACCGAGAGCATGGCGATGTCTGTGTAGTCGATGCCGAGCAGCCGCTTGTCTTGGAACGTAAATAATTCCTTGGTCAGGTCTCTGATCGCTGTGGGATTGATGCGATAGAGCGGGCCTTCGGGACTCGTTTCCGCGATGGCTTCGCCGCTGGCCGGGTCCGGTTGGTACAGTTTGACTGTCTGGTCACCATCGGCTGTATGAATGGCGACTTTCACTTTCGGCACGGTGAGTGTTTTGGCCAGGGCGTCGCGTTCGGGCCCCGGGTCGACGATGCCCAGCGCTCTTAAGTCTTCGAGCCTGAACAGCAGGGCCCGCACCTCCGTTTGATCGGCCTCGGCTTCAATCGGGTAGCGAAGCTTCCATTTGCTTTTGGGTTTTTCCTGTCCTTGATAGAGCACAATTTCGGTGGTCGCGTAGGTGAGACGGATACGGTCGACGTCGCTTTGTGACACGCAAGAGGTCTTTGCGGCGAAAGGTCATCAACGTCTTGTTCACAAAATCTTTGGGGGCCAGATTGGTGAGCAGGACTTTGCGATCCGACTCACGAAGAACATACAGGGTAGAGGTGAGCGGACCGCTATCCCCGATAGAGAAGGTCTCCCGTGCGGCGCCGGCTGCGACGGTGATGGTCGTCACCGGGTTGTCGAGTCCAAAGGGAATCAGGTTAGTCGGGTGGTCTTCGACGGCGCGGGTCACGGTGCCAGTGACCAAGGCTCGGATCAGATTCTGTACTTCCCGCTGATCGGCTTCGGTGCTGAGAGGCGCGGTCATCATCCAGCCCTGCTCGGCAGTCCGAGCGAAGACGAGTTCGTGCCGATCGGTCTTGATGGTGAGCCCGGAGAGGGTTTCCTGGTCGAAGAGCAGCACCTTCTTGTCGGCGGTGTCTTGTCGCTCGTGCGACTCTTTCTGCGGAAATTCGATGACATAGAGGTACAGGCCGAGTCCGGCCAGTACGAGCACCATGACGAGTGTGGGCCAGTAACGCATCGGTCTATAGGCGCCGGCGTCTGCGCCAGACCATGATGCCGGAGAAAAACATGGTGGCCGGCAGGAGGATGACTTGCAGATAGAGCAGTGCTCGTTCCTCTAAGGGGTTGGGGGTAAACGGTCGAAGCGCGGAATCCTTCGGGCCGATCGCCAGCATGTTCCGTTCTTCTAGCCAACCATCCAGCCGTGTGGAGAAAAAAGTCGCTGTTACCGGGAAAGTTCACGAAGGCATTGGTCGCGAATGTGGAATTGCCAATGACCACGATCGCCGGCCGAGGCTTGCCTTCCTCCGGTGCGACCTTTGGCGCGAGAGCCGCAGCCATCGGCAGGGGCCTTTGATGTCTTCCTTTTCATTGAGGTTTACGACGCGGCCTTTCAGGTCGGTTTCTGCCCAGCTGTTCGGCGATGTTCGGGCGAGCGGCACGTAATCCCATGCGTTGCCGACCTGTTCATCGAAGGTGATATGTCGCGCGAGGGGAAACAGCACGGCGGCGGAGAGGTCCTGCGTAATTTCATGTTCTGTGAACGTGCGAACAAGCAGGGACGTCAGATCGCCTTGGGCTAATCGATCTTGCAAATCGACCAGAACTCCAGGGCCGACTCCCAGGCCCCACTGCTTGAGCAGAGGATTCAGGTCGGCCTGCGTATCCGGGTCGATGAGCAGCAGGAGATGGCCGCCCTTTTCCACATAGGTATGAATCCGTTCTTGCTCCTCGGTGGTCACCGGCCGACGGGGCCCAGCCACGACAAGGATGGCGGTGTGATCCGGCACGGCTTCCTCTTTGAGCAAGCTGAGGGTGTCGACGTCGTAGCCCTGCTTGAACAAAATCTCTCTGGCGGCAGACAGTCCGGTTCGCTCCCGATCGTCGAGACTCGGTTCACCGTGTCCTTCGAGAAAGAGCACGCGTTTCTTGCTGTCTTGAGACACGCGGATCAGCGCACCTGTCAGTTCCACTTCCGAGGGAGAAGTGACCCGAACGCTGTGCCCGGCGCTTTCAAAAACGGCCGTATCGGTTTTTGTAATGCCGTAGTTTTGGGCGATTTTCGGCTGCCGTTCCGGGTCGACGAACTCCACGGAAATCTTCGGGCTGGCTTGCCGATAACTATCGAGCCGTTCTTTGTAGGATTGATAGCCGGGGTCCTTTTCTCTGGTGAAGACGGTGATGGTGACCTCGCGCGGGAGACTCCGCAGCACGCGATGCGTTTGCGGGGCGAGGGAGAAGTTCTGGTTCTCCGACAGGTCCCAACGAATAGAGTGGCGGGCAGCAAGAAAATTAACGACCGCGAGAATGCCGACGAAGAGGAGGATCATCAGCAGGCTGTTTGCACCCATGCGCGTCGAGCGACGGGTGGAGAAGGCTTTCAGGCCGCTGAAATGGACGACAAAAAGAGGATGAGGCAGAGGAGTGCCGATCCTTCCATGAAGGTGACCAGCCAGAGTTTCTCCGGGACGAGGCTATAGGCGATCGCTCCGGCCACGGCCAGGGCCAATCCGATCACGCCAAGCGGAATCGTCTTGAGATTCATTTCCACCGCGCCGAGTCCACAACTCGGTGAGACAAAAAGAGCATCAAGGTCAGACCGCTGAAAAAATACACGAGGTCTTTCGTGTCGACCAGCCCACGCACCAAGTGGTCGTAGTGTTCCATGAATGACAGGTACGAGACGGCCTGTCCGATGGCCGTATCCCCGAGCAGTGAGCCCAAGCCGGCGAGGAGCCACAGGACCAGTAACAGGCCAATGCTCACAAAGGCCGCGACGATCTGGTTTTCGGTCAGTGCCGAGGCCAGCACGCCGACGGAGAGAAAGAGGGCGCCGAGTAAGACTAGTCCAAGGTAGCCGGTCAGCACGGGATACCAATCGAAATCACTGAAGAGGGCAAGCATGAGCGGCATGAGACCGGTCAGCCCGAGTAAGCCCAGAAAGACGAGGAATACGCTCATGAACTTGCCGGCCACGATTTCGTTGATGCCGATCGGAGAGGTCAGCAAGAATTCAAAGGTGCGGAGTTTGCGTTCTTCGGCAAATAACCGCATCGTCAGGATCGGCAGGATAATCAGGAGGATAAATCGTGTGCTGGCAAACAGATTCCGGAAGACCAGATCGTTCAGATTGAGCTGGGCGCTTCCCTGCATCTGCGTCAGCTGAATCGCCTGGGCTCCGGCAAAGTACAACGTAGAGATAGGCGAGCAGTCCCACGATCAGGAGAAACACGGATCCCACGGCATACACCACGGGCGAGACGAAGTACGAACGCAGCTCTTTGGCGATGATGGCTTGGACTGGTGTCATGCTGGCTGGCCTGCCGGGTCTGCTGGAGGCGACCACTGCGTCCGGCGCGAGGCCTTCCTCATGTCTGGTCAGTTGGAGGAACACGTCTTCCAACGTCATGGAAATGGCTTTCAGTTCGAGCAGCCCCCATCCACTGGTGACCGCCAGGCGAGCCACTTCTTCCCGCACGTCCCGACCAAGTTCGCATTCCAGGAGAAACGTACCGGAGGCGCCGCTCGTGAAGACGTTCTGGACCCCCTGCACCGCCTTCAAGCGGCTGTCGGTGTCCGCGGCGGGAGATTTGAGGGTGAGCGAGATCTTTTTCGGACTGGCGCAGGCGCGCGGAGAGTTGTTCGGGTGTGTCTTCGGCCACGATACGCCCACCGCTGATGATCACGACGCGCTGGCACACGGCGGTGGCTTCGGGAAGAATGTGGGTGCTCAGGATGACGGAATGGGATCCAGCCAGGTTCTTGATCAACTCTCGAATCTCGATAATCTGTTTCGGATCGAGCCCAACGGTCGGTTCATCCAGGATTAAGATCTGAGGATCGTGCAGCAGCGCTTGGGCCAGCCCGACGCGTTGGCGATATCCGCGCGACAGATTCCCGATGAGCCGGTGTTGCACCGTGCCAAGTCCAAGCCGCTCGATTTCACGCTGCATGGACGAGGTGAGTATTTTTCTACCCATACCGCGGAGGCGGCCCACGAACTGAAGATACTCTGTGACCGTCAATTCCTGGTAGACCGGCGGAGTCTCCGGCAAGTAGCCGATCCGGCGTTTCACCTCCATCGGCTGGTCCGCACAATCGAACCCCGCCACCCGTGCGGTGCCTTCGGTGGACGGCATAAAGCAGGTCAGGATGCGCATGGTGGTGGTTTTACCAGCCCCATTCGGGCCCAGGAACGCCAACACCTCGCCCTTGGCGACGGAGAAACTGACGCGATCGAGGGCGGTATGTTGTCCATACCGCTTCGTGATCTGTTGGACTTCAATCATACATATGTGGTGATTGGATCGATTGAGTTGGGGAGTACTGCCGGCGGGTTGGTCGTTACACCCTTACAGGCAACACGTGGGCATCTTACTCAGTCGGATTGGGGCAGTCAATATCGTGTTCCAGCACTTGTGCAACTTTACACGTTTTCTCCATCCTGCTAGAGTCCGCTCGCGCGCGGATAGGCCTGCCAGGGGAAATCGATCCATGACGAGGGTGCGTCAAGCGAGAGGGACACTATTCGCAATCGCTGCGTTGATGATGCTGCTCTGTATTCCGCCTGACAGTAAGGCAGCCAGCGGGCGGACCTATCGGGTTCATGGCCAGGTAATGGCGGTGAACATCACCCAATCTCCCCATATGATTGTCGTCAAGACACCGTTGAACAAGCATGATGATATGACCGTGGGGGCCAAGGTGACAGGCCAAACCAGGATTGTGCGAAAGGGAAGCGGATCGCGTTTCAGACCATCAGAGTGGGTGAGGTGGTGTGGCTGACCTATGTCAAACAGCGGGACGGGGTATTTGCTCGGATCATTCAGGTTCAGTAGCGCTCTGGTTCAAGGCATGGCGCCATCAAACCGTCCGCGTTAGTACCGATCATGAGTTGACTCGCACAAGTACTTTCTTCTATATATAGATACAGTCCTCTCGGTTACCAGCCAGGATTGTTGGTTCATTGTCGTACAGTTCCTTATTGGTCTCTCATTTTCCTTCATCCCAACGTAGGGGTTAGGGCTACGCTTTCGGTATTGTGGGACTTTCGGTTGGACCGTACTGTGAGGGCACACAGGCCAGGATCCTGTGTGACAGTTGGTTCAACCAGGAACAAGAAGGTGGTGTTAGATGATCAGATGGACTCGTGGAAACAGCCGGCAGCTGTTATGGGCGATGAGTCTCAGTCTGGGGATGCTCCTGGGTGCCTGTTCGTGGGTTCCTAAGGGGGCGTCTCAATTGGACGTGGGGATTGAGGATCGTGGGGTGGCCTCCTGGTATGGCGAGTCGTTTCATGGCAAGCAGGCAGCCAACGGCGAGCTGTTCGACATGGAGGCATTGACCGCGGCCCATCGGACCCTCCCACTCGGCAGCGTGGTCCGGGTCGTGAATTTAGCGAACGGGAAACATCTCCACGTACGGATCACCGACCGGGGTCCCTATGTCAACGGACCGGATCCTCGATCTTTCCCGGGCGCGGCGGCTCGGTTAGGGATGATGGAAGGGGGCCTATCCGTCGTACGGGTTCAGTTGGTTGGGGAACGCCGGCCCGCGGCTCTTCTCTCTTCTGAGGCCATGGAGACGGTATCGGTCGCCCTCATTCTCGGTCCAGAGCAAGCCTCCTCAGGGACCACCGAGCCCCTCCCCTCAGCTTGGGAAAAGTCGGATCCTCTGCTGGTCTATCCCCTTCGACTGCCTCCCGGCGATATCTGGATTCAGCAACGCGCGCGACGTTTGACAGGGATGCAGGCGGCAGATCATACCGACCATACCGAAATTGCGACGGTCGTTATTACCTAGCTCGATTCGAGATACGCCCTTCGACGGGTCAGGATGTCCTCGAGCCTGTCGAGAGACGCTTCACAAGGAGCGAGAGACGGTTTCTAGTCCGCTGCACTCAGCCAGTGGGCTCCTGGGTCGGTCGTTCAGTCATCCGCCCAGCGAGCGCCTCACGAATCGTTCGACTCACCTGATCGATCTCTCCCACCTCCGATGCGGGAACAATCCAGGCATCTGCCGGTTCCAGTTCGATGCGATAGTGATTCTTCCTCGTCGAGAACCATTCGATGTACGGATGAGGAGTGAGATTCGGATGAGGGTCGAACGAGATCAAGTTCACATCCCCGATCTGTGGGTTTTCCATGTCACCAATCACCTGCCCGGCGAGATCCTCGTCCTCAAACCGACGATTCCGAAACTGAATGACCTGCCCCGCGATATCGGCCTTGAAGTTTCCCCGTAAATACACATCGACAGGACCGACCACCGCAAACACAATCTGCCCCACGATCGTTCCGTCAACGCGATTATCCAGAAACCCTTCCTGCACCCAGCGTCCATTGCCAAATTTTTGTGCCATCTGACTTCCTGTAACGAGTTAGGCCGGCTGGACCGTGCTGACCGCGGGCGATGACGATTGAGGGCCGCTCCCAAAGGCGCCCACCAACACTGCCAACAAAATGAGCCCACTTCCAATCCACCCCTGAAGATCCAATGTTTCACCGAGAAAGTACCAGGAGAGCCCGGCCGCGTAGACCGGTTCTGACGCAAAGATCAATGCCACCTGTTGCGCGGGCACAATGCGCTGCACCCACATTTGAACGGCAAAGGCCCCGGTCGCAAGTCCTCCGGTCACCCCAAGCCCGACAAGCAACAACGCCGTCGGCGCAAACGCCTGAGCCGGCGCCTGTTCAACCAGAAGGGTGGGAAGCAACAGGACGACCATCGCCATCATTTGCCAGGCAAACAAGGACGGCGCATCGACCTCGCGCGTAAACCGTTCCAGACAGGCGATATGCGCGGCAAACGCAATCGCACAGGCGAGCGTCAAGAGATCGCCAAGATTCCCGGATGCGCTGGGCTTCACCAGCAGCCAGAGCCCCACCGTGGCGATTCCGGTGGCCAACCACACACGCCGGCCGAATCGGCGCAGGATCAATGGCACGATGACGACATACAGCGCCGTAATGAAGGCGGAATTCGATGCGGTCGTATAGTGGAGCCCGACCGTTTGGAGGACATAGCCGAGAAAGAGCCAGCAGGTGGCGATCGCACTCGCCCGCAAGACCGCCGGCTCGCGGTGTAAGCGAAACCTCCAGAGCAGATACCCGCCCCCGACCAGCAATGCCCCCAGGAGAAATCGGAGAAACAGAAACGAGAGCGGTGGAATTTGCTCGAACACCGCTTTGGTAGCGGGAAACGTCGCGCCCCAGATGAACGTTGTCAGCAGGAGTGCAAATCGTGGCATGGAATCGAAAGAGTGCTGAGGGTTGAGTGACTGAGTGCTGCGCTTGAATCTCATGGGAATTACTCAGCACTGAACACTCAAGACTCAGCACTGCCCTGTCATGCTTTGCACAGCGGACAACGGCGCTGTTCCGTAGTCCCGGCCTGCTCCATCGCTGCTAGCGCCCGCTCCTTGTCCGGGTAATCGAACCACCCACCTTCCCAAAAATCGCTTGAGGAACCGATCGACGTAGACGGCACCTCAGAACAACGATCCTTGTGGAGCGTGACCCGATCGATCGAACGCGCGATGTGAATCCAGTAGCTCACAGAAGCAGCACTTCACAGACAGACCGCAGCACGGCCCTTTTCTTGCGATTCCGGGCTGGGACACACTCACGACCAGCGATCGGATTCCGATTCAATCTACGATGGAGTCTCGTCGACGTTTGAGACGCGCGATACTGCTTAGGGCAGGAGCTGCCACTCATCCTTCTCAATGAAGACCTTGACGCCCGTCTCGAGCTTCTTAATATCGTCCTTTTCGAAGATCCTCATATACCGCTCGATCCGATCCGGATCGTCGATCCGCTCTTCCTGCATCATTCCACTAACGCTCTTGTACTTACGAATCAACAGGGACATCGAAATCCTCCTCTAACAGGATGCTGAAAAAGACCGCCAGCTTCGTTCTCGCAACGTTCAGATCCTCCACGTACCAAAAGATTCCCGAAGGTCGGAAGCGCTGAGGGCTTTTCCGTTCGCCAAGATCCATTATAAGAGCGAACAGCCCACACGAAGTGCGGTCTGTACTCGTCGGCCCTTCACTCGCTGCAGCCTTGCTGGCCGCCTTTTTGAGCATCCTGCTGGTGTTCTCCTGTAGTTCTAGATGTGTGGGTCAATGACTTTTCACCGTGCCACCATAGTTTTCCCGCAACCTGCTAATCCACTAGAAGTCATATCAGCTAGGTGTGTAGAATAAGGCAAAGCTCAACGGCCGGTCAAGAGCGCTTTCTCTCTGTGTGCGGCTTTCATCTGGCTCGAAGGATATGAACCATGCCGATCTACGAATATCGTTGTGGACAATGCGAGAAGCACTTTGACGCCACCCAATCCGTCCATGCCAGAGCGGAAGACACCGTGTGCCCTCACTGTAATGCCCAGAGCGCCACACGGTTACTGTCCGCCTGCACGACACAAGTGAAAGGGACTCGCAAAACCGGCTTCGCCGAAATGAAAGCCTACAACATGTTGGACGAGCGGATGGACAAGTTCGCCAAACTCCCGCCGCTGATGGGCAAACGCGCCGCCCCCGACGCGGCTCCACCTTCCGATCCTTCTACCGGCGGCACAACGGAGAACTGAACCAAGACCGTGGCCGGCATGTGAACGGCGCATCATCCTCTTCCCAACATCCACCCCAACCCCATGGAGATCGCATGATCGCGAGACTCGTGCTCTCGCTAGGCCTCAGCCTTCTGTTCAGCTGGGCAATGGCCCTCGTCGCCTTTGCGGAGGTCGCCGGAAGCCTGACCATCGCCGGCAACGGACCGGAGCTGACGACCATCGAACCCTCGCCCGCGCATTTGAAAAAGCCAACCCGAGAGCCTATCTCGATGTCGTCTGGGACGGCAATTCGAAACCTGTTGAGATGGTCAAATCTGGCCAGGCCCACATCGCCGTGACCGGAACTGAAACAGCAGATCTTTCGGCGACGCCCATCGCGTGGGATGGGATCGGCGTCCTCGTGCACCTCTCCAATTTCACGAAAGAAGTCACGAAGCAACAAGTAGCCGACATTTTCTCCGGTAAGATCACGCTGTGGTCCGAGCTCGGTGGTCTAGAGACGAAAATATTGGTCATCGACCGGCCTCGCAACCAAAACATCCGCGATGCGTTTGAATCGCAGCTCGGCATTGCCGGCAAGATCACCGGTGCCGCCAAGGTGATTGGCTCCGATGAACAGGTCGTGAAAACCGTCGTGGGAACACTTCCCCTCTGTCTGCGGTCGCCTACCTGTCTCTGAGCCAGGGATTGTCCGTCGTCTCAGGCGGCGTCCCCGTCAGACTCTTGCCTATCGACAAGGTCGAACCGGAAGGCCCCACCGTCAAAGACGGCCGCTATCCGCTCCGACGCCCCGTCCTTCTCTTGTCCAAGAAGGAGCCGCATCCCCTGACTGAGGCATTCACCCGGTTCGTCCTGTCTCCGGCCGGTCAACAACTCATTGCCGAGACGTATATTCCGATCAAAGAGAAATAATCGTGCGTCGTTGTTATTGAAGGAGGCACCTATGCAGACGTGGCGATCATCGGGGTTCATGTTACTTGGGACTCATCGGATCCATGGCTTCACCCATGACCGTATCCTACGCGGAGGAGCCAGGCGCGATGGTTGATGGCGCAGGATTTACCCTCTACGGTACCGAATCGATCAAGGGGTTCGATGCCGCAAAAGTCGAACGGGACCCTGATCTGCGACCGGAGCAAGCGCCCACGGATCGCCAAGATCGAGCCGGACGAAGCCGAGCCGGGCGACAAAGTTGTCATCACCGGCGAGAATTTCGGCACGAAGGAGTGTTTTCATACTGTGACCTTCAGCGCGGCCCCAAACACGCCCGTGGCCTTCAAATTCATGAGCGACTCGACGATTGAAGCAACTGTGCCGGATGCGAAAGCGGGGATGTCGTTCGTCATCATCGTCGCGGGCGGTGGAAGCGCCCAGTCAAAACCGGTCTTGATCAAGTCCAAGTAGGCTCGCTCTCCGGGCAAGCCGACTGGCTATTTGTGAGGTCCATCTTGTTCATCGCCAGACTAACTCAGCAATATGTCACGGCACTTGCTGCAATGCCATCCGCTGCTTCGATACGCGAACGCAGGACCAAAGAGCGCTGTCTCGCTGCGTCACGATGCGCTGCTAGACAGCTTCGGCCACGACTCGCGCTCGGACGATTTCGCCACTAATCGTCATGAATAATGCGGGCTAGAACCGGCCCGTTCTACCCCTTCCTCCCTCGACACGACTCCTGATCCTATGCTAGCGTACGCGCTCATTTTCGCCTGATAACTCTCGCAGAATCGCGAACGATCTGAGGAGACAGGGACCGGTATGTTCAAGAAAATTCTGGTGGCCAATCGCGGCGAAATCGCCATGCGGATTATCCGCGCCTGCCGCGAATTGAACATCGCTACCGCAGCCATCTACTCCGAAGCCGATTCGACCGGGATCTACGTCAAGAAGGCGGACGAGGCCTATATGGTCGGCCCGGGACCGGTCAAAGGCTTCCTGGACGGCCAACAGATCGTCAGTCTGGCACAACGGATCGGCGCCGATGCCATCCATCCAGGCTATGGGTTTCTCTCCGAAAACTCGCAATTTGCGCAGCTGTGCCACACCTCCGGCATTACCTTCATCGGCCCATCGCCGCAAGCCATCGACTTGATGGGGAGCAAGGTCAAAGCCCGCGATCTGGCCAAACGAGTCGGCATCCCGATCGTCCCCGGTACCGAAGGCGGAATCACCGACGTCAAGGACGCCCTGTCGTTCGCAAAAGACACCGGTTACCCCGTCATGATTAAAGCCAACGCAGGCGGGGGGACGCGGCCTCGGGTGGTGCGGTCGGATACCGAACTTCGCGAGAACATGGCAGTCGCGTCACGCGAAGCCTTGGCTGCCTTCGGCGACGGAAGCATCTTCCTCGAAAAGTATATCGAGCGACCGCATCACATCGAATTCCAGATACTGGCCGACCGGCACGGCAACATCATCCACCTGGGCGAGCGCGATTGCTCGATTCAGCGCCGGCATCAAAGCTCATCGAGATTGCGCCATCCTTGATTCTCACGCCACGTCTTCGTGCCGAGATGGGTGAAGCGGCCATCGCCATCGCCAAGGCGGTCGATTATGACAATGCCGGCACCGTCGAGTTCCTCCTCGATCAGGACAGCCGCTATTACTTCATGGAGATGAACCCGCGCCTCCAAGTCGAACATACGGTGACCGAGCAGATCACGGCGATCGACATCGTGCGCAATCAGATCGCCATCGCAGCCGGCATGCCTCTTGAGATCACGCAGCAGGAGGTCACGCTCCAAGGCCATGCCATCCAGTGCCGCATCAACGCGGAAGACCCTAAGAACAACTTCCGGCCTTGTACCGGCACCGTCACAGCCTATCTCTCGCCGGGCGGGATCGGGGTGCGCATCGACGGAGCGGTCTACAAGGACTACACGGTGCCGCCCTACTACGACGCCCTCTTGGCCAAACTCACCGTGCGCGGCCGTACGTGGGAAGAAACCGTCAGCCGCATGAGACGATCGCTCGAAGAGTACGTCTTGCGCGGGGTGAAGACGACGATCCCCTTTATGATGGAGATCATGCAGGACCAGGATTTCATGGCAGGACATTTCGACACCTCCTACCTGGAGACGCATCCTGACCTGTTCAACTACGACGATTTTGAGGAGCCGGAGGATCTGGTGCTGGCACTTTCCGCCGCCATCGCCGCCTACGAAGGGCTCGTAGCAGGATGCCTGAAACAGTCCGCCATGCCTTCGTCACGCAGTCGATCGAGAGGCTCAACGTACCGAAGCGGCGCCATCGACTCGTGCTCGCTGCGAATACGCTGATGGCTTTTTGAGCATCCTGACGAGCCGTCCTGCACAACATGACCAGTATCGCCAATATCGACAGCGCGATTTCGAGCAGAAACGCAGCCGATCCGGACATCATGCGACACGACGACCCTCGCTGAGAACAGCCAAAGCGGACAGCGGCTGCGTCCACGTAAAGCCTCCCCCGGCGACGATCCAGCCGGCGGCGGGCAAGCCCATCCTGATCACCGATGTCGCCTTGCGCGACGGCCATCAGTCGCTCTTGGCCACGCGCATGCGGACGGAGGACATGCTGCCCATCGCCCAAAAGCTCGACGCCGTCGGCTGTTGGTCGCTCGAGGTCTGGGGTGGCGCCACCTTCGACACGTGCCTGCGTTTCCTCAAAGAGGATCCCTGGGAACGGCTCCGCGCGCTGCGTGCCGCCATGCCCAATACCAAGCTCCAAATGCTGCTCCGCGGGCAGAACTTGGTCGGATATCGACACTATGCCGACGATGTGCTGGAACGGTTCATCGAACGGTCCGCCGCCAATGGCATCGACGTCTTCCGCATCTTCGACGCGCTGAACGATATCCGCAACGTCGAACGGGCCATGCGAGAAGTGAAAGCCTGCGGCAAACATGTCGAAGCCGCCATCTGCTATACCGTCAGTCCCGTCCACAGCATCGACCGTTTTGTCGACATGGCGAAACAGCTGCGAGGATTTGGGAACCGACACGCTCTGCATCAAAGACATGGCCGGGCTCTTGGCGCCGCTCGACGCCTATCACCTCATACGCCGTATCAAAGCAGCGGTGAAGGTCCCGATCCATTTGCATTCACACTACACCTCGGGGATGGCCTCGATGACCTCCCTCATGGCGATCCTGGGCGGTCTGGACATGCTGGATACGTCCATCTCGCCGTTGGCAGGCGGCACCTCGCATCCGTCGACGGAAACGCTGGTGGCCGCGTTGCGCAACACCCCGTACGACACGGGGCTGGATCTCGCCTCGTTCCTCCCGATCACCGAACACTTCCGCACCGTTCGACGAAAGTATCGGCAGTTCGAAAGCGAGTTCACCGGGGTCGACGCCGAGATCCTCACCTCGCAGATTCCCGGCGGTATGCTCTCGAATCTCGCCGCGCAACTGACTGAACAGAATGCGCTCGATCGGATCAAAGAAGTCCTGGATGAAGTGCCGCGCGTCCGAAAGGAAATGGGCTATCCCCCGCTCGTCACCCCGACGAGTCAGATCGTGGGCACCCAGCCACGCTCAACGTCCTGACGGGCGAGCGGTACAAAGTCATCACCACGGAAACCAAGAACTACTTCCTGGACTCTACGGGCGGGCGCCGGGGCCCCTCGATCACGGCATCATGGCCCGCGCGATCGGGGACGACCAGCCGATCAAGACGCGGCCCGCCGATCGGTTGGAGCCTGAACTCGAGGCCATCAGAAAAGATCTGCCCGCCTCGGCCACCACGGTGGAAGATCAGCTTTCGTTCAGCTCTGTTCCCCACTATCGCACGAGACTTCTTTGAGGCGCGCGAGAAGGGGGACCTGACGCTGGAGCCCCTCGAAATGCTTCTCGCCCAGCGGACCGGCTGCGGCCACCGAACTCCATTTGGCCCCGGCCGAATTCAACGTCACGGTCCACGGCGAAACCTACCATGTGAAGGTGTCCGGTTCCGGACGGAAGGTCGACGGCCGCAAACCCTATTACATCCGGGTCAACGACAAACTCGAAGAAGTCTCGTTGGAGCCGATCCAGGAGATCCTGGCCGGCGTGCCGGAAGCCCCGACGCTGGTACCGGTGCCAAACGCAAACGGCCCAGGCCGTCCAAACCAGGAGACGTGCGCCCCCGATGCCGGGCCGCGTCGTCAAAGTGCTCGTCGCGATCGATGCCGTGGTCAAGGCCGGTGATCCTCTCCTGATCATCGAAGCCATGAAGATGGAAAGCCAGGTCCCGGCGCCGATCGACGGGAAGGTCACCGCCATCCTGGTTTCCGAAGGCGATAACGTGAAGACGGATGAAACAGTCATCCAACTGGAGTAGTCCGATAGACCCGCGTGCCCCCGGTCGCGCATGCAGAACAGCCGCACGCTGCGCTGTTTATTGTTAGTTTGTTCGTGTCACATCATGACCGCCTGCTCGTCTCCATCGTCGATTCCGACGCACTTCGACGCCATTGAGCGCATGCCCATTCAAACCGTCCTCGTCCACGACCAGCGGATCGCCTATCTGGATGTGGGCGCAGGCCCAGCCGGTCATCCTGATCCACGGCTTCGGGGATCGATGTGGCAATGGGAACAGCAGCAGCACGCGCTTTCGCAGCACTTCCGCGTCCTCACGCTCGATTTGCCCGGCGCCGGGCTGTCCGATAAACCTGAGATCGACTACCGGCCAGATCAGATGTTGGACTTCTTTGTCGGATTCATGGACGCCGTGAAAATCCAGCAGGCCACGTTAGTCGGCAATTCCATGGGCGCCGGCTTGGCCATCGGCATGGCGCTGGCACACCCCACACGCGTCGCCAAGCTCGTCCTTATCGACGGGCTGCCACAACACGTCATGGAGAAACTCACCAGTCCGTCAGTCAGGCGGGCCCTAGAAACCACTGCGCCGTCCTGGCTCGTCTCATTCGGCAACATGCTGTTCGGCGGACTGATGATCGAGTCCGTCTTAAAAGAAATCGTGCATGACCCGGCACTCCTCACACCGGCCGTCATCGAGCGATCCAATCGCAACCGTCAACGCCCCGGACTCATCAAACCCATTATGACCGTCAGAGAAAACCTTCCTCTATGGGAGTCCGGATTTGCCACGCGCTTCGGTGAGATCACCCACCCGACGCTGGTGATCTGGGGTGAAGAAGATCGGGTGTTCCCAATCGCCGTAGGCGAAGAACTCCACCAGACCATCAAGGGGTCACGATTCATCCGAATCCCCAAGGCAGGACACATCCCGCAGTGGGAACGACCGGATCTGGTTAACCAGGAACTCATCACCTTTTATTCAACCCTAGGAAGCCTGGTCTATCTGGTTTGTCTGGTTCATCTGGTTTGCTTGGTTCATCGAGTTGGTCTGGTTCAACCAAATAAACAAGACAGACCAGACAGACCGACAGACTTTTTCGGCATCCTGTTGATAACACAAGCGCACGCCACCGTATTCTTGATAGAATGCGTCACCGTCGCTTCACCAAGGAGGGCAATATGAAGGCAGCACATCGAATGATCGTCGGGGCCACACGTCTGCATGGCGATCGGGTTGGCCGGATGCGCAAGCACCGGCAGCTCCAGCTTTTCTTTACAAGAACATCACCGTCGCTGACGGCAGCGCCATGGCGGGCGAGGGCCATACAGTCCTCTTACAAGGGAAGCCCCCTGGCCTCTCGGGAACCGGCATTAAAGTCGGCGACCCTCTGCGGGAGGTGCGAACCTGACACAGGCGGACCTGTCGCTGGTCGCCATCACTGACACAAAGGGCAAGGGTAAGGTCCGGATCATCAGCGTCGTGCCGTCGCTCGACACCCCAGTGTGCGAACAACAGACCCACTATCTGAGCGAGAAGAATAAGGGTCTCGACAAGATGGTCGAACTGGTGACCGTGAGCATCGACACCCCTTCGCACAGAAACGCTTCTGCGGAAGAAGCCCATATCGCCAACGTGACCTTCCTTTCGGACTATCGAGGTGCCGAATTCGGAAAGACTTACGGACTCTTCCTCAAGGCCCCCCACATCCTGGCTCGTACCGTCATGGTCGTCGACGCCCACAATACCGTGCGGTATCTGCAAGTCACGCCCGAACTGACCCAACTGCCGGACTTGGATGAGGCCTTTGCCGTAGCAAGTCATTGATCACCGCAAGCTAGGCCGAAGAAAGGCTGAGGTCGAGGTTGAGGCCAAGATGGGCGAGGTCCATTCTCGACCACTAAGCACCTAACCGTTCTACCTCAACCTCAGCCCTATAGGCAAGAAACCTCATGGCGCAATACGATCATGCTGGTCATCGGAACCGGGCCCGCTGGCCAGAAGGCTGCGGTCCAGGCCGCCAAGCTCGGCAAGAGAAGTCGGCATCATCGAGCGCAAAGCAAGTCGTCGGCGGCGTCTGTGCCAACACCGGCACCATCCCCAGCAAATCCCTCCGCGAAGCGCGTCCTGTATCTCCGGGGTTCCGCCAACGCACCCTGTACGGAGCCGAATATCGCCTGAAAAGTACGATCACGATCGAAGATCTCACCTTTCGCGCCAACTACATCATCAAGAACGAAATTGAGATCGTGCAGAACCAGATGGCGCGCAACCGCATCGATCTGATCTTCGGAGAGGCCCGCTTCGTCGATCCTCACCGGCTCCTCATTCACCAGGCTGGCACGTCGACTGAACATCGTGCGCACGTGATCGTCATCGCCGTCGGGACCGATTCCCGCTCGGCCGGCCGAGATTCCCTTCGACGACGACACCATCATCGATACCGACGGCTTCCTCGACGCTCAAACACCTTCCGAAATCGATGGTCATTGTTGGCGGTGGCGTGATCGGCACAGAGTACGCGTCGATCTTAGCCACGATGGGCGTGCCGGTCACTCTGATCGACAAGCGACCGCGCTTGCTGGAATTTGTCGACGCCCAGATCATCGGCGCCCTGCAACGGCAGATGACAGACATCGGCGTCACGCTCTACCATGAAGAAGAAGTGGTCGCGATCCGGAAAGAGTCCGGATGGACGGGTCACGGTCTCGCTGACGCACCGACAACCGATCACCACCACAGCACGCTCATGTATGCCATCGGCCGCATCGGCTCAACAAAGTCGCTTGAACCTGAGGCCATCGGCATCACGCCGGATACGCGAGGCCGCGTGATCGTGAACGACCATTTTCAAACATCAGTTCCCCCATATCTACGCCGCTGGCGACGTCATCGGCTTTCCGGCCTTGGCCTCCACATCCATGCAGCAAGGGCGCCATGCCGCCTGCCATGCCTTTGGCCATCCTCGACCACACAGACACGGACCTCCTGCCCTACGGCATCTATGCCATTCCGGAAATCTCCATGGTGGGGTGGAATGAGGAGAGATCTGGCCAAGACAGGGACTTCCCTATTCGGTGCGGCATCGCACACTATCGGGAAATCGCCCGCGGGACAGCTCATCGGCGATGAAACCGGCACTGCTGAAGCTGCTGTTTCCATCGCCACACCCACGCGCTCCTGGGCGTCCATGCCATCGGAGAAGGGCGCGACTGAGCTGATCCACATTGGACAAGCCGTCATGGCTTACATGGGAAAGATCGACTACTTCATCGACACCGTCTTCAACTACCCGACCCTGGCCGAATGTTATAGAGTCACGCCGCTCTCGACGGCCTCAATCGTTTGCCGAGGCCCTGGCCCCAGTAGATGCAGGATCGTGAAGCGTGGGGCTGCGACCTACGATTGATTTCCTCCTTCATTTTTTGCCGGCGGGATAGAGATACGCTTAACGAAGCGACGTTCTATGGAGAAAGTTCTCGCATGTCATTTTACGAATCACTTGATGCAAGCTCGCCGCAACCGATCTGGGATGCCCAACTACGCTCATCCCGTTCGTCGTGGCGTTGGGCAAGGACTTTGCCGGAACACAAGTTCAAGTACTACATCCCCTGCAAGACGCAAGGTTTCTCGGCGACCTCGCCCGTGTGTTTCTGCCAGGCCTTACGTGAGCGCCGGATTCAGAATCAGCCCCGCGATCTGACGAAACTCGCCGAGAAACCATTGTGGTCGAACGCAGCCTCCACCAGAAGGGTACGGATCACGAGTGGAGGATGAGCGCCAAACAGATGTCGTCCGTGCCGATGGCGCCGACGAACTACGCCTACACTCAGGCACATGCTCACCGTCGCCCATTCAGGCTCGGCAGCGGAGATCACCGTCGTCGCCTTCCCTGCGCCTGGATCTACTGCGTCGTTGGCCGGCATCTCTTGAAACATGGCCCGCCGAAGAAGAACCATCCTTATCGGGATCGGCTCATGCTCTACGCATCTCCCGAATTCGCCGAGGTGCAGCGCTGGATGCGCGAAGAAAGCGGACCAGTGGGCCAAGACGGCGGGCCGAGGAAGAAAGAGCGGCGGATGGAAGAATCGTTTCGTCACCAGCTCGCGGTATGAGTGGATGTTTTTGGGAGATGTGCGTGGAACCAGGTGAACCTGGCCCGTGTGAGCTGACGGGTCCTGTCGCCGGACCAGCCCGTTAGTCCTCGCACCCGCCCGGTGCGGGACCTGGTGCGCGGCAGCCGGCACGCCAGGTCGGCGCCACCCGTCAAAGTCCATCACCTTCAGAAGGCCTGGCATGAATTGGGGGAGTACAAGAACGCGGAGACAGTGGTGGGAGCCCTGTCCCCGCAGAACGCGCACGATGGGGCACCCCACCGCACAGCCCTTTGGAGCTGGCTGGGCCCACGTGGGATGAGGGGAGAAAGGGAAGGTCCTCGTTGGACGCGCGCAGTTCAAGGACAGCCCAACTGCCTGCGCGGAATACACCGGTCATGAGAGGAAGAGAAAGTTGAAGAAGCAGCTGGGCAAACCGAAGACGGGTCAAAGAAAAAAATAGAGATCCCATGTTTCTATTTCACGGATACGAATCTTTCTTCCCGCAAATTCCCTCCGTGGAAGTATATACGAACAAAACACGAATCGCTGGAATGGCTGGCTCTTCCGTGGCCGGATAATCCCGAAAGGCACTCGCAAATCACGACGCCTACCAGAGACCTTCTCTTGCAAGGGGATGAGTTCGATTCAATGTTGCCCCTATCCAAGGCCCGGACATAGGAGTACCGCTCTGCTCCGAGATTTCAAACGA
>ERZ1370068.971-contig-10888_pt1 | contig 22023 bp, 22 predicted proteins | sample MGYA00561227_ERZ1370068 | MGnify/ENA primary metagenome ERZ1370068 (study PRJEB38410, sample SAMEA6850437) | metagenome | study: Metagenomic assessment of the ecological functions of the soil: analysis of the soil microbiota associated with the... | reverse complement strand
CAGTTACGTATTGTCGCCTGCCGGCCAGCATGGCCCTGTACCCCGATGTCGGTGGGGCCGGTGTGCTGCGCGCACACCTGCGTGCCTGTCTGCACCGCGAATTGCCGGAGCCGACGCGGCCGAAGGGCAGCATCGGCACCGAGATCGTGTATGCAACTCGCGCGCGCAGCTCGATCGAGGCGCACGCCGCCGCGCGGCATCGCGCCCAGTGCATGACTGCCCCACGCCGGCACGTCGCAGTTCACCGCCAGCGATCCGCTTTGCAGCGTGTCCGCCAGCGGCCCTGACGCCGGTTCGGTCAAGATCGGGCTGGCGCGGCGGCGCGACGCCAGGCTGCAGCAGCTGGAGAGTGTTCGATGAGCGAATCCATCGCGGCGCTGGCGTCGTCGCGCTGAGCGTGAATACTCACGTCGTGCCCTGATTCGACCGCCTGCTGCGCGAGGCCTGCCGCGCTGCGTGTGCAGGTGCGCGCGACGATTGCGGCGCCTGCATCGTCGACGCCGGCAATGCGGCCCCCGGCGGCATCGCCGCCGGGCTGCTGATCGCCGAGATCTGCATGGGCGGCCTCGGCCGCGTCGGCCTGCGCCGCGCGCGCGGCCGACGGCTGGCCGACCTGGATCGAGGTGCGCAGCTCGCAGCCGGTGCTCGGCCTGCCTGGGCAGCCAGTACGCGGGCTGGAGCCTGGCGGCGAGCAAGGAAGAGACGGGCGGCAAGAAGTTCTTCTCGCTCGGCTCGGGCCCGGCGCGCGCTGGCCGGCAAGGAGGCCGCTGTTCGCCGAGCTCGGCTACCGCGACCGCGCCGACGCGCGGCGTGCTGGTGCTGGAGGTCGACCGGCGCGCCGCCCGACGGTGATCGTCGACAAGCTGCTGCGCGACTGCGCGCTCGCAGCCCGCAGGGCCTGACGCTGATCCTGACGCCGACGACCAGCCTGGCCGGCACCACGCAGATCGTCGCGCGCGTGCTCGAGGTGGCGCTGCACAAGGCGCACGAGCTCGGCTTCGCGCTGGCGCACATCGTCGACGGCGCGGCCACGGCGCCGCTGCCCGCGCCGAGCCCCGACGGCGTCGAGGCGATGGGCCGCACCAACGACGCGATCCTCGTACGGCGGCCGGGTGCACCTGACGCGTGCGCGGCGACGACGACGCGGCGCGCACGCTCGCGCGGCAGCTGCCGTCGCGCAACTCGCGCGACCACGGCCGCTCGTTCGCCGACATCTTCAAGGCGGCCGGCTACGACTTCTACAAGATCGACCCCGCGCTGTTCGCGCCGGCCGAGGTGTGGGTCAGCAACCTCGACAGCGGCAACACCTGGCACGGCGGCGCGCTCGACATGGCCGCTGCTGCGAGCGTCTGTGGCTGCAGCAGGCGTGACGATGACCGCGGCCTGCCGCGCGTCGCGATCATGACCGACGAGACCGGCTGGCACACGCGCCAGCTGCAGGCCGCGCTGCGCGCGCGCGGCGCGCTGGGCGCTGCGTCGACCTGGCCGATTGCCGCATCGACACCACGCGCGGCCTGGCACGGCCTGGTGATCCCGGCTTCGGCCGCGACGCTGCCCGACGCGGCGCTGGTGCGCGGCATCGCCGGCGGCAGCTTCGAGCAGGTGACCAAGCGGCTCGGCGTGCTGCACGCGCTGCGCGAACTCGGCGTGCCGGTCTACAACGATGCGCGCGCGATCGAGCGCAGCGTCGACAAGTCGATGACCAGCCTGCTGCTGCACGCGGCCGGCGTCCCGACGCCGCCGACCTGGGCCACCGAGTCGCCGGCGCAGGCGCAGCGCATCGTGATGCGCGAGAGCGCGGCCGGCCACGCGCTGGTGCTCAAGCCGCTGTTCGGCTCGCAGGGCAAGGGCTTGCAGCTGGTCGGCGCAGGTCGACGGCGTGCACCACGCCGCTGCCGCCGACTCGGACGGCGACTACGGCTCGCTGGCCTACCTGCAGCGCTTCGTGCCGCCGCCGACCGAGCCCGGCTTCGACTGGCGCGTGCTGGTGGTCGGCGGCCGCGCGCGTCACCGCGATGCGCCGCGTCAGCACGCACTGGATCCACAACGTGGCGCAGGGCGCGCGCTGCGAGCCGGCCGACGCTGACGCCCGACGCTGGCGCGCACTGGCCGAAGCGCGCGGCGCGCGCGCTGGACATGGACTACGCCGGCGTCGACCTGATGCCCGCGCCGCCGACGCACGGCACGCTGCAGGTGATCGAGGTCAACGGCGTCGCCGCCTGGCAGGGCCTGCAGCGCGTGACCGGCTTCAACATCGCGCGCGCGCATCGTCGACGACCTGCTCGACCGCAGGCTGGCGCGCGCGCGCTGCGCGCGCGCGCGCCGAGCGCGCACGTGAGCCTGCGCGCGGCGGCAGCGCGCGCGCAGGCCGCTTCCTGCGCGCCTGCGCGCTCGACGTCGCGGTGCGCAAGCCGGGCAACGTCAGCCGCGGTCCGCCCGGGCACGGCATGCATGGCCGGCGCTGTTCATCGCCAGCGCGCAGGCCGCCGGCCGGGCCGCTGTTCGAGCCGGGCGCGCGCGTCGGCGAGCGCATCGAGGCCGCGGTGGCGGCGACAGCTGGGCGGTGGCCGGCTGCAACACCAACCTGGGCATCGTGCTGCTGTGCGCGCCGATCGCCGCGGGCCGTCGAGCTGCGGCCCGACGCCGACGAGCGCCGGCAGCACTGCGCGCAGCGCATCGCAGGCGGTGCTGGCCGAGCTCGACCTGGCCGATGCGCAGCGCCGCCTACCGCGCGATCGCGCTGGCCCACCCCGGCGGCCTCGGGCGCGGCGCCGCAGCGAGGACGTGCGCAGCGCCGCCGAGCATCGACCTGCGCGCCGCGATGGCGCTGGCCGCCGACGCGCGACAGCATCGCGCGCCAGTACCGCGAACGGCTATGCCGATCTGTTCGACTCGGCGTCGTGCTGCCAGCTCGGGTTTCGCCGATGCGGTGCACTGCACGGCGCACGGCCGCCGACGCCGGCACCACCGACGCGCGTGCAGCGGCTGTACCTCGCGCTGCTGGCCGGCTGGCCCGATTCACACATTGTTCGCAAACACGGCGCGGCCGTGGCACACATTGTCATGCGCTGCGGCGCAGGCGCTGGCAGCGCGCGCGGCGCGCCGGCGAGCTCGACGCCGATCCGGCCTTCGCGGCCGTGGGACGCGATCGCTGAAGGCCGACCGGCATCAACCCGGGCACCACCGCCGATCTGACCGGTCGCGCGCGTTGCTGCTGGCCGGCCTGTGCCGGCGCCCGCTGCGCGCGCTGCGCCTGGCAGCGAGACGTGACTGATGCACGGATCGTGATACGCTGGCGCGCGTTGACGGCCAGTGTCGCCATGACTCCCGAGAACGCACACCAAGGAGACTCAAACGACCATGGCAAAGATCGATCGCATGATGGTCGGCGAGTCGCTCGTCGGCGACGGCAACGAAGTCGCGCACATCGACCTGATCATCGGGCCGCGCGGCAGCGCCGTCGAATCGGCGTTCGCCAACGCGCTGACCAACAACAAGGACGGCTTCACGTCGCTGCTGGCGGTGGTCGCGCCGAACCTGCTGACCAAGCCGCGCAACCGTGCTGTTCAACAAGGTCACCATCAAGGGCGCCAAGCAGGCGGTGCAGATGTTCGGCCCGGCGCAGCGCGCGGTCGCGATGGCGGTGGCCGACTGCGTCGAGGACGGCACGATCCCGGCGGACGAGGCCGACAACCTGTTCATCTGCGTCGGCGTGTTCATCCACTGGCTCGCCGAGGACGACAAGAAGATCCAGGACTACAACTACCAGGCCGTGCAGCGAGTCGATCAAGCGCGCGGTGACCAGGCTCGCCGACGGCCGCCGAAGTGGTCGCCAAGAAGGGCAGCGGCCGCGCACCCGTTCCAGGCCAAGCTGACGCTCCGAGCGCACCACGCGATGCGGTGCGCTGTTGCGGCCCGCATTCAGCCGGGCTGCCGACGACATCGGGCAGACCGGCTTGCGCGGAGCGTTCAGCGTCTGCCCGGCACCATGCCGCTAGCCGAGCAAGCGCAGCACTGCGCCCGCGCTGTGCGCGCCGGCCGTCGGAGTCCGTCCTCGGCGCAACGCGCTCGATCTGCACGCCGACCGCGCCGCACGTCGTCGAACTTGTGCGGCTTGACCACCTTCACCCGCGACCCAGCGCGCGCCGAATTCGCCGATCAGGATGTCGGCGATCGCTCTCGGCGAAGGCCTCGAGCAGCTGCAGCCGGTGCTCGACGCAGCAGGCGACGCAGGCGCTCGCGCGACGACGCCGTAGTCGATGGTGTCGGCGATGCGGTCGGTGTCGCAGGCGCGGGCGCGCGGCACGCCGGCGTGCACGTCGATCACCGAGCGGCTGCGGCGCGGTGCAACTCGGCCTCGTGGATGCCGATGACGGTCTCGCCGCACGAAGCCCTCGATGAAGATCAGGTCCAGCGGCGGCTGCTGCGGCGCGGCGCTCGGCGCCGATGCGCGGGTCAGAGTGGAAGCGATTGGTCATGGGTTGCCGTGCTTCGGTTGCCGACGCCATGCGGTCCGGCAACATGCGCGGTATGCCAATATGTAGGCGCTGCATCGCCCGCTGCGGCTCGGACGTTTCACCGCTTGCGGCGCCAGCCGGCGTGGCATCAGAATGGCAGTCCGATTTCCCGACGCGTGGCCGTCAGCGCTGCGGCGTGGAGACAGCGATGGCGATGTCCGCTGCGAGAGGCTGACCGCCACGCCGACCGCATCCTCGATGATGGTGCGCAGCGGCATGCGCGAGCCGCGGCGACGACGCGGTCACGCGGTCGTGGAGCCGCTGCCTCAACGAGTACCAGCTGCACCCGGACCAAGCCGCGCAAGCCGGTCGATCATCGAGCAGCGCCGAGCTCGAGGACCGGCGCGAGCGCCGCGCCGACGTGATCGCACTGCGCGCGCTACGAGATGACCACGCTGTACCAGCAGCTCGCCGACGCCGAGTCGGCGGTCGTGCTGACCGACACCGACGGCGTCATCATGCACATGGTGTCGTCGCCCGAGTTCGCCGCCGAGGTCGCGCCGCTGGGCCTGCGCGCCGGCGGCATGTGGAGCGAGGCCGAAGCCGGCACCAACGGCATGGGCACCTGCCTCGCCGCCGGCGGCGCCGGTGGTCGATGCGGCGCGAGGACCACTTCTTCACCCAGTTCACCGCAGCTCACCTGCTCGGCCGTGCCGGTCTACGACCCGTCCGGCGAGATCGCCGCCGTGCTCGACGTGACAAGCCGCTCGAGCCTGATGCAGCAGCACCTGCTGGTGCTGCTGGGCATGACGGCGCGCATGATCGAGAACCGCCTGATCGACCAGCGCTTTCGCAACGCGCACCCGCTGCACTTCCACAGCCGCCCGGAGTTCGTCTACACGCTGCACGAGGGCAAGCTCGCGGTCGGCGACGACGGACGCATCCTGGCGGCCAACCGCAGCGCGCTGTTCCAGCTCGGCCTGCAGTCGATGGACGAGATCCGCTCGCGCCGCATCGAAGACCTGTTCCAGACCTCGCTCGAGGACATGCTGCAGCGCAGCATGTCGTCGTCGTTCCATCCGGTGGTCACCTATCGCGCCAACGCCGGCGCTGCGCTTCTTCGCGGTCGCGCGCCGCCCGGCATCGCGACGCGACGCGCAGCCGTCGCCGGCGCGCTCGGCGTCGACGCTCGCGCAGGCGCCGCTGGCGACGACGCCGTGCGCCGGTCGGCCGCCGGCGCGCCTCGGCGCCGACGAGCGCGACCTTCAAGGATCCGCGCCTGCGTCGCCCATCTCGAAACGGCGCGCCGCGTCATCGCGCGCCAGACGCCGGTGCTGCTGTGCGGCGAAACCGGCTCGGGCAAGGAAGTCTTTGCGCGCGCCGTGCACGACGCGCAGCCCGCATGCCGAGCGGCGCGTTCGTCGCGGTCAACTGCGCCAGCCTGCCGGAGACGCTGATCGAGTCCGAGCTGTTCGGCTACCGCGCCGGCGCGCTTCACCGGCGCGCAGCGCACCGGCCGGCGCGGCAAGATCCTGCAGGCCGACGGCGGCACGCTGTTTCTCGACGAGATCGCCGACATGCCGCTCGAGCTGCAGGCGCGGCTGCTGCGCGTGCTCGACGAGCGCCAGGTCACGCCGCTGGGCACCGAGGACACCCACGCGGTGGACTTCCAGCTGATCAGCGCCAGCCACCAGCACCTGCCGGCGCTGGTGCGCGAAGGGCGCTTCCGCGAGGACCTGTACTACCGCCTCGCCGGCATCGAGCTGCAGCTGCCGCCGCTGCGCGAGCGCAGCGACAAGCGCGAGCTGATCCGCAGCATGCTGGCCGACCGAGGCCGGTAGCGAGGCAGCCTGAGTGCCCGACGCCGAGCGCCTGCTGATGGAGCACTCCTGGCCCGGCAACATCCGCCAGCTGCGCCAGCGTGCTGCGCAGCGCCGCGGCGCTGCGCCGACGGCCAGCCGATCACGCGCGAGCACCTGCCGGCACTGGCTGCCTGGCATCCGGCGGCGCTGCCGCGTGCCGGCGCTCAGCCGTGGCGCGCCTGACACGGACGGCACCGTCGGACGAATGGCAGGCGACCGCCGGCTGCAGTCAAGCTCAATCCGATCCAGGCCAACGAGCGCCAGGTGTCTGCTGCAGATTGCTGGAGCAGCACCGCTGGAACGTGAGCAATGTCGCCAAGGCGCTCGATGTCAGCCGCAACACCCTCTACCGCAAGCTCCACAAGCTCCACATCGAGGTCTCCCACCCCGAGTGAGCCGCGCGAGCTGTATGAAGATTTGACGCCGACCCTCGACGAATACCAGCGCTGGCTGCTCGAGTGTCGTCGCGCGGGCGCGCGGCAGCCAGCCACCCGGCGCAGTCCGGGCCGCGAGCCGGCGGTGGGCGCGCCCGTCGCCACCGCGCAGCACGCGCGCGCCCAGCGGCCTGCCGCCCCCACGCGCACCCCACCGGCAAGCGCCGCGACGAGCGCAAGCGTGCAGGCTGCAGTCGCGCGCGCAGCTCGCCACCCGCACGCGAGCCGCTTGCGCATGGAGATCCAGCAGGATCGCACCGGGCGCCTTGAAAAAGCTCGGCACCGAAAGGGCCGAGACTCGAGGCGGCGCTATTGGCCGACGGTTCGGTGGCGGGCCCCGCGAGATCGCCGGATTCAAGACCGGACGGCTCAATCACATCGCCGCCGAAACCGCGGTGCTCGAAGAGCGCTGGCTCATGCTGCACACGGAGATCGAATCTGATGGGCGGCTCTGGCGACAGAGCCGCGCAGCGGATGCACCGCCTGCGCACAGGCGCCGCAGCCACCTCTTGTGCCATGCGCTGGCGGCGTTGTCTGGCTGCGCGCTTCGCGGGCACCGACGACGGGCGCCAGAGGCCGGCGACGTCGACTCGCCGTCGGCGAATGCCGGTGGCGACCTTGGGCGTCGAGCTGTGGCGCCGCGACTGGACCGGCGCCAAGCAGTTCGCCAGAATCGTTCGTCGTGACCGTTGGCGGCCACCGAGGTGCTGAAGCGCACCACGCATGTCGAGCGGCCCGACGGCAGCAACGACATGTCGTTTCCGTCGGGCCACGCCGCGCAGGCTTTTCTCTTCCGCCACCTACGTGCACCGGCGCTACGGATTCAGCGATGCCTGGCCGCTTTATGTGATGGCGCACCTACGTCGGCTACGCGCGGGTCCAGAGCAACCGGCACACCTGGGTCGACGTGGCCGGCGCCGCAGGCATCGCCGCGTTGTCGAGCTGGTGGCTCGTCGAACCCGAGCGTCCAGCGGTGCAGGTGGCGCTCCGGCCGCAAAGCGGTGTTCGTGGCCTGAGCATCCCGCTGCCGTAAATGTCAGCCCGCAGAGGTCCCATTCGCGACGGGGGCATCACGATCGATCACACTCGCGCTGGCGCACACCCTGAGCGCTGCGCACATCACCTACCCGGAGACACCCATGGCCATCGAAAAAGCCCTCTACACCGCACGCCACCTCCACCGGCGGCCGCACCGGCACCACCGACTCGTCGGACGGCACGCGTCGAGCTGCAGCTCTCGACGCCCAAGCGCACTCGGCGGCGACGACGGCCCCGGCACCAACCCGGAACAGTTGTTCGCGTCGGGCTACTCGGCCTGCTTCATCGGCGCGATGAAGGCGGTGGCCGCGCGCCAGAAGATCAGCCTGCCGGCCAACGTGAGCGATCAAGTCCGACGTCTCGATCGGCCCGATGGCCGGCAAAGCCGGGTGCCTTCTGGCATCGCGGTGGCGATGGCGGTCACCGATGCCGGGCATGGACAAAGCCGCCGCCGAAGCGCTGGTGAAAGCGGCGCACGAGGTGTGTCCATATTCGAACGCAACCCGCGGCAACATCGATGTCACGTTGACCGTGGCGTGACAGTCTGGTGACATCGGCCAGGTGACCCGTGTGCGTACGGCCGTTTTGTCAGCAAAGTTGTTCGTGAGAACGGACGTTCGCGCTGGGAGCACGGAGTCAGCCTTCGAATCGCCGCAGGCGAGGACGGTTGTGCTCGGATGTGTACTGAATGCGGTCTATCCACTCGCCGCCGCCATCAACCTCAACATCAACTCCACCCTCGCCTTCGCCGGCGTCAACGCCCCCGCCGACGGCCGCGCGCGCGTTGCTGTTGTCGGCGTCGAGGATCGCGCCATCGCCGCAGCGCGTCGCGCGCACCACCACCATGCCGGCCCACGCCGCGTCGAGCAGCGCCTGCTCGATCGCCTGTCATGCACCGTGCCGTTGCCGGTGGCGGCGATCACGATGCCTTTGGCGCCGCTGCGCGCCAGCGCGTCGATCAATGCGGCCGCCCGACCCGGCGTGGCTGGTGACGATCTCCACCGCAGGCCAGTTCGCGGCGTCGGCATCGAGCACCGCCAGCACCCAAGCCCTCGCCTGACGGCCACGCGCGCAGCCGCCGCAAGCGGCCCTCTTCGAACCGCGCCAGCGGCCCGACGTCACCCGAGCTGAACGCATCGAGCTTGTGCGGATGCGCCTTGCGCACATCGGCCGCGCCGTGCACGGTGCCGGCCATCACCACCAGCACGCCGTGCGCGCCGGGCTCCTGCGCCACCGCCACCGCATGCGCCAGGTTGTCGGGCCCATCGGCCTGGCGTGAGCTGGCCGGGCGCATTGCGCCAGTCAGCACCACGCGGCTTGCTGGGCGCCAGCACGCGGTGCAGCAGATAGGCGGTTTCTTCCATCGTGTCGGTGCCGTGCGTGATCACGACGCCAGCCACTTCGTCGCGTTGCAGGTGGTGCTGCACGCGTTGGCTCAGCGCCTGCCAGATGGCGTGGGTCATGTCCTTGCTGTCGACCTGCGCCACCTGCTCGGTCTCGAGCGAGGCGTCGGCCAACTCGGGCACCGCCTGCACCAGGGCCTCGACGCTGAGCTGCGCGGACTGGTAGGCCAGATCGCTCTTGCCCTCGGGCGCCACGCCAGCGATCGTCCCGCCGGTGCCGAGGATCACAACAATGCTTTGCATTTTTGTCTCATCTGGATAAAAATACAGCCACTGGATGCATCAACAGGCACCGCCGTGGAAGAAAGCCCCAAGCTCACCGCCCGACAGCAGCAGATCCTCGACCTGGTGCAAAGCACCATCGAACGCAGTGGCGCGCCCCTACTCGCGCCGAGATCGCGGCCGAGCTGGGCTTCCGCTCGCCCAACGCGGCCGAAGAACACCTGCAAGCGCTCGCCCGCAAAGGCGTCATCGAGCTGGTCGGCGGCACCTCGCGCGGCATTCGCCTGCGTCCTGAGACTCTACGCGCGCTCAACCAAACGCGGGGCAAACAATTCTCTCTGCCGTTGCCAAGCCTGGCGCAACTCGCGCTGCCGCTGGTGGGGCGCGTCGCGGCCGGCAGCCCCATCCTGGCGCAGGAGCACATCGACCAGACCTATCTGGTGGAGGCCAGCATGTTCCCGCGCCGCCCTGATTACCTGCTCAAGGTGCGCGGCATGAGCATGCGCGACGCCGGCATCCTCGATGGCGACCTGCTCGCCGTGCAGAAAACGCGCGAAGCCAAAAACGGCCAGATCGTGGTCGCGCGGCTCGGGCGACGACGTCACCGTCAAGCGCTTTCGGCGCACGCGCAGCACGATCGAGACTGATCCCCGAAAACCCTGACTTCAAGACCATCGTCGTGCCGTTTGGCGATGTCGATTTCGAGCTCGAGGGCGTGGCTGTGGGCCTGGTCCGCAACACGATGCTGATGTGAGCCCGCTCGACCGCGCCGCAGCCGAGCACGCGCATCACGATACGTCGTCGTCGAGCCCGGCCATGCGCTTCGGCCCGCGCATCAGGCCGCGCAAGGCCGCGCACCCGGGCGAGTGCGAGACCTTCGAGCAATTGCCCAACGTGGGCCCGGCGATGGCTGCCGACCTGCGCGCCATCGGCGTAGCTCATCCACGCGAGCTGGCGCACCGCGATCCGTTCGTGCTCTACCAGTCGCTGTGCGCGCACACCGGCAAGCGGCAGGACCCGTGCGTGCTCGACACCTTCATGGCGATCACCGATTTCATGCGCGGCGCGGCGCCCGCGCCGTGGTGGAGTTACACCGCGCAGCGCAAGGTGCTGTACGGCAACGTCTGAAGCACGCATCCCGCGGCCTGAGAGAATCTGCAGCCATGCTGCAAGTGCTCGGCCGCCCCAACTCGATCAACGTGCGCAAGGTGCTATGGCTGTGCGCCGAGCTCGAACTCGACGTATCAGCACGAGCCTTGGGGTACGACCTGAACTGCCCTTGCGCTCGCCGGAGTATCTGGCGCTGAATCCCAACGCGCTGGTGCCGGTGATTCGCGATGGCGGCCTCGTGCTGTGGGAGTCCAACACCATTTGCCGCTACCTGGCGTCGCGCGAGCGCCGCACCGACCTCTTGCCCAACGAGCCGGCGCCGCGCGCCCAGGTGGAGAAAGTGGATGGACTGGCAGCTCTCCGAGCTCAACACCGCGTGGCGTTATGCCTTCATGGCGCTGGTGCGCAAGGGCGCCGAGTACACCGATGCGAAGAGCCATCGAGGCCAGCGTGGCGAGCTGGAACCGCCACATGACGCTGCTCGACAACCAGCTGCAACGCACTGGTGCGTACGTCGCGGGCAGCGCATTCACGCTGGCCGACATCGTGCTCGGCCTGTCAACGCACCGCTGGTTCATGACGCCGATGCAGCGCGCCGCGCTGCCTGCGGTCGAGGCCTACTACGAGCGGCTCACCGAGCGGCTCAGGATTCCAAAAGCACGGCCGCAACGGCGTGCCGTAGCGCGCCGCATCGGCCCGGCGGTTCACTTCATCGGCTCGAGCGTCAGCGTCGCCATCGGCGGCTCGTCGTGCCACAGACGGCACGTAGTCCACCTTCGCCCAGTCTTCGACGAAGGTCGAATACCACTTCGACCACGGCAGGCCGCTCTGCCCGGTGCTGTGCATGAAGCGCGACTTCTTAGGGTCGGCCACGTCGTACAGCGCGCGCAAGCTGGGGCCGTGTTCGTCGAGGTAGAGCTCACCGGTGGTCGGGTCGGGCTTGAACAGCACGCGCGACACGTTGACCGTGTAGGTGTCGCCACCCACCGGCGTGCGCAACTCGAACCAGCGCGCCAGCAGCTTCACGCGCGAGAACGGCCGATGCTCCGAGCGCGCCTGGTGCGCGCGGCCCCACTGCCACTTCGAGCACGTCGCTGCCCTGGGCCTGCTGCAGCTCGTCGAGTGCGCGCGCCGAACGCGGCGTCGATCTGCTGCGCGCAGGTCTCGACCGCCGGCGTGGTCTTGTCGTCGCACCACCAGGCGTTGTCTTTCTCGAGCACGCGCCTGCAGCGCGTCGCGAAAGCGTGCGCGACGCGATCGCGCGATCGAACACCGGGCCCATCTCGTCGGCGAAGATCTGCTGCACCAGATGGCGCTGCCAGGACCACAGAAGATCAGCGGCGCCGCGCGATCGGCGGCCATCGTGCCGTCGAAGCCCTCGAGCGCCTGCCTGGCCGCGGCCGCCAGCGTGTGCGTCCGACTTGGCGCGCATGCAGCCACGGCAGCATCTCGATGCGTGGCAAGCGACTTCACGTCGGCCTGCGATCGCCAGCCAGGTCGTCGATCGAGAGCTTGGGCTTCGCGCCGAGCAGTTGCTCGATGCGCTGCTGCCGGTACGGCAACGCCCATTCGCTGGTCAGAAAGTGCGGATAGTCGGCCGGCCACCACGCGCTGATTGGCGGTAGCGATCCAGCCGCGCTCGGGGTCGCGCGCCTGTGGCAACGCATCGCTTGCGAGCCAGCCGTCCCAGTCGTAGCGCGCGTCCCAGCCGAGCGCCGGCACCAGGCCCTTCAGGTCGTTGCTCGGCCTTGCGCAGCGGCACGCGGCCGGCGCGCGATGTAGCCGATGTGGCCGGCGCGATCGGCCACCACCATGTTCTGCATCGGCGCCACCTAGCCCTTGGCCGCCTCGATGAACGACGCCACGTCGGTGGCGCGGTTCATCGCCAGCCCCACGCTCCACCGGCTCGGCGTCGGCGTCGAGCGCGGTCCAGCGCATCGCGATCGCGTAGGCGTTGCGGTTCTGGTTGCCCGAGCAGGTCGTCGGCCAGGCCGGCGTCGGAGATCAGCGGGCCGTGGCGCGACTCGCGCACCTTCAACACCACGTCGGCCTTGCCGCGCACCTTGATCGTTTCCTCGACCGTCTTCGAGCGTCGCCCAGCCGTCGGGCGTCTGCACCTGGTTGGCGTCGGCCGGATGCAGGCGCTCGATGTAGAGGTCTTGCACATCGGGGCCCGGTGTTGGTGAAGCCCCAGGCCAACTGCTCGCTTTGCCCCAGCACCACGAGCGGCAAGCCCGGCAACGTGGCACCGGCCACCTTGATGCCCGGCGCCTCGAGCCGCGCGAAGTACCACAGCGCCGGCGCCGAGAGCTTCAGGTGCGGGTCGTTGGCCAGCAGCGGCGACGCCGGTGGTGCTGTGGCTGCCCGCCACCACCCAGTTGTTCGAGCCCACGCCCTCGATGCCCGACGGTGCGCGGCGCCACCAGGCGATCGAGCGCCTGGTCGAACGCAGCGGTGGCGGTGCCGGCGTCAAGCTTCGAGCGCACGGAACAGCGTCGCGTAGTCGGCGGTGGGCAGCGGCTTTTCACCCGGGTACGGCGGCAGCAGCTCATTGATGCGCTGCGACCGGCAGCCGCAGCGCCAGGCGCAGCGCAGCAGCTCGGTGCTCCAGTTGGCGCCCAGGTCCTAGGCCATCATGATCGACCAGGCCAGGCTGTCCACCGGCGTCCCACGGCTGCGGGCTGCACGCCGAGGATCAGCATCTCGGGCGGCCGCGCGTGCAGCTGCGTGGCGATCACCGGCGTTGATGCCGGTCGGTGTAGGCCTGCACCGCATGCGCGCGACTCGGCCTTGAGGCTGCGCCCATTGCGCGGCCGCCGCGCGCCGCACGCCCAGCGCGCGCAGGAACTTGTCGGACTCCAGCGCCGGCTTCGCCGAACGCCTCGGCCAGGCGGCCCGCGCCGATGCGCCGATGGGTCTCGAGTTGCCACAGCCGGTCTTGTGCATGCACGAAGCCGAGGCGCGAACAGCAGGTCGTGTTCGTTCTGCGCCTTCAACGTCGGAATGCCGTGCGGGTCGCGCTCGATGCGCACCGGTTGCTGCAGCCCGGCCACCTGCAGTTGGCCGTCGACGGTCGGCATCGCGCCGCGTGGTGTACCGCCGGCCGCAAGTCCGAGCAGCAGCAGCCACTGCCGCCAGTCCCCACAACGAACCGCGCAACCACTTCATCGCTCGCCCCCTCACCGATGCCGGTGGTAGGCCCCTGCCGCACGCATGCCGTCAGGAGTGCAGCGTAGCGCATCGCGCCGCGCTTGCGACGTTGGCGCGGCAAAGCCACGAGATGGCGGGTGGTTGCGCCGCCAATTCCAGCTGCGCCCATCAACTGCAACCCCGGGCGGGCGTTGTTCGTGCGTTCAAGCGAGTGCGCAGCTGGTCGAACAATGCATGCACCCGAAATCCGTTCGCATCGAGCCCCGATGAGCTGCCACACCTCGACACTACATGCCCGCAGCGCCGGCGGCCCCGTTGTCGCCTGGCTGGCCGGTCGCCAGATGTCGACGACAAACCCGGCTCAGCATCGCCGCGCGTCGCAGCTTCGTGCACGTGAAACGGTGCTTCATGGCGGTCATGCGAGCACGTCGACGGGCGCCGCGGCCAATGGCTCCAGGCACCAGGTGCGCCACGCCAACGAGGCCCTCGACCTTGTGGCTGCTTGCGCGGCGCCGTGTTCGACGCGCTGGCGCCGCGCGGACCCGAAACCCTGCAATTGCGCATCGAACTGCTGCGCGCACTCGAGAGCGTGATGCCGAGTGGGAACGAAGACGACGATCTGGTGATGGCGTTGTAGAACGCCGCCACAACGCGCTGGCTCGACGCGCTCAGTCTGCCTTGCGCGGCGCGCGCTCGCGCCTTGCACGCGCTCTGCCCGTCCTGAAGCCAATCGCCAGCGCGCCAGGCGCCGGCTCAGCGCGCTCAGTCGGCTTGCAGGAAGTCGGCATTTTGCCGAGTTCGACGCCGTTGTGCCGCAGCAGCGCGTACAGCGTGGTGGCGTGGAAGAAGAAGTTCGGCAGCGCAAAGTGCTTGAGGTAGTACTCGCCCTTGAAGCGACGCGGCTCGCGGTTGCCTCTCGGGATCACGATCTCGCGTTCTTCGCTGCCGTCGATGTCCTTGGCGGTCACGGTGTCCAGATAGGCCAGCGTCTTGCTGAATGCGCTCGCGCAGCTGCGTCGAGCGTGGTCTCGTTGTCCTCGAACACCGGCGCATCCTTGCCGGCCAGACGCGCCGCGCAGCCCTTGGCGGCATCACCGGCAATGCGGATTTGCGCGGGCAGTGGCAGCATGTCGGGTACAGACGCAGCGTCAGGTACACCGACGGGTCGAACTTGCGTCGCCTCGGCGTGGGCCCGCGCCTTGTCGAGCCAGCTCAGCATGTTGCCGAGGGTCTTGGTGAAAACGGGCACACTGGCTGTGTACATTGAAATGCTCATGAACTTCAGTCTCCTCGATTGACCACACGATGACGATGAAACCGGATGCTAGCGTGAGCGGGTTCGGCATGCTGGAGCGGGCACAATCGCCCCGCTCGCCCATGAACATCATCATCCTCGACGACTACCAAGACGCCGTGCGCAAGCTGCGCTGCGCAGCCAAGCTCGAGCCCTACAACGCCAAGGTGTTCACCAACACCGTCAAGGGCATCGGCCAGCTCTCGGTGCGCCTGCGCGATGCCGACATCCTGGTGACGATCCGCGAGCGCACGCAGTTTCCGCGGCAACTGCTCGAGAAGCTGCCCAAGCTCAGCTGATCGCGCAGACCGGCCGCGTCGGCCCGCACATCGATGTCGACACCTGCACGCGCCTGGGCATCGCCGTGGCCGAGGGCCAGGGCTCGCCAGTGGCGCGCGGCCGAACTCACCTGGGCGCTGGTGCTGGCGGCGATGCGCCGGCTGCCGCAGTACATCGGCCACGCTCAAGCACGGCGCGCTGGCAGCAGTCGGGCTTGAAGGCGGCGTCGATGCCGCCGAACTTCGGCCTCGGCATGGTGCTCAAGGGCGCACGCTGGGCATCTGGGGCTACGGCAAGATCGGCCAGCTGGTGGCCGGTTACGGGCGCGCCTTCGGCATGCAGGTGATCGTGTGGGGCAGCGAGGCATCGCGCGCAGCGCGCAATGGCCGACGGCTGCGTCGCTGCCGACAGCCGCGAGGCGCTGTTCGAGGCCAGCGACGTGCTGTCGCTGCACCTGCGGCTGTGTGCCGGCACGCGCGGCATCGTCAATGCGGCCGACCTCGCGCGCATGAAGTCGACATCGCTGTTCGTCAACACCTCGCGCGCCGAGCTCGTGGAAGAAGGCGCGTTGGTCGCCGGGCTCAACCGCTGCCACCCCGGCATGGCCGCGGTCGACGTGTTCGAGAGCGAGCCGATCCTGCAAGGCCACCCGCTGCTGCGGCTGGAAAACGCCGTGTGCACGCCGCACATCGGCTACGTCGAGCTCGACAGCTACGAGCTGTACTTCGGCACCGCGTTCGACAACGTGGTCAACTTCATCCGCCAGCAGCCCGACGCAACATCGTCAATCCCGAGGCGCTGAAGGTGATGCGCGGGTGAGATCGCGTCGGGTTTCGCGAGCGGCAGTCAAGGGCACGAGACCTGAAGGGTCCGCAGTGACCGATAGCTACGACGCACGCACGGTCGCCCGCACGCGCTGGGCCTTGCTGGGCGGCAACTTCGCGATCGCCTGCGGCGTGATGGCACCGTCGGGCGTGATGAACGATCTCGTCGACTCGCTGCAGGTGAGCGCAGCGGTCGCCGGCCAGTTGATCACCATCGGCGCCATCGTGCTGGCCGTCAGCGCGCGCTGCTCGCGGCGTGGTGGCCGGCAGCGATCGCCGCCGGCTGCTCACGCTTGTGGTTGCTGTGGTACGCCGTCGGCCATGCGCTGGCGGCGCTGTCGCCCAACTTCACCGTGCTGGCCATCGTCCGCACCGTCACGCTGCTCGGCGCCGCGGTGTTTACGCCGCAGGCCGGCGCGGCCATCGCGGTGATGACACCGCCGCAATCGCGCGGCCACGCAATCACCTTCGTCTTCCTCGGCTGGGCGGTGGCCTCGGTGCTCGGCTTGCCGCTGCACGCCTACGTGGCAGAGACGCTTCGGATGGCGCGTCGCGCTGGGCGGCGTTGGCTGGCATGTCGGCATTGGCCGCGTGGTGGGTGTGGTACGTGATGCCCGACGGCGTGCGGCCCGCTGCGCTGTCGGGTGCGCAGTGGCGACGTGTGTTCACCGACCCAGTGCTGATGGCGGTGGTGATGGTGACCGCGCTGGCCGGCGCCGCGCAGTTCACGTTGTTCTCCTACATGGCGCCCTACTTTCGCCAGGTGCTGGGCGCCACGCCGGCGCAGATCGCGGGTTGTTTCTGGTGTTCGGTGTCGGTGGGCCTGGTCAGCAGCGTGGGCGTCACGCGCGTGATCGACCGCCTCGGCGCGCCGCGCATGGTGGCGCTGCTGCTGGCGGGCATGGCATTGAGCTTCGCGCTGTGGCCGTTCGCCGGCACGGTGGCCACGATGGCGCTGGCGATCGTGCCGTGGTCGTTCGGCTGCTTCGCGGCGCAGTCGTCGCAGCATGCGCGCCTGACGTCGCTGGCGCCGGCGCTGGCGCCGGCGTCGATGGCACTCAACTCGGCGGCCATCTACGTCGGACAGGCCGTGGGCGCAGCCACCGGCGGCGCCATGCTGGCGGTCAGCGGCTTCTCGCGCTTGGCGTGGGCCGCGCTGGCGTGGTGGTGGTGGCGATCGCGCTGAGCCAATGGGCGGCTTCGCGGCAGCCCAAGCCCGCGTCGGGCGACGCGAAAGTTGCGGCATGTGAGCGTGCGCCAATGAGCGTCTTGCCGGAAACCCAGGATCCGACTCCACGTGCCGAGCCTGAACCCGAGCTGCGCGCACCGCGCTCGAAGAGCGAATTGTTCGTCGCCTTCACCTGGCTCGCGCTGCAAGGCTTCGGCGGTGTGCTGGCGGTGGCGCAGCGCGAGCTGGTCGAGCGCTTGCGCTGGTTGAGCAAGGAGCAGTTCGTCGAGCTGTTGTCGCTGTCGCAGGTGTTGCCCGGGCCCAATGTCATCAACCTGAGCCTGATGTTCGGTGACCGCCACTTCGGCTGGCGCGGCGCGCTGACGGCAGTGGCCGGCATGCTGGCCGCGCCGCTGGTGATCGTGCTGGCGCTGGCCGCGCTGTACGTGCGCAGTTCAGCGCGGTGCCTCAGGTGGCCGGCGCGCTGCGCGGCATGGGGGCGGTGGCCTCCGGGCTGATACTGGCCACCGGGCCTCAAGCTGGCGCCGACGCTCAAGCGCAACCCGATGGGCTTGTGGCCTTGCGTGCTGATCGTGGCCGCCAGCGCAGCTGGCGATCGGCTGGTTGCGCTGGCCGTTGGTGTGGTGGTGCTGGCGCTCGGGCGTCGTCGGGTTTTGCCTGGGCGTGGCACCGGCTGTCGGTGCAGCGTCGCCGAGGATGAATGCGCGAGTTCTTCGGCCTGCACGGCCTCGCCTGGATCGGACGCTGCTGCAGCTGGCCGGCCACTTTGCGCTGCTGTCGCTGCTGGCGGTGGGCGGCGCGATCACGTCTGGCCTCCGAGATGCAGCGTTATCTGGTGGTCGAGCACGGCTGGATCGATGCGCTGCAATTCAACGCGTCGATCGCCATCGCGCAGGCGGCGCCGGGCCCTAACATCCTGTTCGTGGCACTGCTCGGCTGGAGCGTCGCCGGGCCGCTGGGCATGCTGGCGACGATGGTCGGCATCATGGTGCCGTCGAGCATCATCACCTTCATGGTGGGGCGCCTGCGCCATGCGCGGCGCGACGCCCTGGCGGTGCAGGCGTTCAGCGTCGGGCTGGCGCCGCTGACCATCGGCTTGCTGATGGCCACCGGCTGGGTGCTGGCGCTGCCGCTGGTCGCGCACCCGGTGTCGATGCTGCTGGTGCCGGCGACCATCGTGTTCATGCTGAAGACCAACGCGCAGCCCGCTGTGGATGATCGCCGTGGGTGCGCGCGGTCGGCGCACTGGGAGGTGCTTGAACGGTGCTGGGCCGGCGTGCACGACCTGCCGCTGTTCGTCGCCGCGGGCCTGCTGTTGAACATCACGCCGGGCGCCGATCTTGCGCTGATCGGTGCGCGCAGCGCGGCGCAGGGCTTTCGCAGCGGTGCGGCGGCGGCGCTCGGTGTCGGCGCCGGGCTGTTTCGTGCACGTGGCGCGCGGCTGCGCTGGGCCTGTCGGCGTTGATCGCCAGCTTCGGCGGCCGCCTTCACCGTGTTGCGCTGGGTCGGCGCGGCCATATCTGGTGTGGCTGGGCATCGGCGCTGTTGCGCGGCAGCGGGCGCAGCTCGGCTGGCCGACGGCGGCGGCCGAGCCCGCTGTCGCTTGGTGGCGCTCGTTCTGCGCAGGGTTTTCTCGACCAACGCGCTGAACCCGAAGGTGGCGCTGTTCTTCCTCGCCTTTCTTGCCGCAGTTCATCGATGCCGCGGCGCCCGACAAGGCTGCTGGCGTTCATCGCGCTCGGTGCGGTGTTCGCCATCAACGGCACGGTGGTCAACGTGGCGTTCGCGGCGCTGATCGCTGCGGCTGCGCGGCGCGTTGGGAGCACAGCCTGCGATCGGGCGCTGGCTCGCGCGCGGCGTGGGTGCCGTGTCTCGCGCTCGGGTGTGCGGCTCGCGTGGCTCGATGGCAATCGCTGCCATTGACTGCGCGTCCGAGCCGTCACGCGAATCGCCCTTGCAGGAACCAGCCGCTGCCGTCGAGCGTTGTCGCCAACGGCAGGCGCGCACGAAAGACCCACACCAGCGTGCCATCGTCGGCGCGCGCGATGAAGTAGTCGCGCGCAGCCAGCGCGCCGTCCCACCAGCCCGACTCGATGCGCTCGGGCCCGGCCAGCAATTGCAGCGGCGCGCCGTCGAGCCACGGCCGCGAGGCCTGCTCGGGCAACGGCTGCGGCTCGCGCAGCCACAGCCACAGCGCGGCGCAGCGGGCGGTCGCACGGCGGCGTGCGCATTCGATGGTTGCATGGCCGCGTGCGACGCGTGCGCCGCGCCAGCTTGGTCGTCGCGGGTGACGCCCGCCTCGGCGGGCTGCCACGCCATGGCACGCTCGGGGCGATGGTCGGCCAGCAGCGTGAGACGCTGCACGCCTTCGGCACCCAGGCGCGGCCTGCAAGCCGCTCGACCAGCCGCGTGAGGCCTTCGCGCTCGGCTGCTGCGGGTGGCAAACAGCTCGGCATTGGGTGGACCTGAGTGCACCAGCGCATCGCAGCGCAGGCTCAACTCCAGCGCCGGCGCAGCCAGCGGCGTGCGCGCCAGGCGCTCGCCCAGCAGCGACTGCAGATGCGCCGCATCGGCCGAGGGTTCGGCCAGGCCGATCGCCAGCTCGCTGTGACCGACGTCGCCGCGGCGCGCCTCGTGATGCATGCGCAGCGTGGAAGCCAGCCACGCGTGCATTGACGCGCACCCGCCCACGCCAGCAAGCGCGCGATCAGCACGCGTGCGCCGGCCATCAGCCGCTCGGCGTTGTCAGCACGGGTGAAGAGCTCGATGCGCTGCTCGAACTTCAGCGGCAGCACGATCGGCTCGCGCGGATCGGGCGCGTCGCCGCGCGCGCGGTCGAGGTCGGCCAGCAGCGCCGGGCCGAAGCCGCCGCGCCAGCCCGGCGCGCGGCAGATGGCGCAGATCGGACAGCTGCCTCAGGCCCATGCCCTGCAAGGCCTCCCAATGTTCGCGCCCAGGCCCTAACAACCACACCGGTGCATCGTCGAGCAAGCGGCGCAGCGCGGCAAGATCGGCGCTGTGTGCGCCGCTGTACGAGATCGTCGCGCCAGCGCGCAAGCAACGCCGCGCCGAGCGCGGTGGGTGCGCTGGCGATCTGGCAGTCGGTGGCCGAGCGGTTGCAGCGCGCTGCCGCAGCTGCTGCCAGCAGCGGTGCGAAAACCGCCGAAGCAGCGCAGACTCGCCTGCACCTCGAGCAACACCACCGGCGCCGGTGTGCCGGTGCCGTCGGTGGTCTCGCAGGCACACCATCGGCGTGAAGGCCAGCGCCGCATAGCCGACCGCCTGCAGGGCCAACACATCCGCGTGCGGCGATCGGCCTCGCCGAGCACCAGGTCGCCTCGCCAGCGCTGAGCGCGGTGGCGCGTTTGGTGCCGGGCTGGATACCCAGCGCCGCGGCACGTGCGTCGGCCTGCGTGATGCGGTGCGCCTCGATCAGCGCCAGCGGGCGCTGGCCCTGCCAGGCCGGATCTACCGTCGCAGCGAACGACTCCAGCGACAACTGCGGCAGGTGCACGGCGATCCACAACATGAGACACGTGTCATTCCAGTCGGCGCGACGCTAAGCGGCTGAGCGCCCCTCACGCGGTAGCGAACGCAGTGAGACGTCTTGCTGCACCGAGTGTTGCCGCGTCCTGCTCGGCAACTGCTGCAGCCATCGCCGGCGTGGGCTCACCGCGCGCGCGTGCACGCAACCGCTCGCTGAGCACTGGCGGCAACGCCAGCATCAGCGGCTGCGGTCAGCGGTGGACCGCGCCGCTTGAGCACACGCACCGACAAACGATCGATGCCCGCGCCTTGCAGCAGCAAGCGCAGCGGCGCAGCGCTGGGCTTGACGCGTGCATCGACCTCGCGAAACAGGAACGCTGGGCCCGTCGTGCGACTGCGCCGCGAGCTGCAAGCGGCGCAGCGCATCGGCCTTCAGGCGCTGCGGCAACCACGCCAACACCGCACCGACATGCCCGCTCTTCAAGGCCTGCTCGAGCGCCCACAACAGATCGGCACTGGGCAACAGGCGGCGCAGCCCACCGCGCGCACGCGCGCCTTCGCGACCGTAGACCACGAGCAATTGCTGCGCATTCGACGCCGAGCCGCGCCAGCGCCCAGGACCGCACAGCGCAGCCGGCGGATCGAACAGCATCACGCTGCGGCCGACTTGTTGAGGGCCAGTCAGCCGGAGCCCGCGATGCGCGCGAGCGCTGGCACCAGCAGGCGCAACTCGCCGAGACCGGGGTGACGGCAACAACAACTCGGTCAATGCTCGATGCGGCCAGCCGCCGCCGGGCAACTCAGCATCGAGCGCGGTTAAAAGCCGCTCGCGGTAACGGCATTCGATGACGAGCTGAGTTGGTGGGCTCGCCAGAGGACACGAGCCCTTGAAAGACCTATGCGACAAATCATTCGCTGAGCCGTCAGCCGCTGGCGCAAGCGGTGGCGCAACGATTGCGCGTGCAATCGGCTCGGCAGCCGGCACGACCAGCCGATGCTGATGCAGACGATTGCTCAGCCAGAGCGGGTGACAGAGTTCACGAGAATACTGTACATTCATACAGTATCCATGACAACCCACTCTTTTGGTTTTGCGCTCCAACGCCGCGCGGCCTGCGGTCTCTACCCGAACGGCCCGGAGAAACAGAAACTGACGTTATGCGAGCGCCGCTTTGCACCGCCATCGCACACAGTGCTACCGCTGTGTTCGCCTCGTCGATCCACGCGGCCCATCGTAATGAACCCGTGGATCTGACGTTCGAAGCATACGTATTG